>Ga0207716_100146_pt1 | contig 58204 bp, 54 predicted proteins | sample TtaePargueraPR_FD_187739 | JGI IMG/M metagenome (GOLD analysis project Ga0207716, IMG submission 187739) | Aerobic enrichment media microbial communities from Bioluminiscent Bay, La Parguera, Puerto Rico - Tt and P2 (5) (SPAdes) | ecosystem: Environmental > Aquatic > Marine > Unclassified ... | reverse complement strand
AGGCCAGGGAATAATCTCGCTGACTCCTCCGCCTCTTCGTATTCATAACACCCTCCATATTCTCAAGTGGGAAGGTGTAAACCTTATTCAGGACTGGTCAAGAACATGAAAAAAGGCAGCTTCGGCTGCCTTTTTTTGTGGGTTTTTGTCGCGGGTCAGTCCGCAAAGATTTCGCGGTAAAACGCCATGGTGCCGTTCCATGAGCGTTCGGCAGCTGCAGCGTCATAGCCAATGGGCATGCCGAACTCTTCAGCAACCTTGTCGGCGCCGGGGTTGGTGAAGGAATGCAGTACCCCCGGGAAGCTCACCAGGGTCAGGTCGACCGAGGCATCCTGCATTTCCCTGGCGAGGGCGGCAACCTGTTCGGAAGGCACCATTTTGTCGGCCCCGCCGGTGTAAACCTGCACCCGCGGGATAACCTTGCCCGCCTCGGCTTTGATCGGGCTGCCGAGGGCACCGTGGAAGCTGACCACGCCATCGAGGTCGACCCCCAGTCGGGCCATATTCAGCACCACCGCTCCACCGAAGCAATAGCCCTGGGCGGCAATCTTGCTGGCGTCGACAGTTTCGTGTTGTTGCAGCAGCGTTTTGGCAGCCATAAAGCGGGCCCGGACCACGTCCATATCACTGGACGCCGCCTGCATGAACTTTTGGGCATCATCGGGGTGGTCTGCCACTGTTCCGCTGCCATACATGTCCAGGGCAAAGGCGGTATAGCCCTCGCCAGCCAGCCGTTCAGCCTGGTTGCGGGCAAACTCGTTGTGGCCCCACCACTCATGAACGACCAAAACTCCCGGGCGCTTGCCGGTGAATTCATCATCCCAGGCCAGGTAGCCGGTGAACGACGTACCATCGACCTGGTATTCCACGGTTTTGGTCTGTAATTCGGCGATGGCGGATGTGCTTGCAGCGGCCAGGGTAAGGGCCATGCAGCAGGTGGACAGGGTCAGTCTGGTCATAACGGTTGCGCTCCTTGTGGTTGAATCCTGCCGACCGGCGGCAGGGGGGAATCCTTGCGTTTACGAACCAAAAGCCTCACCCGATGGGTTTGGGTACCCGGGTGAAGTCACTCACTTTTACTACACTTTCAGAAGTTTCTCACATCAGAACAGGGGATGCCTATGAAGATCGGAACGCCGAAAGAGGTGAAGAATCATGAGTATCGGGTCGGGATGACCCCGGCGGCGGTTCATGAGCTGGCCGGGCATGGCCACGAGGTATTTGTAGAGACCGGGGCGGGTGAGGCCATCGGCTTTACCGACTGCGACTATGCGGCGGCGGGCGCACAGTTGCTGGACTCCGCGCAGGCAGTGTTTGATGCAGCCAGCCTCATCGTCAAGGTCAAGGAACTGCAAGCTACGGAGAGGGCCTGGCTGACCCCTGACCATACCCTGTTTACCTACCTCCACCTGGCTCCGGACCAGGCCCAGACCGACGACCTGGTGAACTCCGGTGCAACCTGCATCGCCTATGAGACGGTTACCGACAGTCACGGCCGGTTGCCGCTGCTGGCGCCAATGTCAGAGGTTGCCGGCCGGATGGCGGTGCAGGCCGGGGCCTGGTGTCTCGAGAAGTCGATGGGTGGCCGGGGCGTGCTGCTCGGTGGCGTCCCCGGCGTTCCCGGTGGCCGGGTCACGGTCATCGGCGGGGGCGTGGTTGGCGAGAACGCCATTGCGATGGCGGTAGGGCTGGGGGCCCGGGTGACGGTGCTGGACCGCAGCGTTGATGCCCTGCGGCGGCTCGACCATCGTTACGGTAACCGGATCACGACCCTGTTCTCCACAGCGCACGGCTTGGACCAGGCGGTCACCGAGGCGGACCTGGTGGTGGGTGCGGTGCTGATCCCGGGCGCCGCAACCCCCAAACTGGTTACCCGCGACATGGTCAGGCGGATGCCGGCGGGCAGCGTCATTGTGGACGTCGCCATTGATCAGGGCGGCTGTGTCGAAACCTCCCGGCCCACCACCCATGCCGATCCGACATTTTTGGCGGAAGGCGTGGTACATTACTGCGTGGCCAATATGCCCGGCGCGGTGGCCAGGACCTCGACCCTGGCCCTGAGTAACGTGACCCTGCCCTACATTATCAGGCTGGCGGACCGGGGACCGGTGGAAGCCCTGCGGGAGGATCCGCACCTGCGCAACGGATTGAATGTCTACCAGGGCAAGGTAACGTATCGCGAAGTTGCCGAGGCGCGTGGATACCACTACGTGGCGCCCGAAACGTTGCTCGGGTGACCTTTCGTTACTGAATCGGAGAAGTACACGAACATGAAGCTGATCGGCTCAACAACCTCACCCTACGTCCGCCGCATCCGTATCCTGCTGGATGAAGAGCCCTACGAGTTTGTCAATCTTGATATCTATGGCGAAGGCCGGGATGAGCTTCGACGGCACAATCCGGCGCTGAAGATCCCCATGCTGATTGATGAAGGTCGCGAGATCTTCGATTCGCGGATCATCGGGCGTTATATAAGTGCCCGGCAGGGCCGGGACCCCCTGACCTGGGACCAGGAGAATCAGTTAACGCTGATCGATGCGGCTAACGACTCCTGTGTCACCCTGCTGCTGTCCAAGCGCTCCGGGCTGGACATCGAGCAGGATGCCATGTTCTACAACCTGCAGCGGGAGCGGATCATGACGACCCTGCGCACGCTGGCAGCGTTGGTAGATGATGGCCAGTTCGAACAATGGAACTATCCGGCGATCTGCCTCTATTGTCTGGTGGACTGGCTGGATTTCCGGGACCTGGTGAGCTTCGAGGGCGTCGAAAGCCTGTTGAGTTTCCGCGACCATTTTCGTGACCAGCCATTCGTTGCCGCCACCGACCCCCGTAACGCCTGACCTGCCTCGCTGATTACTTCTGGCCGGGATGCCCTGGGGAGTGCCCTGGAGGGTGCCCGGCCGGCTTCCTGCCGCTGTGCGGATTTCCGGATTATTGACTATAGTCAAGGGTGACGTCTGTCCTGATCTGTCGCACAGAGCCAGACGTAGATTCAGATGACAACAATAGCAAGAGGGTTAGGTTATGCTCCTGTCTCATGCGTTTGGTCTGTTTACCCATCCCGATGCCGAGTGGGCGTCCATCCGGAAGGAACACGAAACGCCTCGTCGCGTCTATGTGGCCTACGTTCTCCTGCTGGCCGCGATCGGGCCTGTCTGTGCCTATATTGCCACGGCTCACCTCGGCTGGACTGTCGGTAACGAGCGTCTGATCAAGCTGACTGAAATCAGTGCCATGCAGCTCAGCGTCCTCACCTACCTGGCGATTCTGGTGGGTGTGTTTGCCCTCGGCTATGCCATCAACTGGATGGCCAAAACCTACGGTGCCCACGAAGAGCCGAATGCGGCCAATGGCATTGCGCTGGCGGCTTATTCCTGTACGCCGCTGTTCCTGGCCGGATTTGCCCTGCTGTATCCGGTGCCCTGGTTCAACGCGCTGGTTTTCCTGGCCGCAGCCTGTTACGGCGCGTGGCTGATGTATGATGGTCTGCCGATCGTGATGGGGATACCGAAGGAGCGCGCCATCATGTACGGCGGAGCCCTGCTCACGGTCGCCCTGGTGATTCTGGTATCGACCCGGGTGGGCTCGGTCATCCTCTGGAACTCGGGTTTTGGCCCGGTGTTCATCTCCGGCTGACCGGCCTGCATACCCGCTTCAGGGCAGAGCCCGGGTGATGATTTCCGGGTTGCCCTGGCCCGCCAGGGCCGCCAGTTCCGGGCCGCTCAGCCAGTCCTCGGCCGGGCGGTCGCAGATATCGGCGCAGGCCGCAAGGGCGTGAGCCCAGGAGCAGCCATTGGCGAACAGCATTCCGGCTTCATCGAGAGTGCCGCCGTGGTTTATGTAACCCAGGACCCGTGAGCGACCCGCTTCCGGGAACAGTGGCCACAGGTGCCCCCGCAGCACCTCGGGGCGCATGTGGGTGAGCGCCACCCGGTGGCGCATGCGTGATGGCAGCAGGCGTTCCCGTTCGAACTCGGACAGGCAACGGTCCGCTTCCATCGAATCGCGGGGCTGGCGGAATTTGCCAGGCTCCTGCAGGTAAACCAGGCGAAACGGCGTGCCGGTGTCACGCAGCCGTTCGCAGGCGCGGATCAGCTCCGAGAGCTGATAGGCACCATTGGCGATCAGCAACAAGGGTTCGCCCGGTGACGTGTCCTCGTCCATGATGAATGCGCCCTGCTGCGCCAGCAGGCGGGCTTCATCCGGCGTGAAGACGCAGGGCCGTTGCCGCTTCGGCACCACCATACAGGCCAGCTCCCCCCGGGCCTGGTAAATTTCCGGTAGCACCGCCAGGGTGCTGTTGTAATCGGCCGGAAACAACACCCGGACACCATCGTTCATCTCCGCCAGCAGGCTTTCGCAGAATGTCGGGTCCTGATGGGACTGTTCGTTCTTGCCGTTTTCCCAGGTATGGGAGCTGGCCACCACCGGGAAGCCGAGCCACCGGGGCGGGCGTCCGGCCATTTTCTGGTGCCGGGCAAAAATCAGTTCCTGACGAATGGCGCCAAGCATCTTGACGCAGAATGCTTCGTAACTGGCCACCAGGTTTAGCCCGGCCTTGTTGGCAAGGCAGGCGGACACCACCGCTTCTTCGTTGAGGGCGGTGATAATCTGGCCGTGGACCGACTCCTGGTCGTTCTCGGGATCGGTCACCCGGTGTTTCAGGGCTGCGAGGATTCCGCTGAGGCGGTTGCTGGCGAGTTCGTCCGGATTGCCGACGCGGGGGCGCAGTTGCGGATTGGCGAGGACCAGGGCCTGGAAGAAGTCGTCGATGGCCGCCATTGGTGAACGGGCGCCGGTTGCGGCGGCGGTCTCCGGTATCACCGGGCTTTGCGGGGCGCGGACAGCCAGCGGATGATCCCGTTCCAGCGGTCGTTGCTGGGCGCCGTGGCGGCACAGCAGGGCGGTGGCGCCGGTCAGTTCGGCCGGGTCGACCCAGAGCTGGCGGACGTGGCTGTTGAACAGTTCCCGGGCGCGGCTATCGAGGCGTGGGTTGCCGGGCAACGGCAGGTTGTGGGCGGCATTGGTGCCGGCGCCGTAGAAGCCGAATCCCTTTTCGGTCTCGGCGATGCCATAAGGGATCCTGGCGGGATAGTTCAGGGCGCCGGCTGCCAGTTGCCGTCGCTGCTGCTGTAGCTGTTGTTGCATGTGATACAGGGCACAGACAAAGGCTGCCGGGTCGCGGCCATCGAAGCGAAGCGGTGCAAAGCCGCGGTGCTCCAGATGCTGGCCAAAGCGTTCAAGCCCGGCACGGGTGCCAAGTTCGGTGCGCTGCTCGATGCGCCGGCCATTGGCAATCATCACCGGGAGCACGTCGCCGGTATCTTCGGCCCGCCACCAGCGTGGCACCCAGTCACTGCCGCGCTGCTCCTCGGCGGCACCGTCAGACAGGAAGGCCACCAGGGATTCGCCGGGCAGGGGCATGTGGGCGTATTGCAGCTCGGCAAAGCCGAGGTAGCCTCCCTCCAGGACGCCGCCGGCGGTGTGGGGGCCGACATGGGAGCCAAGGGGGGCTGCGACACCGCCATCCGGACGCTGCCGGTAGCTGTAGAAATCTGACGCCAGCCGCGACAGTCCATCCGGGGTGCTGTAGCGCGCCGCCTGCTCCGGATGCAGGTTGCCGGTGAGCACGTTCAACGCGTCGATCGCCGCAACACAATGTCCCTGGCCCATCAGCCAGCTGCGGGTTTCGCCGGTCAGGGCATTGAGCACCAGGTAGGCGCCGTAAGCCGGCACCATGTTGAGTGCCCCCCCGGTGTGGCCCTCCGGCTTGGTTTTGAAATCGTGTGCTGCCAGCTCCGCGCCTGACGGATCCACCCGGTTGGCGTAGGTCATGTGAACCACAAGCCATAGGCCTGCGCTGGCCAGCCGGTCCAGTGCGGCGAGATGGGCAAACACGGTCGGAAGGTCCGGCTGGCACCCCCGGGACACCAGGTCACGGGCCATCGCCATGGCCTGGCGCCGGGTTTCGCGGCTATGCCGGAACACGCCGTAACCGTCACACCAGCGCCGGAACTCCGGGCAGGTACCGGCGTACTCTTCTAGGGTCGGGCTGTTGGCGGGCAAGGGTGTCATGGCAGCTGGCCTGGTTAATTTCCGATCTCTGGATTCTAGAAAATCGGACGCCGCTACCTCTTGATTCAGGTCACTCGCAATGATTTATGTTGCAGGCCCGTCACTAGCGAGCCTGGGCGCAACCTGCTGTTTTGGGGGCCGCGGGGGGCACCGGCTTGCGGGCGGACCAGAGGGGGTAGGCGATGCCCGCGAGCCGGTTCATGACGAAGGCATGTGCCAGTAACAGCAACACCCCGGCCATCAGCACCGGTAACTGGGCCGGGTCGGGCATCAGGCCGAGCGAAACGATCAGTGCCGTGGCGCCTGCCGGCGGGTGGGCGACCCGCAGCAGCACCATCAGGCAGCCGGTCATGCCGAGGGACAGGGCCGCTGCGCCGACCCGGGCAAGGTCCATGCCCTGCTGGAAGGCCGAGGGCTGATTCTGCAAGCCGAAAAGGTAGAGACTGAGCAGGCCCATGATGGCTCCGACCAGATGGCCGCACAGCGTGTTGCGGGGAGACGCGGGTTCGGCCAGGGGCACGTAGAACAGAATAAAGGCCGTGGCACCCAGGGAAGGGAAAATGAAGGCTTCCTGGGTTACCAGGGCGACAAAGGACACCAGTGCAATGCTCAGCCCGCCGTTTACCAGGCTGAACCCTGCCAGTACCGTCTTGCGGCTGTAGCGGCTGGCAAGCTGCTCAAGGTGAAGGGTGCGCAGCAGGCCGGTGGCCAGTTGCCAGCGTAATCGTTCGTTCCTCAGTCCCACAGGTCGTCCGGTCCGTTTGTGCACTGTATGGTGCACCGACAAGTGCACTAAAAGGGTGCGACATACTAGGGGCTGATATTCGTCAAGGCAAATCACTAATTCCGATTAGCCTTACCGGTTCGGTAACACCTCCGCTGGCCAGCCGGTTTCAGTTGCCGGGAATCGGCGGTTGCTGCACCTTGCCCGGTGGCTGAATGCTTTCGGGCCGACTCCAGTAGTAGCCCTGGCCAAACAGGCCCGGAAACTGCTGGAGCCAGGTTGCGACGGCGTGGTCATCCACTCCCTCCACTACGACGTCCAGGTCCAGCGCCTCACCGAGCTCAAGGGCCGCACGGAAAATACGCTGGCGTACCGGGTTGGCAATGATGTCTTCCAGAAAGCTGCGATCGATCTTCAGCTCGTCAAGGGCGAAGCTGGCCAGTGCACTGAGCGAGGAGTGGCCGGTGCCGAAATCATCGAGGGCGATGCGGAAGCCGGCCTTGTTCAGGCGGTGGATCATTCGCCGGGCCTGGTCGATGTCGGACATGACCGCGGTTTCGGTAATCTCCAGAATCATCTGCCGGGGCGGCACTGCGTGATGGGCCAGGATTGCGGTAATTTCCTGATCGAACCGCGGTTGTTTAAGATCCAGTGCCGAGATGTTTACCGCGATGGCGATGGTCTCGCCATGGCGGTCCCGCAGCGCGGCCCAGTCCTGACAGGCCTGGTTGACGACCCAGCGGGTGACGGCGTGAATGGTGCCGACCTGTTCTGCAAGCGGGATCCAGCTTGCCGGGGAAACCAGCCCGAACTCCGGATGATGCCAGCGCAACAGGGCTTCACAGGCCACCACCCGTTGCTCTCGAATGGCAACTTTGGGCTGGTAATGGACCCGGATTTCATTGTTGCCGAGGGCGGACTCCAGGTCCAGCATCAATACCTGCTGGCGATATTGCTCTTCCGCCACTGCCGGATCATAGACGGTAAAGGCCTGCTGGGTACTCAGGCTGGCAAAGCCCGCACTGGATATGATGTCCGCCGCGCTGCGGCCGTGATCCGGGGCTCGGGCGACGCCGATCGAAGGCTGCCAGCTGAAGGTATAGCGACCTTCCACAAAATTTGCCCCCAGCCACTGGATGAGCTCTTGCCACTGCGTAGACAGCTCCGCCGGATTGTCCGCCAGGCCGTCGCTGGCGGTGCGCACCGCGAAACCATGGGTGCCGGCATCGATACTGGCGAGGGCGTGGCCCTTGAACAGCACCAGCCGGTCGCCGAAGTACATCTTGAGGAAGCTGTTCAGTCGCCGCAGATAGATGCGCAGCAGATCCTCGGCGGCGCGATAGCCCAGGGCCTGCTCGATTTCGTTGAAGCGCTGCAAGCGGACGATCGCCAGGGCATAGGGTTCGTCATTGTCGTGCCGGCCCTGCAGCGTTTCCTCCATGATGGCCCGGTTGGGGATGCCGGTCACCCGGTGGGTGGTCAGCAGGCGATCGTAGTCTTTTTCGATGCGGGATCTCAGTTGTTGCTCATGGCGGGCGCGGATCGAGGCGCCAAGTCGCCGGCGCCGTTCCTCCAGTAACTGGCGGCCGACTCCGACGGTAAGGATTACCGAGCTGATGGCGGTGCCGAGGAAAAACGCCGAATCGGTGAGCCCGTTCACCGGCAGCAGTCCCACGGTACGCAGTGAGGCTGCCAGGCCGCCGAGAAAGATCGCCAGGATCGACAGCGCGTAATAGCGGGCATAGACATGGCTGCGCAGCTGGCGCGCTACCACCGCGAGGATAAATCCGCCGGCAACGATGGCCAGCACCAGCAGCGAGCCCTGGCCAAGGAAAGGCAGGTTGAACGGCGTGGTGAGCATCAGCAGCAGCGCCAGGACACTGAACAGCTGCAGCATCCGGGCGGGCGGTCGAGCGAGGTCGATGAAGTGCGGGGTGAACTGGCAGAGCGCAATCAGGGTCAGTGGCAGGCTGATATTGATCAGCGCATTGAGGACCGGCCATTGCGGCCACAACAGCCACAGGCCAAAGCCTTCCATTACCAGCTGGCTGTGGATCACGCCCAGCAGCAGCACGCTGATCCAGGCGAGCCCTGGCCGCTTCAGCATACTGACGATGATGAGGTTGAACACCAGGGCAAAGGCCAGGATCCCGGCGATGAATGACTTCCAGACCAGAGTGTAGGTCACGGTGCCGGGTACCGAGTGACCTTCGGCAATGGCAACGGGTAACAGCGTGGAGCCTGAGGTGCGTACTTCAAACAGAAACATACTGCTGGATCGCGGCGGCAGGGTGACCGGCCAGATCCAGTGTGGCAGGTCATAAAAGCGCTGGCTGAACGGATAGCGGTCGCCCATGACCGCCAGACGGGTAACACTGCCATCCGCGGCAATTACGGCCGGGGCAATGTGATCGAGGAATGGCGCTGCCACCACGATCAGTTGCCGGCGCGGCGTGTCCGCAGGATTGTCCAGGGTGAAGCGGAAGGTTGCCGGGGCGTCGAGGAAACCGAGCCCGGAGCGATGTTCCGGGGTGGGTTGCCAGTCTGCGGTGGTCCAGGCGCGGGTGGCGATAACATCGTCAAGCGCCATGATCCGGAAGTCGGTCTGTCGCGGTATCAGGCCTGTGGTAGTACTCGCCAGGGTGGTTTTGGGTTCGTTGATGGACGCGCCGGTCGTTGCCAGATACAGATTGATACCCAGCCCCCAGCTTACTGCCAGCAGTACCAGCAGCAGTGGTGACCAGATGCCCAGCCGGTGTTGCCAGCTGGAACGGGGGGCCGCCTCGGTCAGGGGGTCAAGGGGCGAGGAGATCGCGTCCATTCTTCAGGAGCCTGGTTATGGGTTCTCGGATACAGCCGGACCGATGCGCCGTAAGGACCGTGTGGCAACGTTCGGGTTTAAGCATAACAACCTGAATCTGCGCGGGATTTTACCCGGTTTTAAGAAATTTTGCATTTTCCTGTAATGTTCCGGACAGGTTCGGGGCGATGCCATCGGGCCCCGGGCTGGTATGATAGTGCGGTTTGATGGGGAACGGATTGACGGGGAACTGATTTTGCGAACTCGGGCAACAATACACAGGTGGCGCGGACCGGTGACGGTCCTGTTGATGTTGTTACTGGCGGGACTGGCGGCGGAGGCCGCTCCCCCGGAACCGGCCAACCTGCATCTGGCGTCGGTGAATGCGGCGGTTGCACTGGCCGGTAACGACGAACTGCTCTACGACAAGAATGCCGACCGGGTCGTGCCGATAGCGTCGGTGACCAAGCTGATGACCGCGCTGGTGGTGTTGCGGTCGGGCCAGCCACTGGACGAATGGCTGACGTTCCTGCCCCGCCACCGGGAAGCGCCCAATAATGCCTATACCCGGATCCGGCAGGGGTCCGAGCTGCGCCGGCGCGATATCATCCGGATTGCCCTGATGTCGTCGGAAAACTTCGCCGCCTACACCCTGGCGCGCCATTTTCCCGGCGGCTATGACGGCTTTGTCGCCAGCATGAATGCAACCGCCCGTGAGCTGGGGATGACCTCGACCACCTTTGTCGATCCCACGGGGCTGAGCCCGCTGAACCGCGCCACAGCCGCAGATCTGGTCAGGCTGGTGAACGCCGCGCTGGAGTACCCGGAGATCGGTGAGTTTTCCACCACCGGCTACTTTACCGCCCGGTTCCGCAAGCCGCGCTATGACCTGGCCTACGGTAATACCAACGTGCTGGTGCACCGTGACAGCTGGGGCGTCGGGCTCAGCAAGACCGGCTATCTGTCGGAAGCCGGCCGTTGCCTGGTGATGGTCTCCGGTATGGCCGACCAGCAGGTGGTGACTGTCTTGCTGGATTCGTTCGGCACCCGTTCTCCGCTGGGGGATGCCGGCCGGGTCAAGCGCTGGCTCACCACCGGCAGCAGCGGCCAGGTCGCCGGGGCGGCGAAGGCGTACGAGCAGCGCAGGAATGCGGCCTATGCATCGAGTGCCGACGTGGAGCACGCAGCGGTCAACTGATCGTTGCCGGGACAAGGGTGGAGACCAGAGACATGATCCAGATTTTTACCACCGGCGGTACCATCGACAAGGTGTACTTCGATGCCAACAGCGAGTTCGCGATTGGCGACAGCCTGCTTCCCGAGCTGCTGCACGAAGCCAACGTCACCAGCGCTTTCCGGATTGACGAACTGGTGCGCAAGGACAGTTTGGAGATGACCGACGAGGACCGGGCGGTCATCCGGGGAGCCGTTATGGCGTGTCCCGCCGAGCGTATCCTGATTACCCATGGTACCGATACCATGGCGGAGACGGCCCGGGCCCTGGCAGACGTTGGCGGCAAGACCATCGTGCTGTTCGGGGCAATGCAGCCGGCCCGGATGCGCCGCAGCGATGCGGTGTTCAACCTGGGGTTTGCCTGGGCCGCGCTGCAGTTGCTGGCACCGGGTGTCTACATCGCGATGAACGGGGAGGTGTTCAGTCCCGAACGGGTCCGCAAGAACCTTCGGGCCCAGCGTTTTGAAGCCGGTTAACCCACGCTGGCGATCTCGTCCGCGGTCAGTGCGCGGTAGTCCCCCTCGGCCAGCGCCGGATCCAGGATAATCCCGCCAATGCGGCTGCGATGCAGCCCCGTCACATGGTTGCCCACCGCCGCCAGCATCCGTTTGACCTGGTGGTAGCGGCCTTCGGTAATGGTCAGCTCGATGATCCGCTCGGCCAACTGGCGGACTTCCGCCGGTCGGGTCGGTTTCGGGTCATTCTTCAGCAGCACCCCCTCTGCCAGTTGTTCCAGCATCGCGGGACTCACCGGTTCGGCCAGCCAGGCCCGGTAGGTTTTCGGGCATTCGATGCGGGGTGAGGTGACCCGGTGGGACCATTGGCCGTCATCGGTCAACAGCAGCAGGCCGGTGGTGTCCCGATCGAGCCGGCCGACAATATGGAGGCCAGCACGCCATTGGGCCGGTAACAGGTCCAGGGCGGTGGCGTGTTCCCCGTCGCGGGTGGCGCTGACCACACCGGCAGGCTTGTTCAGCATCAGGTAGCGGGCGCCTGGCAGTACCAGCGGGGTGCCGTCCAGGGCGATTTGCCGGGTTTCGCAAACGCTGGTGTTGGCGCGGGTACAGGGGACATTGTCCACCAGCACCCGACCGGCGCTGATGGCGCGTTTGGCTTCCTTGCGGGACAGGCCGCTGGTGCTGGCAACAAAGAAATCAAGGCGCATGGTTCAGGAACAGGGCTCGTTAACGGGGCGAACTTCGAGGGTGGCCAGGCACAGGATCGGCGCTTCACCGCTGGCGCGCTGCCAGAGCGCTGTCAGCAGTTGGCGGCCTACCGCCGGCCGCGGCAGCCGGTAACTGCTCGCCGGTTGCCAGCCGTTACCCTGATCCTCAGCCAATACGAAGGTGAACGGGTGGGCGCCGGGAAGGCCGAGCCGGATGTCGGTGGCCAGCAGCCGGCCGTCCCGCTGTTCGAAGGCGAGGAACCCGCGGGTAAACCAGAGCAGGCGCTGTCCTTCCGGCAGCCCGGCGGCTGCAGCGGCCAGCGACGGGTTGCGGGGGAAGCGCTCGACACTGAGGGGAATGTCTCCGTCGAACAGACCGGTGACGATCTCCAGTCGCTGATCGCCGGCAAGCACCGTGGCGCGCCACAACAGGCTGGTGAAGGGCATGGGCTGGATCAGTGCCGGCGCGTTTTCCAGACCGCGGGCCGCCAGTTCCTGGTCGATTCGGTTGGTGATGATCTGTTGGGCAACCAGCGTCCAGCCCAGATAGGCTGTCGACAGTACCAGACCGGCGATCAGTGGTCGCACCCTGCCGGGTTGCCAGAGGCTGTAAAACAGCGGAACCAGCAGCGGAAGGGTATAGAGCGGGTCGATAATGAAAATGCTGTTGATGGCCACCGGGCGGCCCAGTGGCCAGAACAGCTGGGTGCCGTAGGTGGTCAGGCTGTCCAGTAACGGGTGGGTTACCAGCACCAGCCCGGTCAGCAGCAACCACTGTCGGTAGGGCAGCCGGGGTTGCCAGCGGTGCAACAGCCACCCCAGGATCACGGCAAGCGGAACCAGCACCAGCAGGGAGTGGCTGAACCCCCGGTGCTGGGTGAAATTGGCCACCGCAGTGCCGTAATCGATCACCACGTCCAGGTCGGGCAGGGTGCCAAGCACGGCACCGGCGATCAGGGCCTTGCGGCCCAGCACCTTGCCGGCTACGGCGCCTCCGAGTGCGGCGCCCAGCGCAGCCTGGGTAATGGAGTCCATGTCAGCTTCCGATGCCCAGCCTGGTCAGCAGTTCCTGGCCCGGATAACCATCGGCGGTCATCTGTTCGCTGGCCTGGAATGCGCGGATTGCCGAGCGGGTTGCCGGACCCATGATGCCGTCGGGATTGCCGCTGACAAAGCCGCGATCATTCAGCGCCTGCTGGAGGGTCATGATCTGGTCGCGGGACAATGCGGGCACGTCGGTGGGCGGCGGATTGTGCAGGCCGCCGGCGCCGGCAATGCGGTCGGCCAGGTGGCCGACGGCAATGGCGTAGAACTCGGAGCGGTTCCAGCCCATGATGACGTTGAAGTTGTGGTAGGCCAGGAAGGCCGGGCCGCGATGCCCGGCCGGCACCACCAGTGCGGCCTTGATCGGCGCACTGGCGACCGGATGGCCGAACACGTCGGTGATGCCCAGGGCCCGCCACTCCTCCAGCGGCAGGCGGCGGCCGTCAGCAAGGGCGTAGTTGAAGCCGTCGGGCAACACGACTTCCCGTCCCCAGCGATACTCCTCGTTCCAGCCCAGGTCCTTGAGGAAATTGCCGGCGGACATCAGGGCGTCGGGCAGGCTGTTCCACAGGTCCCGTCGGCCGTCGTTGTCGCCATCCACGGCGTGGCGCAGGAAAACGGTTGGCATGAACTGGACATGGCCCATGGCGCCAGCCCAGGAACCTTCCATCTGGTCGGGGCTGATCGAGCCCTCTTCGATGATGCGCAGTGCTGCCACCAGCTGCTGGGTAAAGAACTCGCTGCGCCGGGCATCACAGGCCAGGGTTGCCAGGGAGCTCGGCACTGACATCTTGCCAAAATAGGAACCGAAATTCGTTTCCAGGCCCCAGAAGGCCAGCAGATAGGCGGGCGGTACGCCGCTCTCCGCCGTTACCCGCTTGAGCAGGTCCCGGTGTTCCCGGAGCAGTTCCCGACCCTTGCTGATACGGGCCTCGTTGACCCGCCGATTGAGGTAATCGGCAAACGTCGTGGTGAACTCCGGCTGTCGGCGATCCAGCTCGATGACCCGGTCCAGATGTTCCACCCCGGCCAGTACCGTGGTTGCGGTCTGCTCGGATACGCCATCACGGATGGCACGGGTTTTCAGGCGCTCGATGCATTGCTGGAATTCGGCGCCGGCGTCAGCGGAGGTTTCGGCGAATGCCGGCGCTGCAGACAGCAGTGCGGCGACGCCAAGTCCGATAGCCAGGTTGCGACGCAGTGTGTTGTGGCGGCAAGTCCGCCGCGGGGGGGAAATCGGCACGATCACCTCTCATCCGGAATATGTTACTGAACCGCCATGTTAGCCTGTTTCGGGGTGGGGAACACAGCCAATGCGGTGGCAATTGGTGACAATTCCTTAAGGTCCCGGCGTTTCGCCCGGAACCGGTATTACAGGGGATTTTCTGCGAGCCGTTCCCGCGGGAAATGGCAGATGAATTCGCTGCCTTCGCCAATGTGGCTGCGGATCTCCAGCTTGCCGTCGTGGTTCAGCAGGACATGTTTGACGATGGCCAGGCCGAGCCCGGTGCCGCCGGTTTCCTGGTGGCGGCTGGGGTCGGCCCGGTAGAACCGTTCGGTGAGGCGGGGGATGTGCACAGGGTCGATCCCGATGCCGGTATCGCGGACCGAAAGATGGGCACCGTCACGGTCGGTAGACCAGCTGACGGTAATGCGACCTCCGGCCGGGGTGTATTTCACGGCATTGAATATCAGGTTGGAGAAGGCGCTGCGTAACTGGCTTTCATCCCCTCGCAACAGGCGCTGGTCATTGATGGCGATCTCGAATTCATGGTGTTTGTCGCCACTGAGAACTTGCGCATCGTGACAGATCTGGCCGATCAGATCGTTCACATCGGTGAGGGCGTCGTTGATGGTCTGCTCGCCGGTTTCGATTTTTGACAGCAGAATCAGGTCGGTAATCAGGGCTTCCATGCGGGAGGACTGCTGCGCCATGGTGATGATGGCCCGGCGCCACTTCGGTGGCAGGTCGTCGGCGTTGTCGACCATGGTTTCCAGATAGCCGCTGATCACGGTCAGTGGCGTTCGCATCTCGTGGGAAACGTTGCCGACAAAGTCCCGGCGCATCTGTTCCAGCTGGTGTAGTCGGGTGACATCCTTGGCGACAATCAGCCGGTCGTCATCCCCGAACAGGCTGATCTGGATCTGCAGGTGGATGTGTGGCTTGGCCGGCGAGGTCAGTTCAAGCGGGTCCCGGTAGTCCCGGCTGTCGAAATAGGCCTTGAACGCCGGCGTCCGGATCAGGTTGTGGATGTACTGGCCGCGGTCTGACTGGCGGCGGAAGCCCAGCAGATGTTCGGCGGAGCCGTTCCACCATTCCAGGGCACCGCGGGAGTCGGTCATGATGACACCGTCACGCATGGCGTTGGTGGATTCCTGAACCCGGTTGATCTGGGCCCGGAGCCGGTCCTGGGTGCGCAGGTGGTTGTTGTGCAGGCGGTGCAGGGAGTCGAACAGGTCCCCCCACAAGCCGATACTCTGGGGCGCTTCGTCGGAGGCGCTGGGATTGGCCAGCCAGCGGTGCAACTTGCGGGCCTGGGCGAGGGTCCACCACAGGTAGCCCAGCAGGCCGGCCAGCAGCCCGAGCAGGGCCTGGCCGAAAATAAAGCCGACGGTGGTGGTGGCGATCAGGAACAGGACGATCAGGCGCAGGTACCGGGGCCAGTTATGTTGCATGGATTTCCCGTCGGTTGGTTTGCGGGTCCGGGTCAGGCGGTACGGGTAGAGAACCGGTAGCCGGTACCACGAACGGTCTGGATCAGGTGGTCGTATTTGTCACCCAGGGCCTTGCGCAGCCGCCGGATGTGAACATCGACGGTGCGTTCTTCCACATAGACATTGCCGCCCCACACCTGGTCCAGGAGCTGGGAGCGAGTATAAACCCTTTCCTGGTGTGTCATGAAGAACTGCAGCAGGCGGTATTCCGTTGGCCCCATGGTAAGGGCGCCGTCGTTGGTGGTCACCCGGTGGCCAATGGGATCCAGGGTTAGCCCCTCGACCTCGATGGGAGTTTCCACGCCGGCGGGGGTGGTGCGACGCAGCACGGCCTTGAGGCGGGCGACCAGCTCCCGGGGCGAAAACGGCTTGGTTATGTAATCGTCGGCACCAACTTCAAGGCCCTGGATCTTGTTGTCTTCCTCCGCCTTCGCGGTGAGCATGATGATGGGGATCTCGGCGGTGGTTTCTTCTTTTTTCAGCCGCCGGGCAAGTTCGACGCCGCTGGTGCCGGGCAGCATCCAGTCCAGCAGGATCAGGTCGGGCTGTTTGTCGACGATCAGGGCGTGGGCCTGGCGGGCATCCGCTGCCTCAAGGTAGTCGTAATCCGCCATTTCCAGTGCCACGGCAATCATTTCGCGGATGCTGGCTTCGTCGTCTACGATCAGGACGGTTTTTCCGGACATGTGTTTTAACCTGTATCAGACCTTGTTTTGTTGCTGCCTCATTACAACGTCGTCGTGTTACAAGTATATGACAGGTTCGGCTTTGCCGGCGGTAAAGTCCGCACCGGGAGCGCGTTCGGCCGGGCTGCCGCCTCAGCGAACCAGCATGTCGAGGGCCAGTCCGATGAACACGGCCAGTCCGGCCCAGTTGTTATTGAGAAATGCCTTGAAGCAGGGGGCCCGCTGCTGGTCGCGGGCCAGGTATTGCTGGTAGAGGAACAGGCCGGCCATGGCGGCCAGGCCCAGGTAATAGAGCACGCCAAGGCCGGCCTGGTGACCGACAAGGGCGAGGATCAGCACGGTCAGCCCCTGGAGGACGCCGATGATGGCCCGGTCGGCATCGCCGAACAGGATTGCCGTGGATTTGATGCCGACCTTCAGGTCGTCATCCCGGTCAACCATCGCATAGAAGGTGTCGTAGGCGACCGTCCAGAGCACGTTGGCGGTGAACAGCAGCCAGGTCATCTGACTCAGTTCGCCGGCTTCTGCTGCCCAGGCCATGGGGATGGCCCAGGAGAAGGCGGCGCCGAGGAACAGTTGCGGGAGGTGGGTGTGGCGTTTCATGAAGGGATAAATGAAAGCCAGCAGGGCGCCTCCGAAGGACAGGTAGAGTGTCAGCGGGTTGGTGAACAAAACCACCATCAGGAAGGACAGCAGGCACAGGGCGCCAAACAGCGCGACGGCTTCCCAGGCCTTGATACGGCCGGCAGTGAGCGGGCGGTCCATGGTGCGCTTGACGTGGCGGTCCCAGCCGCGGTCCGCGAAGTCATTGATGGCGCAGCCGGCGGCCCGCATGAAGAAAACGCCGAGGGTAAAGATCACGATGTTGGCAACGGTGGGGCTGCCATCGCCGGCCAGCCAGAGTGCCCAGTAAGTGGGCCACAGCAACAGCAAACTGCCAATGGGCCGGTCGATTCGCAGCAGCCTGGCATAGTCGGCGAGGCGACTCTGGACGTGTTCGGGCATGGCGTGGAGCAGCATAGCGGTACCATCCGGTTGGGGTGTGTTGCAGCGGGATGCGGAGATTATAGCCAGCCCCGGGGGGCGGGTTAAAGGCCGTGCGGGCGATAGAGGGAAGGGAGAAGATACTCGCCGACCAGCAAGGCACGGTTTCCCCAGTGGAACAGCGAACGCCGGGCGATTTCGGGCTGTCCGCTGACCTGCGGGCGGCACAGACCGGTTTCCAGCGGGCCCCGCTGCCAGTGAGGGCTGCTGAACAGGTAGGCGCCGAGGGGTTTGCTGCCGAGGTGGCGAAGCCGGCCGCCGGCACCCTCGAGGCAGGCCATGGGAATAATGGTGCGGGCCAGTACCCAGGGCGCACCATCGCCACACAGGCGGACCTCGCGGATCCAGGCACGCTGGCGCAGGGGAATGGCCAGGTGGCGGGCTTCTTCCAGGGTTGGAGTGGCGAAGCCTTCCCGTTGCACTTCCACATGGAAGGACCGGGCACAGGCTTTTTTCAGCGCCGCGGTAAAGGAGCCCTCTACCTGCAGCCAGTAGCGAGCCGGGCCGTGCACCTCCGGATTTCTGAGCCCGGCAGCGGCGAGGGAGCAGTACCAGTCGGTCGGCGGAATGGCCAGCGGGCGGGCGTCCGGCGTGGCCGGTACCCGGTTGCCGCCGATGTCAGAGTCCCTTGACGGCATAGATGCCCGGTGCGTTGCGCCAGTACCCTTTATAATCCATGCCAAAGCCAAACAGGAAGCGGTCTTCCACTTCCAGGCCGGTAAAGTCGGCCTTCAGGCCGGGCCGGGCTTTGCGGTCGTGTATCTTGTCCACCAGCACCGCCGTGAGCACGGTCTCGGCGCCCTGGGCGCGGCAATAGTCCGCGATTGCCTCCAGGGTGGTACCTTCATCGAGGATATCGTCAACGATCAGGACGGTGCGGCCCTGCATGTTCGCTTCCGGACGCAGTTTCCACTCGAGCAGCCCGCCGGTGGTTTCCTGGCGGTAGCGGGTGGCGTGCAGGTACTCGGCCTGAACCGGGAACTTCAGCCGTGGCAGCAGTTGACCGGTCAGGATCAGGCCGCCGTTCATCACGCAGAACAGTAACGGGTTGCGGTCCTTCAGTTGATCGGTAATGGCTGCGGCAAGGGCGTCGATGGCGGCGTGGACCTGGGTTTCCGGTACCAGGCAGTCGGCTTCGGCCAGCACCTGGTTCATCTCGGCGACGGTATCGGTCATAACGGTCGGATCCTGTCGTAAAACCGCCGATTATACCGGACCGGGACGGTGGAAGGGAGGTTTGTCCGCAGTGCATGCCATGGGTAATTGTTGCTATTGGCAGCAGAGGCCTTGTCTTGCTGTCGTCGCTGGCATTGGTGCCGGGCGAGTCGATGGGTATGATGGCCCGAGAGACTGGCGTGGCGTGCAGTTAATGGCGCAAAGAACTTGCATGTACGATTGTTCGACAATTATTATTGCGCCCGGATAAAACCAGGAGACAGGATATGAAGAAGTGGCAGTGTGTGGTCTGTGGCTGGATCTATGACGAAGCCGAAGGCTGGCCGGAGGACGGCATTGAGCCGGGTACCCGCTGGGAGGACGTGCCGGATGACTGGGTCTGCCCCGATTGCGGTGTCGGCAAAGAAGACTTTGAAATGATCGAGATCAGCTGATCCGGCCGCTGTGCCCAGCAACCCTCAAGGAGAGCAGTGAATGAGTATTGATGCCCCGATTGTGATTGTCGGCACCGGGCTGTCGGGCTATTCCCTGGCCCGGGAAATCCGTAAGCAGGATAAGGATGTGGCCATTGTCATGGTCACAGCCGACGATGGTTTCAGCTATTCCAAGCCGATGCTCTCCACCGGTTTCACCAAGGGCAAGGAGGCCGACGAGTTGGCCCAGGCCACGTCGGCGGCGATGGTGGAGCAGCTCAACATTGAACTGCGCACCCATACGACGGTGACCGGCATTGATACCGCGGGCCATGTGCTGCACCTCGGGGACGAGCGCCTGGCCTACGGCAAACTGGTGCTGGCCTGGGGCGCGGATGTGATTCGCCTGCCACTGGCCGGGGACGGTCAGGAGCATGTGTTCTCGATCAATGACCTGATGGATTACCGGGCATTCCGCAAGGCGCTGGCGGGTAAACGGCGGGTCGCCATCATGGGGGCCGGGCTGATCGGCTGTGAATTTGCCAATGATCTGCATAACGGCGGTTTTGAGGTGGATGTGATTGCACCTTCTGACACCGTAATGCCGGGGCTGATGCCGGCGGTGGCAGCGGATGCCGTGCGTGATGCGCTGGCTGAGCTGGGGGTACGGTTCCACCTTGAAACCGTCGTGGAGCGGATTGCCAGGGAAGGGGACGGGGTGCGCCTGACCCTGGCCAACGGTGAGTCGCTGGCCGCCGATCTGGTGATCTCGGCGATCGGTCTGCGGCCACGGACCGGACTGGCGGAAGCGGCCGGTATTGCCACCGCACGCGGCATCGTGGTGAACCGCGCCCTTGAGACCTCTGCCGCCGATGTTTATGCCCTCGGTGACTGCGCCGAGGTGGATGGCCATGTGCTGTTGTATGTGTTGCCACTGATGGCCTGTGCGCGGGCCCTGGCGAAGTCACTGACCGGCGAGCGGACCGAAGTCAGTTACGGCACTATGCCGGTTATGGTCAAGACCCCATGCTGCCCGGTGGCGGTCTGTCCACCGCCTGTCGCTGCCAGCGGTGAATGGGACGCGGAGCGGACGGGCAACAGTGTCCGCGCCCTGTTCCGGGATGGCTCCGGTCAGGTGCTGGGTTTTGCGGTGACCGGGGATTTTGCGGTAGAGAAACAGGCGCTGGCCAGGGAGGTACCGCCCCTTCACGGCTGAGGGCGGGAGCCGGCAGGCTGTCCTCCGACCGTCCGCGAGGTTGACCGGAGGTGGTTTGCCGGCTTTTTTCGTTGCGTAAAACCACCGGTTGCGGTAGAAAACCCCTTCGTCAGCTAACCATTTACAGGAGCAGGCATGGTTGAAGTGACCAGAAAACTGGTTGAACTGCTGGATCTGGCACCGATCGGCGATGATCATTTCCAGGGCCAGAGTGAGGATCTCGGGTTTCCCAACGTCTTTGGCGGCCAGGTTCTTGGTCAGGCCATGATGGCGGCCAGCCGGACGGTGGAGGGACGACTGCCTCACTCCATGCATGCCTATTTCCTGCGCCCGGGAAATCACCGCCTGCCCATTGACTACGAGGTGCAGCGGGTCCGCGATGGTGGCAGCTTTACGGTGCGGAGGGTGATTGCCAGGCAGCAGGGTAAGGAAATCCTGTTTGGCTCAGTGTCCTTCCAGGTGGCCGAAGACGGTTTCGAGCACCAGCTCGACATGCCCGCGGCGCCGGATCCCGACAGCCTGAAATCCGAGCAGGACTGGGCGGAACTGCTGGTGCCCCATGTTCCGGAAGAGCTGCGGGAAACCCTGACCCGGAACCGGCCTATCGAGATCCGGCCGGTCAACCCGGTCAACCCGCTCAAGCCCGAGAAGCTGCCGCCCCGCAAACAGAGCTGGCTTCGTGCCCAGGGCACACTGACGGACGATCCGGTGCTGCACCGCTGCCTGCTGACCTACGCGTCAGACTTCAGTTTCCTGGCAACCGCACTGAACCCGCACGGGGTGACATTCATGAACCGCAAGCTGCAGGCCGCCAGCCTGGATCATGCCATCTGGTTTCACCGCGACTTCCGCATGGATGACTGGTTGCTGTACGACAAGGACAGCCCCAGTGGTTCCGGCGGCCGGGGTTTCAATCGTGGCAACTTCTTTACCCGCGACGGCGTCCTGGTGGCGTCCACCGCGCAGGAAGCACTGATCCGCCTGCGCTCCTGACTGTTGCCGGCCACCCGGGGTGGCTGCTAGCTCAGCCCGACAGGCAGGGCGCCAGGCCGCTGCCGGCGTCCAGCCACTTGCGAATCTCGTCCAGCGGCAGCGGGCGAGTCAGCACGAAGCCCTGCACCATGTCGCAGCCCATGCCATCCAGCAGTTCCAGCGTTGTCCTGTCCTCGACGCCTTCCGCCACCACCGCATAACCCAGGCTATGGCACATATCGATGGTGGTGCGCACAATCACCCGATCCTCTGCTTCCCGTGCCAGGTCGGTGACCAGGGAACGGTCAATCTTGATTTCCCGGGCCGGTAACTGCTTGATGTAGGACAGTGACGAGTAGCCCGAACCAAAGTCATCGATGGCCAGCGGAATGCCGGCGGCGTTGAGGGATTTCAGCGCCCGCAGGGAGTTGACCGGATCCTGCATCATCGAAGTTTCAGTGACCTCGAGGGTGATCTGGCCCCGGTGCTCGGGATGATCGGTCATCAGCTGCTGGACGAACTGCGGAAACTCCGGCTCGCGCAGATTGTTGGGCGAGATGTTCACCGACAAACCGACCGTGTGGCCGGCGGCGAGCAATTCGGAGCGGGCGGTCATGGCTTGCGCCAGGACCCATCGGGTCAGCGGTTTGATGAGCCCGGTCTGCTCGGCCATGTTGATCAGTTCATCAACCGGAATGCTGCCTTTGCGACCCGGCCAGCGAATCAGCACTTCCAGGCCGGTCACTGTGCGGGTCCGCAGGGCCAGCTTGGGCTGGAAATACAGCTCAAGCTGACGTTGCTGCAGGGCCTGGCGGAATTCCGATACCAGGGTCAGTCGTTCCGCACTGTAGGAATCCCGCGCGGGTTTGTAATAGGCCATGCCACGATCGCGGGCCTCCTCGGATTCGCGGGCAATGTAGGCGCGACGAATCAGCGAGCTGGTGTCGCGGGCATGGTCCGGGAAGATGGCGACGCCAATCTGCGGGTCCAGCGGTAGCTGCATGCCGAGGTAGCCGATGGGCTCCTTGAGTTGGTCCAGGCCCTGCAGCACCAGGCGCGGGGCGTTGCCGATCTGGTCGCTGTCAATCACGAACCCGAAGGTTGCCGCTTCCAGCGAGGCCAGGTGGAAGGCGCGGTCCTCGCAATTTTCTACCGGGTGAATGCCGGGCAGGTCCCGGACAATCTGGTTGAAGCGCCGGGCTGCCAGTTCCAGCAGGCGATCGGTGTTGCGATGACCAAGGGTCTTGGTAATGGCTTCCAGGTTGTTGAGATGAATGACCGCCACGGCGTGCCGGGTATCGGGCTCGCGCTGGATCAGGTCATTGACCAGCATTTCGAAACTGGTGCGGTTGGGCAAGCCGGTCTGCGGATGATGCAGGGCCTGCTCCATCATGCGCAGTTCGGCCTTGCTGCGGGCCGCCATGGCCCGGATTTCCGCTTCCTTGGCGAGAATCTTCTGCTGGCGTTCCTGGAACAGCCGCGCCGCCAGGGCAAGGGTCAGCAGAATGGCTTCGAGGGCGGAGCCGAGCTCCATGCCATAAAAGGTAATGAAGTGGTTGGGGAGCAGGCCGTACTTATGGGCGCCGGTAATTGCGCTGCCCAGGGTCAGCAGGCCCCAGGCAATGGTGTAGTAGCTGGCCTGGGGATTGCCCCGAACCCACTGGACCGGTCCGATGATGGTCAGCAGCAGGCAGCTGGGGATGGCCAGTGCGACCGTCAGGCGGATGGCAATGTTGTAGTCGAGGATAAAGGTGGTCAGTGCAACCAGCAGGTTGGCGGCGATGGTGAGTTGTAGCAGGCGGTCCAGCGATGGACTGCTGCGGCGCAGCCGCAGGAAGGCGCGGGAGAACAACAGGGTGAAGGTGGTGGCCAGCGGAATCGTCAGCAGCATGGCCTGGTTGTGCAGCCAGGGCAGGTCGGGCCACAGCAACTGGTAGGTGGTGCCATTGAGGTTGGCGATCAGTAACAGGTAACCGGTGGTGCTGAGTACATACAGAAGGTAGGTGGTTTCCCGCAGGGCCAGGTAGACAAACAGGTTGAAGAAAATAACGGTAATCAGGATGCCGTAGTAAACCGCATGGAGCTGGTCTTCCACCGAGGTTTTCTCAAAGAAGTCGGCGGACTGCCAGACCCGCAACGGGATCTGCATCGCACCTTCGGTAGTCACTTCAAGCAGGATCTGATAGTGGTGGTCGCCGCTGGCATTGAACGGGAACAGAAAATTGCGGTGTTTGACCGGGCGCTGGTCGAACGGCAGGCGATCGCCGGTGCTGACCTGGTTCACCAGTTCGCCATCCCGCAGCAGATAATAGTTGATGTGGTCGAGCTGGGAGTAACGGATCTCGAGCAGGCGATTGCCCGGTGCCGGCATGACCTCAAAGCGCAGCCACACGGTGTCGCGGATATAGCCAAAATTGGGGCTTTCCGCCGGTAACGGTTGCCAGTTAGCCGTGGTCACAACGTCGGCCAGGGTGGCGCCGGACGCCGGCGCAAGCCTGAGGTAGTCCACGGCGGGTTCGATCCATCGGGATTGCCGCAGCTCGGCCTGAGCTCCGGCGGCCACCATGACCAAGGCACCCGCGAGGGCAAGTAACAGTACAATCTGGCGCACGTGGATCCGGTTTGTTGTGGTTATTGGTCGTGTTCGGAACGCGGTAGTTGCAGTATGCCCCCGGCCGGGGTGCTGCTCAAGCAGCAACATCCCGCTTCAGGCAACATGTTTGAGCCAGTTCCGGACCCATGGCAGGGCTTCCGCCTCCGGCTCGGTCGTTTCCATGGCATCAATACGCAGCGTATCGCCCACTTTGCGTGCTCCGGTCTCGAGCAGCGCTTCTTCCATCAGGTCACCGGCACCGCAGTAAGTGTCACCGTAGGAGCTGTCGCCGAGTACGATGACCCCGAAGGGGCGCCCGGGTTGCTGGGGCAGCTGGTCGCGGAGTTCAAGGTAGAGCGGCAGCAGGTTAGGGGGAACTTCGCCCTGGCCGGTGGTGGAGGTGCAGACCAGGACCGGGTCGTCGTTACCGGTCAGCCCGGCCAGGGTGGGTTGCTCATGCACGGTAATGTGGTGACCCTCGGCGGCGAGAGCCTCCCGGATTGTCCGGGCGGTGAGCAGCGCACCGCCGTATACGGTACCTACCAGAATCTGAACGGATGCCATGGCGTGTCCTGTCAGGAGTTGTAAAAGCCGCCATGGTAGCGACGCCGCTGGTACCGCTCAAGTTTTCCCTCCGTCCGCCGCCCTGATGCGTTGTCAGTTGCCCGGAGCATCGGGAGCATCACCACCGGTTGTGCGGCTGCGCACCCGGGGTGCCAGCCGGTTGCGGCCGGATTCCTTCGCGTTGTAGAGGTTAATATCGGCCAGCCGGAGCAGCTGGTTGACCGAGTCCGCCTGGGTGACGGAGCACACCCCCACACTGATGGTAACGGGGAGGCGGTGACCATCAAAGCAGAACTCGGTGTGCTCGATGTCTGCCCGCAGTCGTTCGGCCAGCGTCAGTGCCTGCAGCAGCGAGGTGTCGGGCAGCAGCAGCAGGAATTCCTCGCCACCCCAGCGCGCGGCGACGTCGGTTTGCCGGATCAGGGAGCGGACGCGCCGGGCAAACTGCACCAGGACCGCATCCCCGGCATCGTGGCCGTAATCGTCATTGATACGCTTGAACAGGTCGAGATCCACCAGGGCGACCGAAAAATGGTGCCCGGAGCGCTGATAGCGGGAGTATTCCGCGCCCAGGCGCTGCTGCATGTCGCGCCGGTTGGACAGTCCGGTCAGTTCATCGGTGCGCGCTGCCTGGTCGTGACTGACCGCCAGTGCCATCAGTTCATTGCGGGCTTTCAGGCGGCTGGCTTCCAGTACAAAGCAGAAAATGGATTCAAAAGTGATCGTGGCGAAAAAGCGGATCTTGAAATCGCCGCTATACTCACCTGAAACAAACGGCAACGCGGGAAAGCTGAACACGATGACCGCAAACAGCAGGCACAGCAGCAGCAAGGCGGTGCCGGTTTTCAGGTCGGTGAGGTAGAACAGCAGGGGTGGAAATACATAGAACCACAGGGGCCCGGTGTTGCTTTCGCCGCCGGAGGCAATGAGGTAGGCAAAGAGCAGTCCTACCACCAGCAGCATGCCCAGGCGCTGCAAGACGTGATCGCGGCGCCAGGCGTAAAGGGCGAGATTGACCGACACCAGTCCGGCAAACAGCCAGAGCGCGTAAGCGTGGGTCTGATGATCGGCGTACCAGGCTTTGGCGCCGATGCCGAGCAGAAACGCCAGCGCCATCAGCGACACCCCGGTCATCAGGCGGGCGACCGTGGCCTCTTCGCCGTTGCGGGCAGCAAGGAATTGGGTTCCGGTTACTTCGGTCATGGTGTCTCGACTGAATGTTTTTATAATTATTGGCGTCTTTGCGGCGATTATGAGTCAACATCCGCGAGTTTTATAGCGACTTTTCGCACATTTGACGATTGTTGGCGCAGATGAAGCCGCGGTTTCAATTTGATGACAAAAAAATTATAGTGGCGCCCTTGATTCACCATGAGTGAGATTTGATCTGTCATGGCCAAAAACCAAGGTTTTCTGGACTCTCTGCTGACCAGCCCCTCCACGGAACGTTACCGTATTGGTATCAGTCTGCTGTTCCTGCTCGGGATCTGGTTGTTCGTGGCTCAGCAGGCCGCAGGCCTCTCCGGCGGCATGTTGCTGGCGGCGGCTGCCGTTATCGGTGGCTATATGGCCATCAACATCGGCGCCAACGACGTCGCCAACAATGTCGGGCCGGCGGTGGGTTCCGGTGCGCTGTCCCTGGGTGGGGCGGTGCTGATCGCGGCCGTTTTCGAAGCCGGTGGCGCACTGATCGCCGGTGGCGATGTGGTGTCGACCATCAAGGGCGGCATCATCGATGCCGGCGACCTGTCCGACACCGCAACCTTTGTCTGGCTGATGACGGCGGCGTTGCTGGCTGGCGCGTTGTGGCTCAACCTGGCGACCTGGATGGGGGCTCCGGTTTCCACCACCCATTCGATTGTGGGTGGCGTGCTCGGGGCGGGGATCGCAGCGGGCGGCTGGGGCATTGCCGACTGGGGGGTGATGGCCAAGATCGTCGCCAGCTGGGTGATTTCGCCGGTGATGGGCGGTGTACTGGCGGCCATTTTCCTGTTTGCCATCAAGAAGACCGTGCTGTACCGGGACAATGTGGTGCCTGCGGCGCGGATTTTCGTGCCCTGGCTGGTGGCCATCATGGCCTGGGCCTTCGGTACCTACCTGATGGTCAAGGGCGTCAAGAAGGTCGTCAAGGTGGACTTTACCGAAGCGCTGCTGATCGGGCTGGCGCTGGCGGCGATGGTGTTCTTCGCCATGCGGAGCCTGGTCGGACGTCGCGCAGCCACCATGGAGAACAGCTCCGCCGGTGTTAACTCGCTGTTTACCTGGCCGCTGATCTTTGCCGCCGCGCTGCTGAGTTTTGCCCATGGCGCCAACGACGTTGCCAACGCCATCGGCCCGCTGGCAGCAATTAACGATGCCCTGAGCGCCGGTGCGGTGGTGACCGCTGCCAAGATTCCGTTGTGGGTCATGCTGGTGGGCGCCCTCGGACTGGCAGTCGGTTTGATGTTGTTCGGTCCACGACTGATCAAGACTGTGGGCAGCGAGATCACCGAGCTCGACAAGACCCGGGCCTTCTGTATTGCCCTGTCGGCGGCACTGACGGTGATTATTGCGTCCCAGCTTGGCCTGCCGGTCAGTTCCACCCACATTGCGATTGGTGGCGTATTCGGCGTCGGCTTCCTGCGCGAATACCTGAAGTCCAACTACGCGACCCAGCTGCACAACATCATTGAGAAACATGATGAGGAAGAGCGGAAGCGTCTGCAGCCGTTTCTCGATGATTTCCGCAATGCTTCGGTGGAGGAAATGGAGAGCCTGCTGAAGAAGGCCAAGAAGAACAAGAACAATGTTCCGCTGTCCAAGTCCGAGCGCAAGCGGCTGAAAAAGATCTATCGGGAAGAAATGGTCAAGCGGTCACACCTGACACGGATCGTGGCGGCCTGGATTATCACGGTGCCTGCGTCGGCGATCATGGCTGCGATTCTGTTCTTCACGCTGCGCGGGTTGCTGCTCTGACCGGCTGTTCCGGCAGGACTGGCCGTCAGCCGGAGGCTTGCTCCATACTATAGCTATTGAAACCGGGGCCAGGTGGCCCCGGGTTGCCAACTGATCCGGGGAGTAACGATGAGCACAGCAGCAGAAAGCCGCCAGGCCAAGGTAATTGACGAACTCAGGGTGTTTATCAAGAAGGTGTTGAGTGACCCGACAATTGCGGTCAAATCTGTGGAGATTGCCCGCAAGTTTCGGGATCAGCCGGGCTCGGACGAACTGATTGCACGGGAAATCAGTGCCAATACCACCATCCGGATTCCGGAAAACTGGAGTGACGCAGATCGCATGTTCCTCGACATTCTGCACGAGGTGCTGGACGACGAGGCCGCATTGTACTGACCGGTTAACGAAATAATGCAGGCAACGGCGGGGCTGGTTTAACCACCCCGCCGTTTTTGGTTCAGGCGCGTTTGTTGGTCAGCGCCTGGCCGGCAAGGATGCTGTTGGCGGTCTGGGTCAGGATGGCCATTTCATCGGCTGCCTCAGGGTCCGCGGCGAGCAGGCGTTGCTCCTCCAGGATATCCGCCAGGATTTCCTGGGTGGTCAGCGGGTTGGCCAGTACCACCCGGAACACGATGCAGGGGAAGTGGTTGTAACGCGCCGGTTCGAGCCGCGTCCGTGAGACAAACGCCTTGCCCCGCTCCCGTTGGGTTTTCTGAATGAACTTGGTGATCCGGTTCAGGCAGGTATTGAGCTTCTCGGCCTGTGCCGGGTCGGCCATGGCAAAGGCGCGCTGGACTTCCTCGGGGCAGTAACGATAGGTGAGGATGTTCAGCTCCGGCCGGGTGACCAGTTCGAAGTCCGGCTGGCTGTCTATCAGCGCCGCAAAGGTGCGGGCTTTATCGATACCCTGGTCGATCAGGATTTCATAGCCTTCCCGCGCCAGGATCTTGAGCCCGGACTGGATCAGCATCGCCATTCCGGGCCGTGAGCCTTCCAGGGTGGTGCTGCCCAGGTCCCGCGATCCCTTGCGGATAATGTACTGGGCGTGGTGTTCCACGGCGCTGGCCAGGCTCGGGTCGCGGAACACCACCAGGCCGACGCCCATCGGGACGTAAAGCTGTTTGTGGGCGTCAAAGGTGACCGAATCCGCCTTCTCGATACCCTTCATCAGGTGGCGATGCTGGCGGGAAAACAGGGTGGGGCCGCCCCAGGCCGCATCCACGTGATAATGGGCGCCAAACTCCCGGGCAATGTCAGCCATGGCCTCGAGCGGATCGACATTGCCGGTTTCGGTGGTGCCGGCGATGCCGCAGATGGCCATCACCTTGATTTTCTGTTTCTGCAGTTCCAGGCACTTGTCCCGCAGGGCATCAACCTGAATACGGTTGTCGTCGTCGGTATCCACGGCTACCAGGGCGTCGCGCCCCAGCCCCAGGACATCCGCCGCCTTGCGCAGGGAATAGTGGCCGCGGCGGGAGACCAGGATGGCGGCACCTTCGTAGCCATAGTAGCGCAGGGCGCGGAACAGGCCTTCCTGGTGAATGCCGCGGAAGCTGCCTTCTGCCGGGAAGGCGCGGTTGCGGGCAACCCAGAGGGCGGTCAGGTTGGCAATGGTGCCACCGGAACACATGGCCCCCAGGGCGTGACGGGGATCATGCATCCACTTGCGATAGAACGCGCCGTCCTGCTGGTACACCAGGCGATGAATCATGCCCAGTACCTGACGCTCCATGGGCGTAAAGGCCTTGGAGGTTTCCGTTTTTACCAGGTTCTGGTTAAGCGCAATCATGATCTTCGACAGCGGCAGCATGAAATAGGGCAGCGCTGACGTCATGTGGCCGATGAAACTGGGAGACGCGGTATGGACGGAGTTGGCCACCAGGTTGTCGAGCAGGAACTGGGCCTGCTCGGAGACAAAGATCGGCTTCTCGGGAATGGCGTAGTCGGAGAAGTACTTCTCCACATCGCTAAGGTCCCGCTCCACTGCCACGATGTGTTCCTGGAGGAACCCGGCAAGGTTGCGGGAAATGTCCTGGTCAATCCGGCTGAGGGTCGACTCCGGTGCCTCGGGTACGGTGAATACCCGATACATGGCCTCGACCGAGGCCTGAGCATATTTTTTTTTACCGGTCATAGGCGCCACACTGATTCAGTGGTATCCCGGCGGGCCGTACCCGGCTGCCCGACGGACAATGTTACTTGCGGTGATTCCTTACCGACTGTGGGGTGAGTCTGGCACATTACCGGGAAATTGGTACGGCCCAGCCCCTGAGGTTTCCTTGAGGTCGCGTAGTATACGGTGTCACAGGAATGTGTACCACAGCGAAACTGAGTTTCAGCATGGTGGCAGATTCGCCTTTGGCTCACAGCAGTTCCCGCTGAACCTCCAGAATGGCCGCATCGATCTTTTCCTCAATGGCCTTTTCAATCAGATCCAGACGCTGGCTAATCAGCTGTGAGGAGGTGCCGAGCACGGCGATGGTCCAGGTTGCACAATCCAGTGCCTCCAGGTCGGCGGTTTCGGCCACCGCCACATCGGGCTCTTTGCCCCAGAGCACCCGCAGGGGCGCAAATACTTTCCGTTTGGCCTTGAGGTCGTCACAACCATACAGCTGGAAGTGCAGGGTGAGCACACCGATATGGGGGGTGATTGCGGGATGTTGACGGGGCTCTGCCAGTAACCGCCGCAGGGTGTCAGACATACTTTCGGGCTCGTTTCAGGAGGCTGCCGCCTGCGGGAGGCGGCAGCAAGGGTCGATTGAACCTCAGTCTACTACAGGTGTGGCGCGCTGGATAATGGCCTTCGGGTTGATGCCCCGGGGCAGGTTGCCGTAGTTCTGGCCCCCGTTGTGTTGCAGGCGTGAAGCACAGTAGGCATCGGCGACTTCCGCCGGCGCATTGCGCAGCAACAGGGCCCCCTGCATCAGGACCGCCAGGCGATCGACCAGGTTACGGGCACGGTACTGCAGCTCGCCGGTATCGGCGAAGTCGTTTTGCAGCTGGGCCAGGAAGCGGTCAAAGTGCGGGTTAGCGCCGCGGGCTTCGCTGGCTTCCCGGAAGAAGGCGTCCAGCGCTTCCGGTTCCCGCTGCAGAACCCGCAGGGTATCGAGGCACTGCACGTTGCCGCTGCCTTCCCAGATGGCATTGACCGGCGACTCGCGGAACAGTCGCGGCAGGATGCAATCTTCCATCACGCCGCTGCCACCGATGCACTCCATGGCTTCGTACGCGTGATTCGGGGTACGTTTGCAGATCCAGTACTTGCCGACCGGGGTAGCCAGCCGGGCCAGTAGCCGTTCGTGTTCCAGATGCTGGTTGTCGAGGGCGCGGGCTACCCGCATGGTGTAGGCCAGCGCCGCTTCGCTTTCCAGCGCCAGGTCGGCCAGCACGTTTTGCATCAGCGGCTGGGTACTGAGCCGCTGGCCAAAGGCACTGCGGTGGCGGCAGTGATGCAGGGCCTGGGCAGCCGCCTGGCGCATACCCGCTGCGCTGCCGATCATGCAGTCAAAACGGGTCATCGCGACCATTTCAATAATAGTCGGCACCCCGCGGCCTTCCTCTCCAACCATCCACGCCAGGGCGCCTCGCAGTTCGACTTCGCTGGAGGCGTTGGCGACGTTCCCCATCTTGTTTTTCAGGCGCTGCACCTGCCAGGGGTTCTTGCTGCCATCCGGGCGCCAGCGCGGCATCAGGAAGCAGGACAGTCCGCTCTCGGTCTGGGCGAGAACCAGGAAGGCGTCACACATCGGAGCTGAGACGAACCACTTGTGGCCGACCAGTTCGTAAGCCTGGCCGGGCCCCGGCTGACCAACCGGCCAGGCGCGGGTCGAGTTGGCGCGGACATCGCTGCCACCCTGTTTCTCGGTCATTGCCATGCCGATGGTGACCGACGCCTTGTCTGCGTCGGGAAGGTTACGGTCATCGTAGCTGTTGGCCAGAATCCGGCCCTCCCAGGCCGCTGCGAGTTCCGGTTGCTTGCGGATGGACGGGATGGCGGCGAAGGTCATGGTGACCGGGCAGCAGTGGGCGGCCTCGACCTGGGAGTGCATATAGTATTTTGCTGCCCGCTCGACGTGTGCCCCGGCCCGGGGTGCGGTCCAGGGACTGCTGTGCAGGCCCTGTTCGAAGGCCCGCGTCATCAGTTGGTGGTAAGCGGGGTGGAAGTTGACCTGGTCGATGCGGTGGCCGAAGCGGTCATGGCTGTGAAACACCGGCTTGTTTTCATTGGCAAGAAAGCCGAGTTCGATGGATTCGGCGGTGCCGCACAGGGCGCCGAAACGGTCCAGCCCCGCCTCGGCCCAGTCGGCGCCTTCGCGCCGGACGGCCTCCTGCAGGGCGCGGTCTTGCAGGTACAGGTTGTAGTTTTCGAGGGCCGGTGGCTGGTTCACCACTTCGTGGGTTACCGCAAGGTAGCGGTCAGAGGCCTCGGTAGAGCGGGCTTCAGTATCCGGTGAGGGCTGACGGGCATTCATGGTTATCTCCTGATGCCGGTCAACCCCTGCATGCAAAAATGGATGATGGTGTCGACCAGCGATTTGTCAGTGACTGCTTGCGGATTCCCGTTGCCGTTCCGCGTCATCTCCAGATGGCCGGGGGACAACGGTCCCACCAGGCTTTCTGCTATGGCGCCGACCAGGCAGGTACTGCTGAGCCGGGCATCCTGGGCCGGGATCGAGTTGTCCGCGATTCCTTCCTTTATGGCTTTTTCAAACAGGTCGGCATAGGCCCTGCGATATTGCAGGCGCTCCGTTTCCACCCGCGGATCGACCGGCTCTGCGATCAACGCCCAGGCCATCACAGGTCCCCGCAGGGCGCGGTCGGCAAACCGCCGCAGGGCTGCTTCGAGGCGAGCAGCGGCCGGACCCGCGCCGGCAAGTGCCTCGGCGACCTTATCGACCTCGCGCTGGGTGGCTAGCCGAAAAATTTCCGCAAACAACTCCTCCTTCGAGTCGAAATAGCGATAAATGGTTCCGGTGGCTATGCCGGCACGGCTGGCTACCGCGGTGATCTGGGCGCTGCGGAAACCGCCTTCGGCAACGCACGCATAGGCGCATTCCAGGATGCGGTTGCGGGCCTCCTGCTTCCGCTGGCGCACTTTTTCGGTTTCCCGGTAGGCCATGCTGACTCCTTGTAAATAAGTGAATCATTATTCATTTCTTGTGTCAACGTAGTAGTGTATCAGCTGATGGTGCGTAACTCATTGTCCTGAAACACACTTAAAGCTTGTTACAAAAAATTACAAAAAACAGGTTGCCGGGAAATGGCGTTGAAAACAAAAGCCGATTATAAAGACGCCAAGGTGACGCTATCGCCGCTGTTCACCGAGACAGAGCCAGCATCCTGCGCGGTTGTCCGGGCTCGTAAGTATAGTGTTCGCTGATGGAGAAAGGCCCATGAGTGAATTCGATGAAAGCAACCTCGAGCAGTCTGGTAACTGGACTGCGGACAACGAGGATAATCATTCCATTGCCAGCCGCGCCCGGGTACGCGCCCAGCTGTCGGCTGACATCGAGGCGTTTCTGAATCAGGGTGGCAGAATCCAGGAAGTGGATACCACGCTGCGTTCGGATGCGCCCCGCAAGGTGGAAGTCGGTTTCAATAACCGCTCCCTCTGATTTGCCGGGTAAGATTCCGGTGGCGGTGGTCTTACCACCGCCGCTTTCGGTTTTCTTGACGGCTGTCCCGCCATTTGCCGTTCTCCTGTTCTATGCTTGACGAGGTCGTGACCGACCGGTTCGCGTCAGTCATGTCCTGTTACCGAGTTTGCGTCCGTCATAACATCAAGCCATAACAACAAGAAGCCACATCATGAACCGGAACATTCGTCTGGCCCTGGTGCCACTGCTATTGCTGGCGGTGTTGTCTGCTGCCATGACCTGGTATCTCGCGTCGACCGCCGGCGGGCCGCCCGCGCCATCGCTGCCGTCAGGTCCCGTCACTGAGACCCTGTCGCGCAACGATCTCCCACTGCCCACTGCAGACAAACCGTCGCAACTGGTGCCTGCGGTGGCTGGACTCGTCGTGCCAGCAGAGCTGCCGGCCTCGCTGGACGGTACCTCGGTACCGCAAGGCTGGGCCCGGGTAGACAGCGCCGGCAATCTGATCCCTACCGCGCAGCTGCGTACCCTGTTCGAGTACTACCTGTCGGCGCTGGGGGAGGAAACTCTGCCGCAACTGGTGGCCCGAATCCGGCAAGCGCTGGCGGTTCTGGTGGAGCCGGCGCGCCAGCAGGCCATGGAGGTGCTCGCCGGTTACCTGGATTACAAGCTCGCAGTCAGTGACCTGGAGGCAAGCTACCAGGGGCAGGGGGCAACCGGTGCTGCCGAACTGGCGCGCCGGATGGGAGAAGTGCAGGCGCTGCGCCGCAGTTTCCTCGACGACCGCACCGCGACCGCGTTTTTTGCCGCCGATGAAGCGGTTGACGAGTTTCAGGTTGCCCGCCTGAGGATCCGGGAAGACAGCAATCTGACGGCGGACGAACAGGCCGCAGCAATTGCCCGCGCGGAGCAGGCGTTACCGGCGCCGTTGCGGGAGGCTCGCCAGGCCACCCGGCGTTTTGCCGACTACGAACGGGTCAAGGCGACCTTGGCCGACGACCCGGAAGCGCTGCGGCGTTATCGGGAGGCGGAGTTCGGCGAGGCCGCCGCGAGACGGCTGGCGCAGGCGGAAGCGGAGCGGGAGGACTGGGGCCGGCGCTGGCAGGCCTACAGCGATGAACGTTCCAGGCTCCAGGCCAGCGGCCTGGCGGCGCCGGAGCTGGCAGCGGGTATCGAACGCCTGCGGGCGTCGTATTTTCACGGAGCGGAACTGGCGCGGGCTGAAGCCCTCGACTCCATCCGGTGACCGGACCGGCCTGACGCCCCGCCTCCGGTGGTCACAGGGTGTTCATCCGTCGCTGTTATTGTGCGGTTAGTAGCAATGCCGGTTGGCCCCCGGGCCGTGTATGATGGGCAGATGATTCATGGCTTTGACCACTCTGACTGTCGCAGGAGGTTTCCAGTGTTTGTACCGCATCCCCGTAGCTTTCCCGGTACCCGGCTTCGTCGCAACCGTGCCGATGACTTTTCCCGTCGGATGGTGCGGGAAAACCGCCTGTCGGCAGATAACCTGATTTATCCGGTGTTCGTCCTTGAGGGCGAGCAGCAGCGGGAAGCGGTACCCTCGATGCCCGGTGTGGAGCGGCTGAGCATCGATCTGTTGCTTGAGCAGGCCGCCGAGCTGGTGGAGCTTGGGATTCCGGCCGTTGCGCTGTTTCCGGTGGTACCTGCAGAGCACAAGAACCTGTCCGGTTCCGGTGCCTGGGACTCCCAGGGGCTGGCCCAGCGCACGGTGCGCGCCCTGAAAAAGCAGTTTCCGCAACTGGGCGTGATTACCGACGTTGCGCTCGATCCGTTCACTTCCCACGGCCAGGACGGCATTATTGATAATGACGGCTATGTGCTGAACGACATTACCGTCGAGGCGCTGGTCAACCAGGCGTTGTCCCACGCCGATGCGGGCGCCGATATCGTCGCCCCGTCAGACATGATGGATGGCCGGGTCGCCGCCATTCGCGAGGCGCTGGAGTCCGCCGGCCACATCAACACCCGGATTCTCGCCTATTCTGCCAAGTATGCCTCCAGTTACTACGGGCCCTTCCGCGATGCGGTCGGCTCCGCGGCCAATCTCGGCAAAGGTAACAAGGCGACCTACCAGATGGATCCTGCCAACAGCGACGAGGCGCTGCACGAGGTCGCCATGGACCTGGCCGAGGGTGCCGACATGGTCATGATCAAGCCGGGCATGCCGTACCTGGACATTGTGCATCGGGTCAAGCGTGAACTCGGGGTGCCGACCTTTGTCTACCAGGTCAGTGGCGAGTATGCCATGCACATGGCCGCGGCCCAGAACGGCTGGCTCGACGGTGATGCCGTCATGATGGAAAGTCTGACCGCCATGCGCCGGGCCGGTGCTGACGCCATCCTGACCTATTTCGCGGTACGCGCGGCACGTCTGTTGAAAGGCCAGTAACAAACCGGGCGGCCACCGGATCCGGTGGCCGCTGAACCTTGCAAGGAAACACCAGTAATGAGTACGGATTCTGTCAACGCCCTGACGCCGGTGCCCACGCTGCCGGGCCAGGATGAACCGCTGCCGGTGATCGCCATCGACCCGGCCGCCAGTGAGAACTATTTCAACCGCGAGCTGAGCCACCTGCAGTTCAACTACCGGGTGCTCAAGCAGGCGCTGGACTCCAATCATCCCCTCATTAACCGGCTGATTTTCTGCTGCATCTTCAGCAGCAATATGGACGAGTTCTTCGAGATCCGCGTAGCCGGCCTGCGCCAGCAGATGAAGTACGGCCGCGAGAGCGTTGGCCCCGACGGCATGCTGCCGGAGCAGCTGCTGTCGGAGATCAGCCGGGTTGCCCATGAGCACATCCACGAACAGTACGACATCCTCAACAATGTGCTGATTCCGGAAATGGAAAAAGAGGGCATCAACTTCGTCCGCCGCAAGGAATGGACGCCGGCCCAGGCCGAGTGGGTGCAGCGCTACTTCGAAGACGAGATCCTGCCGGTGGTCAATCCCATCGGTCTGGACCCTTCGCATCCGTTCCCGCGACTGGTCAACAAGAGCCTCAACTTTATTGTTGAACTTGACGGCAAGGATGCCTTCGGCCGCGAGACCGGGATGGCAATCGTGCCGGCACCGCGTTCACTGCCGCGTCTGGTGCGGTTGCCGGATGAGGTCTGCGACGGCGGTGAGAACCTGATATTTCTGTCCTCGATGATTCATGCGCACGCCGACGAACTGTTTCCCGGCATGGAAGTCAAAGGCTGCTATCAGTTCCGCCTGACCCGTAATGCGGACCTGGAACTGGAAGATGATCTCGAAGATCTGGCATCGGCGTTGCGGGGCGAGTTGCTGAGTCGCCGTTTTGGTGATGGTGTCCGTCTGGAGGTGGCCGATAATTGCCCGGAGGAGCTGGTGCAGTTCCTGTTGCGGGAATTCGGTCTCACCGAAAGGGACCTGTACCAGGTGCATGGCCCGGTAAACCTGACCCGGCTGATGGCCGTGAGCGGGCTGGTGAATCGTCCTGACCTGACATATCCGGGATTCTCGCCCGCAGTGCCCAAGCAGATCCGCAACAAGGAAATCATCTTCGACGCAATCCGCCAGCAGCCCGTGTTGCTGCTGCATCCGTTCGAGAGTTTTACCCCGGTCATCGATTTTCTCCGCCAGGCGGCCAAGGATCCCCAGGTACTGGCTATCCGCCAGACCCTGTATCGAACCGGAGCCGACTCGGAGATTGTCGAGGCTCTGATGGATGCGGCCCGGCGGGGCAAGGAAGTCACCGCGGTGATCGAGCTGCGGGCGCGCTTTGATGAGGCGGAAAACCTGGAGCTGGCCAGCCGTTTGCAGGAGTCCGGGGTCATCGTGGTGTATGGTGTGGTCGGTTACAAGACCCACGCCAAGATGATCCTGATCGTCCGGCGCGAGGAGGGCAAGCTCAAGCGCTATGTCCACCTTGGCACCGGTAACTACCATGCTGGCAACGCTCGCCTGTACACCGACTACAGCCTGTTGTCCTGCGACGATGCCCTGGGGGATGACGTCAACAAGCTGTTCCAGCAGCTGACCGGGATGGGCAAGGCGCTCAAGATCAAGAAGCTGTTCCACGCCCCGTTCACCCTGCATCGCCGCCTGATCGAGCTGGTGGATCGCGAGGCGGGCTACGGAACCGGGGGGCGGATCATTTTCAAGATCAACGCACTGACCGATCCGGATCTGATGCAGGCACTCTATCGCGCCTCCCAGGCCGGGGTCGAGGTGGACCTGATCATCCGTGGCATTTGTTGTCTCAAGCCCGGAGTTCCGGGGCTGTCCGAGAACATCCGGGTACGTTCGATTGTCGGGCGCTTTCTCGAGCATACGCGGGTCTACCATTTTGGTAACCATGGCCGGCCGGAAACCTACTGCTCGAGCGCCGACGGGATGGTCCGTAACCTGGTCAACCGGGTCGAGGTGGCATTCCCGGTGGATGACCGGGAACTCGCGGCGAGGCTGCAGGACGACCTGGACGCCTACCTGGCGGACAATTGCCAGAGCTGGATGTTGCAGCCCGACGGCAGTTACATCCAGAATCATCCCGGCGAGGGTGAGGAGCGTGTGGCGGCACAGACGGTGTTGCTGGAACGGCTTACCGGAAAATAACGACAGGGCCGGAGACACCGGCCCGGATCAGGCGGAGCGTGGACTTTGAAAAAACGATGGATAGTTGCCGGTATTGTGGTGCTGGCAGGCGGGGTGGCGGCGCCCTGGGCTGTGGGAGTTGTTACCGAGCAGCAATGGCAGGAGGCCGCCCGGGAGGTCAACGCCTCCCAGCCGTTCTTTCAGGTGGAAACCGCCGGCTACCGGCGCGGACTGTTCAGTGCTGACCTCAACGGCACGCTGCTCTACCACCACCCGGAAACCGGCGAGCCGCTGCGGCTGAGCTACCACGGCACCGCCTCACATGGGGTAACCGGAAGCCTGCTCGAATTCACGGCGGCGGAACTGCCCGCCGGGCTGGCGCCACTGTTCCCCGATGAGCAGCCCCGCCTGACCCTGGAAACCCGGCTCTGGGGCACCGCAGTTGCCGAGCTTACGGTGCCGGCGATCAGCCTGCTGGATGACGCGACCGGTGAATCGATCAAGGTGGCGGAAACCGTCGGCACGGCAACGATCCGTGACGGCGGCAATGCGGCCGAGATTTCCCTGCTGTGGCCCGGTGCGGCATTGCAGGATGGCGCGAGCCGGATCAGTGTCGAGAACGTCCGTTTTCAGCAGTCCATGACGCGCCTGCAGGGCGATGTCTGGACCGGCACAGGGGATCTCACGCTGGCGCGCCTGGCCGTGACCGCCGACGAGCAGCCGCCGGTCGGCCTGGATAGCCTGGCGGTGCACAGTGAAACCCGTGCCGGAGACGGCGGCACCACCATTACCACCGAGGGCAGTATCAGCCTGCAAAGCCTGACCGCTGACGGTGAGTCCAGCGGGCCGCATCGTGTCGACATGGTGCTGGAAGATTTTGATGTGGCGGGCTGGAACAGTTTTATCGGTGCAATGACCGATTTGCAGGCGGTGGCGCTGGATCCTGCGGCTGACCCGCAGCAACTGTTCGAGCAGCAGATGGCGGCCATGGGGCAGATGACCGAGGCACTGCGCACGCTCGCCGCCAACGGCATGGTATTCGGTTTTCCGAGCATCAGTCTGACCACCCCGGAGGGAGAAGTGTCGGGAGAGCTGCTGATCCGTCACCCTGCACTGAGCGATGACGAAAAAGCGGAGATGCTGATGGTCATGCAACGACTGACCGGTGATTTCCGGGTCAGTGTGCCGGTGGCGCTGAGCGAGCGTTATCCTCAGCTCAAGGGCCAGTTGTTACCACTGATCGAGCAAGGCATGGTGGTGCAGGAGGGCGACCGGCTGGTCCTGCGCGCGCGCTTGCAGGATCTGACGGTGGACGTGAACGGCACGCTGATTCCGTTGCCGCCGGTGATCTGATCCCGGAGAACCGGCTGCCCGGAGCAATGCCGGCGGGCAGCCGGTATTGCTCAGAGCCCGGTCAGGCGATGGTATTTCTCCATCAGTTCGCTTTCACTTTCCACCCGCTCGGGGTCGACCGGTATGCAATCCACCGGGCACACCTGCTGGCACTGTGGCTCATCGTAATGGCCGACGCACTCGGTGCACTTGTTGGGATCAATGATGTAGATCTCGTCCCCCGGTGAAATCGCTTCGTTGGGGCATTCCGGTTCACAGACGTCGCAGTTAATGCATTCGTCGGTAATCATCAGGGCCATCAGGCATTACCTCAGGTACTTCGATAAACAACGCTATTCTACCGGATCCGTGCTGCGCTGTGTGCAATCTCAACGGTTGCTGAACTTGTTTTTCAGCGCGTTGGCGACCACCGGGTCGACAAACTCTGACACGTCCCCGTGCAGAGAGGCGATTTCCCGAATCAGCGTCGAGGAAATGTACGACAGGTGGTTGGCCGGGGTGAGGAACACGCTCTCCACCTCCGGTGCCAGGTGGCGGTTCATGTCGGCCAGCTGGAACTCGTACTCGAAATCCGACACCGCCCGCAGGCCGCGCAGGATTACTGTGGCATGCTGCGAACGGACGAAGTCTGCCAGCAGGTTGCTGAAGCCCGTCACGGTGACATTGTCCAGGTGGGCGGTGGCCTGACGAACCAGCTCGCAACGCTCATCCAGGTCAAACAGCGGTTGCTTCTTGGGGTTGTAGGCGACCGCGACCACCACTTCATCGAACATCTTGCCGGCCCGCTCGATCAGGTCGGTATGGCCGTTGGTGATCGGGTCAAAGGTTCCCGGATAGATGACTTTGGGCATGCACAGCTCCTTTGCTGGAAAGGGCACAGGATAACACTGCCGCTCATGCCGCCGAAACCCTTGGCAAAGTGCGCCGGCACTAGCTGCGCAGCCTTGCGGCCAGCCGGGTGCTGTTGCGCGCGGCCAGCCCGTACACCGACAGCTGCGGGTTGGCCCCGATGCTGGTCGGGAAGATCGACGCATCGTGGAGGCTCAGGTTGGTAACCTGATGGTGCTCGCCAAAACTGTTGACCACGGATTCCCGCGGGTCTGCCCCCATGCCGCAGCCGCCCATCTGGTGGGCGGTGAACAGTCGCACCCGATGCGGTTTCATGGGCAGCGCATCAATCGCCCCACGGGCCTCCTTCCAGGACCGGAACCAGGGGGAGTCGAGGTGAATCAGCCGGACCCGCTCGGCGCCGGCGGCAAACTGGATCTCCGCCATGGTCCGGAATGCCCGTCGCAGGCCTTCCCACAGATAGTCGGTGAGCGGGTAGTCCAGGACCGGGCTGCCGTCATCCCGCAGGCTGACGGTGCCGCCCGGACTGTCCTCGTGAAAGCCATCCCGAAGCAGGGCAATAACAGACTGGAGCCAGGGCAGCTTGCCGAGGGTGTCGCGCTGATCTTCGCCGTAGCCCGGCACGATGCCGGCCGCCATTGCCGGGTGCAGGGGCGGCACTTCCAGTTTGAAGCCGACCGGACCAGCGACACCGCTGCTGAAATTGAAGTGGTCTGAGTAGATCGATTGGGGGGCGCCGTAATAGGGGTCGGTCTGTTGGGGCATCTGCGCCACGGTACCGTTGACCGGATGGAGAAAGGTACGCTTGCCAAGACGCTGATAGGGGTCCGGGATATCCGAGCGTAACAGCAAGCCCGGCGAGCCGATGGCGCTGGCGGCAACTACGAAATGCCGGGCCCGCAGCGTAACGCTGACGCCGGACGGTGTCACACCATCAGCCGCCAGGGCGGAGGCGATCAGGTGGTCAACCCGGTCCTGGCGCATCACCAGGCGTTCTGCCCGGAGGCCGTGGAACAGCCGGGCCTCGTGGTCGAGGGCGCCGGGAATGGTGGTGGTCAGGGCGCCCTGCTTGGCGTTGGTGGGGCAGCCAACACCGCAGTAGCCGAGGTTCCAGCAGCCCTTGACGTTGCGCGGGATGACCGCCCAGGAGTAACCCAGCTGCTCGCAGCCCTGGCGCAGAATGTCGTTGTTGACGTTGGGGTCAGTCGCCCAGGGCGCGATGTTATGGCGCTGTTCGCGGCCGGCAAACCAGGGTGTCATCGCCTCCGGGCGCAGGTCGTCGAGGCCGAAGCGGTCTGCCCAGTGATTCAGGGTGGCGTCCGGGGTGCGGAAACTGGAGGTCCAGTTGACGGTTGTGGAGCCGCCGACACAGCGGCCCTGCAGGATGGCGATGGCGCCGTCGCGGGTTACCCGGCTCATCCCTTCCTGGTACAGGGCCGCATAGGCGGTCAGCTCGTCCATCCGGAAGTCTTTCTGGTAATACAGCCGCCCTTCCTCCACCAGGATGACGGAGAGTCCGGCGCGGGCGAGAATTTCCGCGGTGGTGCCGCCTCCCGCACCGGTACCGATAACCACGACATCCGCTTCGTGGGTCTGGTCGGTGGTGAGAGTGGTGGCGTCGGTAACTTTCCAGCCGGCCGCCAGGCCCTGGGCAATACGATCGGTCAAGGACATAACAGGCTCCGTAGATCAGCGGACAGCGTCAGCTGGCATTCTGGAATTGTGGCAGGGCTTGGGTTGCCCAGGCGGGCGGGCCGGGATATCCGGACAGATGCCATTGCGCCGGATGGCCATAGAACGCCACGTTGCTGAGTTTGGTAAGGGCGATGTAGCCGTTGTTGAGCAGCCCGATGCGGCTGCTGCGCCAGCGATCCAGAAATGCGCCGGCCTGCGCCGGACTGACACTGGCCCAGTCCGGCCACACCCGGGCCACGGTAACCCGGGTCAGCCCGAAATTGAGCAGGTCAAACAGCCGGCGCAGTTCCTTCTGGTTGGCCGGACCGAACTGGAGGATGCCGGCGTCGATGCGCTCAATGGTGCCGAGGATGGCCTGCTGGCGATCTGCGGCCTGTTGTGGCAGGCCCGGCCCGATAATGGCGGGTAGCAAGGCCCCGAACAGCAGGATGTCGTCGTGGGTCAGGAAGCCAAACCGGTAGTCACTGCTGATACCGGTTGCCGCTTCGTAACGGCCGGCGGGTTTGCCGGCACAACCGGACAGGTTTGCGGTTATGCCGACGGTACCGAGGAACAGCGTGCCGCCGACCCCGGTACGCAAAAAGCTGCGGCGGTCCATGGTGGACAGTCGGTCCGACCGGGCAGGAAGTTCAGCCATGGGAGTTCTCTTTATTGTTGGAATTCAGGGTTGGCAGGGGACGCGGCGGTGAGCTGGCCGCGCCCCCTGCCGGGGTCAGCGAATGAACATCCGGTAGACCATCTTGTGCATGGCGGTGCCGTGGGGCGCGTAGACGTACTTGCCACTGTTGAAGCGCTGCTTGGTAAAGATGGCACGGTGATGGGAGAAGGTGTGGAAGCCTTCGCGGCCATGGTAGTGGCCCATGCCGGAGTCCCCGATACCGCCAAAGGGCAGGTCGTCCTGGGCGACGTGCATCAGCGCGTCGTTAATGCACATGCCGCCCGACAGGGTGTTGTCCACGACGTGCTGCTGCATGGCCTTGTCGTAGCCGAAAAAGTACAGGGCCAGTGGGCGCGGGCGGTCATTGATGTAGTGGATGGCCTCGTCCAGGCTGCTGTAACTGACAATGGGCAGTATCGGTCCGAAGATTTCGTCCTGCATGAGCTTCATGTCTTCGGTGGCCTTGAGCACCAGGGTCAGCGGAATCTTGCGGGTGCCGTCCTTCAGGTTCTCCCTGGCCGGATTGATTTCGATCAGCTCGGCGCCCTTGGCCCGGGCATCGTCCAGATAACCCTGCAGGCGCTGGTACTGGCGTTCGTTGATGATGGCGGTGTAGTCGTCGTTGTCCCGCAGGCTGGGGTACATCGACGAGAACTGGGTGCGGAACTCGTCCACGAAGCCCTGAACCCGATCGGCCGGGCACAGTACATAGTCCGGGGCAACACAGGTCTGGCCGGCATTGAACGCCTTGCCGAAGGCCAGCCGTTGGGCGGCATCGGCCAGCGGAACGTCCGACGACACGATGGCCGGTGACTTGCCACCGAGCTCCAGGGTGACCGGGGTCAGATTCTCCGCTGCTGCCCGCATGACCAGCTTGCCCACCGAGGTGGAGCCGGTGAACAGCAGATGGTTGAATGCGAGCCCGGAAAAGTCGGCGGCGACCTCTGCCTCACCGGTAATCACCGACACCAGGTCCTCCGGGAAACTGCCTTCGATCATTTCCTTGAACAGCGCGGAGGTATGGGGCGTGTACTCAGACATCTTGATCATCGTGCGGTTACCGGCGGCCATTGAGGCAACCAGCGGGCCGATGGCCAGGTAAAGCGGATAGTTCCAGGGCACAATTACCCCCACCACGCCCTTCGGCTGATAGTAGACCTTGTTGCTGGCCGGGCGGAACAGCACGGAGACATGCCGTTTCGAGGGTTTCATCCACTCGTCGAGGTGTTTCAGGGCGTAGTTGATGCCCTGCACCGACGGCATGACCTCGGCAATGCGCGATTCGTCCCTGGAGCGGCAGCTGAAATCCCGGTCCATGGCCTCCACCAGCCGCTCCTGATAGTTGAGCAGTGCCCGCTTGAGGCGCTTGAGGTTTTCCTGGCGCTCGGTCAGCGAGGGCATCGGGTTGTTGCGAAAGGCCCGGTTCTGGTCCTTGAACACCCGGTGGGTATGCTGAATCTGTTTCTTGCTGTCGGTGAGCTGGACAACGGTGGCACCCATGGTGATTTCCTCTGGCTAAAAACTGTGCAGTTTGCGCTTGGAGGTATTATTAGAGTATATACTCTAGGGAGTCAAGCGAACCCGGCTGGCAGATCGGGCCACCTGTCATTCAGCCGCGGCCAGCGTATTTCCGGAGCAATTACAAACGACAGCGAGCCTATGAAAACCAGAGACAAGATCCTGTTGTCGAGCCTTGAGCTGTTCAATGAGCGGGGCGAGCGCAACGTCACCACCAACCATATTGCGGCCCACCTGGCGATTTCGCCGGGCAACCTCTATTACCACTTCCGCAACAAGTCCGACATCATCTACGAGATTTTCCTGGAGTATGAAAAGCTGGTGGATTACTACCTGCAGATACCGGACGACCGGCAGCTGACGGTCGAGGATATGACGTTCTACCTGGAGTCGGTGTTTGACGGGTTGTGGAGCTACCGGTTCTTTCACCGGGACCTGGAGTTTCTGCTCGACAGCGACGAGCGCCTGCGCAGGGACTATCGCGACTTCACCAATCGCTGCCTGGCGGCCATCGACCGGATCTTCGAAGGGCTTGCGGCCGGCGGTGTGATCCAGCCGCAGCCGGCGGAGTTGCGAGGGGCGATGTCACTGAATGTGTGGCTGGTGATCACCAACTGGATGGCGTTCCTGAAAACTGCCCATGCCACCGAGCTGTCCACCAGCCTCACCCTGGCGGAGCTGAAGCAGGGCATCTACCAGGTGCTGACCCTCGAGTTGCCTTACCTGACACCGCAGTATCGTGACGCGGTTATGGCCATTCGTGAGCGCTACCGGCCCGAACTGCCGTCTGTGGATGAGCGCAGTTGAGGATTGTTTAAAAAATAATCAGGGTTGCGGAACTTTTTCTATCCGTCCCAGTCTTATTATTGACGTTTGAGGATTCGGACATTCTCTGCGTCATCCTGAGTGAGTTCTCAGGTTTTAGCACGTCGCAAACCCTGACGTTTCACCGGTCTGTCTTATGGCAGACCGGTTTTTTTTGCTTAAAGGGTCGCCTCTGCGGCATCTTCCGGCGCTTCCAGCCATGCCGTCAATGCTGCGCGGCATTCATCCACCCCCTGCTTGCTGGTCGCGGAAAACATGATCAGGTGATGCACGCAGCTGAACTCTTTCAGGCGGCGACCAATATCCTGCATTGCAGTCTTCGCCTGGCCGAACTTGAGCTTGTCGGATTTGGTAGCAAGGATCATCAGCGGCAGGTTGTTGTGCTGGCACCACTCCACCATCATCCGGTCAAAGTCGGTCAGCGGGTGACGGATGTCCATCACCAGCACCAGGCCCCGCAGGCAGCGCCGGTCGTTGAGGTAGTGCCCGAGATGCTGTTGCCAGTCGTCCTTCATGTCGCGGGACACCTTGGCATAGCCATAGCCCGGCAGGTCGACCAGGCGGCAGTTCTCCCGGTTGAGGGAAAAGAAGTTGATCAGTCGGGTACGCCCCGGCGTCTTGCTGGTGCGAGCCAGCTTGCCATTGGCGGTAATGGTGTTGATGGCACTGGACTTGCCGGCGTTGGAGCGACCGGCAAAGGCGACTTCGGCGCCGTAATCCGGCGGGCACTCGTCCAGGCGTGAGGCGCTCACCATGAAGCGGGCGCTGTTAAAAGACAGGTTTTTTTGAGCCAGATCAGCCGACACGGATGAAGGGTTTCCTATTGGATTTCAGTTATCAGGGATTAATGTATAATGCTACACCAATTCCGGGCAGCGCGCTGAACGTTGCTGCTCACAGCCCCGGTTTGTGCCCCATTCGGCCAGTGCCTGCCGGCTGCATAACGAATAATGTCTTTGGATGAGAGAAGCGGAGCGAGCATGAAAAAACTGATCGCAGGAGTTGTTCTCGGTGTGAGCCTCACGGCTTTGGCGCACGGGGCAGGAGATCCTGAAGCAGGCGAAAAGAATGCGGCCGTTTGTGCCGGCTGTCATGGCCAGGGTGGTACCAAGCCGGTAATGGCGGTGTACCCGAAGCTGGCTGACATGGGAGAGGTTTACCTTTACCGTCAACTGGTGGACATCAAGGCGGGCGACCGTGCCATTCCGGAAATGACCGGCCTGCTGGACAACATGTCCGACCAGGACCTGCGTGACCTGGCGGCGTATTTTGATAACCAGGAAGTGGGCGTCAACCAGGCCAACCCGGATCTGGTTGAGCGTGGTCAGGCCCTGTACCGTGGTGGCAACATGGCTTCCGGTGTGCCTGCCTGTGCCGGTTGTCACAACCCCCAGGGCAAGGGCAACGAGCCAGGCGGCTATCCGCGTCTGAGTGGCCAGAATGCCGAGTACGTGGCCAAGCAGTTGCAGGCCTATCGTGATGGCAGTCGTGCCGGTGGTGCCAACGCCCAGATCATGATGGATGTTGCGGCCAAGCTGACGGACGCCGAGATCGAAGCGGTCGCCAGTTACGTTTCCGGCCTGCACTGATCCGTTCCGCGCGGACCGGATAGTTTGAAAAAACCCCGCCTGGCGGGGTTTTTTGTTACGCGGCCGTAACCGGTACCCGCTGGCGCCCGGTCTGCCGCTTGCGCCATAATCGAAAGCGGCTGTTTTTGTTTGGGAAAGCGAACTTTACGCGCCATCGGGGGTCATACCGGACCGGTGATGGAGAGCCGTTGCTGAAGACCAAAGAACCCCGCAAACGGAGAGCAAGAATGACGAGAATTCTGACAACTGCTGTATTTGCCCTGGCGGCATTGTGGCTTCCGCTCCAGTCCATGGCGGCGACCTGGGTGGAGGGTGAGCATTACGAGACCCTCAGTGACCCGGTCCGCACCGGCAGCGGTGACAAGATCGAGGTTGCCGAGGTGTTCTGGTACGGCTGCCCCCATTGCTACACCTTCAAGCCCCTGGTAGAAGCCTGGGAAAAGGATGTGGCGGACGATGTTGATTTTGTCCTGCTGCCGGCAGCCCTGGGGCGCGGCTGGGAGCCCCATGCCCGTGCCTTTTATACCCTCGAAGCCATGGGTAAGCTGGACCTGGTGCATGACGCACTGTTCGATGCCCTGGCCGGTGAGCGCCGCAACCTCAATACGCCGGAAGCGCTGGCAGAATTTGTCGCCGCCTATGGTGTGGATGGCGACAAGTTTGTCGAGCTGTACAAGAATTTTGGCGTGAATGCCCGTTTCCAGCAGGCGCAGTCGAAAATTCGCGGTGCGCGTATCACCGGAGTTCCGACTATGCTGGTAAATGGTAAATACAAGGTCAGTGCTACCACGGCCGGAGGTCATGAAGAGATGCTCCAGGTGGTCGATTATCTGATCGAGCAGGAGCGCGCAGCAAGATAACTCTGGATGCGGGTGTGCCAAGGCTTGCCCGCGGTGTCCCACCGGCGGACCCCCGATCATGTATAAACGACTACGCAACCAGCTAACCGGAATACTCAGTCCGCAGGCAGGCCGCCGGGGGGCCTGCTCAGGGGTCGATCACGTGCCCGAGTTCGAGCCGCATCGTCACATCCGGTTGCTGACCTTCAATATCCAGGTGGGCATCAATACCACCTCCTACCGGCATTACGTCACCAAGAGCTGGCAGCACGTACTGCCGTATCGTCATCGCATTGCGAACCTCGACCGTATTGCCGGCCTGCTGCGCAACTATGATGTGGTGGCGCTGCAGGAGTGTGATGGTGGCAGCCTGCGTAGCGGCTACATCAACCAGGTCCAGTACCTAGCCGAGGCTGCCGGGATTCCCTACTGGTACCAGCAGCTGAATCGCAATCTGGGGCAGTTTGCCCAGCACAGTAACGGGCTGCTCAGTCGATACCGCCCACTGGACGTCACCGAGCACCGACTGCCGGCGCTGATTCCCGGCCGAGGCGCCATTGTGGCCCGTTATGGATCGAAGGCTGATCCACTGGTGCTGGTGTTGATGCATCTGTCCCTGAGCAAGGCGGCGCAACAGCGCCAGCTGGGCTTTATCCGTGAGTTGATCGCGGAATACCGGCACGTGGTGCTGATGGGGGATATGAACAATCATGCTGAGGAGCTGCTGACCCGCACGCCACTGCGGGACAGTGGCCTGGTGCCTCTCCCCGAGACCGGGCACAGTTTTCCGAGCTGGCGTCCGGAGCGCGACCTGGATCATATTCTGGTCAGTCCTACCCTGGAGATCCGCAAGTCGGAGGTCGTCAGTTATCCGATGTCGGATCACCTGCCGATTGCCATGGACATCGCATTGCCGGAAGGTTACCTCGAAACATTCTGAGTGACCGCGAGCGTTCTGGATGCCCGGGGCGGCCGGGAGGGGCGGGACGTGCGGATTGCAGCCACAAAAAAACCCGGCAGTGCCGGGTTTTTTTGTGGCTGCCAGATCAAGAATTACTTGATCTTGGCTTCCTTGTAAGCAACGTGCTTGCGAACAACCGGATCGTACTTTTTCAGTTCGATTTTTTCCGGGGTGTTACGCTTGTTCTTCTTGGTCGTGTAGAAGTGACCTGTGCCTGCTGATGAAACCAGCTTGATCTTCTCGCGCATGATGCGGCTCCTTATACTTTCTCGCCGCGGGCGCGAACTTCGGCCAGCACAGCGTCAATGCCTTTTTTGTCGATGATGCGCATGCCCTTGGTGGATACGCGCAGCTTCACGAAACGCTTCTCTGATTCAACCCAGAAGCGGTGGTTCTGCAGGTTAGGCAGAAAACGGCGACGGGTGTGGTTCATCGCGTGGGATACGTTGTTACCGGTTACCGGTCGCTTACCGGTGACCTGACAAACTCTGGACATAATTGCCTCCGACCTGAGCGTTGGTCCTGAAAATACAGATTCTGTTCATTTAGTTGCGTCTCTGGTCGCTGATTGCGCTGTCAACTTACACGCTGCTCGCCAGACGCCGCCAGAAAGGGACGCTTTTATACCAGAACTGACCCCCCAACGCAAAAAATTGTTGGGAATTTGGCCAGTTTTTTACATCAGCCCCCGTTCAGCCAGGGATATTACCTCGCCATGACCGACAACCATATGGTCAAGAACCCTGATATCCACCAGGGACAGGGCTTCTTTCAGCCGGCGCGTGAGGGAAATATCTGCCTGGCTGGGCTCTGCCACCCCCGACGGATGGTTGTGGGCAAAGATCACGGCGGCAGCATTATACTCCAAAGCTTGCCGGACTACCTCCCTGGGATACACCGCAGCACCGTCGATAGTCCCGCGAAACAGTTCCAAGTAGCGAATCACCCGGTGCCGGTTGTCGAGAAACAGGCCGGCGAAGACTTCGTGGGGGTAGGTTCCCAGCCTGCTGCACAGGTAGCGGCGGGTATCCTCCGGGGAGCGCAACGGATCGCCCTGTTTCAGGGGTTCGTCCATCACCCGCCGCGCCATTTCCATGGCGGCCTGTACCTGGGCGTATTTGGCGGTGCCCAGCCCCCTGACGTCGCAGAAACTGCGGCGGGAGGCAGTCATCAGGCCGCGCAGGCTGCCGAAACTGTCGATCAGGTGACGGGAAAGTTCGAGAACCGGCATGCCGGAGGTTCCGGTGCGCAGGAAGATGGCCAGTAATTCGGCATCGGACAGGCTGGCGGCGCCATGGCTGAGCAGGCGCTCGCGGGGCCGTTCGTCAACCGGCCAGGAGGAAAGCTGCATGAGGTGCGTCCTTTCGTTCAGTGGTTTTTCCGGGGCCCGGAGCGGGCCGGCACGATCCTGTGCCGGCGGAAAGTCTACCATGGCGCGAGGCTGCCGACAGCGCTGCTCCGTGCTATCTTATGCAGCCTGCATATAAGCATTTATTTTTGGGTGATATTAACGGAGCGCGTATGGCACAGAAACGCATCCTGCTTGGGGTTACCGGCGGTATTGCGGCCTATAAGAGTGCGGAACTGGTCCGCCTGCTGAAAAAGTCCGGCCATGCCGTTCGCGTGGTGCTGACCCGTGGCGCCGAAGCCTTTGTGACGCCGCTCACGTTTCAGGCACTCAGCGGAGAACCGGTCCGGACCTCGCTGCTGGATCCGGAGGCGGAGTCCGGCATGGGTCACATCGAGCTGGCGAAGTGGGCCGACCAGGTGGTGATCGCACCCGCCTCCGCCGACTTTATCGCCCGTCTGGCCAATGGCCTGGCGGATGACCTGCTGACGACCCTGTGCTGCGCCACAGAAGCACCGATAGCGGTGGCTCCGGCGATGAATCAGGCAATGTGGCGGAATACCCGGACCCAGCGCAACGTCCGCCTGCTGGCGGAGGATCCCCAGGTCACCCTGTGGGGGCCGGATCAGGGGGAGCAGGCCTGCGGCGACACCGGTCCCGGGCGGATGCTGGAGCCGCAAGTGCTGGCGGATCTGGTGAATGGCGGCGGCGACGGTGTGCTGACGGGCAAGCGGGTGGTGATTACCGCGGGGCCGACCCGTGAGCCCATTGACCCGGTGCGATACATCACCAATCACAGTTCCGGCAAGATGGGCTATGCCCTGGCGGCCGCAGCCCGGGCGGCGGGGGCCAGGGTGGTCCTGATCAGCGGGCCGGTCAGTCTTGCGGCACCGGCTGGCGTGGAAGTGCGGCCGGTCACCACGGCGGAAGACATGCTGGCTGCCGCGGGCCGCGCGGTGGATGAGGGCTGTAACATTTTTATTGCCGCGGCAGCGGTGGCGGATTACCGCCCCGGTGCGGTGGCTGAACAGAAGATCAAGAAATCCGCCGACGATATGACACTGGCGCTGGTGCGCAACCCGGATACCCTGGCCACCGTGGCCGCCCGCGAGGATGCGCCGTATTGCGTCGGCTTTGCCGCGGAAACCACCGAGGTTGCCCGCTACGCCACGGACAAGATGGTGCGCAAGAAACTTGCCATGATCATTGCCAACGATGTGTCGCAGCCAGGTATCGGCTTCAACAGTGACAACAATGCGGTCACCGTATTCTGGCCCGGAGGGCAGCGATCACTCGGTCCCGCCGCCAAGCAGGTGCTGGCGGCGGACCTGGTGCAGCTCATTGCCGAGCGTTCCAGTCAGGGCCGGGACGGTGCAGCGCCGGCCACCCAATCAAACAAGGACCACCCATGACCCGACCGACTTTCCAGGTTCGCATTCTTGACGCGCGGATCGGTGACAGTATTCCGTTTCCCGAGTATGCCACCGCCGGGTCGGCCGGGCTCGACCTGCGGGCTTGCCTCGATGAGCCGCTGACCCTGCATCCGGGCGAGACCCGGTTGCTGAAAACCGGCCTCTCCATTCACATCGCGGATGCGTCGCTGGCAGCGATGATCCTGCCCCGTAGCGGACTGGGTCACAAGCACGGTATTGTGCTGGGTAACCTGGTTGGGCTGATCGACTCGGACTACCAGGGCGAGCTGATGGTGTCGTGCTGGAACCGCGGTGATACACCGTTCACGATCGAGATCGGTGAGCGTATTGCCCAGCTGGTGCTGGTTCCGGTGGTGCAGGCCGCATTCGAGGTGGTGGATTCCTTTGATACCAGTGATCGTGGTGAAGGCGGATTCGGGTCCACCGGAACCCATTGAGACTGCGACTTTGGCCCCATGCGCAGACGGGCCGGTGGGCGTCTATACTTTTCCCGAAGATTCATTGCCTTGACGGGCGAACAGCAGTGCAGGAAGGACTATGAAGCTGGGTAGAAAGAAGGCCGGGGGTGACGCAGCGCCCGACCAGCCGGACAAGCAACTGACGCAAAACAACAATCGCCCTGCACCGGCCGGCTCCAGACACAGGGGGCTTTCTGCCGTGGCGCTGGTTCAGGCTGCGGTCGTGGGAGTTGCGGGCGTTGTGGCAACGGTTTTGTTGTGGTTCTTCGCAGTGGTGCCCGCCACGGAACAGCAGGCCGCGGAACGCGCCGCGCTTGAGCTCGACCACGCCGTACGCCGGGTCAGTCAGCAGCTGGACCTGATGCAGCAGGTGGTATCCGGCGTGGCGACCCAGCCCCATGTACGGGAGCTGCTGACCACGGTTGCCGCCGACCTTGAGCCGGAACCGCAACTGGCGGGGTTCCTGCCGGGCGTGCGGGAGGCGCACCTGTTCCCGGTCGGCGCAATTCCGCGCAGTGTCGAGGAAGCCTCGACGGCCGGATTTGCCAGCCTGGACCTTGCCCGGCAGGCCGAATCCGGCGGCCCCCTGCGTCCTGATGCCTTCCCCCGCAACGGCCAGTGGCTGATCCAGTTTGCTGCGCCGCTGGCGGGCGACGGCCAGGGCCCGGTTGCCGGTACCCTGTTGGTGCTGTTCGAGGCTGCCGCCCTCATGCCGGTGCTGCAGCCGGTGGACAGTCGCCTCGGTGGTCGGCTGGAGTTGGTGCAGACCGTATCAGGAAACGCCAGTGTGGTGGCCAGTCGTGGCAGCGCAAATGGCAGTGCGATTGAGCGCAGGTTGCCAATGGCGGGTTGGTCCCTGCGTTACACCCCGGCGTTCGAGCTGTCTGCGGCGATCAGCCCGGGCCTCGCGCTGGTGCTGGCGCTGGTGCCAGCCATCGTGGCTGCGGCGCTGGTCTGGATGCTGCTCGGTAGCGCCCGGCGAGGCCTGCGAACGGACCTGGCGGAGCTGATCCAGTGGTCGCACAAGACCTTCAGCGGCGAGCGCACCAGGCTGCCGGACTTGCGTTGGGATATGTTTGCCACGCTGGGGGAAGTCCTCCAGCGGTTGTCCCAGTTGGTGGATAAACGTCTGGCCCGGGGTGCCGGCCCGGCCCGTGCCGTTGCTCCCGACGACAGTGGCGAGCCGGCGCCCGCGGACGAGGTGGCAGCTCCGGCCGAGGAGCCGATGTTCCAGGATCGGGACATGCTCGACATGGACATGCTGGATGGTGACGAGGATGTCCTGGGTTTCGGCGGCGAGGCCACTGCGGAGCGTTCGCCGGCGGCGGCCTCGGCCTGGGACCTGCCGCCGGCCGCAGCGCCGGAAGTGCCGCAGGAGATCTTCCGGGCTTATGACATCCGCGGAATCGTTGGCGAGAGCCTGACTGCGGAAGTGGTGCAGCTGATTGGCCGCGCCCTGGGCAGCGAGGCGGTGGACCGCGGACTCGATACCCTGTGTGTCGGCTATGACGGTCGTCATTCCAGCCCGGAGCTCGCCAACGCGCTGGCACGGGGCATTATGAGCACCGGTTGCGACGTTATTCGGGTGGGAGCGGTGCCCACGCCGGTCCTTTACTTTGCCACCCATCAGCTGGAAACCGGTTCCGGCGTGATGGTGACCGGCAGCCATAATCCGGCCAACTACAACGGCCTGAAGATGATGCTGGGCGGAGAGACTCTTTCCGGTGACGCCATCCAGCAGCTGTACCAGCGCATCCAGGCCGGAAACTTTGTCGCCGGCCAGGGCAGCAGTTCGGACCGGGACGTCCGTCGCGACTACCTTGACCGGATTGTCGGGGATATTGCCGTTGCTGCTCCGCTGAAGGTGGTGCTGGATGCCGGCAATGGTATTGCCGGCGAGCTGGCGCCGATCCTGGTGGAGGAATTGGGTTGCGACGTAATCCCGCTGTACTGTGAGGTGGACGGTGATTTCCCCAACCATCACCCGGACCCGGGCAAGCCGGAAAACCTGGCCGATCTTATCGCGCGGGTGCGTGCGGAGAATGCCGATATCGGCCTGGCCTTTGATGGCGACGGAGACCGGCTCGGGGTGGTGACCCGCAGTGGCAAGATCATCTGGCCGGACCGGCTGATGATGCTGTTTGCCCGTGACGTGGTATCCAGGAATCCGGGAGCTGATGTGCTCTACGACGTCAAGTGCAGCCGGCGCCTCGCCGCCGTGATCAACGAGGCGGGTGGCCGTCCGATTATGTGGAAAACTGGTCACTCCCTGATGAAGGCCAAAATGAAGGAAACCGGTGCCTTGCTGGCGGGGGAGATGAGTGGCCATATTTTCTTTGCCGAGCGCTGGTACGGTTTTGACGACGGTCTCTACTCGGCGGCGCGGCTGCTGGAAATCCTCGGTGTGGAAGAGCGCAGCAGTGATGAGGTGTTCGAGGATTTTCCGGAAGATATCAGCACGCCGGAGCTCAACGTTGCCGTCACCGAAGCCAGCAAGTTCGATATTGTCGAGCGGCTGAGCCGGGACGGCAGCTTCGGTGAAGGCAGCCTCAGTACCATTGATGGCGTGCGGGTGGATTACCCGGACGGCTGGGGGCTTTGTCGCGCCTCGAACACCACGCCGGTGCTGGTACTGCGCTTTGAAGCGGAAACCGAGCAGGCACTGGAGCGGATCAAAGGCGTGTTCCGGGAGCAGTTGCACCGGATTGCGCCTGATGTAATCGCAGATTTCTGAGGCGTTGGGCCGGGCTGACCGGCGGGCGCTGTCTTTGTAACACTGGCTAATAGGGTTTAAGGAATGGCACTGGATCGTGAAACGGCCATGCAGGTGGCAGCAGTCCTCAGCAAGGGGCTGCCCTATATCCAACGGTTTACCGGCAAGACCGTCGTTATCAAGTACGGTGGTAATGCCATGGAGAACGAGGAGCTCAAGAGCAGCTTCGCCCGTGACGTGGTATTGATGAAACTGGTGGGTCTCAACCCCATCGTGGTGCACGGCGGCGGGCCGCAGATCGGAGAGCTGCTTGATCGCCTCAACATCAAGTCCCACTTTGTCAACGGTATGCGCGTCACCGACAGCCAGACCATGGACGTGGTGGAAATGGTGCTCGGCGGCCAGGTCAACAAGCAGATTGTGTCGCTGATCAATCAGCAGGGTGGCACCGCCATCGGGTTGACGGGCAAGGATGCAAATCTGATCCGCGCCCGCAAACTGGAAGTGGTGAGCAAGTCCGACGAGCTGACGCGGCCGGAGATCATCGACATTGGCCATGTGGGCGAAGTGGAAAGCGTGAATGTCGAGGTGATCGACATGCTGACCCGCAGCAACGTGATTCCGGTTATCGCCCCGATCGGCGTCGGCCCCGACGGCGCTTCCTACAACATCAATGCCGACCTGGTTGCCGGCAAGGTGGCGGAAGCGGTCAAGGCGGAGAAGCTGATCCTGCTGACCAACGTATCCGGCCTCAAGAGCAAGGAAGGCCAGGTACTGACCGGGCTGACGGCCACCCAGGTCAATGACCTGATCGCCGACGGCACTATCCACGGGGGCATGCTGCCGAAGATTCGCTGCGCCCTGAGTGCGGTCGAACACGGGGTGCGCACCTCCCACATCATCGACGGTCGGGTTGCCCATGCCACCCTGCTGGAAATCTTTACGGACGAGGGTGTCGGCACGCTGATTTCACGGAACTGATCACGGTTCCGGGCAGGTGTCGGCGACGGCATAGGTGGGGGAGATGCGATGAAAAGGCTGCTGACGGTGCTGATCGTCCTCGCCGTAATGGCCTGGGGCGGTTACAGCGGTGCCGTATGGTGGCTGGCAGTCCAGCGCCTGGCCGAGGCCAGGATCGCGTTGTCACCGCACGGCGTGCTGGCGCGCGGCCAGATCGGTTCCGGAGTGAGCGGGGAGTTGAGCCTGGCGGATGCCAGCTACCAGGATTTTCGCCTGACCCAGCCGGTTACCCTCGGTAAGCTGGTGCTGGATGCGGGCGGTCCGCAGCACTTGCTGGCGCTGTTGACCGATCCCCGTGAGCTGCCGTTGCGCTGGTCGCTGACGGCGGTTGGTATCCGGCTGCCGCTGGAGGCCACCATGTTCCGTAACTGGGTCACTGCCGGCGAGGTCAGCCAGGCCAGTCTGTTTGCGCCGGTCTGTGGACCTGACCATCGCCAGCAACTGGGCAGTGGTGACCTGGTGCGGCTCGGAATCGACGAGCTGACCGGAGAAGCCCTGCTACGCCAGGAGGATCAGCGCCTGTACTTTGAGGTCAGTACCGCCGGCACCGGGAGTATCGAGGTGGACTGGCCAGGGGCACGGTTGTCACTGGCCGAACCCGCTGCGGTGCCGGCCAGTTCGGCGACGCCGCTGACCCTGACTGTGCGGGACGGCGGCCTGATGCGACGAATTGCCGCCTACTGTGCCCGTGAATCCGGCCTCGATGCCAGTGCCTGGACCAGTATCGTGATGGAGCGCTTCCGGGATGGTCTGAATGCCCGCGGCTACGATGCCAGCGGTCAGTTACTGGCGCTGTACCGGCAATGGCTCACTGAGGGTGGCGAACTGACCCTGCAGTTGCAGCCTGCACAGCCGGTCTACGGAATTCCGGTGCAGAAGATCGAGCGTCAGGGCCAGCCCGACCCGCAGGGCCTGGTGGTGAGCTACAACGGTGCGGTGGTCCCCGACGTTTACCTGATGGCGACCGAGCCGGAATTACCCGCCGTCCCCCGGCAGGCCCTGGAGCCGGTCGTTCCGGACGGCCCTGGTGCCGCGCTGGCTGGCTGGCGGGATACCCCGGTGGAAACCGCGGCCGAGTGGCGCGGTCAGACCGTCAGGGTAACCCTCGCCAGCGGGCGTGTGGTGGAAGGGCGCCTGTTGGGGGTGGAAGAGAGTAGACTGGAAGTGGCCCGAATGCTGGATGGTGGCGAAGTGGTCTATCCGATGGCGGTCCGGGCCGTCACCCGCTTCGAGGTCTGGCGCCGCGGTCGCGCCAGGCAATGACACGGACAACGCCTTCAGGAGCCTGTATGGCTGATACAAAGGTGCCCGCCGGAGCACAGGTTCCCGGCATACGCGACATGCTGGCACGGCTGGTTGCCCTGCCCTCCATCAGCAGTGCCTCGCCCGAGTGGGATCACAGTAACGAGGCGGTGGTGCGCACCCTGGCGGAATGGCTGCAGCCCCTGGGCTTTCGCACCGAAGTGCTCGCGGTGCCGGGCATGCCGGGCAAGTTTAACCTGATTGCGACCCTGGGTGCCGGCCCGGGGGGGCTGGTGTTGTCCGGCCACACCGATACCGTGCCCTTCGATGACAAGCGCTGGCAAAGTGATCCGTTTACCCTCACCGAGCGGGATGACCGCTGGTACGGCCTCGGGACCTGCGACATGAAGGGCTTTTTCCCGCTGGCGATCGAGGCCGCGCGGGCGTTTGCCGGCCAGCCGCTCAGGCAGCCGTTGATTATCCTGGCCACCGCGGATGAGGAAAGCTCGATGAACGGCGCCCGGGCCCTGGTGGAAGCCGGCCGGCCGAAGGCCCGCTATGCGGTCATCGGTGAGCCAACGGACCTGCGGCCGGTGCGAATGCACAAGGGCATCATGATGGAGCGGCTGGTGTTTGAGGGGCAATCCGGCCACTCCTCCGACCCGGCGCTGGGGCGCAATGCCCTGGAGGGCATGCACGAGGCGATGGGCGAGTTACTGGCGTTGCGGGCGGGCTGGCAGGAAAAGTATCGCAATCCGAATTTCCGGGTTCAGGTCCCGACCCTGAACCTCGGCTGTATCCACGGGGGCGACAACCCGAACCGAATCTGCGCCCGCTGCGAACTGCACTTTGATCTGCGGCCCCTGCCCGGTATGCGCATGGACGAGTTGCGGCAGGCGATTCTCAACCGGATGCAGCCGCTCGCCGAGTCGCGGCAGCTGAAGCTGACGTTCGAACCGCTGTTTGAGGGGGTGCCGCCGTTCGAAACGCCGGCCGACGCCCAGCTGGTGCGGGCCTGCGAAACCCTGACCGGACATAGTGCACAGGCGGTCGCATTTGCCACCGAGGCGCCCTGGTTACAGCAGCTGGGCATGGAGACACTGGTGCTGGGACCGGGGTCGATTGACCAGGCCCACCAGCCCGACGAGTTCCTGGCGTTGTCACAACTGGAGCCGGCAGTGCGGATCCTGCAGGGCCTGATCCGGCAGTTCTGTTTGTAAGGTGTCCCCGGGGCTGGCCCGGGGCGGTTAGGAGAAAACATTGAAATCCAACGACTGGGTGCACAGCTTCCGTCACTCGTCTCCGTACATCAATGCCCACCGTGGCCGCACGGTGGTGCTGACGATCGGTGGCGATGCCATTGCCGGCGACAACCTGATCAACATCATCCACGACATCACCCTGCTCAGCAGTCTCGGTGTGCGGCTGGTTGTGGCATTCGGGGCTCGCCCCCAGATTCAGGCCCGACTGGACAGTGCAGGGCAGTCCTCCTCGTTTCACCGCGGTTTACGGGTTACCCGTGAGCACCAGTTACCGCTGGTGCTGGAGGCGATTGGCGGGCTGCGTTCCTACCTCGAAAGCCAGCTGTCCATGGGGCTGGTGAACTCACCCATGCACAACGCCCGCATCCGCGTCAGCAGCGGGAATTATGTGGCTGCCCGGCCGGTGGGCGTGCTTGACGGGGTGGATTTCGGTTATACCGGGCGGGTGCGGCGGGTGGATGTCACCGGCATTGAGAAGTTGCTTGAGCTCGGCCATATCGTCCTGCTACCCCCGCTGGGTTATTCGCCGACTGGAGATGCCTTCAACCTGTCCTATGAAGATGTGGGCAGCCAGGTGGCGGCAGCGCTGCAGGCGGAAAAACTGATTATCTTTACCGGTCACCAGGGTGTGCTGGACGAACAGGACGGGCTGATTCGCGAGCTTACCGTGCGCCAGGCATCGGAACGGCTGGCGGCCAATCAGGTCAGCGGGCACGATGCGGACTTGTTGCGGGCAGCGTGTGATGCCTGTGTCAAAGGCGTACGGCGGGCCCACATCATCAGTTACAACACCGACGGCGCCTTGCTGGAGGAACTGTTCACCCGGGATGGTTCCGGTACGCTGGTCAGTGGCGACCACTACGAGCAGATTCGCCAGGCCCGGGTCGAGGATATCGGCGGGATCGTT
>Ga0207716_100141_pt1 | contig 60432 bp, 61 predicted proteins | sample TtaePargueraPR_FD_187739 | JGI IMG/M metagenome (GOLD analysis project Ga0207716, IMG submission 187739) | Aerobic enrichment media microbial communities from Bioluminiscent Bay, La Parguera, Puerto Rico - Tt and P2 (5) (SPAdes) | ecosystem: Environmental > Aquatic > Marine > Unclassified ... | reverse complement strand
CGGAGGCGGCGGCGGAGGCGGCGGGGGCGGAGGAGGCGGCGGCGGCGGAGGCGGCGGCGGGGGCGGAGGAGGCGGCGGAGCCGCTTCTTCACCACCGAAGTTGATCAGCAGGCTCATCAGCGCGGAATGGGTCTGAACGTCGTATTCCACGGCCCGTCCAAGCCCGTCCTGGAGCTGGAAATCGCCAGTATCGAGATAGCGGTACTTCAGGCCGAGTTCGGCGTTATCGGCAACGGGCAGGCGAACCTGTGCAATCGCCTGCCATGACCATGCATGGTCTTCACCGTCGAGCAGCGGTCCACCCGGCAGCACGGGGTTGAACGTATCCACACCCATCCAGGTGTGACCGAAACCGCCACCGGCAGAGAAGCCGACTTTACCGTCTTCGCCGCCCAGGTCGAACAGGGCGTTGGCCATGACCGAGGTCAGGCGCTGTTCGCCAGGATAGCCGATGGTCTCTGGCGGAGTAGGGCCATTTACTGCCGCGCTGGTGATGCTCTCGGTATCAGCTTCCTTGTATGAGGCTTCCAGTTCAGTGCGGACCGGCCCCCAGTCGTAGCCGACGACACCGCCGAGTTCCCAGCCAAGATCGTAGTCGATCTCTGCCATGGGACCGGCCAGAATTTCCATATCGGTTTCGTCGAATACCACGACACCGGCATCCACGCCGATGTAGACATCGCCATCACGCGCCATCGCCGGCGCAGCAATGGCCATTGCCGCAACACCGGCAGCCAAGGCAGATTTACGCATCATAGAGCTTCCTCATTTCGTTCGCACAAATAGGTGTAATTGCAGCAAGACTCGCTGACAACTGAAGCGTTATCGGCCGGGCAGCAGCAAAGGCGGTATCCGGCAAGGGACTCCACTTGGCCTCCCCTATGATAAGATTTGGAAAATTTTAAATTAACAGCGATTCAAATGCTTGATTCCGCAATCAAGTTACTTGTTGCGGAAAAACCACAAGGTACGCAATTTTACTAAAGTAAGTCGGTACGACTGCGCAAATTGCGGTCTAGATAGCCAATTCGCCGGTTTCACCGGTTCGGATGCGCGTCACTTCGCCCACTTCCAGAACGAAAATCTTGCCATCCCCAATGGAATCAGTGTTCGCCGCAGCACGAATGGTTTCGACGATTTGCGGGGCGACATCGTCAGCCGTCACGATTTCGAGACGGACTTTCGGCAGCATGTTCACGGCATACTCCGCCCCGCGATAGATCTCGGTCTGGCCTTTCTGGCGCCCGAAGCCCTTGGCCTCACATACGGTCATGCCGGCAACGCCGATCCCCGCCAGCGCCTCGCGTACCTCTTCCAGCTTGAACGGCTTGATGACAGCGACGACCATTTTCATGCGCGGATCCCCCGTAGTGCGTTCTGCCCGCCGCTGACCGACGGGATGTCACGGGCTTGTAACCGATGACCGGGGGACGCTTGCAACAAAAAAATGGGCCGAAGCATGGAAGCTTCGGCCCGTTTGAGTTGTACGTTCGCAGGAGGAACGAGTGTTGGCGGGGTCAGGGGGAGAGGAGGAGGTGGTCCTGACCCCGCCAATTCGGTGACGGATCAAGCCTTGGCGGCGAGTTCCGGATAGGCTTCCACGCCGATCTCGTGGATGTCGAGGCCAGCGATTTCGACTTCTGCCGAAGGACGCAGACCCATGGTGGCCTTGAGGATGAACCAGACCACTGCCGAGGCAACCGACACCCAGACCATCGTGAGCAGGACGCCGACGAGCTGACCCATGAAGGTGGCATCGCCAGTCCAGGCAACGATCAGCGTGCCCCAGATACCAGCCAGGAGGTGGACCGGGATGGCGCCGACGACGTCGTCGATCTTGAACTTGTCGAGCAGCGGAACCGTGAAGACCACGATGGCGCCGCCGATCATGCCGATCAGCACGGACTGGCCAACGGTCGGAGCCAGCGGCTCTGCAGTGATCGACACGAGGCCGGCCAGCGCACCGTTCATGGCCATGGTCACGTCGGCCTTCTTGTAGCGAAGCTGCGTCAGGATGATCGCGATCACCACGCCGCCACAGGCAGCCATGTTGGTGTTCACGAAAATCTTCGACACGTCCGACACGTCACCCACGGTGCCCATTGCGAGCTGCGAGGCGCCGTTGAAGCCGAACCAGCCGAGCCACAGGATGAAGGTGCCCAGCGTTGCCAGCGGGATGTTGGTACCCGGGAACACGTTGACCTTGCCGTCGACATAGCGACCGAGACGCGGGCCGAGGATCAGCGCGCCGACCAGAGCAGCCCAGCCGCCGGTCGAGTGGACCAGGGTAGAACCAGCAAAGTCGGAGAAGCCCCAGACGCTGTCGAGGTAGCCGCCACCCCATTCCCAGCTGACGACGACCGGATAGATCACGGCAGTCAGCACGGTAACGAAGATGAAGAACGGCACGATCTTGATGCGTTCGGCCAGTGTGCCCGAAACGATCGAGGCGGTGGTGGCGCAGAAGACCATCTGGAAGAACCAGTCCGATGCAACCGAGTAGCCGGTTTCGAGATCGGCGGCGCCAACGTCCTGCATGCCATAGGCGGTGCCGGCCATGCCGAACAGGCCCATGCTATCCTCGGCGAAGCCCGGATAGGCGATGTTGTAGCCGATGATCCAGAACATCAGGCCGGCAATCGAATAGAGGCCGATGTTCTTGAGACACTGGGTGGAGGTGTTCTTGGCGCGCACGAGGCCCGCTTCGAGCATGGCGAAACCTGCCGCCATCCACATCACCAGGAAGCCGCCGATAAGGAACAGCAGCGTATTGAAGATGTAGGCCGTGCCGCCGGAAACGGCGTCGGCCGCCACTTCAGCGGCAGCATCGGCAGCCGGGGCAGCGAATGCCGGGCTGGATGCAAGCAGCGCGGTCGCAGCGACGGCGCCAATCTTGAGAATTGCTGATTTCATTTTGTCTGACCCCCTGATCACAACGCGGTTTCGTCGGTTTCGCCGGTGCGAATCCGCATGGTCGACGCGAGGTCGAGCACGAAGATCTTACCGTCGCCGATGCTTTGCGTGCTGGCGGTTTCCTGAATGGTCTCGACGACCTTGGGCATGAGCTCGTCGCTGACAGCGATTTCGAGCTTCACCTTCGGAAGCATGTTCACCGAATACTCGGCACCGCGATAGATCTCGGTCTGCCCCTTCTGGCGACCGAAACCCTTCACTTCCGACACGGTCATGCCGGCGACGCCCAGTCCGGCGAGCGCTTCACGCACTTCGTCGAGCTTGAATGGTTTGATGATGGCGATGACGAATTTCATCCCTGACCCCTATGACTTGCCGGGTCGCTCCCGGCCGCGATTGTGCAATGCAACCAGCGTGCCAATTGCAGGGAATTCATATTTTTCGGGAACTTGAGTGGTCGGCAGCGGTTGTAGCATCCCGCCAACGCCTAATTCGCAGGCACGTCGCCTATTTTTTGTGCAGAGAGAGTGCCACTTTGATGGGCAGGTGATCGCTCGCCTGCCGCGCAAGCGGGCTGGCGTGGACTTTCGCCTCTTCGAGACGCCAGTGCGGCGTGTGCATCAGCCGGTCCAGCGGCAGCAGCGGACGGCGCGCGGGAAAGCTTCGTCCCGGCTCCACCATTTCCCAATGGGCGGCCAGCCCTCGTTCCCCGCCGATGGGTTTGATCCACTCGTTACAATCGCCCAGCATCACCGCCGGCAATCCAGGTGCACGCGAGTTGTTGCAGAGATGTGCGAACTGGCGCTTCCGGAGCAGGCCGGAAAGGTCGAGGTGCATGCACGTGACGCAGATCTCGTGGTCCCCCGCGCCAAGTTTCGCGCGGATCGCGCCGCGCGGCTCAAGCTGCGGCAGGCTTTCTGCCTCCACCTGCCTTATCTCGAGTCCCTCGCGCACCAGCAGGGCATTGCCATGCCACCCCATGCTGGCTGGCTTTGTCGGGTGCGCAGCGATCTGCCAGCCCCCCTCGGTCAGCGCCTTTACATCAAGCACCGCGCGTCGCGAGCCGAAACGCTCATCCACTTCCTGCAAGGCGATAACGTCGGCATCCAGTTCGCCGATCACTTCAACGACGCGGTCGGGATCGCGACGGCCATCGATGCCAACGCCCTTATGTATGTTGTAGCTGGCGAAAGTGAGCCGCATCAATTTTCCTGCGGCATGTCCCCGGCGATATAACGGTCGGTGGGTCTTGTTGGCAGGCCGTCGATGCTTTCACGGCGCCGCTTGTGCTTGCCCGCCCATTCCAGCGGATCGACATTGGTATGCGCCTTCACCAGCGTGTTGCGTTCCCGCTCGAATTCCATGAACGGCACCCCCCAGCCACACGAGGTCTGTACGCTTTCGACTTCGATATCGAAGATTTGCCGCGTGCCGGGCAGCATGGTGAAGTGCTGCGCTATTTCGTCCCAGCCGCTTTCCCACGGAAGCACCGGCTTGCCCTTGCCATAGATGCGCAGGATCAGTGCGGGTTGCTGGAAATTGCAAAACATCAGGGTAATCCGCCCGTCAGCGAGCAGGTGCGCGTTCGTCTCGTTACCCGATCCGCCAAGATCGAGATAGCCGACCCGCGTGGGCGAAATGACGCGAAAGGCATCATAGCCCTTGGGCGAGAGGTTAATTCGCGCATCGGGCGCGGAGGTGGCGACGAAGAAGACCGGCTGGGCCTCTATCATCGCAACATGCTTCTCGTTCAGTGCATCAAAGAAGTCGGCCATGGCAGCAGACTACGCGCGTTGCGCGCCCGTGTCACCGCTCCTTGGTGGCGGAAAACTTCAGGTCGGGATTCTTTTCTTCCTGGTAGCCCACGTCCCAGGCGCTTTTGGCCATGAATACGAGATCGTCATCCCGGTCGCGCGCCAGGTTGCCCTGGTTGAAACGCTCGAAGTCCCGCAGTGCGGCATCGGTGCCTTGCACCCAGCGCGCCGTGGCGAATGGCGATGCCTCGAGATTGGCCTCCACCTTGTATTCGGCAGAGAGTCGCGAAATCAGCACGTCGAGCTGAAGCTGGCCGACGACGCCCACGATGCTGCTGCCACCGATCTCCGGGTAGAACACCTGGATCACGCCTTCTTCGGAAAGATCGTCCAGCGCCTTGCGCAGCTGCTTGGTCTTGGTCGGGTCCTTCAACTGTACGCGGCGCAGGATTTCCGGCGCGAAGTTCGGCAGTCCGGTGAAGCGGATCTCGTTCTTCTCGGAAAGCGTATCGCCAACGCGCAGGGTGCCGTGGTTGGGAATGCCGATGATGTCGCCAGGCTCGGCCGTGTCGGCAATCTCGCGGTCCTGCGCGAAGAACAGGATGGGCGAATGAACGGCAATCGGCTTGCCGAGACCGCTCGGCGTCAGCTTCATGCCGCGTTTGAAGGTGCCCGAGACCTGCCGCATGAAGGCGATACGGTCGCGGTGGTTGGGATCCATGTTGGCCTGAACCTTGAAGATGAAGCCAGACACTTCGCCATGATCGGGGCCGATCTTGTCGTCGCCAGCGGGCTGCGGACGCGGCGGCGGGGCGATCTGGGCGATGGCGTCGATCAGTTCCTCGACACCGAAGTTCTTGAGCGCAGAGCCAAAATAGACAGGCGTCAGGTCGCCGTTGCGATAGGCTTCGAGGTCGAACTCGGGATAGCCAGCCTGCGCCAGTTCGACTTCCTCGGCATATTGTTCGGGAATGTCGGCATTCGCCTCGCGCTTGCCGAGATATTCTTTCGAATCGCCTTCGGGGCGCGCCACCTCGCCCGTCTTGAAATCCAGCAGGCCTTCGAACAGGCCTCCCATGCCGATAGGCCACATCTGCGGGCTGACATCCAGCGCCAGCATGTCGGCCACTTCGTCCAGCGTCTCGAACGGGTCGCGGCCCTCGCGGTCCACCTTGTTGACGAAAGTGATGATCGGCACCGAACGCAGGCGGCAGACCTCGAAAAGCTTGCGCGTCTGCGGCTCGATACCCTTGGCAGCGTCGATCACCATGATGGCAGAATCGACCGCAGTCAGCGTTCGGTAGGTATCTTCCGAGAAATCCTCGTGCCCCGGTGTATCGAGCAGGTTGAATGTGATGGTCTCGCCATCGTACTCCTTCTCGAAGGTCATCACTGATGACGTGACCGAGATGCCGCGCTGCTGCTCGATCTTCATCCAGTCAGAACGCGCACGGCGGGCTGCGCCGCGCGCCTTCACCAGCCCCGCCTGGTGAATTGCGCCGCCCTGCAGCAGCAGCTTTTCGGTCAGCGTGGTCTTACCCGCGTCGGGGTGGGAGATAATGGCGAATGTGCGCCGGTTGCTCGTGGGGTTGGACATGGCGAGGGGCCGCTATCAGCAGCAGCCCTCGTAGTCCACGAAATTAGCCTTCGGCGGCGGCGAGCAGGTTGATCGCACGCCAGTCCGGCTGGCGGAATGCACGCTCGCGCCAGTCGGGGAGCAGGCGGTCAAGCACGAGGAACAGGGCCAGCCCTTCGTTCTGGGTCCAGTATTCACCGCTCAATGTCTCTTGTAGCGCGAGTTCGGACGAGATGCCGGACTGAGTGCTGAAATGGCGCCACATCATGTACTGGCCCATGCCTTCCATTGTCAGGAAGACATCTTCCAGTTCGGAGTAGAAGGCGCGGTCACCGTGGAAGAACATGGCCCGGCGTTCGCGCATCAGCCCGAGTGCTTCTGCCGCCAACGCTCGTGCCGTTTCATCATCGGGCGCGCTTGCCGCCGCGAACAGCTTGTCACGCTCCGTTTCGTAGAGGGCAACGTAGGCCGTATCGCCCTCGAAGGTGTCCTGCACCAGATCGTCGCTGATGCGCATGCCCGGATGCTGCCTCTCGATCTCGTCGAGGGCCGCCGTGGCGAGAGCCGCCTGTCGGGTGTGCATGATCTCGTGCAGCATCACGCCTTCAAGGAACGTGTCGAAATCGATCTCGCTGGAAACGCCTGCCGTGCGCCATACGCTGGGCAGGCTCATGACGAAGCGGCCCGAACCGTCGGCGAAGGAGATGGGACCGAGCGGCAGTTTGATTTCGCCTAGATCGATCATCGCGCCGTCATGCCGGACAGCTTCTGCCAGTTCGACCTGCCCGCGCGGCAGGGTGTAGATGCAGGCAGCGTCGATGGCGACGACCTGTGGAAGCGGCGCCGAGGCAAGGCCCAGCCATTGCTCTTCTGCCACTTGCCAATGCGACAAGGCTCCTTCGAGCCATGCGCGGTCTGCACTCGCCATTTCGCACCGGGCGGCAGGCGGCGCGCTGGTGGCGCAGCCTGCCAGCAGCAGGGCAAGCGGCAGAAGCGCTTTAGCCACGCAGCTCCGCGCCCTGCTTTGCCGCAGCAGTGACGACCTTGTCAGTGATCGCCTTCAGGTCTTCGTCCTTGTAGCTCTTCTCGCCCGGCTGGAGCGTGACTTCGATGCCGACGGACTTCTTGCCATCCGGCACGCCCTGTCCCTCGAACACGTCGAACACGCGGGCATCGACGATGTTCGCCTTGTCCGCGCCCTTCACCGCGCGCAGCAGGTCGCCCGCAGCGACATCCTGCGGCACAAGGAAGGCAAAGTCGCGTTCCACCGATTGCAAAGCGGGCGGAGCGTAGTTCGGCTTCTCGAAACCGGCCTTGCCCTTCTTCGCAGGAATCGCGTCGAGATAGACTTCCACCGCGATCACCGGGCCATCGATGTCGAAAGCGGCCATGGTACTGGGGTGCAGCGCGCCGAATCGGGCGAGCACGTTCTTTGGGCCAAGCCGCAGGGTGGCGGACTGGCCAGGATGGAACTGGCCACCCGCCTCGCCCATGACCATCAGCTTGTCGACCGGAGCGCCAGCCTCGGCCAGCAGTGCCTCGGCCTCGGCCTTGCCATCGAAGGCGTCGAACTTGGACGCTTTGCCGCTCGCCCAGCCGCGCGGCGTCTTTTCACCGGCCAGCAGGACGCAGAGGGTGGAATGTTCGTCGCTCGAACCGTTCTTGGCGCGCAGATAGCGTCGGCCGATCTCGAACAGGCGAGAACCCGCAGCGCCGCGATCCGCATTGCGCTTGGCCGCAGCCAGCAAGCCGGGGATAAGCGAGGGGCGCATGGCCTTCATATCCTCGCTGATCGGGTTGTCGAGCACCCACAGCGCATCGCCATCGGCGAAATGCTCAGCCTGGTCAGTCGGCAGGAAGGACCAGGTGACGGCCTCGTTCAAACCGCGCGCAGCAGCAGCGCGGCGCAGGCGGCGTTCCAGTGCCTGCATGTCCGTCGCCGTTGGCCGAGCCACGCCGTCTTCGCGCGGCAGGGCGACGCTCTCCACGTTGTCGAGGCCGTGGATACGCACCACTTCCTCGACGAGGTCGGCAGGCCCTTCGATGTCGTGACGACGCGTTGGGCAGGTGACTTTCCAGTCCGCGCCGACTGAGAAATCGAGCGCTTCGAGAATGCGCTTCTGCTCGTCCTCGGGCACGTCCACCCCGCCAAGGCGGGCAGTCAGACCCGGATCGAATGCGATTACCTTCGGCTCGGTCGGCGGCGTTCCCGCACGCACGATCTCCGACGCTTCGCCGCCGCAGAAACGCTGGATCAGGCTGGTAAGGCTTTCGAGCCCTTCGTCCAGCCAAGCCGGGTCCACGCCGCGCTCAAACCGCGTGCGCGCATCGGTGGCAAGGCCAAGCTTGCGGCCGGTTACGCCAATGGCTTCGGGATCGAAATAGGCGATTTCCAGCAACACGTCGGTCGTCTCGGGCTGCACGGAGGAGTGTTCGCCGCCCATGATGCCCGCAATGTCGTGCACGCCGTTATCGTCGGCGATCACGGTCATGCTGGAATCGAGGGTGTAGGTCTTTTCGTTTAGCGCCAACACCTGCTCGCCATTCTTCGCGCGGCGGGCGACCACCGGGCCGGAAAGCTTGGAGAGGTCATAAACGTGCGCCGGGCGGCCGAAAGCGAGCATCATGTAATTGGTGATGTCCACCAGCGCACTGATCGGACGCTGGCCAGCCGCCATCAGGCGCTGCTGCATCCATTCAGGGCTCTCGCCGTTCTTCACGCCCTTCACCACGCGGCCATAGAATGCCGGGCAGCCTTCGGAATCGTCGGTGCGGATTTCCACCGGGCATGGGAAGGTTGCGGCGATATCGTGCTCGCGCAGCGGCTTCAGCGTGCCCATGCCTGCCGCAGCAAGATCGCGGGCGATGCCATAGACACCCATGCAATCGGGCCGGTTGGGCGTGATCGCCACGTCGAACACGGGCGAAGCGCCGTGATAGTCGGCAAAGCTCTCACCCACGGGTGCATCGTCAGGCAATTCGATGATGCCTTCGTGCGCATCGCCCAGTTCAAGCTCACGCACCGAGCACATCATGCCGTTCGATTCGACGCCGCGAATTTCGGACTTGCGCAGCTTCATGCCATTGGCCGGAACCACCGCGCCTGCAAGGCCGAGCACACCCTTCATCCCAGCGCGGGCATTGGGCGCGCCGCACACGACTGTCAGCGGATCGCCTTCACCCGTCGACACGGTAAGAACCTGCAGCTTGTCCGCATCGGGGTGCGGCTTTGCGGTAAGCACTTCGGCCACGCGGAAGCCGTCCAGCTTGTCAGCCGGATCCTCGATGTCTTCCACTTCGATGCCGATGGCATTCAGCTTGGCGGCGATTTCGGAGACGCTGGCCTCGGTTTCGAGGAAATAGGTCAGCCATTCGAGCGAGAATTTCATGCCTTCGCTCCTACACCGGCGGAAAGGGTGGGCTGGTCGAACGGGCTGAAGCCATAGTGCGAGAGCCAGCGGGTATCGCCGTCGAAAAAGGCGCGCAGGTCGTCCATCCCATATTTCAGCATGGCGAGGCGATCGACGCCGACGCCGAAGGCAAAGCCCTGCCATTCATCGGGGTCGAGGCCCGACATCTCGATCACGCGGCGATTGACCATGCCGCTGCCCAGCAGTTCCATCCAGCCGTGGCCGGGGGCATCGCCACTGCCACCAAGGATACGTTTGCCGTTCTCGATCGCAAAGCCAACGTCCACTTCCACCGAAGGTTCGGTGAAGGGGAAGTAGCTGGGGCGCAGGCGCAGGACGATATCCTCGGTCTCGAAGAAGGCGCGCAGGAAAGTCTCCAGCGTCCACTTCAGGTGGCCGAGGTGAATGCCCTTGTCGATCACGAGGCCTTCGATCTGGTGGAACATCGGCGTGTGGGTCGCATCGCTGTCCGAGCGATAGACGCGGCCCGGCGCAATGATGCGCAGCGGTGCGCCGTCAGCCATCATCGTGCGCACCTGCACCGGGCTGGTGTGCGTGCGCAGCAGCATCTTGCCGCCCTTCGGCGCAGTATCCGGGAAATAGAAGGTGTCGTGCATCGCGCGCGCCGGGTGGCTTTCCGGCATGTTGAGCGCGGTAAAGTTGTACCAGTCGTCCTCGATCTCCGGCCCCGTCGCGACGGCAAAGCCGAGGTCGGCGAAGATTTCCGCCAGTTCATCCATCACCTGGCTGACGGGATGCACGCTGCCCTTGGGCGCTTCGGGCGCAGGCAGGGTGAGATCGAGCGTCTCGGTGGCGAGACGCGCTTCAAGTTCGGCAGCTTCCAGTTCATCCTTGCGCGCGGCAAGTGCATCGGCAACCGACTGGCGCAGCGCCTGAATCGCAGGCGCCTTCTCCTGCCGTTCTTCCGGGCTCATCTTGCCCAGCGTTTTCAGCAGGCCGGAGATGCTGCCCTGCTTGCCGAGAAATTCGACGCGGAGCGCTTCCAGCGCGTTGAGGTCTGACGCTTCTGTGAGGCGCGCGATTGCCGCCTGCGCGGTCTGTTCGTGTTCGGACATGGTGCTTCGTATGGTTCTTGCGGATAAGCCGCGCCTGTTAGCGGCCATGCGCCCCGTGCCCAAGCCCTAATTCAAGGGCGAAGGCTGGGTCAGGAAGGGTTGGCGCCCTGTTCGGCAAGCCGAGGTATGAAGATACCATCGAGCAGAGGGTGCGGCATCTGGGCATATTCGCTGGGGGTCATGCCCATGAAGCTGCGGAAATCGCGAACAAAATGGGCCTGGTCGACATATTGGCTATCCAGAGACGCGCTCCAGTTTCGCTGCGGATCACGCTTGAACTTGCCGAGGCTACGAAGGAACCGCTGTCGGCGCAGCAGCAGCTTGGGCGAGAATCCGAAGTAGCGCGAGGCCAGCCGTTCGATCGTACGCCTGCTGACGCCCATCTCTTCGACCAACCCCTCGACATCTCCGATTGCCGGATCGCGTAATGCCGCGTGGAGCGCGACGACCTGCGCTTCGTGCGGATTGCGCTCGGGACGGGCCTGGCAGAGGAAGTCCTTGATTGCGTCGGCCGTGCCGTCCGGATCATCCACGTCTTGCCGGACGATGTCGAGGAGAGGTGCAAGGTTCTCGAATGCGGGATGGTTGCCCGCATCGACGACCTTGTTGGCAATCGCGCTGGCCGGACCGCAGGCATAGCGCGCCCACCCAACCGGGCTGAGACCCAGGCTCCATGATCGCGAATGGCGGAGCTTTACGTGCATGGCTCGGCTTGTCGGCCCATTGGCAACGCAGTTGGGGTATATCTGCGGCGCATCGTCTCCCAGCCCGACTTCGTGCCCTTCACCGTCGGCCAGGAAGTGCAATCCCGCCCAATCAGGATAGTGACAATCCGCAACGCTGCCGCCGTCCGGCAAGTCGATTTCGAAAAAATAGAGCGCACTGAAGTAGTCCTGAAGCCGTTGCCCCAGGTTGTAGATACGGACTTCGATCGCCCCGTCTTTCACCGCGTTTGCAGAAATGTTGCGTCCCCCTGCGCCCTTGCCCCGGCGACTTACGTCAACCTCAAGACCAAATTTTTCGCCGAATCACAAGCAAATAACGTTAGACTTTTTGAATCGACCCAGAACAAGATGCACCAAAGGCTAGTCCGGGTAGAATCCACTCAATGCCTTTTCATTGCGTCCGAGACTTCGATCTGCCCTGAATTTCACCGCAATCGCTGCTCAGCAAGAGCGGTTTGATGAAAATCGCCGTTAGCTTCATGACAAGTGCCGTTAGGTTTCCTTTCGGCACTTGGCAGTCCGTCGGTTTCCGGTTCCTCTCGCGAAGTTAGCGGCGCTCTCGCCGTGCATTTACTTCGAGGAACGAACGATGACTTTTTTCAGGACGACTCTTCTCTTCGCCGCCGCATCGGCGGTGGCCCTTGCGCCAGCTCCGGCGCTCGCTGACGACGAAGACCTGGAACTGGTGCGGTGCGAGGAAAGTCTTGGCACGATTGCTCTGGTCGACAGTCCCAATGCCGGATGGAGCCAATGGGACCTTGGCAGCCCGCGCCTTCTGTTGACGCAGCTGGCTTCGGAATCGGGTTGCTTCACGCCGCATGCCGGTGCCGACGGCACGCCCGCCCGGTACCTCGTAACGGCAATTGCGGGCACGCAGGAAGAAGTCGATCAGGGCATCAACGTCGCCACCGGTGTCGCGACCGAGGCATTGGTGCGCTCCGGCGCTGCCACCGGCGTTCTCTCTCGCGTGCCCTTCGGCGGCGCAGCCGTGGGCCTCTTGGGCGGCCTTGGTGGCCGCCGCACCACCGTTGCCGCAGCGCTTACCGTCGTCAGCCCGGCCACGGGTCAGCCGGTTGCCGCCGGCACCGGTTCGGTTTCGCGATCCAGCCTCAGCTTTCGCGGATCGGGCGGTTCGTACAATCGCGGACTTGCCGATACGGTCGGCTATTCCGGCAGCAGTAACGGACGCAAGCTGACGGAGGCCTTCATGATGGCCTTCAACCAGCTGGTGGACCAGCGCTCTGCCCTGCTCGCCGTCCCCGCAGCCAATGCACCGGCAGTCTCAGAACCGGCGGCAACCGTGGCCGTGGACACCGCCATGCGCGCCAGTCCCAATCCGACAAGTGCCGAAGTGCGGACCTTGCGCCAGGGCACTGAACTCACTCCGTCGGGCAACCGCGATGGCCTTTGGATCGAGGTTTCCGACAACTACGGCACCACCGGCTGGGTATCTGTGGAAGACCTGCAGTAGAGGTCCGGTTGCATCAGCAAGCCCGCCTGCATCTGCAACAAAAAGGGCGCGGATGGATCAAACCATCCGCGCCCTTTTGCTTGTTCGTAAAAGCTGCTTGCCGGCTTACGCGGGCAGAGCTTCCTTGGCCTGCTTGATGATCAGGCCGAAAGCTTCGGCTTCGTTCATCGCGAGGTCGGCCATCACCTTGCGGTCGAGCTCGATACCGGCGAGCTTAACGCCGTGCATGAACTGCGAGTAGGTCAGGCCTTCGGGACGCACGGCAGCGTTGATGCGCTGGATCCACAGGGCGCGGAAGTTGCGCTTCTTAACCTTGCGGTCGCGGTAAGCGTACTGGCCGGCCTTTTCGACGGCCTGACGGGCGACGCGGATCGTATTCTTGCGACGGCCGCGGTAACCCTTGGCCTGATCGAGAATACGCTTGTGCTTCTGGCGGGTGGTCACACCACGTTTAATGCGAGGCATATCTTTTCTCCTTTAAACCCGGCTCAATCGAGACCGTAGGGCGCCCACTTCTTCACGGCAGACTGGTCGGCCTTGGCCAGAACCTTGGTGCCGCGCTGCTGGCGGATATACTTTGCATTGTGGCTGATCAGGCGGTGACGCTTGCCGGCGACACCATGCTTGACCTTGCCGGTGGCGGTGAGCTTGAAGCGCTTCTTCACGCCGCTCTTGGTCTTCAGCTTGGGCATTTTCGTCTCCTTTGTCAGAAACACGTCCAACCAGCCCTGGCAGCCCTTTCAGCCAGACCGGAAGATAATCACGTGTCAGTGAAGGGCGCGCATCTAGCGATTCTGCCGCAGAATGCAAGTTAGTTGATGAAACACATGCGAACCGGCGGGCCGTGCGTTTTCAGGAGAGGTTGGCGATGGGAGAGAGCAACGGGCGACAATGCATTCCCATCGCGCTGTAGGAAAGGGTCGCCTCAGCCCCCGCCCATCGCTTCCAGCACATCCTCCAGCCGGGCCGGATCGCCCAGCGCGAGGACAGTGCCGTCACTTCCTGCGTGGAGCGGCTCGCCCTGCCAGTCGCACATCATTCCGCCCGCGCCTTCGACAATCGGCACCAGCGCCGCATAGTCATGCAGCTTGAGGCCCGCCTCGCACACGATGTCGAGGTGGCCGGAGGCGAGGCAGGCATAGTTGTAGCAATCGCCGCCCATCACCATGCGCTTGTGATCGGTCTTGGCCGCCAGCATCATGAAGATGTCGCCTTCAGTCTGACTGAAATAGTGCGGGCCGGTGGTGGCAAGGCTCGCCTGCGACAATTCGCGGCAGCGTCGGGTTTCCACGCGCTTGCCATTGAATGTCGTGCCCTCGCCCATCACGCCAAGCCAGCGCTCGCTGGCGATGGGTTGATCGATCATGCCGAGCACGGGGAAGCCTTCGACCACCAGCGAGATCAGAGTGCCGAAGATCGGGCGTCCGGCGAGGAAGGCCGTTGTGCCATCTATCGGGTCGAGCACCCACTGACGGCCCGACACGCCTTCCTTCACGCCGAACTCCTCGCCGTGGATGCCGTCTGCGGAAAATTCCGCCTCGATCAGCTTGCGCATGGCCTCTTCGGCATTGCGATCGGCAATGGTGACGGGTGTCGCGTCTTCCTTGGGATCGCTTTTCAGCTCGGAGCGGAACAGCGGGATGATTTCCTCGCGCGCGGCATCGGCAAGACGGTGCGCAAGGGCGATTTCGGCGTCGAGGTTCATTCGGCAACCTCGATACGGACAGGGTCGCCGGCATCATGAACGCGGGTCACGATGGCGCGCACTCCGTTCGCGCCGGCACGCGGCGTGTGCACCTGCCGTGCAGGAATGATGAAGCTCTCGCCGGCAGTGAGCGTACGAGGCTCAAGCCCTTCCATGTCGAGCACCGCGCTGCCTTCGATCACGTAGAGATACTCCTCCCACGGATGATAATGCGTAGCGCCCACGGCATCGGGCGGCAGGCGCAGGTCCGCCACCAGCAATCGCTGGCGCGGCGCGGCACCGGGCGTTGCATTGAATACGTCGTTCGATCCCAGCGGCGGCTGCCAATGGCTGTCGGGAGCCGGTGTAGAAGCACAGCCGGTCAGCGCAAATGCGACCAGGACAGCAGCGACGCGCATCAATCGAACAGGCTCGAAACCGAGCTTTCGTCCGCAATGCGGCGGATCGCCTCGCCCAGCAGGGGCGCTATTGGCAGGATGCGGATGGAATCGGAATCCTTGGCGGCATCGGTCGGCTGGATGGAATCGGAGATTACCAGTTCCTTCAGCGCGGACTTGTTCACGCGTGCCACTGCGCCGCCCGAAAGCACGCCGTGGGTGATGTAGGCCGTCACCGACTTCGCGCCCTGGTCCAGCAGCGCCTGCGCCGCGTTGCACAAGGTACCACCCGAATCGACGATATCGTCGATCAGGATGCAGCAGCGTCCCTTCACGTCGCCGATGATGTTCATCACCTCGCTCTCGCCCGGGCGATCGCGGCGCTTGTCGACAATGGCCAGCGGGGCATTGTCGAGGCGTTTGGCCAATGCGCGGGCGCGCACCACGCCGCCCACGTCGGGGGAGACGACCATCAGGTCCTTGTCGCCGTAGCGCGCCTGAATGTCCGCAGCCATGGTAGGCGCGGCATAGAGGTTGTCGGTCGGGATATCGAAGAAGCCCTGGATCTGGCCTGCGTGCAGGTCCACCGCCAGCACGCGGTCTGCCCCTGCCTCGGTAATCAGGTTGGCGACCAGCTTGGCCGAAATCGGCGTGCGTGGGCCGGGCTTCCGGTCCTGCCGGGCATACCCGAAGTAAGGCACCACGGCGGTGATGCGCTTGGCCGAGGCGCGGCGCAGCGCGTCGATGCCGATCAGCAATTCCATCAGGTTGTCGTTCGCCGGGAAGCTGGTGGACTGAACGATGAACACGTCCTCCCCGCGCACGTTCTCGTGAATCTCGATGAACACCTCTTCATCGGCGAAGCGGCGTACGCTGGCATCGGTGAGAGGGACTTCGAGATAGCCGGCAATGGCACGGGCGAGCGGCAGGTTGGAATTGCCGGACATGATTTTCATGGATGCGAATCCCCTAGGCGGTTCGGATGGCTTCGCCCTAGCCGAGCGTCATGGAATTGCAACGTGGGGGAGGTTTGTTTTGCGCAGCCGCCTCCGACCGGGTTCGTGCTCGAATTTGAATCGGGGCGACCAGGCAGGCATGAAAGAAGGGCCGCGAAGTGCGGCCCTTCCAATCATTCATTCGGCTGGTTCGGGCGTTCGGGCCCGGGCGAAGTGCTCTTCGAAGAACGCCAGTACCTTCTCCGGGTTGCGACCGAACCAGTTGTAGCCGTCCCTGAAGCGACGGGTGGTGCCCTCGATCCAGATCAATTCCTTTTCCTCGCTGCTCAAAGCGTTGAATGTCCGCTCTGCATCGCTTGGATTCTTGGTCCACGCGTCATCGAGAACCTGCCACATCAACACCGGCATGGTAACGGCCGGTGCCCAGATCGCGCCCGACATGTCTGCTGCGGGAAAGCCGCCCAGCTTCATCAGCTCGAGATCGATCAGTTCCTGATACTGGGCGATCCCCTGCAGTTCACCGAAGGCTTCGAAGATGGCGGTCATGTTGGGCACCAGCGGGCTCGCCATGCACAGCACGTTTTCGAACAATTCGGGATGCTTGGTGATCGCGGCATATTGCGAGACGCCGCCGAGGCACTGGCTGAACAGCGCGACTTTCATCTTTCCGAGACGCGGGTGCGCATCGACGTACTTCTTCACGCCTACGCAGTCGCGCCATTCCCACTGGCCGATGCCGCTCACGCCGCCATTGGCCGAGCCGCTCTGGCCGTGGTTGCGGAAGTCGTAGGTGAGCACATTGTAGCCAGCATCGGTCAGGTGCTTGTATTGCAGGACGAAGTCGATCTCGGAATCGTCGAGATTGCTCCACGGCGCGCCGAAATGGCCCGGAAAGCCGGCCCGGCACATCGGCAAGGCATGGTTGAAGATGATCAGCTTGTCGCTCTCACCGCCCTTGGCAGGCATATACCAAGCCTCAAGGGGAGTGCCGTCGTCCGAAGGAATGGACAGCTCGTGCCAGTCCTTGATGCCGTGGTCATCGGGGTTCTTGAAGATGAAGCTTCGCGGCGAGACGACGAGTGCGGCAAGGCCTTTCACCTTCTCATGATCTTCGGCTGAAATGCTTTTCTCCTGCTCAAGCGCAGTCGGCATCCGCTCTTTCGAAATACCTGTCATTTGGGGTCTCCTTGGTCTTGGTGAGACCTACATAGACCCGGGCGATCAATGCGATTAGATACTGAATCGCACTTGCCCTTATCAATCAGGTGATGAATGCGCCGGGACGAAATTGCAGACATGGTCGCCTTTGTTGCAGTTGCCGAGGAGGGCAGCTTCACGCGAGCGGCGAAGAAACTCGGCATGTCGCAGTCGGCGCTGAGCCAGATTGTCAGGCGCCTGGAAGAACGCCTGGAACTGCGCCTGCTCTCGCGAACGACACGCAGCGTGGCCCCCACGCAGGTCGGCGAAGAACTGCTTTCGACAATGGGGCCGATGCTCCGACAGCTTGAAACGAGTGTTGCCGAGTTGAGCGAGCGCAAGCAGAAGCCGGAGGGGACCATCAGGATAACCTCGGTCGAGCACGCGGTTCGCCGATACCTTATACCTGCTTTGGCAAAGCTGTTACCGGACAACCCCGGCGTAAAGGTCGAGATCGAAGTCGATTACGGATTGAGAGACATCGTCGCATCTCGCTTCGATGCCGGCGTTCGATTGGGCGAGCAGGTCGAAAAGGACATGATAGGCGTTCGCCTTTCGCCGCCGATCAAGATGGCGATCGTCGCCTCCCCTGCATATTTCGCCAGCAACCCTGCGCCAAAGCATCCACGCGATCTGAAGGACCACAGGTGCCTCAACCTGCGCATGCCCACCAGCGGCACGTTCTACGAGTGGAGATTGGCCAAGCAGAAGAAGGCAGTGCACGTCCGGCTGGAAGGTCAGGCCGCGTTCAACTCGCTCGGCCCAATTCGCGATGCCGCACTGGAGGGGCTTGGCATTGCCAACCTGCCCCTGGACGAGGTGGAGGACTTGCTGGAGAAGAAACGGCTGGTGAGGGTGCTGGAGGACTGGAGCGAGGACCTCCCCCCATACTACCTCTATTATCCCAACAGGCGGCACGCTTCATCGGCGTTCCGCCTGTTCGTCGAAGCAGTTCGGTATCGAGGCTGATCCAAGCAGCATCAGCCCATTTCCGCAAAACGAAACGTCTCGACCTAGATGCGGTGCTCGCCCTTCACCCAGCGCACGGTGCCCGAACTTGCGCGCATCACCACGCTCTCGGTCGTCATGATGCGCTCGCCGTTGGGGCGGCGGATCTTCTTCACGCCGTCGAGCAGCGAGCCGTCGGTGACGCCGGTGGCGGCAAAGATGCAGTCGCCCTTGGCGAGGTCGTGCAGCTTGTAGATGCGGTCGAGGTCCTCGATGCCCCACTTGGCGGCGCGCTTGCGCTCGTCGTCGTTGCGGAACAGCAGGCGGCCGTTGAACTGTCCGCCAACGCAGCGAAGGGCTGCAGCAGCCAGCACGCCTTCGGGTGCGCCGCCTGAACCCATGTAGATGTCGATGGTGGTGTCCTGATCCGTCGTGGCGATAACGCCCGCCACGTCGCCGTCGCCGATCAGCACGACGCCGCAGCCGATGCCGCGCAGTTCCGCGATAAGTTCTGCATGGCGCGGACGATCCAGTACGCACACGATGATGTCCTTTGGCTCCACGCCCTTGGCCTTGGCCACGGCTTCGACGTTTTCGGTCGGCGTCTTGGCAAGGTCGATCACGTCCTCGGGGTAGCCGGGGCCAACGGCGATCTTGTCCATGTAGACGTCGGGTGCATTGAGGAGGCAGCCCTCTTCCGCGGCGGCCAACACGGCCAGCGCGTTGGGGCCGGCCTTTGCGGTGATGGTGGTGCCTTCCAGCGGATCCAATGCGATGTCGATCTTCGGGCCTTTGCCCGGTGCGCCGCCGACCTTCTCGCCGATGTAGAGCATCGGTGCCTCGTCCCGCTCGCCTTCGCCGATCACCACGGTGCCGTCGATATACAGCGTGTCGAAGCTCTTGCGCATCGCTTCCACGGCGGCGGCATCCGCGGCCTTTTCGTCACCTCGACCGACCAGTTCGGATGCGGCTACGGCAGCGGCTTCGGTGACGCGCACCATTTCCATGACGAGGACGCGGTCAAGGACGCTGTCGGCGGATTTTGCGGAATTCATAGGTAATTCAGGCTCCCATCTGAATCTGGCCCGGGATTGCGTTCAGGCGCTTAAGTGCAAGGGGTGTGAATGTCGAGGCAATTGGCCGTCTTTTTCGCCCTCGCAGCACCGATCGCTCCCGTCAGCGCGCAGGACGTTTATGGACCGTCTGATTTCGCCAGCGAGGCAGACAGCGAGGAACCTGTCCCGCTGGTGGAGCCAGAGCCATGCGAAGAGGAAGTGCGCGAGGACGGTGCCATCGTGGTCTGCCGCGAATTGCCGGAGGCCGAGCGTTACATGTCACCCCTGCCGCGCCCGGTGGAAGTCTATCACAACGACGTGGGCGGCCTCAGGGAGCCGCCGTGCTGGGTGACAGGCAAACCGGGTTGCATTCGAATGGGTTACGTCCCGCCCTATCCGCCACTCGTCGATACGACAGCCTTCCCCGAACAACTGAGCGAGGAAGACGCCGCGGCGATTACGGCGGTGGAAGCGGACGACGAGCCGCAACGCGATGTGCGCATCGGCCAGCGCGTCGCCATCGACCTTTCGGAAGACGACTAGCCGATCAGGCGCATCACCAGCGGTTCCTCGACGAGGCTGGGCGATCCTTCGAGCAGTTCGAGCGCATGGGCAACGCCGCTTTCCGGCCCTTCGTGCGTGACGATAGCCACCAGCACCGGCTCCTCGCCGCCATCCTCGGGATGGCCGTGCTGGATCATGCTCTCGATGGAAACGCCCGCATCGCGCATGGCGGCGGTGATCTCGGCCAGAACGCCGGGACGGTCCGCAACGGTAAAGCGGACGTAGGCGCGGTTGCGGCGGTCGCCCGGATCGGCGGGCGTGCTCGCCTGCAGGGTATCGACCGGCTGCGAGAACGGCGCCATGCGGCTGCCGCGCGCGATATCGACAAGGTCGGCCACCACGGCGCTGGCAGTCGGGCCATCGCCCGCGCCCGCGCCCTGGAACAGCAGACGACCCACGTGGTTGCCCTCTGCCACCACGGCATTGGTCGGGCCGTCCACGGCGGCCAGCGGATGACGCAGCGGCACGAGATAGGGCGCAACGCGCTGGAACAGGTGACGCTCGCCTCCCTGCTCATCACAGTCGGACAGACCGATCAGGCGGATGACGTAGCCCAGCGCACGGGCCTGAGCGATGTCTGCGGCACGGATGCGGCTGATGCCATTGGTGTCGACCGCGCCGAAATCGAGCTGCGTGCCGTAAGCGATGCTGGCGAGGATGGAGAGCTTGTGCGCCGCGTCCACGCCTTCGATGTCGAAGGTCGGGTCTGCCTCGGCATATCCCAGCGCCTGCGCATCGGCGAGCACGTTACCGAAGTCGCGGCCCGTCGTCTCCATTTCGGAGAGGATGTAGTTTGAGGTGCCGTTGAGAATGCCGTAGATGCGCTCAATGCGGTTAGCGGCCGCACCTTCGGCCAGCCCCTTGATAACCGGAATGCCGCCGGCAACGGCAGCTTCATAGCGCAGCGGCGCATCGTTGCTCTCGGCCAGCTTCGCGAGTTCGAGGCCATGGTGCGCGACCATCGCCTTGTTCGCCGTGACGAGGCCCTTGCCGCCGCCCAGCGCCTTGCGCGCGAGAGCCAGCGCCGGACCGTCCGAACCGCCGACCAGTTCCACCACGATGTCGACATCGTCGCGCGCGGCAAAAGCGGTCATGTCATCTTCCCACGCATAGGGAGAGAGATCCACGCCGCGATCCTTGCCGCGGTCGCGCGCGGATACTGCCACCACCTCGATCTTGCGGCCTGCGCGTGCGGCGATCAGATCACCGTTCTCTACCAGCAGGCGCAGCACGCCCGCGCCAACAGTGCCCAGACCCGCCAGTGCGATTCGCAAATTGTCCGACATCGTAATTCCCGTCCTGATGTTTCGCGGCGCACGCGTTAGGCACAGGATGGCCGCTTGGCCAGAGCAGTCGTGCTTGTCCTAGGTAAAGCGTCGCTCGCACGGCCCCAGTTGGGCGAGAATGTAGGCATAGTCCTCTCGCGCCTGCGCCTGCGAGGCGCGATCGCGCTGGAGGAACGAATCGTCCGGCAGGTCGCGCGGCAGGAAGCAGGCGAATCGGAACCAGGCGAGCGATTCGGGTTCGGGAGCCTGTGCGGAGGCATCCACCAGTTCACCTAGTGAAACTCCCCAATTCGGCTCCATGCCAGGACGGCGGATTACAGACAGGGAAACGGGTGCGCCTGTCGTCGTCTCTACGAACATCTGGGTCTCGGATTCGCCAGCAAGGTTGCCGGGGACCGAGATAACGTCGCGCACACCGGTAATCTCGGGCGGCGCGTCGGCGGCTGCAAGCTGCGTGAGCACGCGGCGAACGCGCGATTCGATCTGCGGACCTGCAGGAAGCATGGAATCGGAAGACAACAGCTGGATCGCACCGGGCTGGCTGCGCGAAAGATCACCGAAAATCACGAAATTGCGCTCTTCCAGGTCGGGCTCGTCCCCGTCCGCATCGCGAGCCTTGTCGACCACGAATGCCAGCTGCGAACCGACGGCCTGCGGCGCGACCAGGAGGCTCTGTGTCATGGCCTCCATGTACAGGCGCACCTTCGAGGGCGGAACGTCCGGTGCGCGCTCCGGCGGGAAAGCGATCTGGTCCTCGATGGTGACGACCGCCACCGTGTCAGCTGCCATCGCCATGGTCACAAGGTCGGCATAGGTCGGCGCCTGCGACGGAGGCAGTTCGGCGCTGGGCATGTCCTGCGACATGGCAGGGCCGGTGGTGGCGCAGGCCGCCGCCGCGAAAGCGAGAGCGCCGGCAACGAGGGCGCGGGCAGGTGATGATGAATTTCTGGACAGCATGACTTTCCTTCTGGGCACCCCTTATGCTCGCGGCCGGACTAACCGGCAACGCAGCAGGCAATCACACCGGACAAACGCATGACGCGGCGACGCGGGTCCGCTCTTTTTCGCAGGAGAGCGCGGTGTGACTGAATCCGGGCTTAATCAACAAAGGGTTTGCCCCATCCCTTCTGGCCCGTTAAGAGCCGCCCAAGTCTGTCCGGGAGAAAGATAGAAAATTCTCCTGCTGTGACGTTTTTGGCACATTTTGTGTTGTGTCGGGTCGATGTCACAAGGTATCATACGATAGGCATACATTTCATGCGGGATCATCCAGGCTCGTTCTGGGTAATCTCAGGAGGGCCGGGTTTTTCTATCCGGCCGGACGACAAACGGAGTGAAGGGACTGGATGGCTTACGCTGACCAAGAAATGAGCGGCAGTCGAGTTGTCTCGATTGTCATCGTTGCCCTCATCCACGTGGCAGTGGGCTACTTGCTCATTTCCGGACTCGCCATTTCGGCGGTGAAGGAGATCGCGGAGCGAGTGACCACCGTGGATATTGAGGAGCCGGAACCACCGGAACCGGAGGAGGAGCCCCCGCCCCCGCCCGAACCTGAAACAGCGCCGCCGCCGCCGGTTGCGCCGCCGCCGCCGATCAACATCGCGCCGGCACCCCCGCCGATCCGCACGCAGACGAACATTCCGCCGCCGGCTCCGCCTGCGCTGATCGTTCCTCCGCCGGCTCCGCCCGCAGCACCTCCGGCACCGCCGCCGCCGCCTTCTCAGGCTCGCCCGGCTTCCCCGGATGGCCAGGCTCGCTGGCAGCGCCGTATCATCGAGAACTATCCTTCGCGCGCCCTGCGTCGTGAAATCGAAGGCACGGTTGGCGTCTCCGTCACCATCAATGCCGAAGGTCGCGTCGCAAGTTGCCGGGTTACCCGCTCTGCGGACCCGATTCTCGACGAAGCAGCCTGTGACGACATGACGCGTTACGCCCGTTTCAACCCGGCTCTTGACGATGCCGGACGCCCGACGACGGGCAGCTGGTCGACCAACATCGTTTACCAGATCAACTGATCGAACAGATTTTCTCTAGGAAGAGGACTTAAATCGCATGCTTATCGAAATTCTTGCCGCAGCGGGCGAAGCCCCGAACACCCAGTTCGGCTTTATGGAAGCCATGGAACAGGGTGGCCCCGTCGCTTGGTCGATTCTCACCGTTCTGGTGATCCAGTCGGTCGGCTCGTTCTACATCCTGTTCACAAAGATCTTCGAACAGAACAAGGTGATGAAGGAATACCGTTCCAACCGTGCCGCTTTCTGGCGCGCCGGTTCGCTGAAGGAAGGCGCCACCAAGTTCGACAAGAACAGCGCATGGCGCCAGATGGTGGACGACGGCATCCGTGCCGGCGACGAATCCGCCAAGATGCACGACAGCCTCGAGTCGCATGACTGGCTGCACGGCACGCTCCAGCGTTCGGAAAGCTCGATCATGGCTCGCCTCAACGGCGGCCTGCCGTTCCTCGCCACCGTGGGTGCAACCGCTCCCTTCGTTGGTCTGCTCGGCACCGTGATCGGTATCTACCGCGCCCTGATCAACATCGGTATCGAAGGCTCCGCCTCGATCGACAAGGTTGCAGGCCCGGTTGGTGAAGCACTGATCATGACCGCCATCGGTCTGCTCGTGGCCGTTCCGGCCGTGTTCGCCTACAACTACCTGATGAGCCGTAACCGCAAGATCGCCTCGATGCTTTCGGGCTTCTCGACCGATCTGCAGGCCAACATCACTTCGGGTGGCCAGGTGAAGCCGACTCTGCCGACCGCCGCTCCGAAGACGGCAGCTGCCAAGCCCGCCACCACCAAGCCTGGTGCAACGGCTACCTCGACCTCGCCGACTGCTCCGAAGAAGTAAGTCGACCGACGTCACGATAACCGGCGGGCGCTTTCGCATGCGAGCGCCCGCCACCAGAATACGTAACCTGAGATAGGACTAGAGACATGGCCATAGCGATGGGAGATGGCGCCGGCGATACGCCGATGTCGGACATCAACACCACGCCGCTGGTGGACGTCATGCTGGTGCTGCTGATCATCTTCCTGATCGCGGTTCCGGTTGCCATCCAGACGGTCGAAGAGCTCGAGATTCCGGTCTTCGCCTCTTCCGAGTCTGACGACAAGGTGGAGAACCTGCTGATCACCGTGACGACCACCGACCCGGAAGGCCGCACGCCCAGCACGCTCAACACCGCCTACACCGGTGCGACGCGCGACGGCGAATGCCGCATCTTCCTCAACAATACGACGCTGGTCGATTCGGGCGAACTCTATGACCGCGCATTCGAACGTCTCGATGCTATCGTGACGAATGCCGGCGGCCCCGATGCGATCATGCAGAACCCGGAACTGATCCCGCAGGTGCACATCCGCGGCGACGTGAATGCCCCGTGGCGCTGTGTCGCAGGCACGATCTTCAACGTCCAGGCGGCCGGTTATCCGACCGTCGGGTTCATTTCCAACCCCGTCGATCCGAACGGCTGATCCCAGTCGTAACGTAGACGCGGACGAAAGAGTAAGGAGTAAGCTACCATGGCAATGTCAGGCGGCAGCGATGATGGCGAACCGATGATGGACATGAACATGACGCCGTTGATCGACGTCTTGCTCGTGCTGCTCATCATGTTCATCATCACCATTCCGGTGGCGACGCACGCGGTCAATATTGACCTGCCCTCGCCGTCGAACAACCCGGACACGCCGGATGTGGACCCGATCAAGAACAAGATCGTGCTCACGCCGAACGACCAGATCCTCTGGAATGCAGAACCGATCAGCCAGAACGAACTCGTCGGCAACCTGCAGGAATCGCTGACCTTCGCGGTCGAGCCGGAACTGCAGTTCGAACCGGAAGCCAACGCCAGCTACGATCTGTCGGCACGCGTGCTGAACATCATCAAGGCAAGCGGCGTCACGAAGTTCGGCTTCGTCGGCAACGAAAAGTATCGCCAGTTCGGCAAGGAATAATCCTTCCAGACAATGCGAACGAATGAGGGGCGGAGCGATCCGCCCCTTTTTTGTGTCTGCATTCCTCCCGCGCATTGCACGGTCAGCATCGCAAGCAACCGGCTTGACCCAATGCTGATTATGTGATGGTATCTTGTTACATCTTAGAGGAGGATGCCATGGTCATACGTTCCCGGATGCTTGATCGCAGCTACAGCACGACGCCCCCGCCCATGAGCGAACTTAACATCACGCCGCTGATTGATGTGCTGCTCGTCCTCCTCGTGATGTTGATCCTTTCCATCCCCATCGCAGCCCATCGCCTGGATGTAGATCTTCCCGGTGTTGGCGGAGCGACAGGCGACTATGAACGGGTCTCCCTCGTCGTCATGGAGAATGGCGGCGTGCTCTGGAATGGTGAGCCGGTCTCGAAGCCGCAGCTGGAACAGCGCCTGGCCGCAGCCGCCGCTCAGCCCGAAATGCCGGTGATCCGCTTCGAGCCCGAAGCCAACGCCAGCTACGAAGATAGCGTGAGAGTGATCAACGCCGTCGCCGACGCGCAGCTCGACAAGTTCGCCTTCGTAGGGAACGAGCGTTACCGGGAATTCAATGCCGACTAGGGCGAGGCGGTTTGAAAAAGCCCCCTTCCCCGACGCCGTCGCCCAGTATCCGCTTGTCACCTGCATGTCGCTGATCCCATTCGCGGCCGTGTGGCTGATCATCGCAGTTCTCTTGATGAGCGCTTACGGCGTGCAGCCCCACGCGATCACCGTCGACCTGCCCCCTCCGGGAGAGCCCTTTGCGCAGGGTCCGCTCTCGCGAACGGCGAACCTGTTGAGCATCGATCGGAATGGGCGGGTGACCTGGAACAGCGAATGGGTGAGCGTTGCGGCGTTGAAGCCAATTCTCCAACGAACGCTTGAGGAAAACCCCCAGCCTGCACTCCATTTCGCTCCTCTCGCCGAAGCTTCCTACGGCGATGTCGTGAGATTGCTGAACGTGGTCGCCGAGGCAGGCTTGATAGATGCGTGCTTCGTCTTCTCCGATACGTGGCGCTATCGCCGCTATGAAGTCCGCCAACCGGATTCTGCAACTCCGCCAGCCCAGCACAGCGGTTGCAATTTACCTTACGTCTATTGACGGTCGCTAGTCCTCGAACTCGTCTGGCCCATCTACCCGCATCGCAGCGCCCGCCAGGGTCTCGGCTTCCAGCAGCAACTCGTCGTCCTGCGCGCCTTGTGGCACCGCTTCGCGGCCAATCATTACCATGACCGGCACGGCGAGTGGGCTGACGCGGTCGAGCTTCACGTGGTCGAGCCTTTCCGCTGCACTATCGAGCAGGTCACCCAGGCGCCCGATGTCCGTCATGCGTGCACGGGCGTCGGCCCAAGCTGCCTGGATCAACACATGGTCCGGCTCGTACTTGCGCAGCACGTCGTAGATCAGGTCCGTGCTGAAAGTGACCTGACGCCCGCTCTTGCGCTTGCCGGGATGCTGTCGCTCCACCAGCCCGCCGATCACCGCTACTTCGCGGAAGGCGCGGCGCAGCAGGTGCGAATCCTGCACCCAGTCGATGAATTCCTCGGTCAGAATGTCGGGCGAAAGCAAGGGGCGCGGATCTTCGACCGGTTTCAGCCCCCAGACCGCAAGCGAATAATCGTTGGCGACGAAGCCTCCCGGCATCAGCCCCAGCGCCTCCATGCGCGCCGTGATGAGCATGCCCAGCGACTGGTTCGCGTTCCAGCCGGTGAAAGTGTAATAGACCGTGTAGTGCCGCTTGGCGTGAGGGAAGCTTTCCACCAGCAGGTTGTCCGGCCCCGGCAAGTGACTGCGCCAGTCCTGCACTTCGAGCCATTCACGCACATCGTCGGGAAAGCGCGCCCAGCCCGCGCGGTCGACCAGTAGCTTGCGCACGCGGTCGGCCAGATGAGTGGTGAGCGGCAGGCGCAAGCCGCCGTAGGAGGGGATCATCGCTGCCTTGGAGCTGGCGCGAACGATCAGCTCCATGTCCTTCAATTGCTCGACTTCCAGGTTCACGCCGCTGAACTGGAAGGTGTCGCCCGGACGCAGCGAGGCGGCAAAACGCTCTTCCACCTTGCCGAGTGAACGGCCATTGCGGAAACGAACTTCCAGCATCTCGGCATCGACGATGATGCCCGCATTCATCCGGTGCCGGTGCGCCTGTTCGGGATGCGTCAGCCGCCACACGCCCTCGCGGTCACGCGTGATGCGCTTGAACTTGTCGTAAGCCTTGAGCGCGTATCCACCCGTCGCCACGAACTCGAGCACGCGGCCGAACATCTCGGCGTCCACATCGGCATAAGGCCAGCATGAGCGGATTTCCGAAAGCAGTTCGTCCTCGCGGAACGGTGCAGCGCAAGCGCAAGCCATCACGTGCTGGGCGAGAACGTCCAGCCCGCCGGGGCGAAAGTCCTCGCCATCGCGCTGGCCCTCATCGACGGCCTGCATGGCCGCAGTCGCTTCCAGGAATTCAAACCGGTTGCCCGGCACCAGCAAGGCTCGACTGGGCTGGTCCAGCCGGTGGTTCGCGCGCCCGATCCGCTGCAGCAGGCGACTGGAGCCCTTGGGCGCCCCCATCTGCACAACCATGTCGATATCGCCCCAGTCGACCCCCAGATCGAGGCTGGCGGTGCACACCAATGCACGCAGCTCGCCCCGAGCCATGGCGCCTTCAACCTTCCGGCGTGCCTCTTTCGAAAGCGAGCCGTGGTGGATGCCGATGGGCAGATTGTCCTCGTTCGCGTCCCACAGGTTCTGGAAGATGTATTCCGCCAGGAAGCGCGTGTTGGTGAAGACCAGCGTCGTGTTGTTCTTGCGAATGCGCTCGTAAAGCTGGGGGATCGACCATGTGGCGGCATGTCCGCCCCACGGCACCCGCTCCTCGTCCGGCAGGAGGATTTCCACTTCCGGATCGGCGCCTTTCTCGCCCTCAACCAGCGCAACGCTGTCGATGTCGCCCCAGGGCGCTATCCAAGCGCGGTAGCCTTCCGGATCGGCGACGGTGGCCGACAGAGCGGCGCGCTGCATGTCGGGCGCTATCGCTTGCAGGCGGGAAAGGGCCAGCGCCAGCAGGTCTCCACGCTTCTGCGTCGCGAATGCGTGGACCTCGTCCACCACGACGCGCTTGAGGCCCTCGAACAACGTGAAGCTGTCCTCGTAGCTGAGCAGCAGCGAAAGGCTTTCCGGCGTTGTCAGCAGGACATTGGGCGGCTTGCTGCGCTGGCGCTTCTTGCGGTCGGAAGGTGTATCGCCACTGCGCGTCTCGATCCGCAAGTCGAGGCCCATTTCCTCCACCGGTGTGACGAGGTTTCGCTGAACGTCGTGCGCCAGCGCCTTCAATGGCGAGACGTAGAGGGTGTGCAGTCCCTCCGGCGGCTTTCCATCCTCGATACGCGATGGGCAAAAGTCCGCCAATGTGGGCAGGAACCCCGCAAGCGTCTTTCCCGCGCCGGTATCGGCCACCAGCATGGCGTGCTGGCCTGCATCGGCCGCAGCAAGCATCTCCGCCTGGTGCCGCCGCACGCGCCAGCCGCGGCTGGCAAACCATTGGTCTATTTCCGGAGGGATCGCAGCGTCGGTCACTTCCCTCCAGCGATAATAGGCAAGTCTGGTTCCGTCACGCCCTCGCGTGAACGCGTCGCGCTCTACCTGCTCAGTGCCCCACGCTCTCGCCGCGTTCGAGGCCGGAGAGGGACAGTTGGCGGTCGATCTGGGCCAGCAAGCGCGCGAGGCCTTCCTCGCTGTCGCTTTCGGCACGGGCGACCAGCACATCCTGCGTGTTGGAAGCGCGCAGCAACCACCAGCCATCGGGCGTCGTGACGCGTACGCCATCGGTGGCGTTCACCTCCACGTCTGCCGGAACGTCATCCCCCGTCATGCGGGCCTTCACTTCGTCGATTGCAGCGAACTTGCGGCTCTCGTCCACTTGGAAGCGCAATTCGGGCGTGTTGAGCATGGCGGGCATCTCGCCGCGCAGCTGCGTTACCGACTTGCCCAGCCGCGCGGAGGCGGCGATCAGACGCACGCCGGCATAAAGCGCATCGTCGAAACCGTAATAATCGTCGGCGAAAAACACGTGGCCGCTCATTTCGCCTGCCAGCGGAGAGGAAACTTCCTTCATTTTGGACTTAATTAGCGAATGGCCGGTCTTCCACATCAGCGGCTTGCCGCCATGCTTTGCAACATGATCGAACAGCGCGCGGCTGGCCTTCACATCGGCGATAATCGTGGAACTAGGTAGTCTTCCGAGGAGGTCTTCGGCGTAAATCATCAGTAGTTGATCCCCCCAGATGATCCGGCCTTCGCCGTCGATCGCGCCGATCCGGTCGCCGTCGCCGTCGAAAGCCACTCCGAAGTCGAGGTTCTTCTCGGCGACAAGCTTTGCGAGGTCGGCAAGATTGGCCTCAACAGTGGGATCAGGATGATGATTGGGAAAATTACCGTCGACTTCAGTGAACAGCAGGTGGTGCTCACCCGGAAGGCGCTTGGCCAGGAGTTCGAGCGCGGGGCCGGCGGCACCGTTGCCCGCATCCCAGCCGACCTTCAGGCCTTCGAGAGCACTTCTATCCACCCCGTCGAGTGCAGTCAGGAGACGCTCGACATACTCTTCGACGATATCGACGCTTTCGACACTGCCGGCTCCGTCGATCCAGTCCCCCTGCGCAGCCATTTCACCGAGCCGCTGGATATCGGCCCCGAAGAAGGGCCGACCGCGAAATACCATCTTGAAGCCATTGTAATTGGCGGGATTGTGGCTGCCAGTTATCTGAATGCCGCCATCCAACTCTTCGGCTGACGCTTCGGCATAGTACAGCATGGGCGTTGGCCCCATGCCGATCTTGCGAACATTGCAGCCACTCGAAGTCAGCCCTTCCACCAGAGCATGTTCCAGCATCGGGGAGCTAACGCGTCCGTCGTAGCCAACCGCCACCATCGGGGGCCGGTCCATCCCTTCCAGATCATTTCGCAGCAGCGTACCAAAGCCGCGACCGATGGCCCGCGCGTCATCCGCCCCCAGCGTTTCGCCGATAATTCCGCGAATATCGTACTCACGCAGCACGGTGGGATGGAAATCGTGCTTCATTGCAACTCCTTGGGGCTGAAAGACTTTCGCCCTATTGCGCGGAATCGGTCACTTCTTCCAGCAGCAAATCGCGAGCGGCGTTCGCTTCGTGAACCTGATCGTTCGTCCCGCCCCTGTCCGGATGAACTAGGGCGACCAGACGCTTATGCGCGGCAATTATTTCAGTTCTGCTGGCAAAGCGCGAGACCCCCAGCGCCTTGCGCGCATTCTCGAGAGCCTGCTGCCGCGCGGATATCTTCGGCTGCCACGGCCAGCGCTTGAATATCCAGTAGTAGAACAGGACAACCGCACCGATGATGACGATGAATTTCGTCATCGCCGTCAGGCCGGCTCCACCATGGCGGTGGTGACAGGCTTCACGGACTCATCCGCGCGCTTGGGAACCCGCAGGTTGAGATTGGCGACGAGATTGCGCAATTCCTGGCGGGCGACGAGGTGGCTTGTGCCCAGTTCGCCCAGATGCCCCTTGTCGAGCAACGTCAGGCCCGAGGGAAACAGTTCGCGGTAGATCACGCGCTCTGACAGACCCTGCACTGCGCGGAAGCCCACGCGCTTCGATAGCTCGGTCAGCGCCTCGTCAATGCGGCGCTGGTTGCGTGCATCGGTGTAACCGGTGCGGTTCCTCACCACGACCCAGTCCATCTCGCGCTTCTGCTGCTCGATCGTGGCGCGGCTGCGCTTGATGCGAGCTTCCCAGATCAGTTCGGCATAGAAGCTCAGCTTGCGCACCTTGAAGTTCTCGGCATCCACCTGCCCGATGAGGTCGAAATCGACGAAGCTGTCGTTCATCGGCGTTACCAGCGTATCGGCGCTGGCGGCCACGTGGCGGGCGAAAGGATCGTCGCGGCCCGGCGTGTCGAACAGCAGGAAGTCCATGCCCTCGCCAATGCGCGCGGCTTCTTCCTCCAGTTCCTCCACACTGTCTCCATGACACACGTCGAACACGGGGCCGGCAAGCTGAACATCGCGGCGGCGCTGCGTCTCGGCGCGGTTCTCGCAATAGCGGTAGAAGGTGCGCTGGCGCACATCCAGATCGAGCGCGGCGACCTTTGCCCCCTGGTAAGCCAGCGCCACGGCCACATGCACGGCAGTAGTGGACTTGCCGGTGCCACCCTTTTCGTTGGCGAAGACAATACGGTGCGGGGCTGTCACTGGCGGTCTTTCTCTAAAAGGTGAGTGGCGCTAGGCCATGGGCATACAGTCTATCGGAGCCCTGCGTTCATGCAAACCGTCACCACCCTGCCAGAACTGCGCCAAGCTGTGGATGAATTGCGTGGCAGTGACTCGAAACGGGACACCCTGGCGCTGGTCCCCACGATGGGCGCGCTGCACGAAGGACACCTGACGCTGGTGCGCGAGGCTGCAAAGATGGCGGATCACGTCGCGGTTTCCATCTTCGTAAACCCGCGCCAGTTCGGCCCGAACGAGGATCTGGACGCCTATCCGCGCCAGATGGCCGAGGATTCGGCAAAGCTGGTGGCAGAGGGCGTTTCGCTGCTGTGGGCGCCCGGTGCCGAGGCGATGTATCCGGACGGCTACGCCACCAACATATCGGTCAGCGGCGTGAGCGCAGGCTTGTGCGGTGCGGATCGCCCCGGCCATTTCGACGGCGTAGCGACGGTGGTTTGCAAGCTGTTTAACCAGGTTCAACCGGACATGGCGCTGTTCGGCGAGAAGGACTGGCAGCAGCTGGCCGTCATCCGCCGCATGGCGCGTGACCTCGACCTGACGTTGCCGCACGTGGATGCCATTCACGGCGTGCCCATCGTGCGCGATCCCGATGGCCTCGCCATGAGCAGCCGCAATGCCTACCTGTCGCCCGAACACCGCGCTGCCGCCGCCTCCCTGCCGCGCGCAATGGACGAAGCCATTGCCCGCATCCGCGACGGGCAGGAAGCCGCGCCAACGCTCGCCATGCTGGAAGATGAATTGCTGGGGGCAGGCTTCTCCAGCGTCGACTACGCCGAACTGCGCGATGCCGACAACATTGCCTTGCTCAAGGACGACAACGGCAATGCGAGGCTGTTCGTTGCGGCGCGCATCGGCGGAACGCGGCTGATCGACAACAAGGCTGTAACAGCATGACAGAAGAAGACTTCCGCACCTATGTGGCCGCCTTCAACGCCGCCGATTTCGAAGGCTTTGGCCGCTTTTACGCGGACGACGTTGTATTCGAACTGGGAAGCCGCAAGCTGATCGTCGGGCGCGAGAACATTCTCGCCTTCTATCGTGACGTTCGAGCGCATCTGGATGAGCACATTGAACTATGCGGCGTGCTGATCGGCCCGCGCAACGTCGCCATGTACTGCCGCACGACGTTCCGAACGGTGAAGGACTGGCCCGACTATGAGTTCGGCGCGACCGTAAAGGGCGACGTGCGGCACGTGGAAACCATCGCATGGTACGATCTCGACCCGGCGGGAGAGCAATTCACCCATATCCGCGGCGGTCGGTTCAAGCCTTGAAGCTAGGCACTAAAAGCCGCGATTAGTGCAGGTTCTGTCGGGAGAGAGTTGGAGCGGGTAGCGGGAATCGAACCCGCATAACCAGCTTGGAAGGCTGGGGCTTTACCACTAAGCTATACCCGCTCAGGCTCCGGGAGCGCCGATTGCCACCGGAGTAGTGCTTTCGTCAAGCGTCCTGATCGTCCTCGGCAATTTCGGTCTCTTCGGTGTCTTGCGGGCCGATACGGATTTCCACCCGGCGATTGGCGCGGCGGCCTTCTTCGTTGGGTGAACCATCGGGCAGGGCGTTGGGTTCGACAGGGTTCTGTTCGCCGAATGCGATCACCTCGATCCGGTCGTCATCAACGCCGCGTTCAACCAACCATGCCGCGACGGCCTCCGCGCGGGCGCGCGAGGCGCGCAGGTTCGCCTGATCGTTACCGCCAGAATCGGTGTGCCCGGCAAGGATGACCGGCCACTCCTCGTCGGTGATGGCACCTTCCTGCATCAATCCGGCAAGGCGACGCTCTACTGCGGCGGTAAGGTCAGAACCATCGGGAAATGGCAGCGTGATCTCGACAGGCTGCGCGGGCAACTCCATCGATTCGCCCGTGGGCGTTCCTGCATCTCGGATGATCGATGCGACGGGCGAAGCGGTTTCGGTCGGCGTGGGTGTCGCCGTCATGCCGGGTGTCGCGGTTTCTTCTGAACCGGGCACCTGCGCTTCTTCATCGCCATCGCGGCGCAGTTCGCAGGCCGACAGGGTCAGTGCCATGGCAATGCTGCCGGCAATCGAAAGGTATGGTTTCATATCCTGCATCCTCATGCGGGTTGCGGCTTCGGGCCGTTCTTGGCAGCGCGCTTGGCGGCCTGCTCCTCTGCCGTCAGGTTCTGCGGCGGCGAGTAGGAGATGATGGTGTCTCCAGGCTGCGGCTCTGGCGCGGCTGCGTGGGTGAAAAAGCGGAGGTCGCCGTCCGGTTCCAGCAACAACAGCATGCTGGTGCCTTCGGGCAGCGTCTTGCGGGCATCGTCCAGCGTGAACTTCTCGCTCAACTTGGTGCGGCGGAAGACCCAGCCTTCCATCTGCCGCTGCTGCACGTCGTCCACTCCGAAGCCTGACCGGAACAGCGAACGTCCGCGCAAGCTGGCGGGAATGGCGCGGTGGTCGTCCTCCGGCTCGCTTTCGCCCAGCTGATAGACGCGGTCGGTGCCGATTTCCGGCGCGAATTCGGAGCAGACGAGGGTGTTGTATGCCTCGTTGTCCGTCGCCGCGATCAGCGCCTGATAGGGCGTCATGTCGATATTGTGCTCGGTCGCCTCGTTCAGGATTTCGCCGTGATAGGTGGGAAGGCCTGCCGCGCGCGCGGGCTTGAGCCGTTGCCAGCTGGAATCCACCAGCATGACCGGCGTATCCATTTCGTGCATCTGCTTGGCCAGCGCGACGGACCACGATGTGCAGCCGACGATGATGATACCAGGACGCGATGCGCCTTTGACCTTCAGCAATCGCGCAACCAGATCGACCGTAAAGCCGTGCGCGACGATGGTGGTGACCACCACGGCGAAGCTGAGGCCGACGAGGATGGTCCCGTCGGCGTAGCCGAGGTCTTCAAGTCGCAGCGCGAACAGGCCGCAGATGGCGACCAGCACGATCCCGCGCGGCGCGATCCAGGCGAGAAACAGTCGCTCGTTCCATGGCACGTCCGAGAACAGCAGGCTGAGAAGGACGGTGGCCGGGCGTACGAGGAACAGCAGGGCCAGCAGGAACAGGCCGAACTGCCATTCGAACTGGCGGAGCTGGTCTATGTCCAGCCCAGCGGAAAGCAGGATGAAGATGCCGGACACCAGCAGCACGGCGATGTTCTGTTTGAACGGGTGGATACTGCGCAGGCTGGAGACATGCATGTTGGCGAGCGCAATGCCCATGACGGTCACCGCCAGCAGGCCAGCCTCGTGCTCGATCTTGTTGCACAGCACGAATGTGCCGACCACGGCCACCAGCAGCACCGGCACCTTGAGGAATTCCGGAACGAGGCCGCGCGGGAAGCTCCAAGCGATGATCCATGCAGCGGCGAAACCGATCAGGCCGGAGATACCGGCGGCAATCGCGATCTCGGGCACCACGTCATAGGCTGTGCCGCCGGTCGCCGCAGTGCTGCGGAAATACTCGTAGGCGATCACGGCGCAGAGCGCGCCGAAAGGGTCGTTGACGATGGCTTCCCACTTGAGCAGCGCAGCGGGGCGTTGCTGCACGGCGCTTTGCCGCAGGAGCGGAATGACCACCGTCGGCCCTGTTACGACGAGAATACCTGCAAACAGGATGGCGACAGGCCAGACCAGCCCTGCCACGTAGTACCCGGCGAGCGACCCGAAGAGCCAGCCAAGCGGCACTCCGAACACCACGAGGCGCCACACGCCGCCGCCGTATTTCCTGAATTCACGGAAATCGAGACTGAGGCCGCCTTCGAAAAGGATCAGCGCAACGCCGATGGAAATCATCGGCTCCAGCAAGTCACCGAAGGCGCTTTCTGGATCCATGATGCCCAGCACCGGCCCGGCAAGGAAGCCGGCCGCCAGCATCAGCACGATGGCAGGCCAGCCCGTGCGCCAGGCAATCCACTGGGCGCCAATGCCCAGTATGCCGACCAGCGCGATCACAAGCGCCTGTTCTTCCATCTGTCTCCTGCTTTCGCGAAACCCCGTCTACGCACCACCAATGCCTGAAGGCGGATATTTTTCCCACCCAGACCAAGGTTTGCACTCCCTCGCGATCAGTGACCTGCGAAATCGAGCAGCGCGTGGGTCTCGATTTTCTGTTCGGCCAGAGCCTTGCCACCGCCCAGTTCGGGCAGGTCGATCACGAAGAACGCGTGGCTGACTTCGGCGCCTGCACGGCGCAGCAGCCGCACGGCAGCAAGGGCAGTGCCGCCTGTTGCCAGCAGGTCGTCGACCACCAGCACCTTCTCGCCGGGTTCGATAATCGTCGGGTCGAGTTCGACCCGCGCTTCGCCGTATTCAAGGGAATAGTCCTCGAAAATGCACTCGACCGGCAGCTTCCCTTCCTTGCGGATCGGCACGAAGCCAGCGCCAAGGCGGAGGGCAAGAGCGGTGCCGAAGATGAAGCCGCGCGCCTCGATCCCCGCGACCTTGGTCACGCCAAGTCCGGCAGCCTCTTCGGCCAGCATGTCGATGGATGCAGCAAGCCCTTCGCCATGGGCAAGGAGCGTGGTGATGTCGCGGAACTGGATACCCGCAGACGGAAAATCCGGAACCGTGCGGATGAGCTTCTTCAGCTCATCACGCGACAGTCCCGGACCTTTTTCCGTCAAGTGAAGCTCAGTCTTCGCGGCGGGGCTTTGCGCTGGCCCAGATCTGCTTCTTCGCGAACCATGCGAGGATGGTGGCGAACAGCAGGAAGCCGAGCACCGGCCAGCCAACCGACTTGCGTTCGATCAGCTTGGGCTCTGCCGTCCAAGTCAGGAAGGCCGCCACGTCCTGCGCCATCTGCGAGATGCTCGCTTCGGTGCCGTCGGCATATGTCACCTGACCGTCGGTGGTCAGCGGCGGAGCCATCGCCAGGTTGAGGTTGGCGAAATAGGGGTTGTAATAGAGGCCCGGTCCCGGAGCGGCGTCGGGGAATTCCGCCGTCAGAAGCTCAGGCACTTCCTGATAACCGGTCAGCAGCGAGTAGATGTAGTCGCTGCCATGGTGGCGGGCCTTCGCCATCAGCGAAAGATCAGGCGGGATCGCGTTGTTGTTTGCAGCGGCCGCGGCAACGGAGTTGGGATAGGGCGACGGGAAATAGTCGGTCGGCAGTGCCGCACGCATTTCGTCTTCGCCGGTATCCGGGTTGATGCCGGGGACCTGCCAGGTCGCGGCTTCAGCCTTCACCTGTGCTTCGGAATAGCCGAGTTCTTCCAGGTCGCGAATGGCGACGTAGTTGAGCGAGTGACAGGCCGAGCACACTTCCTTGTAGACCTGGTAGCCGCGCTGCAGCTGGGCCAGGTCCCAGTGGCCGAAGGGGCCATCGAAGGAATAGCCTGCCTCGGGGCCATGGGCCTCTTCGTGGAAGGCGTGTTCAGCGGTTTCGGCCACGTCCTCGGTCGCGGCGGTGTAAGCGCCGGTGACGAAGGCGAGCAGCACCACGAAGGTGAAGCCAAGACCGATCAGGATACCAACAAGGCGGATCATCTTTTTGTCTTTCCCTTAATCTCGGCTCGTCAGACCGCAGGCTCGGCGTTTTCGCCCAGCACGGCTTTCTTGTCGGAGTCCAGCACCGCCTCGGTGATCGAGAACGGCAGCGGATCGGGCCGTTCGATCGAGGAGATGATCGGCAGGATCACCAGGAAGTGCAGGAAGTAGTAGGCAGTCGCGATCTGGCTGATCATGACGTAGGGCTCTTCAGCCGGAGCGCCGCCGCAGTAGAACAGCACGGCCATGACCGGGATCAGGCCAAACCAGAAGAACTTGCGGAACAGCGGACGGTAGTGGCCCGAACGCACCGGCGACTTGTCCAGCCACGGGAGGAAGAACCACACCAGAATGGCGCTGAACATGGCCAGCACGCCCCACAGCTTCGCCGGCAGGATGAAGTCGAAGGTGAAGGCACGCAGGATCGCGTAGAACGGGTAGAAATACCATTCCGGAACGATGTGCGCAGGCGTGGAGAGCGGGTTCGCCTCGATATAGTTATCGGGGTGGCCCAGCATGTTCGGCAGGAAGAACACGAAGGTCATGAAGACGATCAGTGCAACGCCGAGGCCGAAACCGTCCTTCGCCGTGTAGTACGGATGGAAGGGCAGCGTGTCGCTTTCGTTCTTCACTTCGACGCCGGTCGGGTTGCTGGAACCCGGGATGTGCAGTGCCCAGATGTGCAGGATCACGCAGCCCAGGATTACGAAGGGCAGCAGGAAGTGCAGCGAGAAGAAGCGGTTCAGAGCGGCGTTATCGGGGGCAAAGCCACCCAGCAGCCAGGTCTTCAGCGGCGGGCCGACCAGCGGGATCGCCTCGAACAGGCCGGTGATGACCTGCGCGCCCCAGAAGCTCATCTGGCCCCACGGCAGCACGTAACCCATGAAGGCGGTGGCCATCATGAGCAGGAAGATCACAACGCCCAGCAGCCAGATCATTTCACGCGGCGGCTTGTACGAAGCGTAGAACAGGCCGCGGAAGATGTGGATGTAGACCACGACGAAGAAGAAGCTGGCGCCATTGGCGTGCGTGTAACGCATCAGCCAGCCCCAGTTCACGTCGCGCATGATGTGTTCGACGGACGCGAAGGCAACCTGCGTGTTGGCGGCATAGTGCATCGCCAGAACCACGCCGGTGACGATCTGCACCACCAGGAAGAACCCGGCGAGAACGCCGAAATTCCAGAAGTAGGAGAGGTTGCGCGGCACGGGATAGCCCGCACCCACCGCGTTGTAGACGAAGCGCGGAAGCGGAAGCTTCTCGTCGAGAAACTTCATCAGTCCATTCTGCGGCTGGTATTCCTTGGCCCAGGGAAAACTCATGTTCTTCTCTCTCGCCTCAGCCGATCACGATCGTCGTGTCGGAAGTGAATGCATAGTCGGGAACGACCAGGTTGGACGGCGCCGGACCCTTGCGGATGCGCGCGGCGGTGTCGTAGTGCGAACCGTGGCACGGGCAGAAATACCCGCCGAACTCGCCCTTGCTCTCACCTTCCTGCGCGCCCAGCGGCACGCAGCCGAGGTGGGTGCAAACGCCCATCACGACCAGCACGTCTCCGTGACCGGGCTGGGTGCGTTCTTCCAGCGTTTCGGGATCGCGCAGCGAACCTGCATCGACCGCGTTGGCGGCATCGATCTCGTTCTGGGTCAGGCGACGCACGAAAACCGGCTGCTTGCGGAAGACAGCCTTGATCGACTGGCCAACTTCCAGCGAGGAAATGTCCAGTTCGGTCGTGCTTTCGGCCAGCACGTCTGCCGACGGCGCCATCTGGCTGACCAGCGGCAGCAACGTGACGAGGCCGCCTACGCCTGCCGCGGAAACGGCAGCGATGTTGATGAAATCGCGACGACGAACGCCGTCTTCGCCCTCGACTCCGCCGGATACTTCCGGAGTCGCTTCAGCATTGCCAGTGGTGGATGCCATACCCTTGCCTTGCCTGACGTCGCCGGTGGACCCGAGTTCGGATAGCCCCGACGACGAAAAGATTCGTCCAAAAAAGCCGCACGACGAACCGTTGCCGGGCGGCGGCTTGGCGCGGCTGATAGACGAGCAAAGTCGCGCTGCCAACCCGCCTTTTGGCGCTAATGTGACATGCGGCGAATTACCGGGGGCTGCAAACTAGCCCGGTAGGGATATGAGCGAAACCTGACGCCCCGTGGTCGGCTCCCCGCGATGGGTGCTGCGACGGTATGAGTGAAAGCGGCGCGCGGCGGCGTAGGTGTCGAGCTCGAGCGGGCAGACCGATTCGATGCCTGCGGCAGAAAGTCTTTCGCAAACAAGGCCTTCGAGATCGAAATGCCATTTGCCGGGGCCGGTCGCTTCGAAGAACCGGTGATCGCCTGCGGCGAAATGCGCGCGCATGTCGGCGCCCACTTCGTAGCTCTCCTGCGCGATGCACGGGCCGACGGCGGCGGCGATGCGGCTGCGCTGTGCGCCCAGCTTCTCCATCTCCACGATCGCGGCCTCGATCACCCCGCCCTGCGCGCCGCGCCAGCCGGCGTGGGCGGCACCGATCACTCCTGCGGATTCGTCCGCCAGCAGGATGGGCGCGCAATCGGCGGTGACGATGGCCAGCGCAAGGCCGGGCGTCGCCGTGGCCATTGCATCGACTTCGGGGCGTTCGCTTTCGGGGACTGAGCGCGTGATGCAGATCGCCTCGGCAGAATGCACCTGCTTCACGAACACCACTTCGGCCTCGCCCACCGCAAGGTCGAACGCATGCGCATCGCTTTGCGCCGCATCGAGGAAGCCGTGCGGCACACCAAGGTTCTCGGCGCGAATGACCTTGCCGGGATTACCCAAGGCTGCGACTCACCTGCTCGTAGGTATCGCGCGACAGCTTGGGAGCGGCGGCGATCCGTTCCAGCTGCTCCTTCATCATCGCCGAACGCTTCGGCTCGATCCGGCGCCAGCGACCCAGCTGCGGCACAAAGCGCGCGGCGGTCTGCGGGTTGATCGGGTCGAGCGCAAGGATCACGTCGGCCACCAGCTTGTACCCCTCACCGTCCTCGGCATGGAAGGCATGCGGGTTGTAGGCGAAGGCCATGTAGAGCGAACGCACGCGGTTGGGGTTCTTCATGGTGAATTGCGGATGCTCCGCCAGAGCCTTCACATGCTCGAACACGTCCGGATGCATGGAACTGGCCTGCAGGGCGAACCACTTGTCCACCACCAGCGCATTGCCCTTGTAGCGGTTGTAGAAGTCCAGCAGCGCATCGGTACGCTCGATGCCGGAAAGCCCGGTCAGCACCATCAGTGCGCCCTGCCGGTCCGTCATGTTGTTCGCACTGCTGTACTGCTTCGACGCGAGTTCGCGGCCTAGCTTCTCGTTACCTGCGGCGATGTAGAGCAGCGCCTGGGTCTTCACCTTGCGGGCGCCGCGCGCCTCGGCAGACAGGCTGTAGGGCACGGCGGAGGCGCGTTCGTGGATCTTCGCGAACTCGTCTTCCAGCATTGAGCCGAGCGCGGCGCGAAGGGCCTGGCGTTCTTCGTGGATTCGGCCCGGATCGGCAATCAGCATGGTCTCGGCGAGATAGGTCTCGCTCGGCAAAACCAGCAGTTCGCCGCGCATCAGATCATCAAGAGACTCGTCCTCCAGCACCGCCTTGATCGCGCCCGCGATGGCTTCGCGCGCCTGGGTGCGGGCGGCATCGTCCAGCTCGCCTTCCACCGCTTTCTTCAGGTGGCTGACCACCAGGTCCTGCAGCGCCTCGTACCGGGCGAAGGGATCGTCGTCATTGGCAGCAAGAAACACGAGGTCGTCGCTGGAAATGTCGCGTTCGATGGTGACGGGCGCGGAGAAGCCGCGGTTGATCGACAGTACCGGCTTTTCGGCAAAGCCTTCGAACACGAAGCTCGCGTCCGAGGTGTCCAGAATGACGAGTTCCTCGCCCTTGTGCTGGCCGCTGGCGCGGTCGAACAGGGCGATCTTGAGCGGGATCGGCATCGGCTTCTTGTCGGGCTGGCCGGGTGTTGCGGGCACGGTCTGCGAGAGGTGCAACGTGGCGGTATCGCCTTCATGCTCCAGCCGAACGGAGACCTTCGGCGTGCCCGCCTGCGAGTACCACAGGCGGAACTGCGCGAGGTCCAGTCCCGCGCCATCCTCGATGGCCTTCACGAAATCCTCGCAGGTCGCCGCCTCGCCGTCGTGGCGGTCGAAGTAGAGGTCGGTGCCTTTGCGGAATGCCTCTTCGCCGCACATGGTCCGCATCATGCGGATGACTTCAGCACCCTTGTTGTAGACCGTGGCGGTGTAGAAGTTGCTGATCTCGCGGTAGCTGTCGGGCCGGATCGGGTGCGCCAACGGGCCGCTGTCTTCCGGGAACTGCGCCCCGCGCAGAATGCGCACGTCCTCGATGCGCTTGACCGGCTCGCTACCCATGTCCTGGCTGAACAGCTGGTCGCGCAGCACGGTGAAGCCTTCCTTGAGGCTCAGCTGGAACCAGTCACGACAGGTCACGCGGTTGCCCGACCAGTTGTGGAAGTATTCGTGCGCGATCACGCCTTCCACCCCGTCGAAATCGTCATCGGTGGCGGTGTCCTCGTCGGCCAGCACGTACTTCGTGTTGAAGACGTTGAGCCCCTTGTTCTCCATCGCGCCCATGTTGAAATCGCTGACCGCGACGATGTTGAACAGGTCGAGATCGTATTCCCGGCCGAAAGTCTCCTCATCCCACTTCATCGACTTCTTGAGCGATTCCATGGCGTGGCCGGTGCGATCCAGATCGCCCTCGCGAACATAGATGTTCAGCGTGACTTCGCGCCCGTTCATGGTGGTGAAGCTGTCTGAGTTGGCGACCAGCTGGCCCGCTACCAGCGCGAAGAGATAGCTCGGCTTGGGCCACGGGTCGTGCCACTCGGCCCAGTGCGTGCCGTCGTCGTTTGTGCCGCTGGCTTCGAGATTGCCGTTGCACAGCAGGACGGGGAAAGTCGCGGCATCGCCCGTCATTTTCACGCGGTAGGTGGAAAGCACATCGGGCCGGTCGGGGAAGAAAGTGATGCGGCGGAAACCCTCCGCCTCGCACTGGGTGCAGAGCATTCCGTCCGACGCATAGAGGCCCATAAGCTGGGTATTCGCCGAAGGGTCGATTTCGGTAGCCACCGTGATCTCGTGCGCATCGCCCGGCAGCGTCACGATCAGGTCATCGCCGTCCATCGTCCAGCTGTTCGAGGGTTCGCCGTCCACTTTTACCGATACGACTTCCAGCCCGTCGCCATTGAGTCGGATGGTATTCGAGGGATCGGCCTTGGCATTTCGCGCCACCGTCAGGGTGGAGACGACGCGGGTGGCTTCCACACCGAGGTCGAAGTCGAGCTTCACCTCCGGCACGATCCACGGGAACGGGCGATAGTCCTCTCGCTGGATGACAGGCGGATCGTGCGGCGTGGGCGCGGCGTCCGCGAGTTCGGGGTTTCCGTCGGGCGTGGAGGGTGTGTTCGCGATATCCATGCGATAAGACTTGGGTGCTTATATCCGGCGTGTCGAGAGGCTATGTGACCGCGCATGGCGCATCTTCTCATTTTCGGCCTCGGATATACGGCGAAACGCATTGCTGCTGCGGCGCAAGCTGCGGGTTGGCGGGTTTCTGCAACCGGATCGGACGGCGATCTCGACTTTGCGGACCGCGACTCGGTGCTGGCGGCTTTGGACGACGCTTCGCATGTGTTGTCGTCGGTGCCGCCGGACCGGGGTAGCGGCGGCGATCCGGTGCTTGATACTTACGGCGAGGCGCTTGGCGGGCACTGGCTCGGCTATTTGTCCTCGACCGGAGTCTATGGCGACACAAACGGTGCATGGGTCGACGAAAACGCGCCGACCGGCACCGGCAGGCGCACGGCGCGGGCTGATTGCGACGCGGCATGGCTGACACGCGGTGCGCGGGTGTTCCGATTGCCCGGAATCTATGGGCCGGGCCGCAGCGCCTTCGATCGCATTCCCAGCGGCAAGGCGCACCGGATCGACTTGCCCGGGCAGGTGTTCAGCCGCGTCCATGTCGAAGATATTGCCAGCGGCGTGATGGCAGCGATTTCCAGCGATGCGCCGGCCGGTGCCTACAATCTCTCTGACGATCTGCCGACCAGCCAGAACGCGGTGATCGAAGAGGCGTGCTGCCTGATGGGGGTCGAACCGCCACCGTTGCAAAGCATCGAGGAAGCGGGCCTCTCCCCGATGGCGCGCGGCTTCTATGCCGAGAACAGGCGTGTGGCGAATGGCAAGGCGAAGCGTGTGCTCGGCTGGCAAACCGCTTATCCAACCTATCGGGAAGGCCTGCTTAATTTGCTCTAGTCGACATCGTGCCGCAGACGAGCGGACTGCTGCACCTGCACGCCCTTCTGCTTGCGCGCCTTGAGCGCCAGCACCATTCCGACGAGCGCAAGACCCAGCCCCGTCGCGGTCAGCGGCGTCCACTGGTAGCCTTCAAACAAGGTCGAGAGCAGCATTGCGACGAGGATCGTGATGATCGAATTGTAAGCCGCCCTTCCCGCGCCAATCTCGCGCACGAGATTGTAGTGCAGCGGGAAAGTCACCACCGATCCGATCAGCGCCAGGTAGACGATGCCGCCCCAGTAATCAGCGCCAGTCGGCACGGGCGGCGGCCCGGCGGTCACCCATGCAAACCCAAGGTCGAACAGCGTGCCGTAAAGCATCGCCCATGCAAGCAGGCTCACCATCGGCACGGCGCGGCCGGTGGGGTTGGCCTGGATTACGTTGGAAACCGAGGCGGCAAGAATGCCGATCATCGCCAGAACGATGCCCAGCCCCACGTTGCCGCCGATTACCCCCGCATCGGGATTGGCCTGCCATTCGTGCCAGAGCAGGAAGGACACACCGACAATCGCCACCGCGCTACCCAGCACGAAACCGCCCTGCACGCGTTCACCCAGGAATATCCGCGCGAAGACTGCATTGGGCACCATCAGCAGGGCAAACATCATCGCGACGATGCCGGATGTGACGTAAAGCTCCGAGTGGTAGACGAACAGGAAGTTGCCGCTGAACTGCGCCAGTCCCACGCCCACCGCCAGCAGCTGTTCGGATCGGTTCAGGCGCAGCCGCCGTTTCATCAGCAGGGCGACAAGGAACAGCGCAGGCGTGGCAAGCGCGAAACGGTAGAAGACCGACCACGCAGCGGGCACGCCGTCGATCTGGCCGGTGATAACGAACCAGGTCGATCCCCAGATGGTGCCGGTCAGCACGAAGGGGATGATCACTCGCCAGGTGAGGATGCTGGACTGCTCTGCGCTCATATAGGCATCAAAGCGCCGCCACGGCCTTGCCCAGCGCGCTGGCATGGTCGGGATCGGTCGCCCAGCTTGTCACGAGCCGGACGCATTCGTCGTTCCAGTCGTAGAAGGCGAACCCCTGTGCGCGCAGCCCGGCGCGTTCATCGGCATCCATGCGCACGAACAGCTCGTTCGCCTCGACCGGATAGACCAGCCGCTCGCCCGCTCCTTGCGCCACTTCGGCAGCCGCCGCATTCGCCGCGCGGGCGTTCTGCAGCCACAGATCGTCCTCCAGCATGGCGAGGATCTGCGCTGCCAGGAAACGGCCCTTGCTCTGAAGGTGCCCTGCCCGCTTGCGGCGAAAGCGCAGCATCTCGGCTTTCTCCGTATCGAAAAGGATGACGGCCTCTGCCCCCATCCCGCCGTTCTTCACGAAGCCGAAACTGAGCGCGTCGACCGGACCCGCGACCTCGGAAGGCGACAACCCAAGAAACGCGCAGGCATTGCCGAACCGCGCACCGTCCATGTGCAGGCCGAGGCCATGCTCCTTTGCCAGCGCACCGATCGCGGTGAGTTCGGGCGGTTGATAGACCAGCCCGTATTCGCTCGCCTGCGTGATCGAGATTGCCTGCGCCGGAACCTGGTGCACGCCGCGCGTGATGCCCGCCAGAACTTCGGCAATGGTATAGGCGGTCAGCCGAGCGCCTGCGCCTTCAGCCAGCAGCAGCTTTGCGCCGTGCAGGTAGAAACCGGGCGCGCCGCATTCGTCCATCTCGATATGCGCTTCCTCGTGGCAGATCACGCCGCCGTGCGGGTCCACCATCGTTGCCAGCGCAAGGCAATTGGCAGCCGTGCCGGTAGCCACCCACAGGGCCGCGCATTCGCGCCCGAACAGCGCGGAAAATCGCGCGTCCAGCTCGCGGCTCAGTGCGTCGGTGTCATACGGAGTGTCGGGGCTATCGGCAGCGCGCATCGCCTCCCACAGCTTGGGATGGACGGGGGCTGCGTTGTCGGACAGGAACTGCATCGCGGAACGCCATGGCCGTGGGCAGCGTTCAGCGCAAGAAGGAGAAATTCATGTCAGAGATCGAAGTCACCGATGAAACCACCCACGGCGCCTACCGCGTGGACGTGGAAGGCAGCGGGAAACCCGCCGAACTGACATGGAAAGCGCGCGGCAAGGCACGCATTGCAGACCATACCTTCACTCCGCCCGAAGCACGCGGAAAAGGCATTGCCTTCCAGCTGGTGGAATTCATGGTGAACGACGCACGCGAGAAGGATTTCACCATCGTTCCGCAGTGCCCCTATGTCGAAGCACAATTCCGCAAGCATCCCGAATGGGCCGACGTACGCGCCGAAATCGCGAGCTAGGCCGTGCTAGCGGGGCAGCTTGGCGAAATCGACTGCCGCAATCGAATCGAGCACGGCGGCGCGCATTTCCCGTGCGTCTTCCATGCTCAGGCCGGGAAATGCCAGCCGCCCACCGGCAAGGCCAAAGCGCAAGGTGCAGTAACCGCGCCAACGGGCCAGCGGGTTTTGCGTGATCTCTACCGAGTGCAACTTTACCCGGTTCGCGATGCGCAGGTTCGGCGCGAGCCAGCCCCGGCGTGACAGCACCTGCAGCGGGTCGAGCGCGTGGCGCACGAAGCGCCAGAGAAAATACTCGCCCAGCACCAGAATCGCAGCGACGGCAGCCAGCAGCAGGCCGATCCACGTGTAGCCGAGCGCTATGGCGATCAGCGCTGCGGTTTCCGGGAAGAACGCCTGCAATACTGCCCTGTCGAAGTAGTAATCCGCGCTCGCCCTTCGCCACGCGGCGCTTTCGCCGGGCAGCGTAAAGCCAGCCTCGCGCGCGATGGGCGCGATCTCGTCCATCTTGGCAAACGGCGCGACATCGTGATTCGCTGAACCGGCATCTTGCGCCAGACTGATGAAGGACAGGCCATGCCAGCCGAAGCGGCGACGGATCACGCCGGTCTTCACGACCAGCGCCTGCACCCGGTGAACGGGCATCACCACATCTGTCTTGGTCAGCAGGCCGCGTCGGCGGCGGAAGCCCTTGGGCGTTCGTTCCAGCCGGAATTCCCAGTCGCGGACAAATGTGCGCACTACGCCGCTCGCCATGCCGACAACAATCACCGCGCCGATTGCGTAAAGAATGGCGATGATCTGCGCGACGGTGGAATAGCTGTTCACCAGATCGCCCGCCTGCGCGATGCGATCATCGCGGAAGATGTCGGCAATGTAGTCCCACATGTCGAAGGGCAGCAGGAATTCGAGCTGCTGCAATGCACCGATCAGGACGGCGAAGATCACCAGCGAAAAATTGAACAGGCCGAAAGTGAAGAGGCGCTTCGCGTCCATCGAGAACAGCAGTTCACCGCGCGCTTCGGGCACGGGTTCGCTGGCCTGCGCTTCAGCGCTGGCGGAAGGCGCAGTCGCCTCGCCTTCCACCAGCGCGCGCACGGTTTCGCGCAGCTTCTCGCCCTCGACTTCGGAGACGTAGGAAAGCTTCAGCTCCTCCTTGCCGCCTGCGCCGGTTTCGAATTTCACTTCGACGAGACCCAGCAGGCGCGGAATCAGCTTCTGTTCGAGGCTGACATCCTGGATGCGCTCGTAAGGCACGGAACGCGCCGAACGGCTGAGCACGCCCTGCTCCACCCGCACGTCAGTATCGCCCACGCGGTAACGCAGGCGCCACCAGTTGAGGTAAGCGCCCGCAAGGTTGATGCCGACGATCAGCACGAGAATGGGAATGAAATAGGGTGCCAGCCTGGCCAGCCCCTCGCTGTCGGGCTCGGCCGTCGCAGCGCCGTAGAGAATGAAGATGGCCGGAATGATCGCGCTCGCCAGCGTGCGCACCATCTGCACAGCCATGGACAGCGGATTAACCCGCAGCCACTCGTGCATCTCCACTTCGGGCGCTGGTTCCGGGGCAGCAGGCACTTCGCTCACAGCGATTCGCGCTTCACGTGGGCACGGATCTGCTCGCGCATCGTCACCGCATCGCCGTGGCGCAGGCCCGGCAGCGTGACGGAGGAATTGTGCGTGCCCGCCGTGTGCAGGATCAGCCGCGCAATGCCGAACATCCGCTCCAGCGGGTTCTGCTCAACGTCGAGATGCTGCACGCGGCTGAACGGCACCACGGTATCGGCGTGGAACAGCACGCCCTTCACCACCCGCAGCCTGTCATCGCTGATATGATAGCCGCGGCTGCGATAGCGCTTCATCGGCAGCAGCATCACCGCCACCAGCGCAATCAGCACGGGAACGATCATCGGCGCCCAGGTCCACGGCTGCGGGATCGGCCCGACGACGCCCAGCACGATGGCAACGATCAGGAACGGCAGCACCGTCAGCGTCCCCTCGATTCGCATGACGGTGGCATAGGCGGGATCAAGCTTGGTGAGCGGTTCGGTGTCCATAAGGTGCACTATACCTGCAACACACCCGTTTGGAAGGGGATTTACCCAAGTTACAAAGCCGCTTGCCTAGATCGGGAGCGACAAGCGACCGACAGCGCGCGAACGCGCAGCCCGCAGGTGCCGCGAAGCGGAGCGAACAGCACCGAGGACGCTCCGACGGAGGTCGGAGCGAAAAACGGACAAACCATTTTTATGAAATGAAAATGGTGCTGCTGGGGAGGATTGAACTCCCGGCCTCACCCTTACCAAGGGTGCGCTCTACCACTGAGCTACAGCAGCATCCGGGCCACTAAGCGAACGTGTGTCGCCGGGCAGGCGCGCGCTATTGTCGTCTCTCCCCGGAAAGTCAAGCCAAGCTTGAGTGAAGACGCGCCTTGCGCCAATTATATGTGCCATGAGCAAGGATATGTCCCGAGAGGAACGGCTGGCGGCACAATTGCGCGCCAACCTCAAACGGCGCAAGGCGCAGAAGAAGGCGCTGGCATCGCAGGATGGCCCCGACGGGGACGGCGATTCGCCAGACCTTTCCAATCGCGCCAGCGGGGGCTAGTGCGCACCCTCCTGCTACCGGAGAGTATATAAACGTGCCCAAGCTTATCCTCGTCCGTCACGGCCAGTCCGAATGGAACCTCGCCAACCGCTTCACCGGCTGGTGGGATGTCGACGTTACCGAAAAGGGCGTGGAGGAAGCGAAGGACGCAGGCCGGCTGCTGAAGGAAAAGGGCGTTTTCCCGACCGTTGCCTTCACCTCCGTCCAGAAGCGCGCGATCAAGACGCTGCACCTGGCGCTGGAATATTGCGACCGGCTGTGGATTCCTGAAACGAAGGACTGGCGCCTCAACGAGCGTCATTATGGCGGCCTGACGGGTCTCAACAAGCAGGAAACGCGTGACAAGCACGGTGACGAGCAGGTGCATATCTGGCGCCGCAGCTTCGACGTGCCGCCGCCGCCCATGCCCAAGGGCGACCAGTACGATCCCGGCAACGATCCGCGCTACGAAGGCATCGACGTGCCGCAGACCGAAAGCCTGAAGCTGACGATCGAGCGCGTGCTGCCTTACTGGGAAAGCGACATCCTGCCGCAGCTGGAAGCGGGCGAGACCGTGATCATCTCCGCCCACGGCAATTCCCTTCGCGCGCTGGTGAAGCACTTATCCAATATCTCGGACGACGAGATTACCGGGCTGGAAATCCCCACCGGCCAGCCGATCATCTACGAATTCGAAGGCTCCGCCCCCGTGGGCGAGCGCTATTATCTGAAGGATAGCTGAGACATGAGCGCTCCTGTCGCAATCGTGATGGGCAGCCAGTCCGACTGGCCCACCATGACCAAGGCCGCAGCCGTGCTGGACGCACTGGGCGTCGCCTACGACGCGCGCATCGTTTCCGCCCACCGCACGCCCGACAGGCTGCACGAATTCGGCAAGGGCGCGGCGGATGAAGGCTTCAAGGTCATCATCGCAGGCGCGGGCGGCGCGGCCCACCTGCCCGGCATGATCGCTGCCCTCACCCACCTGCCCGTTCTCGGCGTGCCGGTGCAGAGCAAGGCGCTGTCCGGTATGGATAGCCTGCTTTCCATCGTGCAGATGCCCGCAGGCGTACCCACCGGCACTCTCGCAATCGGCGATGCGGGCGCAACAAACGCAGGCATCTTCGCCGCCTCCATCCTCGCGCTTGAGGACGATGCACTGGCAGATCGCCTCAAGGCCTTCCGCCAGGCGCAGACCGACAAGGTGGCGGACAAGCCGGTCGACAATCCATGAGCGCGCTCCCTCCCGGTTCCACCATCGGCATCCTTGGCGGCGGGCAGCTTGGCCGCATGATGGCGGTTGCCGCCGCGCAGCTCGGCTATCGCTGCCACATCTATGCGCCCGAAGGGGACAACGTAGCCGCCGATGTTTCGGCCAAGTACACCTGCGCACCGTGGCACGATGCGGAGGCGCTGGCCGCTTTCGCGCGCGATTGCGATGTCATTACCTACGAGTTCGAGAACGTGCCCGTTGGCCCGCTGGCGAACCTGCCGCAGGACAAGCTGGCACCCGGTACCCGCGCGCTGGAAGTTGCGCAGGACCGTGTGCGCGAAAAGCGCTTCATCCAGGACGTGGGCGGCCGCCCCGCCGATTTCGTCGCCGTCGATCATGACAGCGAACTGGCCGACGCCGTGGAGCGGATCGGCGTTCCCGGTATCCTGAAAACGCGGCGCGACGGCTATGACGGCAAGGGCCAGTGGGCGATCAGTGAACGATCCGACGCGCAAGGTGTGCGCATTCCCGAAAGTGGCTGTGTCTACGAGGCGCGGCTGAATTTCGAATGCGAGTTCTCGGTCATCGTCGTGCGGGGCCGCGACGGCGAAGTGCGCTTCTGGGACTCCACCCGCAACCTGCACAAGGGCGGCATCCTCTCGCACTGCGAACTGCCTGCGCCCGCAATCGTGGGTGAGCAGTTGGCGCAGGCGCGCGACATGGCGAAGAAGGTCGCCGATGCGCTGGGCTACGTCGGCGTGCTGACGCTGGAATTCTTTGCCACGACGAGTGGCCCCGTCTTCAACGAGATGGCTCCGCGCGTGCACAATTCCGGCCACTGGACGATCGAGGGCGCCGTCACGAGCCAGTTCGAGAACCACATCCGCGCGATCTGCGGCCTGCCGCTGGGCGATACGGACACCGTTTCCGATACCATCGTGATGGACAACCTGATCGGCGAGGAAGCGCTCGACTTGGTCGGCCACCTGTCCGACCCGCGCGCCCACGTGCACCTCTACGGCAAGGCCGAAGCGCGCGCCGGGCGCAAGATGGGCCACATCACGCGGGTAGGCTGAGCCATGGCAGACATGCTCTTCATCGTGGCCCGCGCCACCAACGGCGTGATTGCCAAGGACGGCGACGTTCCATGGCAGATCAGTGACGACCTGAAGCGGTTCAAGAAACTGACCATCGGCAAACCGATGATCATGGGGCGCAAAACCTTCGAGGCGCTGCCCGGCCTGCTGCCCAATCGCCGCCACATCGTGCTCACCCGCCAGGATGGCTGGCAGGCTGAAGGCGCGGAAGTCGCGCAGTCTGCTGAAGAGGCGCTTGCGCTCGTCGGGGACGAAGATGCGTCGGTGATCGGCGGCGCGGAGATGTTCGACCTGTTCTGGGACCGTGGCACCACGTTCGAACTGACCGAGGTGTTCGAGGATACGCATGGCGAAGTCACCATGCGCGATCCCGCTGACGATCCCACCTGGCGCGAAGTCGCTCGCGAAAGCCGTCCGGCAAAGGATGGCTGGCCTCCCTATGATTTCGTCACATTCGAGCGGGTTCGCCCCTGATGAAGCGTTTCCTGATCGGCTTTGGCGGCGTTTTGCTGGCCGCGCTGGTCGCGTTCTTTGTCTTCGCGCCTGCTTACGTGGAGCGCGGCATGAACGTGGTCGACGGCCTGCCGCTGCCGCCCGTTTCCGAAGAGGCGCGCGCGCTGCATGCAACGCTCACCATCGTCGATCTGCACGGCGATACCCTGCTGTGGAAGCGCAACATGCTCGATGCCGCCGATCGCGGACATATCGACCTGCCGCGCCTGCAGGAAGGCAATGTCGCGCTGCAGGTCTTCTCCAGCGTCACCAAGACGCCGCGCGACCAGAACTACGACAACAACACGGGCGAGACCGACAACATCACCCTGCTCGCCATCGGGCAGTTGCAGCCGCTGCGCACCTGGACTTCGCTGCTGGAGCGCACTTTGTGGCACGGCGAACGGCTTGAGCGCGCCGCCGCCGATTCGGACGGGCAACTGGTGCTGGTGCGTGAACCTGCCGACATGGTCCGCGTGCGCGCGCCCGACAGTGACAATCCACCCGTCGCTGCCATGCTTTCGGTCGAAGGGCTGCACGACCTCGAGGGGGAGATCGACAACCTCGATGTGATCTACGATGCTGGCGTGCGCATGGCGGGGCTGGTGCACTTCTTCGACAACGAACTCGCAGGCTCGATGCACGGCGTCGAAAAAGGTGGCCTCACGGACATGGGCCGCGAGACCGTGCGGCGGATGGAAGCGATGGGCATGATCGTCGACATTGCCCATTGCAGTCACGAGTGCGTGGCCGAGGTCCTGGCCATGGCACAGCGCCCGGTGGTCTCCAGCCACGGCGGGGTTCAGGCGACTTGCGCCGTCAACCGCAACCTGACCGACGAAGAGATCCGCGGCGTGGCATCGACAGGCGGCGTGATCGGCGTTGGCTACTGGGAAGGCGCCGTGTGCGACACTTCGCCCGCTGCCATCGTTGCCGCCATGGCGCATATCCGCGATCTGGTTGGTATCGAGCACGTGGCGCTGGGCAGCGATTTCGACGGCACCGTCACCACGCGGTTTGACACCGCGGGCCTCGTCAACGTCACGCAGGGCCTGATCGACGCAGGGTTTACGGAGGAAGAAATCCGCGCGGTTATGGGGGGCAATGCGGTGCGGGTGATCGAAAATGGGCTGGAGCCTCTCGCATGACCCGCCTCTCGCACCGAGATACGATGCCAGACGCTCTTCGTGGCGCCGTAGTGGCGCTAGGCAATTTCGACGGCTTCCACTTGGGCCACCAGCACGTTGTCCGTGCAGCGGTCGAGTGGGCGAAAAGCGAAGGTCGCCCCGCCATCGTCGCGACCTTCGATCCCCACCCTGTGCGCCACTTCGCTCCGCACGTTCCGCCTTTCCGCCTCACCACGCTGGAGCAGCGGCACGAACTGTTCCGCGCTGCTGGCGCCGATGCCATGCTGGTGTTCGATTTCGATGACGATCTTGCCGCGATGAGCGCCGGAAGCTTTGTGCGCGATCTGCTCGGCATCCATATCGGCGCGAGCGGTGTGGTCACGGGCGAGGACTTCACTTTCGGCAAGGGTCGCAGCGGCAACGTGGACGTGCTGCGCGAAGTCGGCGCGACCTGCGGCATTACCGCGCGCGCCATTTCTCCGGTCGGCGATGGCGGCCAGGTCGTTTCCTCCAGCCGCATCCGCGATGCGCTGAAGGCGGGCGAGTGCGATGTGGCGGCCAAGCTGCTCACCCGCCCCTTCACCGTGCGCGGCAAAGTGATCCACGGCGACAAGCGCGGGCGCGAACTGGGCTATCCCACGGCCAATATCGACATGGGCGCCTACCTTCGCCCGCGTTTCGGAATCTACGCCGTGACGGGTCGCATCCTCGCCACCGGGCAGGAACTGAAAGGCGCGGCGAATCTTGGCGTGCGCCCCAGCTTCGATCCGCCCAAGGAACTGCTGGAGCCCTACTTCTTCGATTTCTCCGGCGACCTCTACGATCATGAGATCGACGTCGCCTTCCACCACTTCCTGCGGCCCGAGGCCCGCTTCGACGATCTCGAGGCTTTGAAACGCCAGATGGAAGAGGATTGCGAGCGAGCGCGCGACCTACTAGGTGCGCGCCCAAAGGATTAAGCGCGCGATGACCGACGACACAGCCAAGCGGGATTACCGGGACACCGTCTTCCTGCCCAAGACCGATTTTCCGATGAAGGCCGGGCTCCCCGCAAAGGAGCCGGGCATCCTTGCGCGCTGGGAAGAGCAGGGCCTCTACAAGCAGCTGCGCGAAGCCCGCGCCGGCCGCGAGAAGTTCATCCTGCATGATGGCCCGCCCTACGCGAACGGCAACATCCACATCGGCCACGCGCTGAACAAGGTGCTGAAGGACGCCGTCGTCCGCACGCAGACGCTGCTTGGCAAGGACGCGCCCTACGTTCCGGGCTGGGATTGCCACGGCCTGCCGATCGAGTGGAAGATCGAAGAAAAGTACCGCAAGAAGAAGAAGAACAAGGACGAGGTTCCGGCAAAGGAATTTCGCCAGGAATGCCGCGAATATGCCGCCGAATGGGTGGCCGTGCAGTCCGAGCAGTTCAAGCGCCTTGGCGTTCTGGGCGAATGGGACAAGCCTTACCTCACCATGGCACCCGAGGCCGAAGCGGGCATCGTTGCCGAACTGCTGAAGTTCGCCGAAAGCGACCAGCTCTATCGCGGCGCGAAGCCGGTGATGTGGAGCCCTGTTGAAAAGACCGCGCTGGCAGAAGCCGAAGTCGAGTACGAGGACATCGTCTCGACCCAGATCGACGTGGCGTTCGAGATTGTCGAATCGCCGATTCCGGAACTGGTCGGCGCGCACGCGGTGATCTGGACGACGACGCCGTGGACGATCCCGGTGAACCAGGCTTTGGCTTACGGGCCGGATGTTGAGTACGTTCTGCTTGAGACGACTTCGGGCTTAAGAGTTTTAGTCGCCAAGGAATTGCAAGGTGCATTGGGTGAGCGGGGTCGATCTGCCGCCGCATCTGGCGACTTCCTGGATGAGCGGCTTTCGGACGGTAATGATGTCGAACTTTGGACCGGCAAAGGCTCCGACCTAGCCGGCACCAAGGTGCGCCACCCGATGCACCACCTCGGCGGCTTTTTCGCCGAGCCGCGCCCGATGCTGGCGGGCGATTTCGTCACCACCGATGCGGGTACTGGCATCGTCCACATGGCGCCCGATCATGGCGAGGACGACTTCGACCTGTGCAAGGACAATGGCATCACGCCCAAATTCGTGGTCGACGACGATGGTCGCTACCGCGAGGACTGGGGCTGGCTGCCACGCACCGACGAGCGCAGCGGCTCGGTCATCAATCCCAAGTTCAACGCGCCCGATGGACCGATCTGTTCGGACCTGCACGAAGTTGGCGCGCTGCTAAGCGCCTCTGCCGATTACGAACATTCCTATCCGCATAGCTGGCGCTCGAAGGCAAAGGTGATCTTCCGCTGCACGCCGCAGTGGTTCGTGCCCATGGACAAGCCGCTTGGCACCTTCGATTTCCCGGTCGCCGATCTTGGCCCTGTGGGCGGCGCAGTGGCTCTCGGTACGCAGGCCGATCACACCGCCACCCTGCGTCAGACGGCCATGGCCGCAATCGAGGAAACCCGGTTCGTTCCCGCCAAGGGTAAGAACCGTATCGGTTCGATGGTCGAAGGTCGCCCGGACTGGGTGCTCTCCCGCCAGCGCGCATGGGGTGTGCCCATCACGCTGTTCGTGAACCGCGAATCTGGCGAATACCTCGTCGACAAGGCGGTGAACGCGCGCATCATCGAGGCGATCAAGCAGGACGGTGTCGATGCGTGGTCGCAGGAGAACGCCGCACAGCTTCTCGGCCCGGACTACGCGGTCGAGGATTACGAGATGGTCTCCGACATTCTCGACGTATGGTTCGATTCAGGTTCAACCCACGCCTTCGTGCTGGAATCGGGCAACTGGCCCGATCTGCAAAGCCCGGCTGACCTCTACCTCGAAGGCTCCGACCAGCACCGCGGCTGGTTCCAGTCCTCCCTGCTCGAATCGTGCGCCACGCGTGGCCGCGCGCCTTACAAGCAGGTGCTGACCCACGGCTTCACCATGGCCGCCGACGGCCGCAAGATGTCAAAGAGCCTCGGCAACACCATCGACCCGCTCAAGGTGATGGAAGAGTACGGCGCCGACATCATCCGCCTCTGGGCGCTGAGCGTCGACTATTCCGAAGACCACCGCATCGGCCCGGAAATCCTCAAGGGCGTTGCCGACCAGTACCGCAAGCTGCGCAACACCTTCCGCTACATGCTGGGCGCGCTGGGCGAGTTCAGCGAGGACGAGCGCGTAAGCGTGTCCGATATGCCGGAGTTGGAGCGCTACGTTCTCTCGCTGCTGGCTCGGCTGGACGGCAAGCTGCGCACCCACATCGATAACTACGATTTCGATGCCTACACCCGCGCCGTGGTGGATTTCATGAACGAAGACCTCTCGGCCTTCTTCTTCGATATCCGCAAGGACCGGCTCTATTGCGATGCGCCCGGCTCGCTTGAGCGCCGCGCCTATCGCACCGTGCTCGATACGCTGTTCAACGCACTGATCCGCTACGCCGCACCCGTGCTGGTGTTCACGGCAGAGGAAGTGTGGAGCACCCGTCATGCCGAAGGCGGCAGCGTCCACCTGCTCGAATGGCCGGAAATCCCCGCCGCCGACGCCGATGCCTCGCGCTGGGATGCCCTTCGCGAACTCCGCGAGCGCGTGATGGAAGCCATCGAACCGCTGCGCCGCGAGAAGGTCATCCGCTCGGGCCTCGAAGCCGAAGTGACGGTGCCTTCCAGCGCCGTGCCGGAAGGCTTCAGTGCGGACGATCTCGCCACGCTGTTCATCACCGGCACAGTGACGCTGGGCGATGGAGACGAGGTGACAGTCACCAAGTCCTCCGACGCCAAGTGCGGCCGCTGCTGGCGTCTGCTTCCCGAAGTTTCGGAAGACGGCGACCTGTGTAACCGCTGCGAAGACGTTGTCGCCGAAATGGATGCCGCCTGATGAGCACACTTGCGAAGTTCCGCCTTTACGGTGTGCTGCTGGCACTGGCGATCTTCGCCGCGGACCAGTGGACCAAGTACTTCGTGGTGGAGACGCTCGGCCTCGTGCGCGTGGGCGACCATTACCCACTGCTGCCGTTTTTCGATTTCACCCGTACGAACAATTACGGCGTTTCGCTGGGCATGTTCGAGGCAACGAGCATGGAAATGCGCTGGATCCTTGTCGGCGTGACTGCGGCAATCGCCGTCGTCGTGCTGATCTGGATGATGCGGGAGAAACTGATGGGCGAGATTTTCGCCCTTGCTCTCGTGCTGGGCGGCGCTCTGGGCAACATCGTGGATCGCTGGCGCTTCGGCTATGTGGTCGACTTCGCCGACTTTCACATCGGCGACTTCCGCCCGTTCCTGATTTTCAACGTAGCCGATGCTGCAATCACCATCGGCGTCGTTATTATCCTTGCCCGCGCCTTGTTCATGCGCGAGAAACCGTCCAATGAGCAGGACGCTGCTACCGAATAAAACACCGAAGGCCGTGATCGAGCCCGGAGAATTGAAGACTATGCGTAATTTCACCCGCGCCCTTATCGCCAGCACCGCCGTGCTTGGCCTCGCCGCCTGCGGAGGCATCAGCATCGAGCGTGACCGCCCCGATGAATTTGCCGTGCAGCGCCAGGCACCGCTGGTGATTCCGCCCGATTTCCACCTCGTCCCGCCGGAACCGGGCGCTCCGCGTCCGTCCGAAGGCACGGCCTCGCAGCAGGCCCTGGAAGCCCTGTTCGGCGGCAGCGCACCGCGCAGCGACATTGAAACGTCCGCTCTTGACCAGGCCGGCGAAGCAGCCCCGGGCATCCGCTCCTCCATCGGCGATGCGGAAACCTTCACGGTGGACAAGGGCACGGCCACGCAAGCCATCATCGCCGCCCCCGAGGGTGACGGTCAGGCCGCGCGCGTGGTGATTCCTTCCTGATTTTCGCGGGCGCCTCCGCGCCCACGTCCTCGGTGCCATTCGCTCCGCTTCGCTTCACGGCACCTGCGGGCTACGCATTCGCGTGCTGTCGTCCGCTGATCGCGCCCGACACTTTCGCCATCCTTGAATTAATTCTTTGGAAACGGTCGGCTCCCAGCCGACCGCAAGGCCGAACGGCCGCCCGCAGCGGGCGCAGCTTGCTGCGCGTATAGCGAGGACGAAGCCGCGGAGGCGGCTTCGAAAAACAGACAATTCTGCGGAACCTTGGCGCTACAGTAGCGGCCTCACCCCTGCACCTTGCTCACCAACAATTTATCGATCTTGCGCCCGTCCATGTCGACGATCTCGAAGCGATAGCCCTGGTCTGTGAAGTGCTCGCCCTCTGCAGGCAGGTGCTTCAGCACGTAGAGGACGTAACCGGCGGCAGTGGCGAATTCCTTGTGCTCGGGGAAGTCGATTGCCAGCCTTTCCGCCAGCGCGTCTGCCGCAAGCGCGCCGGAGACGAGATAGCTGCCGTCTTCACGCTCCACGAACATCGGCGTATCGCCTTCGTCCTGGTGGCTGGCGAAATCGCCCGCGATCGCGCTCAGCAGGTCGGCCGTGGTGACGATACCGTCGAGGTGGCCATATTCGTCATGCACCATGGCCATGCCGGTGCCCGATTGCTGGAGCACGCGCAAAGCGTCCATCGCATCAAGCTGGTCGGGCACGACTTCGCTCTTACGCAGCAATTCATCGAGCACGACAGGCTTTCCGACCACTAGCAGAGCCAGCAATTCGCGCACTTTCACTACGCCCAGAACCTTGTCGGGCGATCCCTCGGCTACAGGCAGAAGGGAGTGGGGCGAGTCGGCGATGGTCTGACGCATCTGCTCTTCGGTAGCGTCCACATCCAGCCAGTCGATCTCGGTGCGCGGAGTCATCAGTTCGCGGACGGGACGTTCCTGCAGGCGCATGATGCCCGAAAGGATGGCGCGCTCCTGCTCCTCGATCACGCCGGTGCGGGTCGCGTCGGCGAGGATCATCTGCAGTTCTTCCGAAGTCAGGTTGTGATCGCCCTTGTGGCGGATGCCCAGCGCTGCGAGCACGAGGCCGGAAGACTTGTCGAGAAGCCACACGAACGGTGCGGTGATTCGCGCCAGCAAGGCCATCGGCCGCGCCATGATGATGGCGACAGGTTCGGCCACACGCAGGGCCAGCTGCTTGGGCACGAGTTCGCCCACCACCAGAGTGAAGAACGTGGTGAAACCGATCACCAGCGCGATGCCCAGATTGAAGGCGATGCTTTCGTCGAGGCCCAGATAGGCCAGCCGTTCACCCACCGGTTCACCCAGCGTAGCACCGGAAACGGCACCGGTGACGATACCGATCAGGGTAATGCCGATCTGCACAGTAGAGAGGAACTTGCCCGGCTCCGCCGCCAGCTTCATCGCCACTTCCGCGCTCTTGCTGCCCTTTTCGGCAGCCATGCGCAGCCGTGCGGTGCGGGCAGAGACGATCGCAAGCTCCGACATGGCAAAAACGCCGTTGAGCACGATCAGGAAGGCGAGCGCGGCGAGGTAATGCCAGGGAAATGGGCTCATCAGACTTGCGCCGCTAGCAGGTTTCGGGCGGCACGGGAAAGCCCAGAAAGCTGCCGTTCACGGAACAGGCTTCACAAAATGGCGTTGATGGGAGCAGATAACGCGGGTTTGGCAAAAGCCGGTCGCGTATAATCGGAGGATAAAAACTATGAAATTCAACAAGATGCTCGTCTCTGGCACGGCAGCAATCGCCCTGGCAGCCACTACGACTGCCTGTGTCACGGACCCCAATACCGGCGAACAGCACATTTCGCGCACCGCAATCGGCGGCGTCGGCGGCGCTGGCCTTGGCTACCTGCTGGGCGGCCTGATCGGCGGCAAGACGGCCCGTATCGTAGGCGCAGGCATCGGTGCGGCAGCTGGCGGCTATGTCGGCTACCGCATGGACGAGCAGATTCGCGAACTCGAAGAAGTCACCGCCGGCACCGGCGTGGACGTGTCCGAAACGCCTGAAGGCGACGGCATCCTGGTGAACTTCCCCGACGTCACCTTCGCCGTCAATTCGACGACGATCTCGCCCGCCATGCGCGATACGCTGGACGGCGTTGCCCAGTCGATGATCGACTATCCCAATTCGCTGATCGACGTGATGGGCCACACCGATTCGACTGGTAGCGACCAGTACAACCTCGATCTGTCGCGTCGCCGCGCCGAATCGGTTGCCAACTACCTCACTTCGCGCGGTGTCTCGCGCGCCCGTATCGAGACCATCGGTTATGGCGAGCAGTATCCGATTGCGGACAACTCCACCGAATCCGGCCGTTCGCAGAACCGCCGCGTGGAAATCCGCATCACGCCGATTACCGAACAGGACGTCGATCGCGCTTACTGATCGCTTTCGATCCGAACCACGAGAGGGCGGCCTGCGGGTCGCCCTTTTTCGTTTTACTTGTTCCCCACCAGCCGGGCGGCGCGTTCGGACAAGCGCTCTACCGCAGCGCCGTGAATGCCCGGCGCGCTAACCAGCAGGCCGAAGGCGCGCGGGTCGCGCTTGTTATAGGCCAGCGGCATGCCGAAGGCATCGGTTACGGCAGCGCCTGCCTCCCTTGCGATGAGGGCAGCAGCAGCGATGTCCCACTCGAAACCCCAGCGCACCGTGGCGACAAGGTCCGCGCGGTCGTCTGCCACCATCGCGACACGCAGGGCGATGGAATTGGGCTGCTCTACCTTGGTCAGATCGCCATCTTCCTTGGGCAGGTCGTGAACGGGCACGCGCGCACCGGGAAACTTGCTGCGAGTACTGGCTTTCAGCCGTTGCCCGTTGAGCCAGGCGCCCTTGCCTGCGACGGCAGACCAGACTTCCTCCCGAGCCGGGGCGACAAGGGAACCGATCAGCGGCCTGCCAGCGGAAACCAGCGCGACCGAAACAGCCCAGCCCTCGCGTCCGCGAATGAAGTCGCGCGTGCCGTCTATCGGGTCGACGATCCAGATAAGACCTTTTTCGAGTCGCTCGGGGCTGTCGGCAGTTTCTTCGGACAGCCATCCGGCAGCAGGCAGCAGCGCGCCCAGCTCGCGGCGCAGGAATGCGTCCACTTCGAGGTCCGCCTCGCAAACAGGGCTTCCGGGCGTTTTCTCCCAGATTTCAAGGTCATGCCCATGGCCCGGCCACTTGCGTAGCGCCATATGACCCGCCTCCCGGCAGATCTGTTCAAGTCTCATACTGTCGATCATGGATGAAATGGCATTTGCGACGGGCCGGAACCGATTGCAAGCGCCGTGCGATAATGCTTTAGCGCGGCGCGAAACCTATCCCCCCGACTCTCCCATTTACGCAACGAAGGTCAGCTTCCCATGAACATCCACGAATACCAGGCCAAGGAACTGCTCGCGAAATTCGGCATTGGCGTGCCGACCGGCTATCCGGCGATGAGCGTCGAGGAAGCCGTGGAAGGCGCGAAGAAGCTGCCCGGGCCGCTGTATGTCGTGAAGGCGCAGATCCATGCCGGTGGCCGCGGCAAGGGCAAGTTCAAGGAACTGGGCCCCGATGCCAAGGGCGGCGTCCGCCTCGCCAAGTCCATCGAGGACGTGGAAGCCGATGCGAAGGACATGCTCGGCAACACGCTGGTGACGGTGCAGACGGGCGATGCCGGCAAGCAGGTGAACCGCCTCTACGTCACCGACGGCGTGGACATCGCCAAGGAATACTACCTCTCGATGGTGATCGACCGCGAGACGAGCCGCGTTGCCATGATCGTCTCCACCGAAGGCGG
>Ga0207716_100136_pt1 | contig 63588 bp, 52 predicted proteins | sample TtaePargueraPR_FD_187739 | JGI IMG/M metagenome (GOLD analysis project Ga0207716, IMG submission 187739) | Aerobic enrichment media microbial communities from Bioluminiscent Bay, La Parguera, Puerto Rico - Tt and P2 (5) (SPAdes) | ecosystem: Environmental > Aquatic > Marine > Unclassified ... | reverse complement strand
AACTTGGATAAATAGAAATTTGATTGAAAATTAAAAGCTAAATTTTAAAGTTCATCGTGTTTTTAGATATGAAAATTCCAGGAAATTAAATTTAGGGTTGACTTGCGGATTTTAGGAGCTATCGGGATGAAAAAAGTAAACAAAAAAATCTAGACCTGTTCCCTAATCTAAGTCTTCCTCTCCTAAATGGTGATGATTTCAGTGATCTCCAAAGATTTCCTTTGGAGCTTCTTCAATCATTAGCCCCATTTAGTTCGCTCCAAACTTAAATTATGAAAATGGTCATCCTACATAAAAATGTTTCATCATCTATTTAAATCTGTTTTAGGTATCATTCTGAATATTTAATAGTTAATTAATGATAGGTAGTTTTCAACTGATAGAGGCCTAGTCTTTTACCACCGTAAATGCTGCCAACTTTTAGTAGAGGTCAAGTGTTTGACTGTTATAGATGTGAGTCTAATTTTTTCTATGCAGAAATAATTTCCTTTACATGTAGTCGAATCTTTTCAGCTAAATTGTCCGTTGGTAAGTCGTTTTCATCATTGCCAAAAGGATCTTCGATTTCTTCTGCTAATAACTCTAAGCTGCCAAAAACATAGAGCACAAAGGTAGAAATGGGTACTGCCCAATAATGAAAGTCATGTGCGAGTCCAAAGGGAAGTGTTAGGGTGTAGACGAAAATGAACTTCTTTAAAAATATGTTGTAAGAAAAGGGGATAGGCGTATTTTTAATTCGTTCACAAGCCCCAATAATATCGGTGAAGGATTTGATTTCTTTATCGAGGGTGATCAATTGGTCGCCGCTAATTTTATTGTTAACATACAATTGATTTAATTCTTTGTAAAGCCTCAAAGCAATTTGATTGGGCACATGTGAAGACTTTTCTAATTTAGATTGATCCATGTAACCTCCCAGCTCAAGCTTTTCAATGTCAACACCTTTTCTCAAGTGTTCTTTCATGGCATCAACATAGGCGGGAATAAGCGTTTCAAATAGCTTTAAACTTTCAGTTTCTGTTGATGGTATGTGAGCTTTGAGTTTAATTGCTGCATTACGACAGTTGTTGACCATGGCGCCCCATTGTTTTCTGCCTTCCCACCAACGGTCGTAAGCGGAATTGGTTCTAAAAACTAAAAGCAAACTGATGACAAAGCCCAGTAAAGAATGAATTCGGGTTGAATTGGCAAATACGTAAAGTTGTTGATAGTGAAGTTCTGCATACACCAAGCCTGCAGTACAAACAGCAAATAAAACCAACACCCAAAACATTTGTCGAAAAGTGTCGCTTTTATGAAATCTGAAAATTAAACCAAACCATTCTTTGGGGTTGTATTGTATCATTGCTGTTTTTTCGTCAAAAATAAGCTTTCAAAACTTTAATATTCTCAATTAAACGGACTCAAAAACTTCTCAATCATTTTTAGCGTTTTGATAGATGAGTTTTTGGGAACTTCTTATCTTTAGCTAAATTTTTACAAAATGAAAAAGATAGCTGTTTTTACTTCAGGAGGCGATGCTCCGGGAATGAATGCTTGCATACGATCAGTTGTTCGGACTGCCATTTACAATAAACTAGAGGTGGTTGGAATCATCCGCGGTTATGAGGGAATGATCAATGGCGACTTTTTGCCCATGCAGTCATCTTCGGTAAGCAATATTATTCAAAGAGGTGGTACGATTTTAAAGAGCGCGAGAAGTAAACAGTTTATGACAAAAGAAGGTCGTGCTAAAGCGGCTGAAAACTTAAAGAATGAAGGAATTGAGGGAATAGTTGCGATTGGAGGAGATGGCACTTTTACCGGGGCAAAAATATTTTTCGAAGAACACGGAGTTCCAACTATTGGTGTTCCGGGTACAATCGACAATGACTTGTATGGTACAGATTATACCATAGGCTATGATACGGCCGTGAACACGGTTGTTGAAGCTGTTGATAAAATCAGAGATACGGCAGATGCGCACGATCGATTGTTCTTTGTTGAGGTTATGGGCAGAGATGCCGGTTTTATTGCACTTCGCTCCGGTATTAGCGTGGGCGCTGAGGCTGTTCTTATTCCGGAAACGGAAACTTATGTTGATCGCCTAATTGAAAAGCTCCAAAAAGGTTGGGAAAGGCAAAAAAGCAGCAGCATTATCATTGTTGCTGAAGGAGATGATGCCGGCGGTGCTTACGAAGTGGCAGAGAAAGTAAAAGCAAAGTTTAAACACTACGAAACAAAAGTAACGGTACTCGGACATTTGCAAAGAGGAGGAAGTCCTTCCGCTGCTGATCGAGTATTGGCTAGCCAGTTGGGTAATGCCGCAGTAAATGCATTGATTGAAGGAAGATATAATGAAATGGCGGGAATCGTAAATCGAAAAGTAGTCTTTACTCCATTTGAAAAAGCCATTAAACACAACCAAGATATTAATCAAGAATTATTGAAATTGGCAGATGTTTTATCGATTTAGTGAAGACAGAGTAATTAGATAGCTATCTTTGAATGCCAATAAAATTTGACCTTTGAGCGAAAGAAAAACTTATTTTGTTAATGTTATTCTACCCTTAGCTTTGCCGCGAACTTTCACTTATCGTTTGCCGCAGGAGTGGAATGATTTTATTCAAATAGGTCAGCGCGTAATTGTAGAATTTGGAAGAGGTAAAAAGCAATATTCGGCAATTGTTGAAAAGATTCACGAGCAAGCTCCCACGAACTATCAAGCTAAATACATTGAGGCAATTTTAGATGAATCACCCATTCTACATCAAAATCAATTAGACTTTTGGTGGTGGATTAGTGAGTACTATATGTCGCCCATTGGAGATGTGATGAATGCTGCCTTACCGGGTGGTTTGCGTTTAGCTAGCGAAACAAGGGTTTTACTCCACCCAAATTATCAAGAGCTAGTGAATGAGCTAAGCGATGAAGAGTATATCTTAGTGGAAGCCTTAGAGGTGCGTAACGGTTTAGACTTAAGTGAGATTTCTCAAATTTTAGGCATTAAGCATGTTCACTCAAAAGTGAAAAGCTTAATTGAAAAGCGAGTTGTAATGACTGAGGAGGAAATTAAGCAGCGCTTTAAGCCTAAAATGATTGATTATGTTAAGTTGACCGAAAATGCTGCTAAAGAAAGTCGATTGAAAGAAATATTTGACGAGCTGGAAAAGGCTCCAAAGCAATTAGAGGCTTTAATGACCTATATTCAGATGGCAAAGTATTACAGCCAAGAGCTTAAGGAGGTTAAAAAGTTAGATTTACAGAAGGCGGTACAGGGAACATCTTCATTAATAAATGAGTTGGTAAAAAAAGAAGTTTTTGAAATTTATCAAGTTGAAGCCGGACGCTTGCATACTTCAGCAGCTACTCAAAGTCGAAAAGAGTTAAATGAATTTCAACAAAAGGCTTTTACTGAGATCAAACAGCATTATCAGCAGCAAGATGTGGTTTTGCTTCATGGTGTTACTTCTAGTGGAAAGACAGAAATTTATATTAAGCTAATCGAAGAAGCAGTGAAATCAGGCAAGCAAGTTTTATACCTTTTGCCGGAAATTGCACTTACTACGCAAATAGTGCTTCGACTACAAGCTATTTTTGGGGAGAAAGTCGGAGTGTACCATTCTCGATTTAATGAAAATGAAAGGGTTGAAGTTTGGAATAATGTCTTAAAGTTTAATCCCAGTCATTTCGAAGACTTTCAAATCATTCTAGGTGCGCGTTCGTCACTTTTCCTACCTTTTAGTCAACTTGGTTTAGTGATTGTTGACGAAGAACACGAAAATACTTTTAAGCAGTATGACCCTTCTCCACGTTATCAAGCGAGAGATGCTGCCATTGTGTTGGCAAAAATGCAAAATGCCAAGGTGCTTTTGGGTTCTGCCACCCCTTCGGTAGAAAGTTATAGAAACACACAGGAAGGAAAATACGGTTTAGTGAGCTTAAATAAGCGTCACGGTAAAGTACAGTTGCCGGAAATATTAGTAGCAGATATAAAAGATGCTACAAAGAAGAAAAAGATGAAATCGCACTTTTCGCCTGAACTGCTCAAAATGATGGAAGAGTGTTTAGAGGAAAATAAACAGGTAATTTTATTTCAAAACCGTCGGGGCTATTCACCAATTATGATGTGCGAAAGTTGTGGAAACTCTCCAACTTGCGTAAACTGCGATGTAAGTTTAACATATCATAAGTTCCAAAAGCAACTAAACTGTCATTATTGTGGCTATCATATAAAATTGCCAAACACTTGTCCATCTTGTGGTGATACTAATTTGCATGTGAAAGGTTTTGGAACAGAAAAAATTGAAGAAGAGTTGGCGATTTTTCTTCCGGAGGCAAAAATTGCTCGAATGGATTTAGATACCACAAGAGCGAAAAAAGCTTATCATCAAATTATTACTTCTTTTCAAGAAAAAGAAATTGACATTTTAGTAGGCACACAAATGGTAACCAAAGGTTTGGATTTTGAAGATGTAGGTTTAGTGGGTGTGTTAAATGCCGATAATATGTTACATTTTCCCGACTTTAGAGCATTTGAACGATCTTATCAATTAATGTCGCAGGTGGCAGGAAGAGCCGGAAGAAAAGGAAAAAGAGGAAAAGTTTTAATTCAAACTTTTAATCCTGAGCATCAAATTATCCGTCAGGTCATCGACAGTGACTATTTAGGCATGTATAAAAATGAATTAATTGACCGAAGAAATTTTCAATACCCTCCTTTTTATCGCTTAATTCATTTGACTTTACGACATAGAGATAAAAGTAAGTTACATGCTGCTGCTCATCATTTAGCTAGAGAGCTAAAAAAGAAATTTGGTGATAGGGTTTTGGGTGCGGAAGAACCTGGAATTGCTCGTATAAGAAACTATTATCATCAAAACATTATGCTGAAGCTAGAAAAACAAGCATCTCCTAAAAAAGCCAAGGAAATTTTAAATAAACAATTAGAAGCTTTTGCCGTTCATAAAGACTATAAGTCAGTGAGAGTAGGAATTGATGTAGATCCGATGTAGTTATATTTTACCTAAAAACAACTCTAAGCCTTTACGCTTACTCTCGTCAAAATTATAACTAATGTCATTGTTTAAATATTCAATTTGGGCACTTTGAGAAATTAAGTCAACTTGATATTTAGCAACGGCTTTTTCAATGTTATTGACACCCAGCTTTAAAGCTTGATTGAACTTTTGGAGAAATTGTTTATCTAATTGTTTATTACTTACCCAAGCTGCAAAAACAAAAGGCAGCTTTTGCCATTTCATCCATTCTTCAGAAAGGTCGTAAACGTAGTTGAATTGCTTCGGTAAATTAAAGGTTCGATCTCCTATAATTACTCCGGCAGTTTTACCTTTAATCAGAGCTTCAAAACCCGGCTTGGCTTTGATAAAGTTGGATGAAATTTTCCAATACTCTTCCGATAACAGTTGACATAATCTCACAGAAGTGCGAGAGTGGTAGTCTAAGTATATGGATTCAATCTCTTCAAGCGGAACATCACTTACTAAAAGCACGGATTTAACCTTCCCGATAGCGCCAATACAATAGTTCGAAACTATTTGAGCATTATTAATTTGAGGAATAACAGCAACCGGCACTAAACCTAAGTCAACTTCATTATTAATTAATTTACGAGCACATTCTGAGGGGATGTCTCTTTGTAAGTCTACTTGACTTAAAAAGTCTGAATCTTCTTCCATGCCATAAATAAAAGGCAGTGTGTTGAGGTAAGAAACGGCTGAGATTTTTACTTTTTCCAAGAAGATAAATTTGATGGCAAAGATACTGAGAAGCTTATTGTTTTAGCCTTAAAAGTTCTTCCTTTTTTAAAACAGCTAGTGTAGCGGCAACCGTGCTAATAATGGCTAAAAACCCCGATAAACTAACTCCAATAACTGGGATGAGAAGAGCAAGAGCAAACAAGGCTCCGTTGGCGATGGCTAGTCCTTTATTTTTTCGTACAAAATGAATGCTGTCTTTTACTTTTAGTCTACGTCTTTCACAAGTATAATCTATAAATGAGAATCCATAAAAGTAGGAAGAGATTAAAAAGAGTAGGGGAGTACTAATTAAGCCCACTAGCGGAACAAAGCTCAAAAAGAACAACAAAATCATAGCTCCTATTTCAATAAAAAAGTTGCGAATGGCCAAAACTATTCCTCTCCACATATCCTTGAAGAGTTGTAACCATGAAAAAGGTACGTCTGTTCCTAAAACAATTTTTTCAGTTTTCTCTGAGAGGAATGCCAAAATTGGAGACATTAAAATGAGAATTATATAGCCGCCGATAAAAGCAAAAATTAAGAAAAAAAAGAGGCGTAAAACGAGCCATATAAAAAAGTTTACTGTACCGGCTAAGAAGTCGGCTCCAAAAAAATCCCAGCTATCCGGCTCCCATGCAAGTTGAAATAAAGTAACTGCCTGCTCTGTGAGTTCGCTTATAAAGTTGTACCCAATAAGAAATAAGATGATATTGAGTGCAATGGGAACAAGAAAGAACCAAGCGAGTTTGTTCTTGAAAATAAAATCAATGGCTTTACCGTAGCTACTAAATCCTATTTGAACGTCTTTAAGAAATGTCATAAAGCAAATTTAGAGAAAGTAAGTACAGATTTGTAATTTAAAAAGAGTGAAGCATTTCGACTTTATGGTAATTAACTTAGAAAGTTTAAAACTTAAACGAAGCCCTCACTTTTGCTTTAAATAATCAACAAGTTCATTAGGGCATTTTGCCTCCTCTAATAAATTACAAGACCAAAAAGACCGTTTGCCGTATGACCACTTTTGGAGCTTTTCCGGTTTTTGTTTGATTTGTTGAATTAAAGTGGGCTTGTCAATCCAAGCGACAATGAAAGTATCTTTTTCGTAGCGATAAGCAGCAATTTTTTGGTAGATTTCTTCAAGCGTTGCTTTAAGGTTTATTTGCTGCTTTGTAAGCCATTCGTCTTTTCTAATTCTCAGCTGTTTAAAAACGAGTTGAACGTGAATGTCGCCTTTTAAGTCTTCAATTGATTGATGACCTCGTTTAATGAGTTTAATATCTCTTTTTTCCATCATTTCAGCAATGGTTTCATCTGCATCGGGAATAAGGGAAGTTTTTAACTCCAGCTGTAAAAGTTTGTCTTTTCCATGATACAGAAAGTCAATGTCAATCCCACTTCTAACATCCATTTGATTACTACTTTCAAACTCAATTTCGTACTGCCCCATCCACTTGGCAAAAGCATATTCTCCAATATAGCCTCTAAGTTTGCTGTCTAAGCTTACATTTGGATGCCGATTTCTTAAATTGTCAATAAACTGATTTTGCAGTGCTTTCTCCAGCGCCTGCATGATTTCCTCCTTTTCGAGCAGTATGTTTACTGCTTTATTCATCAGTAAATTTTAGTTTGTAATAGCTGAGTTGGTTATCGCTTAAGCCCTTAATTTTTTTACCTCTTCGATTAACATAACCTTTGATCACTTTTTGATTTCTCGGATAGGTAACTTCCTCACAAATCTTATTTTCATTATTGGTGATTAAGGTACAGCTTCTTTTTCCATTATCTTCTTTGTTTGCCAGCATACATGCGTGCAATGTGCTCCCGCTGCCGGCAAAAAAGTCTAATACCTTAGCTGTTTTATCCTCAAATAAATTGAGCACAAATCGAATTAAGTTAGTAGGTTTTGGGAAAGTAAAAATATCTTGGTTCAGTATGTCTTTTAGTTCACTGCTTCCCTTAGAGTTACTAAACTCAATCAAGGCTCTTTGTGGAATTTTACGAATGCGCTTTTTATCTTTATTGTCTACAAACTGATATTGTTTTATGTAAACTTTCCATCCATTGGGTCTTTTTTTAAAAACGATAAAATCATTTTTTACACCCCATTCAAACTTTTTCTTATTCCAGCGCCAGGTATTTGGTTTGCCAAAAGCGCCACCCGACCAAATTTCATTTCCATCCGGTGTAGTTATCGGATAGTCCATTGATTTACTATAACTTCCTTTGTAGTCTAAATCTCGTAAATAGTATTTTCCTCTTCGATTAACAAAGTCATCAGAATAGCGATATTTTTTGTCCTTTTCAGCTTCAGCGTCTGCTAATTGAAATTTTAGTTGTTTGATATCTTTAGCATAACAAAGCATGTAGTCAAACTCAATGGCTACTTGCTTGCTATCGTGACCGCTGCCGGCTTTATTTTTACGAATAAAATTAGCGACAAAATTCTGCTGTCCGAAAATACCGTCACACAACATTTTAAGTCTTGCTTGTTCATAATCATCTATGGAAATAAAAATTGCCCCGTCATTTTCCAGTAATTCTTTAGCAATAATTAATCGCTTGTACATGAATGAAATCCACTTGGAGTGTCGCAACTCATCTTCTTCGTCTACATAGTTGTCGTTGTACTTAAAGTCTTTGTTTCCCGTGTTGTATGGCGGGTCTATGTATATTATTTTAAAGCGTTCAGCTCTGTCTTGCAGATAGCTTAAAGCTGCTAAATTATCGGCTTCAATAATTCGGTGTTTAGGACCTTTTTTACCGACTTTCTTTTTTTTAACCTCTTTGAGCTCAATCTTTTTTTGGGAAATCAATTGTTCAATAGCCTCTGCTTTTTCTTCCCACAGCAGTCCACATTTCTTTTGAAAAGCTTTAATTGATTTATCCAAAGAGTAAATTTTTTAAGAAACTAATTGGGTAAAGATATACTTTTCCAATAAAAAAGTGAAGTGCATTTCTAGGCTACCGCTTTATCTCTTCGATCGAGTTCTTGCATTATTAAGGTCAGCTCCCTACCGGTTTGCCCTGCAATAGATGTGTTTTCTTCCGCTCTTCTAATCAAGTAGGGCATTACTTCTTTTACCGGTCCGTAAGGAACATACTTCGCTACATTGTAGCCGTCTTTTGCCAAATTAAAACTAATGTGGTCGCTCATTCCGAGTAATTGAGAAAAATAAATGGTGGGGAAGTTCTTTGGCAGTTCGTGTTCTTCCATCAGCTTTGTTAAATACATTGAGCTATCCTCATTATGCGTTCCACAACAAAGGGCAATGCGATCTTTATGGTCTAAGCTAAACTCCATGGCTTTGTTAAAGTCATTGTCGGTAGCTTCTTTATTAGGCTGAATAGGATCTTGATACCCTTTGCGCTTGGCGCGAGCTCTTTCTTTTTCCATGTATGCTCCTCTCACTACTTTTAGACCAAGGTAAAAGTTCTCCTCTAAAGACTGCTTGAAAAGCCTTTTAATGTAATCCATTCGATCGTGACGGTACATTTGAACTGTATTGTAAACTAAAGCTCTTTCTTGATTATAGCGGTGCATCATAATTAAAGCCACCTCGTCAATGGCATCTTGAATCCAGCTTTCTTCAGCATCAATCATAATGGGAATTCCCGCATTGGCAGCATAATTACAAATAATGTCAACACGGTTTCTACCTCTTAGAAAAATCATGCTTTCTTCTTCAGTAAGTTGCTCTTGAGCAGAAACTTTTTCCAACAAATTAAAAGGAATCAAAGCGGTCATTTTAAATACGCAAAAGGGAACGTTAGAGTCTTTGCTTGCACGTTCAACTGAAGCCACAGCTTTACCTAAAAAGCGATCGAAATCTTTTTCTCTTTGCTTGCCTTCCACAGAATAATCCAATATTGTTTTTACATTAAAATGTCCCAACTCTTGAATTCTACTTTCGCAGTCTTCTATGCTTTCACCACCACAAAAGTGCTCAAAAACAGTCGACTTAATTATGCCCTTGACAGGTAAATTAATTTTTAAAGCAAAATTAAGCAGTGGAGTCCCCAACTTAATTAACCAACCCATTGACATGAGTTTAAATAACCAATAGGCCTTTTTTAAAAAAAGAGTGCTTTTATTGGCGAAAGCAATTTCTGTGTTGTTAAAGCTAAGCATAAGCGAAGAAATTAGATAGATGCACTTTCTGTTTCAAATTTTCGGTCAACTTTCTTAACCAGACCTTGTAATACTTTACCGGGACCAACTTCAATCATCTTTATCGCACCGTCTGCAATCATTTGCTTCATGGTTTGTGTCCAACGTACTGGAGCAGTTAATTGAGCTATTAAATTGTGTTTAATTTCTGTAGGGTCGGTGATTCCTTTAGCAACAACATTTTGATAAACCGGACAAATTGGTTGCTTAATTTCTGTTTGGTGAATAGCCTCTTCTAATTCTGCACGAGCAGGTTCCATTAAAGGAGAGTGAAAAGCACCACCAACCGGTAGTACTAAAGCTCTTTTTGCGCCGGCTTCTGTTAACAATTCACAAGCGGTATTTACCGCTTCAACTGTTCCGGAAATAACTAATTGTCCCGGACAATTGTAATTGGCCGGAACTACTACGCCCGGTACTTTTTGGCAAACGGCTTCTACCTGATCATCTTCCAAACCCAATACAGCAGCCATGGTAGAAGGCTCAGCTTCGCAAGCTTTTTGCATGGCATTGGCGCGTTTTGATACTAAAGTTAGTCCGTCTTCAAAACTCATGGCTCCGCAAGCAACCAATGCAGAAAACTCACCCAAAGAGTGACCAGCTGCCATATCAGGTGTAAAATTTTCGCCCAATACTTTGGCTAGAATTACTGAATGTAAGAAGATAGCCGGTTGAGTTACATTTGTTTGTTTCAACTCCTCATCTGTTCCGCTAAACATTATGTCGGTAATGCGAAAGCCCAAAATATCATTGGCTTTTTCAAATAGCTGTTTTGCTTCTTCACTTTGATCGTAAAGCTCTTTACCCATTCCGATAAATTGGGCACCTTGCCCTGGAAAAACGTATGACTTCATTTGTTTCGTTTTATTTTTATAAAAAGATTGCCCATCCATATATGAATACAGACAGGCAATTGATTATGTGTTTTAAATTTACTTTATATCGACTTAACTTTTAAAAAAGTAAAGTAAATCGACATTTTATTTTTTTACCTGCGGTCTCCAAAGAGTCTCAACAAGAATAAGAACAAGTTTACAAAATCTAAATACAAGCTAAGAGCTCCCATAATAGCTAATTTGTTGGTTGACTCTGTACCGTACTCTGCACCTGATCCAATTCGCTTTAGCTTTTGAACATCATAAGCAGTAAGTCCTGTAAAGATTAATACACCTAGTATGCTAATAATGTAATCCATAGTAGAACTACCGATAAACATATTCACGACCATAGCTATAATAATTCCGATTAGTGCCATGGTTAAAATTCCACCAAACTTGGTTAAGTCCTGCTGAGTAGTGTAGCCCAAAACAGCCATTGCTCCAAAAGTTCCGGCGGTGATAAAAAAAGTAGAGGTAATGCTTGATGCGGTATATGCCAAGAAAATGAAACTTAAACTCATTCCCATGAGGGCAGAATAAACAACAAACAGTAGGAGTAGGGTAAATGATGATAATCGATTGAATGAAAAACTCATCACCAAAACAAAAATAAATGGTGCAAACATTACAACATAACCAAGCATGCTCATGCCACCGGTTTGTGTGTTAACCAACAGACTTAAAAGAGACTCTGAGTTGGAAAACCAAAATGCAATCACTCCTGTTATTGCTAATGCGCCTGCCATATAGGTGAAAACATTCGATAAGAACGACTTTACCATTGACGTACTTTCGATCTTTTGTTCTTGACTTAAGTCTGTGTTTGAGTTAAAATTTAATCGATTCATTTGTTTCTATTTTTAGCAAATTTAGGCATAAATTATGCCCATTGTGTAGCGCTGAATTTTTGTCAGATGATTAATATAAGTCTGCTGAAATCAGATCGATAAACTCTTTTCGCGTACTGTCTTTTTCAAAGGCTCCGGTAAAAGATGATGTGGTAGTCACTGAATTTTGCTTTTGAATGCCTCGCATTTGCATGCAAAGGTGTTTGGCTTCTATTACCACTGCAACTCCCAACGGGTTTAAAGTATCTTGAATACAGTTTTTAATTTGGTCGGTTAAGCGTTCTTGCACTTGAAGTCTTCTTGAAAAGGCATCCACTACTCTTGGAATTTTACTCAATCCAACAATCCAACCGTTGGGAATGTAGGCAATGTGCGCTTTACCTAAGAATGGCAACATGTGGTGTTCGCACATGCTGTAAATTTCAATGTCTTTTACCAATACCATTTGACTATGGTCTTCTTTAAACATTGCGCTTTTAAGGATCGCTGCCGGATCTAAATCATATCCGTGAGTTAGGTATTGCATGGCTTTTGCCACACGTTCCGGTGTTTTTTGCAAACCTTCTCGGTTTACATCTTCACCTAGTTCGGTAATAATGCTACTGTAGTGCGCAGATAATCGATCGATTTTCTCGTTGTTGTAATAATCAATTCTTTCGTAGCCTTCGTGGGTGTCTTTTTCAGCCATAGTTTTTAGCTCATTCTCCAAAGTATTCGACATAGTTGTTTTCTGTTTCTTGCAGCTTCACAGAATGCAGTTCTGCACCGAGCTCCGCCACGGGTTTAACCAATTGATTCCAAAAGGCTATCGCTATGTTTTCTGTGGAAGTCATCAATCCTTTCATAAAGTCCACATCCACATTCATGTTTTTGTGATCTACTTTTTGGATGATGTGCTCTTTGATTACATCGCTCAAAGCCGACAAATCAACAACGAAACCTGTAGAAGGTTCGGGCTTTCCTTTAACTGTAACGTGTAAAATATAATTATGCCCATGCCAATTGGGATTTGAACATTTTCCGAAAACTTCTAGATTCTTTTCGTCACTCCATTCGCTTTTAGCGAGTTTGTGTGCTGCGCTGAAGCGCTCTCTTCTTGTTATATAAACCATTATGTATGGTAGCTTAAATTTTTGCAAATATACTTAGTGCGGATTGATAAGTGATATTAAGTGTAGGACTTTTTAGTAGAGAAGACTAAAGTGTAAGCAGAACTGATTTTTATTTTTTGTAAAAGCGTTTTGCTAAAAAGCAGTTCAATTGAAATTTTAACCCATCTCGATCTTAAAAGCATTTCCACGAACTGTTTTTAAAAGTTCACCTTCTTTGGTTTCCTCCAAGAGTCGTTCTTGGGCCTCGGGCAATTCAAACACTTCTTTCATATTGCGAATAGCTCCTGCCGGCACATTATGCTCAATAAGTTGACTGAGTAAATCATCTCTTTTCCATTTCATGATTTTACCACTAAGTATTTCGGCAAGAAGATGGCGATTATTTACTCTCGCCTGATTATTTTTATACCTATCGTCTTTTGTAATTTGCTCTAAATTTAATAGCTTACAAAGAGCTTTGAATTGTTTGTCGTTACCTACCGCTAAAACAATTTGTTTATTGTCTGCGCTAACAAAACACTCTCCATAAGGGGCAATGTTGGGATGTAAGCTTCCCATGGCTTGAGGAATGTGGTTCCCCATTAACCAATTGGTAGCTTGATTAGCAAGAGCCGCAATTGCAGCGTCGAACAAGGAAACACTAACTTTAACAGCTTGCTTTTTTTTCTCTTGCTGCAGCATGGCTAGTAAAATTCCTTCTTTTAGTTGGTGTGCTGCCAATAAATCAATAAGTGCAACAGGCATCTTTACCGGCTTACCTCCGGCTTCTCCGGTCATAAACAGGAAACCACTCTCAGCTTGCAACACTACATCGTAGGCAATGCGTTTTGATTCGCCAAAGCCACTGATTGATCCATAAATAATGTCACTTTTTAGCTGTTTTACACTCTCGTAATCAAGCCCTAATTTTTCAGCATCGCCGGCTTTAAAGTTAACAAGTAAAACATCAGCTGCAGAAATAGCCATTTTTAATTCCTTAAAGTCTTTCTCCTTTTTTAAGTTCCAAAAAACGGATTTTTTGCCCCAATTAACGCTGCTGTAGTAGGCAGAAAAAGGATGTTTTTGATCTTCGCTAGCCAATTTCCAAGAGCGGGTAACGTCGCCGCCACTATTTGGGTTTTCCACTTTAAGTACTTCCGCACCTAATTCAGAGAAAAATAGACCAACAGATGGACCGGCAAGCACTGAGGCCAATTCAACTACTTTTAGTCCTTTAAAAAGTTCTTGCATTTACTTTACAGCTTTAATGATTCCATATTTCCACAAACCCCTATTTAGGGAGCTTAGTAGGTAATAACACATTTTGGTATTTGCTTCTTGCGTTGCAGAAAAAGGCTTGCCTATAAATCGGTGCCAACGATTATAAAGGTGTGCAGGATAATAGAACCTTCTTAGCCGCTTAATTGACGGACGAATAAACTCAGTGTAGTCAAAACAGTGTGCAAAACTGAAGTTTAAGTCATTTAAATTTTTGAGGTAGTTGCCCTTTGTATCTAAGGATTTTACTTTGCAGCCATTGAATGCATTGGTGTATAGACAATCGTACTCTTCTTGATTGAGCTTATTTTTTGCCTGTAAGTTTTCAGCCAACACCAAGCGACCACCTTTTTTTAACAAGCGATGGGCTTCTTTTAAAAAGGCACTTTTAGGTTCAGCATAGCAAATACTTTCAATGCCAATAATTACATCAAAGCTTTCATCAGCAAAATCAGTTGAGGAGTAATCCATTAATTGAAAGTTACACAATTCGTTTACTCCTTCTTTTTTAGCGTTCTCTTTTGCCTGTTTTAATTGGTTAGTTGCAAGAGTAATTCCCGTGACACTACAAGCATATTTTTTGGCAAGGTGAATGGCTGTTCCACCCACGCCACAGCCGGCATCTAATACTATATCACCTTTTTGTAATTGAGCATATTGAGCAATTTCCTCGTTTAGGTGGTATAGCGCTTCTTTTAAGTTTTTTGTGCCCTTTTTCCACAATCCTAGATTCAGCTGCATATTTTGGTCTAGGCCCCAAGCATCTCGGTAGGCATTATTGCATTGAAAATAATAGTCTGCAATTTCATTGCGATGAATGTTTACTTTAGATTTACTCAATTTTTTTACGTTTTAAACGGATGGAGTTTCCAATAACAATGACATCTGAAAAGGCCATAGATAAAGCGGCAATCATTGGATCTAAATATCCCATTGCAGCTAATGGAATGGCCAAAACATTATAGAAAAATGCCCAAAAGAGGTTTTGCTTTATCGTTAGAAAAGTGTGTTTGCTGATTAAAAATGATTCGTAAATGCTTTTTAAACTTTTTGCATTGAGTAAAATTACTTGTGCCGACTGAATGGCAATTTGTGTTGAGTTACTCAAGGAAACTCCAACTGTAGCTTTGCTTAATGCAGGTGCATCATTAATGCCATCGCCCACCATGGCAGCATAGCCTTCATTTTGAAGTCGCTCAATTTCTATCAATTTCTCTTCCGGCATTTGCTCTGCTTTGTAGCTATCAATGCCTAATTCACGGGCAAGTTTTGAAGTTTTTTCTTCTTTATCACCACTCAGTAAGTGTGTTGTAATTCCAACTTTACGGAAGCTTTCTAACATGCTTTTGCTATCTGATCGAACCTCATCTTCAATCACTAAAGCGGCAATCAATTGTTCATTTTTGCTGAGGTATAGAGAAGCTTCACCATTGGGGTTTAACCATTTTGCAGCACCCAATTGATAAAAGTTGCCTTCCAAATCTTTCGCTTGTATTCCTTTGCCCTTAACTTCCTCTTGATTCATTAAAGGCATGGATTTTACTCCTTTCTCTTTGAGTGTTTTTACCAAAGATTTTGCGATGGGGTGGGTGGAGTATTTTTCAAGACTATATACGATGGAAAGCGCTTCACTTTCTTTTACTTTAGGGTCGATAATCTCAATACTTTTAATACTGAAATCTCCTGTTGTAAGTGTTCCGGTTTTGTCGAAAACAATGTGTCTGATTTTAGCAAATTGCTCTACCGTAGCGCCACCTTTAATGAGAATTCCGTTTTTTGCTGCCCGACCGAGACCAACCATTACAGCAGTTGGTGTAGCAAGTCCCATAGCACAAGGGCAAGAAATAACGAGGACGGCAACGGCGTTCATCATAGAAGCTTGAAGACTTGTCTCTAAGGCAAAATACCAAATAGAGAAGGTGAGAAGGGCGATGCCCACCACAACTGGTACAAAAATAGCGCTTACTTTGTCTCCCAAACGTTGAATTTCCGGTTGATCTGCTTGTGCTTTTTTAACTAAATCTATGATTTTTGAGAGAATAGTGTCTTTACCAACTGCAGTAACAATCATTTGGAAATTTCCGGATTGTATAATGGTACCTCCAACCACTTTGTCACCTGCATCTTTTTTTACCGCATCGCTTTCACCACTAATCATGGATTCATCAATCTTTGCATTTCCTTTTTGAATTCTTCCGTCAACGGGAATACGGTCGCCTTCATTTACTTGTAGCTGATCACTAATGCTTAATTCTGAAGCATCAATTTCTTCGATTTGCTCTTCACCATTGACTAAAATGATTCTTTTGGCAGTGTTTTTTTGCAATTCACTTAATTCTGAAATAGCAGTGGTAGTTTGCTTTACAGAGCGATGTTCTAAAACATTACCCAGTAAAACTAAAGTGATAATAGTAGCTGCTGTTTCGTAAAATAAGTAATTGGCTACTTCAGGAGTTCCCATATACTGAAGTGTGCCAAATAGGCTGTAGCCAAATGCCGACATAGAACCAATAAAGATGAGAACATCCATATTGGGTACGCCATTTTTTAGAGAATGGTAAGCGCTTTTTCCAAAGTGAAAAAAACCGATAAAAACGACCGGTAGAGAAAGTCCTATTTGCACCCAGGCGTTATGTAGCCAAGCAAAAGGCAAAAACATGTGAGCAAAGAGCGGTATGGTAAAAATTAAGCTGAAGTAAAATTTCTTTTCGATTTTTGAGAGCGTACTGTTTTTTTCTTCAGCATTAGTCGACTTAACATGATAGCCAATTTCTTCAACCGTTTTGTTGATTTTTTCTGGACTTAGCTTAGTGGTGTTTTTAAAGCGAACCTCACCGGTGGAGAAGTTCACATCAACCTCATTTAAGCCAATTTTTTCTAAGCCTTTTCGAACGCCCATTGCGCAATTGGCGCAAGTCATTCCTTCTACTTCAATTTCTTCGAACTCTTGCATACAACAAAGTTAAACAAAGCTTTTGTGCATTTGGTTTGAAATGAAGTAAAACAATTCTTGCCTTATATTTGTATGTATTAGAGTGCAACTAATCTGAGAAAAGAGAATAAAATTTATAGTATGAAATCAACGACCAATCGAAGAAGCTTTCTACAAAAAGCGCTGGCATTAACCTCCGGAGCAATTGTGATTTCAAAAACCGGCTTTAGCTTTAATCCAAATGCTAATCAGGAAGAGCCGACAGTTTCAAATATTAAAGCTTTAGGTTTTCAATGGGAAACTAAAGATCCTTTTTTATTTTGTGTTCATCATGAAGATGCATTTCCGAAAGGAAATGAAAAAATGGGGCCGGCAGCCAGCTTAAGTGGTCGTGATTTGGGGCAAGATTTTATGTTAAAAGACGGATGGCGAATGTATCACGGTAGAGTAGTGCCAGGCTTTCCAGGTCATCCACATCGTGGGTTTGAAACCATTACGGTTGTTCGCAAAGGATTGGTCGACCATTCAGACTCATTAGGAGCATCAGGCAGGTATGGCAATGGCGATGTGCAATGGATGACTGCTGGCAAAGGTGTTTTACACGCTGAAATGTTTCCACTGCTCAATCAAGATAAAGACAATCCGTTGGAGCTTTTTCAAATTTGGTTAAATCTTCCGGCTAAAAATAAAATGGTAGATCCTCATTTTAAAATGATGTGGAATGAGTATTTACCTAAAATTACTTCCGTTGATAACAATGGCAAGAAAACCCAATTGGAAGTAGCTGTAGGTCGCTTAGGCAATGAAAAATCACCTGCTCCACCGCCAAACTCTTGGGCTGCAGACCCAAATAACGATGTGGCAATTTACAATGTGCGAATGGAAGCTGGAGCAAGTTGGAAACTGCCAAAAACAGCTAAAGGAGTTAACCGAACGCTTTATTTTTACGAAGGTAGTGAGATCATTGTCGATGGCAAGAAAATACCTCACTATCATTCGGCTGACTTGAGAGAAGATGTTGACATTACAATTGAGAGTGGAACTGATTTAAGTCACTTTCTAATTCTACAAGGAAAACCGATTAACGAGCCTGTAGTACAACACGGCCCTTTTGTGATGAATAACAAACAGCAAATTCGTGAGGCTTTTGAAGATTATCAACGTACAAAGTTTGGCGGCTGGCCTTGGGGAAGAATGGATCCGGTGCACGATAGAAGGCTTGAGAGATTCGCAATACATGCTGATGGGAAAGAAGAGTATAGGGGGATTTAAGGGAAGCTAACGAAACAGAGTTTTAGCAGTTGAAATATTATTCTAAGAGAAAGCGAGTAACTATAAATTGTTAACTCAACTCCAATTCTACGCTAATGTTCATGCAGTCGTCGGCTTCAACTAAGCCACCAAGTCGTTTGGGAGGAGTTAACTTAAATTCAGATGCTGTGAAAACAAAGTCGGTAAATAGCACTTTCTGATTATCGATTGTTTTTTTGTAAAATCTAATTTCTTCAATGGTTTTGCTTTTACCCACGAGAGTTAATCTAACAGAGCCAATAAACTCTTGCTTTTCGTTTTTGTGAAGATTAGTGACTTCAACTACAATTTGTGGATGTTTTTCAGCTTGTAGTGTCTTTTGGAAATCTTTGTTTAAGAGAAAGTTTCCACAGCTGAACTCAGGGACTTTTAATGAAAAAGCGTAAGGCTGTTCAGCCTTACGCTCATTAGAGAGAAAAAGAGTGTCGTTTTGTTTATTTTCTTCATATTGGCAACTGAAAGAGCCAATAGTGGTGTTCCCGTCAACGGTAATTTGTTTACCGCAAATGATTAGATAGCTTTCGTCGGATGAGGGAACCATCCAGCTGGTCAATAAGAACAAAACGACACTCAGAACTTTCATTGTTAATTTAATTAGAAGCTAATTGCTGCTTCAATCATTACACCGTTAAAGCTTCCGTCTTCATACTTTCCGCCTTCATAGGCTTTTCCGCTGTATGATTGAGTCATGTACTCAACTTTTGTTACTACGTTTTTGGTTAAGAACCAACCACCACCTACATTCATTCTGTCGATAGTTTGAGTTTCTGCATCTTCAGTTTGCTCTCCACTAACTGAGTTATAACGTCCACCTACATAAAACTGATCTTTTCCACCGAAGCGGTAAAGCAATTCAGCACCTAACTGAGTGAAGCTTCCTTCTTTGGTTCCATCTTCTAATTCAGAACCCATAGCCATTTCATAGATTCCGAAGAACTCAAGTCCTTTGTACTTTACGAATGGGTTAATTTGGATAGCAGTTAACTTTTTAAATCTAGGATTAAATCTACCAGAAGTGTAGTTGTCATCCATTACTTCATAGTATCTAGATCCACCACGGTCACCGCCGTATAAATAACCACCGGTAGATTCACCTGAGTTCATATAAAATGAACCGGTTAAACGCAACCTTAAGTCATCACTTACTTGGCTGTCGTAACCCAATTTACCAAATATTGATGGAGCATTGTCTTTTTCACTTGGAATAGAATCATGTGGATTGGGGTCTAAGATTGGACTTTGATTCAACTTACCGTTTGTTACACCTACTACTCCAATGAATCCATTTTTTTGTAAGGTTAACTCACCAAATACCTCAGTTGAGAAGGCATCCATAATGTAGTTTCCAACAAATGGGTTGTAGATTGTGTGTCCATTGTCAGATCTTCTAAATTGTGCATCACCATAGTTGAACTGGTCAAGACCTACGCGAATTGTAGCAATCTCCATGAAGTTGCTCAAGAAGCCTTCTTTTACAAAGTCTAATTTGTCAATTTGTAAATGACCACCTTTTACCCAAGCTTCGTTGTGGTGTCTAGAAGAAAGGTAAGTTCTTAAATGTAATCTTACTCCATCTTCCAATTGAACGTCGATGTCCATGTTGGCTGTTGGAAGGTTAAAATCAGATCCAAGTTTGCTTAGGTTGTCTTGCTTGTTTTCATGAGTCAAGCCTTGGAACTGAATGGTGAAGTCTCCACCGAGTTTTACGTTAATTCCTTTAAATTCTACGGTATCTTCTTTAGAGGTTTCAAAGACATTTAATCCGTCTTGTCCGTCCGGGCGGTAGAACTGCATAGAGCGATCTTGCTGAGCAAAACCTGATAGGCTCATCCCGAATGCTAGAGCCGCTACTACTAATTTACTTGCTACTTTCATTTTACTTGGTTTTTAAATTTAGTGTATAATTAATTGTTATGCTATCTCCGGTTTTGATGGTACCAAACATTGCTGTAGGTGGCTCCATGTCAAAATCGGTCATTTTTAAATCTTTACTTCCTTTAAGAGTTATGGTTCCGTTATTGTTAACTCCGGTACCTTTTATGTCTACTGTTTTACTTTTCCCGGCAATGGTTAACACACCTGTTGCAATAATATTTGCTGTGTTTCCACTATAAGTAATTGACTTAATATTCGTCACTTTAAAGCTAATCATTGGGTGATCTTCACTTTTTAGTGCTTCATGAGCCAAATCATCCATGGTAGACTTGCCGCTTTCTAACGATTCTGCCTTTAGTTTCACATCAAATCGATCAATAGATTTGATTTTATCACCTTCCATAATCATATTTACTGTGCCGCTAGCAGTTTTGCTTTCCATTGTCCAATCGTGAAGTGTAGAGGTACCTTCCACTTCAAAGTTAGCATTGCTGATTTGATGACTTTGGGCAAGCAATGTAGAACCCGCAAAACCTATTGCTATTGCTAATAAGCCTAATTTTTTAACTAATCTGTTCATTGTATATTGATTTTTGAGTTTCTATCTAATCTCTGGGACAAATGTCCGACTGATGCAATGACTAAAAAATGATAAGTATCAGTTTTTGACTAAAAAATCACTATGTACACAATATTAATGAATTAGTAATGAATAAATAGGTTTTTTACTTAGTTTTATTCACCTAGAGTTGTACCTTTACATCATTAAAATGTATAGTTTTAATAAACAAAAAGCCCCATGCATTTCTGCATAGGGCTTTTCAATTGTTTTATAGCTTGTTTATTAATAATAAATCAACCTTCTCACTTTTGCAACATATTTTGCTAAACGAATAACTTGCTTGGTGTAACCAAACTCATTGTCGTACCAAACGTAAAGAACAATGTTCTTTTTATCAGTTGAAACAATTGTAGCAGGACTGTCATAAACAGAGCAGCAAGTGTTTCCAATGATATCGCTAGATACTAATTCAGGATCTGTAGAAAAGTAAATTTGATTTACTAATTCACCTTCAAGTGCTGCTTTGCGAATTAGGTTGTCAATATCTTCCTTAGTAGTTTCCTTTTCAACTGTTAAGTTCATAATTGCCAAAGAACCATTAGGGGTAGGTACTCTTACCGCATTGGCAGTTAATTTGTCTTGTAAGCTAGGAATAACTTTAGTGACTGCTTTTCCGGCTCCTGTTTCAGTAATAACCATATTAATAGCAGCGGAACGACCTCTTCGGGTTTTATTGTGCATATTGTCCAATAAGTTTTGGTCATTAGTATATGCGTGAACCGTTTCAATGTGTCCTTTAACCACACCTAAATTATCCTCAATAACTTTTAATACAGGAACAATTGCATTTGTAGTACAAGAAGCTGCCGAGAAAATATTTTCTTTTTCAATATCCAAATCACCTTTGTGGTTTACACCATATACGATATTTGGGATTTCCTTTCCGGGAGCAGTCAATAGCACTTTGCTAACACCTTTTGACTTCAAGTGACGTGAAAGAGCATTTCGATCTTTAAAAACTCCGGTGTTGTCAATGATTAAAGCATCGTTAATACCGTATTCTGTATAGTCGATTTCATCCGGATTATTGGCGTTAATCATGTGAACAATCTGACCATTGATGTTCATTGTACGCTCTTTTGTATCTACGTCAACTGTACCGTAAAATGCTCCGTGAACGGAATCATTTCTCAATAAAGCGGCTCTTTTTTCTAAAGCCACTTCATCGTCGTTTCGGGTTACTATAGCTCTTAATCTCAATTGTTGTCCTTTGCCAGCTTGTTTTATTAACTCACGAGCAGCAATTCTTCCAATTCTTCCGAAGCCATAAAGAACCACATCCTTAGGCGCAAGTTGACGTTTTTCAACACCAATCATCGCCTCTAATTTCTGAATTAAAAACTCAGAACGATTGGCGTAGTTTTCTTCTTCAATCAACCATTCATTGGCAAGCTTTCCAATGTCAATTTTAGAAGGAGCTAAGTCCAATTCCAATAGCTCTTTAGCTAAGTCGGCAGTATCGTAAACACTTACCGGGCGATTGGTGAAGTTTTGTGCATTTTTATGCATCTTTAATAATTCAGAAACACTTCGATCTACCAAGTGATTTCTAAATAAAACTAATTCAACTGATTTGCCATAAAGTAATTGACCTAAGGTATTTTGAAGGTCTACGGCTTTTTTTTCTTGATCTACCCAGCTGTTCAGTTCCGATTCGAACTCTTCAGCTACTACAGGTTTTTTCATTTCTGTACTCATTTTGAGCTTGGCTTTAGGTTATCTTAAAATTATGATAGCATTAATATTAAAGCTGTCAAAATTCGGCATTTTTCTACTGATTAAAAAGCAAAAGAAGGCTAAAAAAAGAAGCCCTTCAATTGTAGGGGAGAAGGGCTTCTTGGTATTCAGAATTAAGGCATTTTTTACATCCCAAAGCCATAAAAAGCTTCCCTGCCATTCGGATAAATTCCCTGTATTAACACGCCTCCTTTTTTGTTCTGAAGAATTTCAAGCAATTCATCAGGTGATTCTACTAAAGCATTATCTACTTTAGTGATAATAAATCCTTCTCTTAAACCTGATTTTTGAAGTTTTCCGGGAAATAAACTCATCACTTTCGCTCCGCCTTTTATATCTAAGTTCTTAATTTCTTCTTTTGAAGGACTTTCAAGCTTAGCGCCAAGTAATTTTAGCATATCAACTTTATCATTGCTGATAATTTCTGTACTGCCTTCCATGTTTTTAAGAACAACCTTTTTGGTGAGCACTTTCTCTCCTCTCAGTAAACTTACTTCAATCTCATCGCCGGGTCGGTACTCCCCAACTTTGGCTTGCAGTTCATTGGCATTTTTTACGGCAATTCCATTAATGGCTTTTACAATATCACCTTCCTTTATACCAGCATCTTTTGCAGAACCATTTTCTGCAAGTCCATTAATATAGACACCATTCAAGTCTTCAATATCTTTTTCTTCAGCAAGTTCTTGTGTGATGTTTTGGATAGAAACCCCAATGTAGGCTCTTTGAACATTTCCAAACTCTATAATGTCGCTCACTACTTTTCGAACAATATTTGAAGGAATAGCAAAGGAGTAACCTGCATAAGAACCGGTATTTGATTTTATGGCCGTATTAATTCCGATTAATTCACCTTTGGTATTAACTAACGCACCACCGCTATTTCCGGGATTTACTGCAGCATCGGTTTGAATGAAAGATTCAATCGACGACATATTGGTAATTGGGTCGCTGCCTAAAATATTAATATCTCTGCTTTTGGCAGAAACAATACCTGCAGTTACAGTTGAAGTTAGGTTAAATGGATTTCCAACCGCTAAAACCCACTCTCCAATTCTTAAATTATCAGAATTACCATATATAAGATGATGAATGTTATTTGCCTCAATTTTCAAAACGGCTAAATCAGTTGTTGGATCCCGACCGATTAGTTCTGCTGTATATGTTTTTTTATTGTTTAGCGTAACTTCAATTTTATCGGCATTTTCAATTACGTGATTGTTGGTTACAATGTAACCCTCGGGAGAAATTATTACTCCTGAACCAGCACCTTTAATTGGTTGAATATATTTTTGATGGTAGCTTCCATCTCCATAAAAGAAATGACGAAATGGATCGAATGCTCTTTGGTGATACTCCACAGTGCCAACCGTTTTAACATGAACAACACCATCGATACTAGCTTCTGCAGCTGTAATGTAGTCTACATTAGCGCTAGGTTCAGGACTAATGAGGTTGACTAGCTTACTTTCTTCTTGTTTATCTGTGTGTTTTATTATCCCAAGCTTAGGTTCAAAAACTTTATAAATACTTAGGGAGATAAAACCACCTAAAATGGCCATTATTAAGCCGTATATTAAATTCTTTTTCATAATACTTCAATTTTTAGGTTAATTGCAATTAATTTCGTGAATTCGCTTATCAATTTTAACGCCATTTGAAATGTTGATGTTTTGGTGCGCTGTTAAATAATGTTAAGCTAAAAGCTTTATTAACAAATGACTATATGCGAATAGCTTTTTCAAAATATCAAGGTACTGGAAATGATTTCATCATGATTGACGGAACAAAAAAAACTGTCAATTTTTCAGTGGATCAAATTCAAAAACTATGTGAGCGACGCTTTGGTATTGGAGCTGATGGTTTGATTATTATTAAAAACCACGATGAATACGATTTTGAAATGGACTATTATAACTCAGACGGAAGTCAGAGTTTTTGTGGAAATGGAAGTCGTTGTGCACAAGCTTATGCCAAAGAGTTGGGTTTAATTGAACAAACTTCTACTTTTTTAGCCATTGATGGAGTGCACAAAGGAAAGCAAGATGGCGATGATTTCGCAACTAGAATGGGCAATGTAAATGAAATAAAAGAGATTGGGGATGATTTTTTTATCAATACCGGTTCGCCTCATTACATTCGTTATGTAGAAGATGTTGATGCAATTGATGTTTTTGAAGAAGGTAGAAAAATTCGATACAGCAAGGAATATAAGCAAGAAGGAACCAATGTAAACTTTGTAACAGAGCAAGATGGTTTTTTAAGAGTGAGAACTTATGAAAGGGGAGTTGAGGCGGAAACTTTTTCATGCGGAACGGGAGTAACTGCAGTAGCTATTTCATACGTGTTTAAACAAAATTTATCAGCAAGTAAAGTGAGGATTCTCACTAGAGGAGGAGATTTAAAAATTAGTTTAAATCGACATGATGATCAAGAGTTCTCTGATATTTGGCTGATTGGTCCTGCCCTTAAAGTATTTGAAGGTAGTTTTGAAATTAAATAGCTAATATGGCTTTATTAATTACATTTTTTCTATTAAGTATTTTTTTTTCATTCTTATGTTCAGTACTGGAAGCAGTTTTATTGAGCATTACACCTTCATTTGTTCGTCGTCAAGAAAAGCAAAACTCAAAACTCTTTTTAAAACTCAAGATTTTTAAACAAGATATTGACAGACCGCTTTCGGCTATACTTACCTTAAATACGATTGCTCATACTGTAGGGGCAATTGGTGTAGGAGCACAAGCTACAGTACTTTTTGGATCTTCAGCTTGGTCATTTCTAGGACTTAATATCTCGGTGGAAGGCTTAATTGGAGCCGGAATGACTTTAGCGATATTAATTTTAAGTGAAATAATTCCAAAAACTATTGGGGCTAATAATTGGGAACGATTAGCTCCTTTTACAGTATGGACATTAAACTTGTTAATTAAGGTATTGTGGCCACTCGTTTGGCTCAGTCAATTTATTACTAGAAGACTGAAAAAGGATAAATTAAAACCGGTACTTAATAGAGCTGATTTGTTAGCGATGACACAAGCCGGATCTGAGGATGGCGTTTTAGAGCAGTCTGAAAGTAGATTGATTCGAAATGTATTAAACTTACCCAATAAAAACATTGAGCACATTATGACTCCCCGAACAGTGATGTTTACTGCAAAGGAAACAGATTATGTTGAGGATTTAATTGCTGAAGAGTCTTTTGAGCAGTTTACTAGAGTTCCGGTTTACGATGAAGATAAAGAAGTGGTGAAAGGGATGGTTTTGAAAAGCGATGTGTTAAAAGCGGTTATTTCGGGAAACAGGGATTTAAAGTTAGCGGAGATACTTCGTCCGATTGGTAGAGTTGACGAGAATACTCCCTTGGCTACTTTTTTTAAGAACAAACATAAAGATCGTCAGCACATGCACATTGTTGTAGACCGCTACGGAAGTGTTACCGGTTTAGTTACGTTAGAAGATGTATTAGAGACAATTCTCGGTTATGAAATTATGGATGAAACCGACCAAGTAGAGGACATGCAAAGCTTGATTGATAAAAAAAAGAGTGAAGATTAAACTTCGCTCTTTTTTTTTTAATTCTATTGTGCAGTATACCCTCCGTCAACTGTGTAATAAGATCCGGTGACAAATGATGACTTATCGGATGCTAACCACAAACACAATTCGGCAACTTCATTTGGTTCTCCTAAGCGGTTCATAGCGTGCTTCGTTTCTAAAAATTTTAAGGTATCAGCGTCGAGATTTTCCTCAACTAATGGAGTTTTTATAAAGCCCGGACCAACGGAGTTAACTCTAATATTCTTTGTGGCATATTCTAAAGCAGCATTTTTACTTAAGCCCACAACACCGTGCTTTGCGGCAACATAAGCTGCTGAAGTAGGAAAGCCAACGCTTCCCAAAATAGAAGCCATGTTAATTATTGAACCGCCATTCGATTTTTCCATGGCGGGAATTTGATAGCGCATACCGTAGAATACACCATTGAGATTAATAGCAATTACCTTTTCCCAACCGTCGATAGGATAATCACCAACATTTGCCTGTGGACCACCGATTCCGGCATTGTTAACTGCAATATGAAGTGCACCGAACTTTTCTACAGTTTTCTCAACAAGCCTTTTATTATCTTCTGAAGATGAAGAGTCTGCTTTAACAAAGATTGAATCTCCACCTTTGTCATTAATTTCTTTAACTACTTCTTTACCTTTCTTTTCATCAATATCTGAAACAACCACCTTTGCACCCTCTTTTGAAAATAATACTGCGATTGCTTTTCCAATTCCCGAGCTTGCTCCGGTAATAATGGCTACTTTATCTTTTATAGTTCCCATGATAACTGTTTTTATGATTTCTATATAAAGGTAAGCATATTAATTTGTTAGTTGCTTATTTTGTCTTGTATTTTGGGAGTAGTAATTGAATATTTTTTTTCGTGGAAAAACCTTCTACATGTCCCATATTGAATTCTTCAGAATCAACAAAATGTAGATGAAAATAGCTTCCTTTGTGAGTAAAAATACCTTGATGATTCTTAGAATAAAATCCTAAAATTTCACCATTAGAGTTTTTTACTGAAAAGTGCTCTTGAATTTCTTTATGAGCAGCATGACTATGGTTTTCTTTACTTTTTTCATTAGCATTGATAATATGAAAATCGACACTTTCAAATTCTCCGATTAATCGAATGGGAAAGGCGCTCTCTAAGTCTATATTACTTTCTTTTTCTAAGAGTTGGTATAGTTCCTGATTAGAGGAAATAGTTTGCTTGACCTCTATAGTGTCCCATTCCTCAATGTAAGTGTAAACAGCAAATGGAGATAGAAGTCCTTTTTGATTAATGTTTAGTTCAATCTTTTCCTTTGAGTTAACTGAACTGCTATAAATTTTTCCGTCTACAATTGTAATTTCTCCTCTTAAGCCACTTACAGGTGCTAAAGCAAAAAGATTATGAACGTCGAGTGTATCCCAAGAAATGTGATCACTCCAGTCTATTCCCATCATTACTTTTTTCATTTCTCCTGCCACCTATACAGATTGGCTAAATATGCTTGTCGATAAAATGCTCGTTAATAGTAAAAAAGTTATTTTCTTCATTTTCTTCCCATATATTTGATTACAGCAGCTTTTCCTTTATGGTATCTACCTTCATTAAGTTCAATATTAAGCGAATTTAATTCAATGGTCGTTAGCTCTTTAAAATCACTTTCAATCATTTCTTTAGTAAATAGCATTTTCTCATCTTTAGGTCCACCGCTTTTTAAATCAATTTGATTGGGGTTAAAACCTTCAAGAATTAATGTCCCACCTTCTTTGAGTGCTTTAACGGCAGCGGAGTGAACTTTTTTTCTTAGGTCTTCTGGAAAGTGAGCATAAATGAGGGCAATGGCATCATACTTATTTTCACCATATTCATAGACTCCCGCATCAGCAATGCGAAAATCGAACTTAACGTTCTTTTTATTTCCTAATAAAAGTGCTTTTTCCTTGGCTTCCTCACTTTGGTCAAAGGCAGTTACTTCCCATTTCTGCGTGGCAGCATACACTGCATTTCTTCCTTCTCCATCACAAGGCAACAGTATTTTTCCGGCTTTTAATTTACTCAAACTCTCTTTAAAGTACTCATTAGGATTTTCACCATAAACGTATTCATCTTCGCTATATCGTTCATTCCAAAATTCTTTCATCTGCTATTATTTATATTAATTTACAAAAGTAGTAGGCTGTAATAAAACAATGCGTCACAATAGTTACAAAGTAGTAAAATTTTCAGTCCTTTTTCTCTTTTTATGCCTGCGAATAGTTTTATCTTTGCCCGATGCAAGAAAAAATTATCATCATCGATTTTGGCTCTCAATATACTCAGCTTATTGGTCGAAGAGTTAGAGAATTAAATGTGTATTCAGAGATTCATCCATACAATCATTTACCGGAGATAGACGAAAGTGTAAAAGGGGTTATTCTCTCCGGAAGTCCTTTTTCTGTTTTAGATGAAAACGCACCTCAGTATGACTTCAATTTGGTAAAAGGAAAACTTCCCTTATTAGGCGTTTGCTATGGAGCTCAATTAATGGCTCATGAGTTTGGCGGAGAAGTGAAAGCTTCAGAAACCAGAGAGTATGGAAGAGCGAATTTGAATTATATTGATAAGGAATTTCCATTGATGAAAGGAATTCCTATGGATTCACAGGTTTGGATGTCGCATGGTGATACCATTTTTAACCTGCCGGAGAATTATGAAATTATTGCCGGAACAGAGGATGTTAAAGTCGCTGCATATCATGTTAAAGATGAACAAAGCTACGGGATTCAATTTCACCCTGAAGTATATCATAGTACAGACGGCTTACAATTGTTGGAAAATTTTGTTGTGGGTGTATGTCATTGTAAACAAAGTTGGACTCCTGCCGCATTTGCAGAATCTACCATCCAAGAATTGAAAGAAAAGATTGGTTCAGATAAAGTTGTCTTAGGATTGAGTGGTGGGGTAGATTCATCGGTTGCTGCAATGTTGTTACACAAGGCAATTGGCGAACAATTGTACTGCATTTTTGTAGACAACGGATTGCTTCGAAAAGATGAATTTGAATTGGTACTAGAGCAGTATAAAGACTTAGGTTTAAATATAAAAGGTGTTGATGCTAAAAGTCGCTTTTTAGAAGTTTTGGCAGGTGAGAAAGATCCTGAAAAGAAAAGAAAAGCCATTGGTAGAGTTTTTATAGAGGTTTTTGATGACGAAGCACATGAGGTTACAGATGTAACATGGTTAGCTCAAGGAACTATTTATCCCGATGTGATCGAATCTGTTTCTGCTACAGGCGGACCTTCTGCTACAATTAAGTCGCATCACAATGTAGGTGGTTTACCCGACTTTATGAAGCTAAAAATTGTGGAACCACTACGGCTTTTGTTTAAGGATGAAGTGAGAAGAGTAGGGAAGTCCTTAGGTTTGCCGGTTAATTTACTGGGAAGACATCCTTTTCCGGGTCCGGGTTTGGCTATTCGAATTTTGGGAGATGTTACTGCGGAAAAAGTTCGCATTTTACAAGAAGTTGATCATATCTTTATTGAAGGTTTAAGAGCTGATGGCTTATATGATGATGTTTGGCAAGCTGGAGCTATCTTACTGCCTGTACAATCAGTAGGGGTTATGGGTGATGAACGAACCTATGAAATGGCAGTAGCTTTAAGAGCGGTTACTTCTACCGATGGAATGACCGCAGATTGGTGCCATTTACCGTATGAATTTTTAGCAAAAATCTCAAATAAGATTATTAATCGGGTTCGTGGAGTTAACCGTGTGGTATACGATATTAGCAGTAAACCTCCGGCTACCATTGAATGGGAATAGTATTTGCAAAGCAATAAAAAAACTTTGTATACATTCGTATACTGATTTTAATTAATTCTTAGAATTTACCATGAAGAATATTCATTTACTTGCAATTGCTTTCTTGTTTCTCAATTTTTCTTTATTTGCTCAAGAAAAAGACAGCAGTCAAACAGTGAATCAATTTCAAGTGCATGAAATTAAAGGCAAAGAGTATTACATTCATGTGGTGGAGAAGGGGAATACACTTTATGCCATTAGCCGAATGTACTCTGTTCCCATAGAAACTTTAAAAGAAGAAAACCCCAGGTTAAACACTACTGAGTTAACCATTGGTGATCGTTTGCTCATTCCACTAGATGAAGTTAAACGAAAAAATATTGAAGAAACAGTTGATGTAGATGGGAATTATTTAATTCACGAAGTTCAGCGAAAACATACGCTCTATTCTATAGCAAAAGAGTATAATATTGAAATAAATGACATTATCGCTGCCAATCCTGAAGTTGAAGAGGGTTTAAAAAAAGGGATGAAGTTGCGAATTCCGGTTGCAAAGTTAAAAAGCGACAAGCACGAAGAGGAATATGTTGTTCCGGCAGCTACAAGTCCTTATGTTACTCATTTTGTAGAACCTAAAGAAACGCTTTATTCGCTATCAAAGGAATACAACGTAACGATTGATTCCATTAAATGGGTAAACAATGGATTACCGGGAGGGTTAAAGGTCGGTCAGTTAATTAATATTCCAATATTAAAAGTTTATAAAGACTCTGTTTCTTTTGAGGTAACTTTTGATAGTACAGCAATTCAAGCTTCTTATGAGATTGCTTTACTACTTCCATTTTATTTAGATTTAATGGAAGAAGCTAAAGACACTTCAGGCAAACAAGCAGAGCAGATAAATGAAGCACTTTTTGCAAAATCAAAATATGCCATTGAGTTTTATCAAGGATTTTTAATGGCTGTAGATTCTATGACAAAAGCCGGAATGAACATTAAACTCAGTGTTTTTGATACGGCAAATGATACAGCAAAAGTGTCAAAACTCATCAGAGATTCTGCTTTAATCGAAACGGACTTAATAGTTGGTCCACTCTTTTTTGATGAATTCCTCTTAGTTGCAGATTTTGCAAAGAGACATGATATTCATATTGTTTCTCCTGTAAAACAAAGTAATAAGATTTTGTTAGGTAATAAGCAAGTGAGTAAAGTGGCAAGTAGCGATCCGGTTTTAATGCGCTTTTTGGGTAAGTACCTTTACGATTCTTTACGCACCAAGAACTTAATTATGGTTTATCCGGATCATATTAAGGAGATTAGAAATGCTGAGTTGATAAAAAGTGCTTTCTTGAACCAATTAAGAGAATCCAACGACTCTTTATTAGTTCGTCCGCCAAAAGAGATTAAGTGGAATGAAAAGCGCTTTATTGAAGTGAAAGCAGCTTTAGATTCTTCTAAACAAAATGTTTTGATTCTTCCCTCAGAAGATCAAGCATTTGTTACTCGTTTTATAAGTATGATGAGCATGCTTGATGATACTACAATTTCAATCTACGGCTTAGAACAATGGAAAAAATTTGATAACATTGACGTTGATTACCTTCACTCCTTGAATGTGCATTTAATACTGTCTGACTTTTTATGTTATCAGAAAGAAAGTGTCAAATCTTTTGAAAGAGAGTACACTAAGCAATATCAGGCAATACCCGATGACTTTGCTTATTTAGGTTTTGATGTTGGATGGTATTACACCCATTTGTTGAAAAACTACGGTCTAAATTTTGAAGCCGCCTTTGAAAATTTTAAGTCTGAGACCTTATGCCACAAATTTGATTTCTTTAAAACCGGCTTTGAAAGTGGCTTTGAAAACCATTCTGTTTTTATTGTTCGCTACGAAGACTTTGAAGTGAAGCAAGTGTATTAAATTTTATTCTTCAAACTCTCGCTTTAAAAATGCCCTTAATTCATCGGTCGATAAATTGGTCTTTAACTGCCCCCTTCTAGCAGTTGATATTTCTCCACTTTCCTCGGAAACGATTATGGCTACAGCTGTAGAGTTTTCAGTAATTCCAATTGCAGCTCGGTGACGTAATCCGTACTTTGAAGGAAGTTCTTGATTGTCAGATACCGGAAGTATACAGCGAGCGGCAGCTATTCGGTTGTTGTATATTATCGCTCCACCATCATGAAGAGGGCTGTTTTTAAAGAAGATTGACTCTAAAAGAGAGGCAGTCAATTTTGCATCTATTTCATCACCGGTAGAAGCGTGGTATTTTAATTCAGAGTCTTTTGTAATGACAATTAATGCACCAGTTTTATTTCTCGACATATTAAAACAAGCCCTTACAATGGCATTAATATTAAGGTTGGTTGTTTTTGCTTCGTTTTTCGACCATGAAACAATTTTTTTGATAAAACTTGGACCACCAAAGGGACTTTGAGAGCCTAACAAAAGTAAAAAACGTCGGATTTCTTGTTGGAAAACAATAATTAATGCCAATACCCCTACACCAATAAATTGACCCAGAATCTCTGAAAGCAATTCCATTTGCATCGCAGAAACCAACTTCCAAAAAAGATAAATGGCAAGTATGCCTAAAAAAATTCGAATTGCTACAGTGCCTTTAATCAGCTTGTAGAGTTGGTAAATTAAAATTGCTACTAAAATAATATCTACCACATCAAGCCATTTGACGCTTATGAAAAGTGGAATATTGAATAGAATTTTAATCATAGATACAGCAATATTAATGCTTTTGATAATAGTCTACAATACGAACAGCTTCTTTTGCTGCTTTTACATCATGAACTCTTAAAATATTTGCACCATTTAGCAATGCAATTACATTAGCGGCAGTGGTTCCATTCAGCGCTTCATTGGCAGAAACATCAAGTACTTTTTGAATCATTCCTTTTCGACTAAGACCAATTAGCAAAGGACAATTTAATCGGTGTAAGCCCTTTTGCATTTTTAATAACTCATAATTGTGTGCTAAAGTTTTACCAAAACCATAACCTGGATCTAAAATCACATCTTTTACTCCCACCTTATTCAATTGATAAAGTTTTTCGGTAAAAAAATGAAATACTTCATTGTAAACGGATTTGTAAGTAGGCTTAACTTGCATGTTTTCCGGATCTCCTTGCATGTGCATAAGAATGTAAGGAACATTGAGCTTCGCTACTGTTTCAAACATTTTGTCATCGTATTTTCCGGCAGAAATGTCGTTAATAATTGAAGCACCATGCTCAACGGATTTTTTAGCAATCTCAGCTCTTACAGTGTCAACTGATATAATTGCTTCCGGAAATGATTTTATGATGCTTCGCAATGCAGGTAGTAGTCGCTCTTCTTCTTCTTTAACTGATATTAACTGACTGCCGGGTTTACTGGAAAATGCGCCAATGTCAATTATATCAGCGCCCTCTGCTAGCATTTTCTCTACTTGAGATAAGATGAGTTGCTCATTGTATATGTATTTTCCGCCATCGTAAAAGGAGTCGGGAGTAAGATTGAGAATACCCATTACCTTGGCTGTGGAAAAGTCCATTAATTTGCCATTAATTTGAATTGAATAATTATTTTTAAAAAGGGTATTTTCGTATTTCAAATTCATAGCCCAAAAGTAATAGAAAAGCATGGCAAATACTTCCAAGCAATACGATGAAGCAATTGAAGCTTGTCGCTCTATTTTCGAAAAGAAAATGAAAGACTATGGCAGTGCATGGCGAATCCTTAGAACGAGTTCGTTAACTGATCAAATATACATCAAAGCCAAGCGGATTAGAAGTATTGAAGAGAAGGGGATAAGCAAGGTGCAAGAAGGAATAGTGCCTGAGTTTATAGGAATAATCAACTATTCAATTATGGCATTGGTACAACTTAAAAAAGGCTATAGTGAAGAAACCAATATGCCTGTTGAAGAGGTAATGGAGGAGTACAATACTTTCGTTGCAACTGCCAAAGGCTTGATGGAGAATAAAAATCACGATTACGATGAAGCTTGGCGAGAGATGCGAACTTCTTCGCTAACTGATTTGATTTTACAAAAGCTTCTTCGCATTAAACAAATTGAGAACAATAAAGGAAAAACACTTGTTTCTGAAGGGATCGACGCCAATTATTTAGATATGATAAATTATGCTGTTTTTGCATTAATTCAATTGAAAGAGAATGGTGATTTTGAAACAGAAAATAACTAAAAATGTAGAAAATTTAAAATAAACAATCATGAAGTATTTATTGAATGTTGCTAGAATTATTGTAGGTAATTTATTTATATTCAGTGGTATTGTTAAAGCAAACGACCCATTAGGTTTTTCTTATAAACTCGAAGAGTATTTTATGGAGTTTGGAATGAATTGGGATTGGCTCCACGAAATTCTTGTGCCCTTAGCTGCAGCTCTGTGTATTGTTGAAATCGTTTTAGGGGTTGCTGTTTTGGTAGGCTATAGAATGAAAGAAGTTAGCTGGGTTCTGCTTTTAATGATTGTTTTTTTCACCATTTTAACCGGAGCAAGTGCCATTTTTGAAATTGTTCGCTCTTGTGGTTGTTTTGGTGATGCAATTCCATTAACTCCCTGGGAATCTTTTTATAAAGATTTGATTCTTTTGGTATTAATCCTTTTAATCTTTTTCAAGAAAGAGGAAATCAAACCCTGGGAAAATGCTAATAGTTTATTAATTGTATTTGTAGTTTCAACGCTGATAATGGTTGCTTTAGCAAATATGTTGCAGTGGAATATGGAAGTGGAAATTCTCGCATTATTGTGGATTGCGGTGGCCATAAAATACCTTACAAAGAAATCGGAATTGGCAGCTGTTTTTGCTGTTGCTTTTAGTTTAATTTACGGTATTTATTTAAGTGTTACAGCTGTTGAATATTTGCCATTCAAGGACTTTAGACCTTACGCAGTTGGGAAGAATTTACCGGAACAAATGACACTTCCACCGGATGCAGTTCAGCCTGTTTACCAAAATACTTTAATTTATAAAAACAAGAATACAGGTGAAGTTAAGGAGCTGACGGACGAAGAATATTCTGCTTCTAAAATTTGGGAAGATGAGAATTGGGAGTGGCAAGACACGGAAAGCCGATTAATTCAAGAAGGTGATGTAGCTCCAATCACAGATTTAACTATTACAGGACACGATGGGGTTGATTATACAGATATTATTTTAAGTGAGGATCAAGTTTTGTGGATTGTAGCTTATGATTTAAGTCTTTCTGAAACTGAAAAATGGGCTGAAATTACTGATTTGGTTAAAAAAGCAAAATCGCAGGGTATTAAAGTAATTGGATTGTCGGCTGCAGGTGAAGAACAAGCAAAAGGATACATTGATAAACATCAATTAAACTTTGACTTTTACGTAACAGACGGTATCGTCTTAAAAACCATTGTTCGTTCAAATCCCGGTTTGGTAATGCTAAAACAAGGAACTGTAAGCGGAAAGTGGCATGTAAACGATTTGCCAACTGTTGAGGAACTTTAAATTGTAAATTTTGCCGGCTTTTATAATAAGACGTCTTTTTTATGGATTGCTAGTCCTTTGGGGAGTTATTACAGTAGTGTTTTTTATTTTCACGATACTTCCCGGGGATCCGGCGCGTATGATGTTAGGACAACGTGCTGACCAAGAAGCTATCGAAGAAATTAAAAAAGAACTTGGTTTAAATAGAAGTATTTGGGTGCAATATGCACTTTATATTAATGATTTATCTCCCATTTCTTACCACAGTAAGGCTGAGTCTTCTGCTACTTATTATGTAGAAAGTAAGTATTCAGGTAAAACCCTTTTTGAAACTCAGAATAGTATATGGGTCATTAAGCCACCCTATTTGCGAAGGTCTTATCAAAGTCAGAAAAAAGTGGCTTCAATTTTATTTGAAAGTTTGCCTGAAACTGCTGTTTTAGCAGTGGCTGCAGTAGCTTTTGCCACTCTTGTAGGTGTTTTATTGGGACTACTTTCAGCGCTTTTTCAGGATAGTTTTCTCGATCGCTCATTACTATTAATTGCCACTTCAGGTATGGCATTGCCCTCCTTTTTTGTTGGGGTTTTAGCAGCTTGGTTGTTTGGTCATCTTTGGGCAGATTATACCGGACTCAATATGAGTGGTAGTTTGTATGAAGTAGATGATTTAGGAAGAGGGGAGTACATCAATTGGTCGAATTTAGTTTTGCCTGCCATTACTTTGGGTGTAAGACCATTGTCGGTTATTTTGCAATTGAGTCGAAACTCTCTATTAGAAGTTTTGTCAATGGACTATGTGCGAACTGCAAGGGCGAAAGGACTTTCATCAAGAGTAGTGCTATTTAAACATAGCCTTAAAAATGCCATGAACCCGGTTGTTACAGCAATATCCGGAATGTTTGCTTCATTGATGGCAGGTGCTGTTTTTATTGAAATTATATTTTCGTGGAAGGGCATAGGCTGGGAGATTGTAAATGCATTAGAAAAATACGATTTACCCATTGTTATGGGGGCTGTTTTAATAATTGCTGTTATTTTTGTAAGCATTAATATTTTAGTAGATATTATTTATGGGGTTTTAGACCCAAGAGTTAGAGTTTAATAAAGAAAAGAGATTGATTAATAGATGAGAACGAAAATTGTAGCAGGAAACTGGAAAATGAATATGAGTTTTGAAGAAGGCATTCAGCTTTCTTCGGAAATAGCAAAGACTTATACCAAAAAGAATCAAGAAGAAGTAATCTTAATTCCGCCATACATCCACCTTTCAAAGGTAAAAGAAGTGGCTCTTGCAGCCGGACTTAAAGTGGGAGCACAAAACGTTCATTTTGAGAAAAACGGTGCTTTTACGGGCGAAATATCGGCAGAGCAATTGGCTTCTATGGAAATAGACTACGCATTAGTGGGACATTCTGAACGAAGAAAATATTTTCACGAAAGCAATCAAGATTTACTTAAGAAAATTAAAGCCTTATTAGCTGAAGGTATTCGCCCCATTTTTTGTTGTGGAGAAGAGTTAAAGGCAAGACAATCTGATTTGCATTTTAAAACAGTAGCAGAGCAGTTAAAAATTCTTTGGGAATTAAGTAAAGAAGAATTTGCCCAATTAGTGATTGCTTATGAACCGGTTTGGGCAATTGGTACCGGCGAAACGGCAAGCTCCTTGCAAGCTCAAGAAATGCATGCTTCCATTCGCGCATTAGTAAAAGAGCATTACGGTAAGCCGATTGCCGAAAATTGCAGTATTCTTTACGGAGGAAGTTGTAAGCCGGATAATGCAGCAGAACTTTTCGAACAAGCTGATGTAGACGGTGGTTTGATTGGTGGAGCATCGCTCAATACAGCTGATTTTCTAGCAATAGTAAACTCACTTTAAATTAACACCATGAGCAATTATATTGAATGTACTTTTGAATTAGCTCCATTTGAGCCTTTTCATGAAATTTTAATTGCTCAATTGAGTGATCTGCCCTTTGAGAGTTTTGTGGAAGAAGAGCCTGTGGTTAAAGCTTACATACAGTCTGATGAGTTTGATTTAAAATTACTTGATTCTATTGATTTACTTAAAAGCGATTTAGTTACAATTCGTTGGTCGCATCAAGAAATTGAAAAGGAAAACTGGAACGCTAAATGGGAGCAGTCCTTTGAACCGGTTGAAGTGGGCGATTTTTGTATTGTTAGAGCTCCTTTCCATGAATCAAAACCAAATTTTACTCACGAAATAATCATTGAACCCAAAATGTCGTTTGGCACCGGTCATCATGAAACAACCCAGTTGATGATTGAGGGAATGAAGTCACTAAAGCTCGAAGGAAGAAGAGTTTGGGATATGGGTAGTGGCACCGGTATTTTAGCCATCTTAGCTGAAAAAATGGGAGCGGTAGAAGTTCACGCAGTTGATATTGAAGAATGGGCAGCTGAAAATATGAAAGAGAATGTACTACGCAATGATTGTAAAAATGTGCATACCTATTTAGGGGACATCGATTGGATAGATGGTAAGGGTGAATTTGATTGTATTTTAGCCAATATCAATAAAAATATTCTATTAAGACAATTCGACACTTATATACAACATCTTAGTTCCGGCGGTCACCTTTTGTTAAGTGGTTTTTTTCCTTCTGATGTGAGTGATTTTGAAGCGCTATTGGATCAGTATAAGTTAGTGCTAAGAAACTCATTAAGCCACTCCGACTGGGCAATGATTCACTTGCAGAAAGCATAGAGTAAACAGCTTTTGGCAATTCTTACTGAGCCTTTTTATTTATTTGCTAACTTTCAAGCATGGAATATACAATTTCTATGAAAAGATTAAGAAAGCTAGTAGGTTTGTTTTTAGTGCTTTTTGTTACTTATAATCAGTCAAAAGCGCAAAGTCCAAAAGAGTTTCCAAGGGACTCTATCGAATTTTTTGATGTCATGAATGACTACCTTTCAGATGCTCGTAAAGAGGGAAAAGACTTCATGAAGCAGTTTGAAGTAGTGTGGTATGGTGGCTATTTTTCTGAAAAACAAAGAGAAGGAGTATATGATGTAAGCAACAGAATGCTGAAGAAAAATTATCGCCCATTTCCCGATTTTAGAAATTTTTTATTTACTGTTGGAAGTTTTGTAACCGATGAAAATCAAAGTGATGAAAGTTTTACCGCATGGCAAAATACGCTTTTTAAGCTCTTGGATGATAGAAGAAAAAAGAATTTCACTTCCTTTTTAAACTTCTGTAATGACTTATTTAGAGAGAATGCCTTGTATTACTCTCCATCAAATGTTTGGGCCTCGAATAATGGAGATTATAAGTTTGATTTTGATAGCTTGCCAAAAGTTACTTTCGATTCTTTGGATTTGATTTGCTACTCCAGAGGTGATAGCATGAAAATAATTGATACAAGAGGCACTTATTACCCAACTGAAAATAAGTGGCTAGGACAAGGAGGAACGGTTAATTGGTTACAAGCGGGACTTGAGGAAGAAAAAGTTTTTGCCACTTTTAGTGATTATCAGATTGATACAAAGAAGAACGACTACATTGTTGATTCTGTTAAATTTCACAATTCATATTATTTAGATAAGCCACTTTTAGGTAGGATGGAAAACAAAGTGCTCGCAAATATGACTCCTGAGAGAACTTCATACCCGCGATTTGACTCTTACGATAAGCGAATTCGCATCGAAAATCTTTTTCCGGGAGTAAATTTTGATGGTGGGTTTTCAATGCGTGGAGCAAAACTACTTGGCACAGGGGATGAAACGCAAGATGCTTTTGTTGAGTTTTATAGAAACGATACTTTGTTTTTGAAAGCGCTCTCAGAAAACATTTCTATTCGAACAGATCGTGTTGTTTCCACAGAAGCTGCTATTCGAATATATTTCGGAAAAGACTCTGTCTATCACCCCGGATTAGATTTTAAATTTTTAAATGATCAGCGTTTGGTTACCTTGTATCGAGAAGGTAGTGGAGTTTCAGGAACACCTTATACCAATACATTTCACAATATTGAGATGGATTTTGAAGTGTTAAATTGGAAAATGGATGAACCAATTTTGGAGCTTACTAACTTAATTGGAGGGACAAAAAAGGATGCTTATTTTACCTCAATAGACTTTTTTAAGGAGGAAATTTTTGCCAAAATTGGAGGTCTTGACCAAAACAATCCGCTTTATCAAATTAAACGAATGGTGGATAATTATAATCAGAGAGTGTTGCCGGTTAGTGAGTTAGCGGGTTATTTGAACCTCGAAGTTCCCTACACTAAAAACTTGATTGTAGAGTTTACTTCTATGGGATTTTTGAGTTTCGATTTTGATCAAGGAACCTTTACCGTAAAGCAAAAGTTAATAGATTTTGTTTTGTCGATGCAGCGCAGAATCGATTACGATGTGTTGAGTATTTACTCAAATATTGAGGGTGCACCTAATGGGAAAATAAATTTGTTAAACTATGATTTAACCATAAATGGAATTCCCGGAATAGTTGTAAGTGATTCACAGCAGGTGGTTTTAATACCTCAAAATGGACAAATTAAAATGAAGAAAAACCGCTTCTTTGACTTTGCCGGTCAGGTGAAAGCAGGTCGGTTTGATTTTTATGGAAAAGAGTTCGATTTTGATTATAAAAACTTTAAAATTGGTTTGGTAAATGTTGATTCCATGCAGATTAAAGCTCCAACCGGAAAGAAGGATGAACGCGGTTTCCCTATTCTTAAACCGGTAAAAACGGTGGTTCAGGATTTGAATGGTGAGTTGTTAATTGACAATTTTGGAAATAAATCAGGGTTAAAGGATTTTCCTGAATACCCTATTCTTACTTCTAAAAAGGAAAGTTATGTTTATTACGATAAAAAAGAAGTTTTGGGTGGAGTATACGATCGAAATCGGTTTTACTTTCAACTTGAGCCATTTACCATTGATAGTTTAGATAATTTTAACAATGATCAATTAAAGTTTAAAGGAAGCTTTAATTCAGCTGATATTTTCCCGGAATTTGAAGAGCAATTGACTTTACAGGAAGATTTTTCATTAGGGTTTAAGCGTTCAACTCCGCCCGGAGGTTATCCTACATACAAAGGGAAAGGACAATTTTACGATAACATCCAGTTGAGTCATGAAGGGCTGAGAGGAGATGGAAAATTAGAATACATTACTTCAACCACCTATTCAAAGGACTTTATTTTTTATCCTGACTCAATGAGAACTAAGGCAGAGCAGTATTTCGTAGATGCGCAAGAAGCAGGACCGGAGTATCCTGAAGCCAAAGCCGAAGCTACAAAAATGCGTTGGTTGCCATACAATGATGTGATGTATGCAAGTACAACTAGTTCGGGCATGCAAATGTATGATCCGAAAACAAACTTTGAAGGAACATCTGCGTATAGACCTTCTGGGATGGAAGGCAATGGAATTTATCACTTTGAACGGGCAGACCTAGGCTCAAACTTGATGAAGTTTGGTTATCAGACATTTGATGCTGATACAGCAAACTTTCAGTTAAGTGATGAAGCATCTGGTAGCTTTGCTTTAAAAACCGATAATGTAAATGCTCATGTTGACTTTGAAGGTCGGTTTGCGCAATTTAAATCCAATGGAGAGGCTGATCCAATTGAGTTCCCGGTTAATCAATACCTCTGTTATATGGAGGAGTTTAAATGGTTTATGGACGATGGTTCAATTGAGTTGAGTAGTTCAAAATCTACGCAAGTTTCAGCTGATGTGAGGCTAGAAGGATCAAAGTTTATTTCAACTCATCATGAGCAAGATAGCTTATTCTTCTATTCACCTGTGGCAAAATACAACTCAAGAAAGTATATTATTGAAGCTAAAGAGGTAGTCTATATTAATGCCGCTGACGCCAGAGTTTATCCGGATAGCGGAAATGTGACAATACTTAAAAAGGCAGAGATGAAGCCTTTGCTTAATTCTAGAATTGTAGCAAACAGTGTTACTGAGTATCATAATATTTACAATGCAAACACTAATATTTTTGGCAGGAAAAATTATTCAGCTTCCGGCTATATTGATTATGTAGATCGCAATGAGAACGTTCAAACAGTTTATCTGCAAAGTATAACAGTTGATACAACCGGGCAGACAACGGGAGAAGGTCGAGTTTCAGATTCTGCACATTTTACTTTAAGTCCGCAGTTTGCCTTTAGAGGTAAAGTCAAGCTTTTCGGCAATAAACAGTTTTTAGTTTTTGATGGTTTAACACAGATTTCTCACAATTGCCAACGCTTGGATCGACCGTGGATAGACTTTGAAGCAGAGATTGATCCGAATGAAATTTATATTCCAATTGATACGACGATGAGAACGCCAAGTGGCGCTTTTGTAGCATCAAGTATGAATTTAAATACCGATTCTAACTATTTTTATTCAGGGTTTTTAACCGAAAGAAGAAACTATAGTGATATAAATGTACTGCCGGCTTATGGCTTTTTACATTATGATTTAAATGACAAGCAATACAAAATCTCTTCTAAAGAAAAAATTCAAGAGCTTTCCCTTCCCGGTAATTACTTAAGTCTGCATACAGAAAACTGCAAAGTCTATGGTGAAGGTGCAGTGGATATAGGTGCCAGAAGTGGTAATGTGAAGTTTGAAGCTGCAGGGAATATTAATCATAATTTAATTGATAACTCGATTGTATTGGATTTAATAATGACAATTGACTTTTATTTTGACGATAATCTATTTAAGATGTTGGCAGAAGACATCAATGAAAGTATTAACTTACAGCCAATTGATTTTACTAGAGAAACGTACGAAAAGGGTTTGAGAGAGTTAATTGGCGTAGAAAAAGCCGATGAAATGATTTCGCAACTCAGTTTAAACGGAAAAATTAAAAGATTACCGGATGAATTAAATAAAAGACTGGTTTTTAATGATGTAAAATTCAAGTGGAATGAAGAGATGAATGCATACAAGTCATTTGGAAAACTTGGTATTACGAATATCAATAAAGAAGAAGTGTATAAGTATGTAGAAGGAGCCATAATGATTACTAAGAGTAGAGGTGGTGATATGGTTGATATTTTACTTGAACTTGAAGAGGGTAATTGGTACTATTTTACTTACAGAAGAAATTTGCTGAAAGCTATTTCTACGAATGAGGAGTTTAACCTGAAAATTAAAGAAATGAAAAGAGATGATCGAAAATATAAGAATGCGAAAGGAGAAGCTCCATTTACTTATATGTTTGGAAGCGAGAGAGAAAAAGAGCGGTTTTTGAGTGATTTTGAGAGTGAGTTTTAGTGTTTCACTCTAGAGCATTGACAACAAGAAATTTATTTTTTTACTTTTCACATTTGTATGTTAATATAATTCAAATAAAAAATAGGTGATTTCCCTATAAATAGCAATATTTGTATAATGCATAATCAACACATTTAGGCTGTCAATGAAAAGAAGTCGTTTTCTTATTTTTCTCTTCTGTATATTCTTTTCAGTTGGCAGTTATTGTCAAGAAGGCTTCTCTTCTGAGGAAGAGTTGAAAGAAAAAGCAACAGAGCTTTTTGAAAATAAAAAATTCTCTGAGGCTGAGCCACTTTTTGCTCAATTATTGAGTTTGTATCCTAAAGATCCTTCTTACAATTTTAAGTATGGTGCTTGTTTATTGGCCTCCTCTGCTGATAAAGAGAAACCTTTAAAGTACTTAAACTTTGCTGCTTCAAAACCCAACACAGACCCTTTAGCTTTTTACTACTTAGGCAGAGCGCATCATCTTAATTATCATTTTGCAAAAGCGATTAAGTCGTATAAGCGTTTTCAAAGCAAAGTAAACTCATCTACAGCTGAGGAATACCAGCTAGAGCGGAAAATTGAAATGTGTAAAAATGGTAATGATTTGCTTTCGAGAATTAATGAAGTTCAGGTGTTGGAGAAGCAAGTAATTAATGAGGATAACTTTTTCAGAATCTACAAGCTCGAAGGAATAGACGGAAAGATTGTAAAAAAGCCCAAAGAGTTTATGTCGAAATACGATGAGAAAATAGGCGAATCTTCGATTATTTATTTACCGAATAATGCTCGTGAAGTTTACTTTTCATCCTATGGAAAAAAGGGAGAAAACAGAAGGGACATCTTCAAAGTAGTGAAGTTGGGAAATGATAAGTGGAGTGAAGCAGTTAACTTAGGTAGTTCAATTAATACAGCTTACGATGAGAATTATCCTTTTATCCATCCTGATGGAAGAACACTTTACTTTGCTTCAGAAGGGCATAACAGCATGGGCGGCTATGATTTGTTTATGAGTACTTATGATGAATCAATTGCCGATTGGACAGAACCTGTAAACTTAGATTTTGCTTTTAGTTCAGTTGACAATGATGTGTTGTTTATTACTGATAAAAATAAGTCGATTGCTTATTTTGCCTCTAATCGAACCAACAAAAGTGGGGAGATTACTGTATATAAAGTGATGGTTAATAAAGCTCCGGTTGAGTTAACCGTTATTAAAGGTGAGTTGATTGTTGAAGGAGGAGAACCGCCAAAAAGTGCAAGAGTAACGGTAGTTGATCGTGAAACCAATCAGACTGTTGGGTCTTTTAAAGCAGATGATAATGGAAAATATCAAATTGAAATTCCTAAAAATGGAGGGGAGTATAAGTTTGTTTTAGAAACTACGGCAGATGCGCCAATTCATACAGGAATCATTGAAGTGCCTAAGCAAGATGAATTTGAGGTTCTAGGTCAAGAACTTCGCCTAGTAGGCAGTGGTGCTAATCAACAATTGGTGATAAAAAATATTTTTGATGGTAGTGCAGCTGATCAGTACGCTTCTGCCGGTCCCAAGATTTCTGCCGAACTCTTAAAAAAGAAAGCAGATCTGAATGTAAACCTTGATGCTGATGAGATAGCTACAGCTGAAGAGAGCAGTAAAATAGAAGGTCAAGAAGAGCCTAAAGATAAAATTGAAACAAAAGCTGATTTAGCAGAGGAAAGTCAAAGTCAAGAGCAGACAGAAGATGATCGAGAAGCTGAGCCGGAAGTGGGTGTTGTTAAAGGTACAGAGTTATTTGAATTAATTAAACAGCTTGAAAAACAAAATAGACAAGAAGAAAGCAAAATAAATGCCGCATATAGCATCGCAGCTAAAAGACAAGATGAAGCGGAAATGTCCTTTAGCAAACTAAATGAGACTGAAAGCACATCGGACAAGCAAGTTTATGCACAAGCTAAAAAAGAAGCTGAATTAAAAGCCTTTGATGCTGCCATTGCATTAAGTTTAGCACAAGAATTAGAAGCTGAGAATGAAAAAACAAAGAAGATTTTAAGTAAGGCTCGCCAGACTGAAGAGAGTTGGAGCCAACTTGAAAAAGACGAAGGAGAAGAGCAATTGGCTTCTTTGAAAAAGGAATATAGCTTAATTAGTGATGAAAAGGAGTTTGTTCAGTCAAAACAAAAACAAATTGATGATGAACTTTTATCTGCCAAAGACGAACTAACTAATATAAAAGAGGGAGTTAAGCACATTTCGGAAGAACAAACAGAAATTAATCAGAGAATTGCAGATAAAAGGGAAGAGCTTTATCAGGTTGAGTCGGATGCTGAGCAAAAGCAAGTAGAAAGTCAGCTTGAGAATTTACAGTTAGATAGTGCAGATTTAGCCTTTCAGATGAATAAACTTGCTGTGGACAAGAGATCAGTAGAAAATAATATTTCAGCTTTTGAGCGACAAAAGGGTAAACTAGTTGCGTGGAATAAAGACATAGAAGAAACTTCAACCAAGGTGCAAACTGTTCCTGAGAACGAAAAATTGGCACTTAAAAATTCAGTGAAACAATACAAAGACGAAGGTAAGATAGCTTACTTAGCTTCGAATAAAGAAACGAAAGATGAGATTGTAGAAAACACAGTAAACGCAAATGAAAGCTCCAAAAGCAATATTGCAACTGAAGAGGAAAGTGAGCGAGAAGAAGGACAGAGTTTAAGTGAAACTAATTCAACAGTTGAGTCAATAAATGAAGAGTATGAAGAACAGTTTCTTCAAGCGAAAGAAGTGAGTAATAAATCTGCAATCACTTCTTTAGAAAAATGGAATGAGGAATTGGATCGACAAATGATTCAAAAGGAAAGTCGACTAACTCAAACGGAGTCAGAAAGTGAAATATTGAGTTTGCAAAATGAAATTGATCAAATACTCCAACAAAAGGAAATTAATGAGCAAAGAAAGAATAGATTAAGTTCAAAGCAAGAATTGGTAAAAGGAACTTCGACGGAAGAAGAAAAAGGTTCTGAGACAATAACAGAAAATACGAACCCATCTGAAAGTAAAGTTCAGTCTAATATTGATGTCTCATCAGTAGATGCGGATTCGGAGATTAATGATGACTTTACCACTTTAAATTTTGAGAAAAAATATACATATACAAATGAAGAGGCAAGGAGTGAACTAAGTGAACTTAAAAAGTCGCTTTATGAAGCTTCTGATTTAGCACAAAAGGCGGAACAAGCTCAGGAAGCGGCATACTCATTACCAACTGTAGAGGAACGAACTAAGGCTTTTGAAGACGCCAATGCATTTAAGAAAGCATCTGAAGATAAACTATTGCAAGCGGCTACAAAGTTTAAAGAAGTAAACAGCAAAGAGTATTTCAGTAACTCAAAAACACTTTTAAATGCCAATAAATATAGCCAGGACTTTGAGTCGGATAACTTGGATATGGCAAACCTTTTAGCAGAAGAAGCGGAAGTTTATTTTGCTCAGGCTGCAGAGGTGAGAGCTACTATTAACCCAAATGATCGATTTTCTAGACAAGAAGTGGCATTGCAAAAAGCTTATGACTATGAAATGATGGCCATAAATAAGCAAAGAGAAGCGCTAGAATTATTGGATTTGGTTGATGATGAGTTTGCAAAAAGTGAGAAGTTTGTAGGAGAAGTACCTCAAAATGGAACATTTATACAGTCCATCATGGATCCTGAGGTATTGAAAATTTCAAGTGCTGAAATTGCCAAGGATAAAGGAGATCAAATTCAGTTAAAAGCAGATCGAATACAAGCAAAAGCTGATTCAATTCAATTAGAGGCTGAAAAACTGCCGGTTGGTAGTGAAAGAGATGAGCTGTTAGCAGAAGTAGAGACCATTAGAAATGAAGCAGACCGATTGGAAAAGCAAGCGAATGTATACTACCAAAGAGAAGCACAAATTGAAAGAGGGATTGTTGACGGTAAAACTGGCGACTACCTAGGAAAAGGAATACAAACACCGCTTAAGTCCTCAGTTAAAGTTGATATAGATACGATTCAAGTGGAAGAAAGTAAAGCTGAGCAAATTATGCAGTCTAATGCTTATGTTCAGTACTTACAAGAAGCTAAAGAGAATAAACAATTGAAAAAGTCAGCTCAAGTGGAATATGAGAAAGCACTTGAAATACAAAAAGAGCAGCTTCAATTAAAGATAGATGCTCAGGAATTAAGAAAAGAAGCAGCAAAGAATGAATCTTCAGAACAGACAGAAAGATTGATCAAAGAAGCAATAGTTTTAGAGCAAAAAGCGGAATCTATGTCAAAAAGTATAGATTCAGTTAATAAGATTACGAGAGTGAGAAATTACTTAATTCAAGAGTCTGATCGAAAGTTAAATCGTCAGTTGGCGGAACTAGATGAATTTGAGAGAAAAGCCGTTGTTAGCTTAGCTGCTAAGAATATTGATGAGCCAATAGATGAGGATTTAGTTGCAAGGGTTGAAGCAAAAGGTTCAGAGAATGACCAGAGTGAGCTTGGCGCTGATAGTGAAGGGCAAAAAGAAGAAACTGTAGCTCGAGAAGAGAATAAGAATGAGAGTGAGAGTGATGAGGATTTAGCTATTACTGCTGACACAATTCTAGAGGATGATCAGGCAGCTGAAGAAACTGAAGTGACAACTAAAGCAGAGGAAGAGGAAGAGGAAATAAATGGGATTGATGAGGATGTTCAAGAGCAGTCAGAGGAGATAGCAGATGAAGTTCGAAATGAAGAGTCTGATTTAATTGAAAGTGATACACCGGAAGAAGACCAAGTTGAGGACACAACAGATGATATCGTTGAAGAAACAATTGAGAGTCCGATTGAAAAGACTGAAGAAGCTGAACAGACTAATGACCTTCGTTCGATTGTTAATATTGAGCAAATTCCTAGAAAGTTGGAAACTTCAATATTTAATCGATTAAATCAGCCAACTTCTGTTTACAATAGAGAAAATCCAATCCCTAGAGTAAATAAAGAGGATTTACCGGAAGGTTTAGTCTACAAAGTACAAGTAGGTGCATTTAGAAACCCGATTCCTCAAGACATGTTTAAGGGCTTTGCTCCTTTGTCAGCGCAAGAAGGACCTAACGGCATTACTCGTTACACAGCAGGTTTTTTTAATCGTGAAAATGATGCCAATTCAGCTAGAGATCAAATTAGAGATTTAGGCTATAGAGATGCATTTGTTGTAGCCTTTTTTAACGGTGAACGTATAGGTATTTCAAGAGCGAGAGAAATTGAAAATGATTCATCTATAGCTACAGCTAATGATGAGTTTAATGTAGCTGATGAAACAGAAGAAGCCCCAATAGCTGCTAATGAGAAGGATGAACAAGGTAGGATAAAAGTTGAAGCCATTGAGGGTGTTTTCTTTACTGTACAAATTGGCGTATTTTCTAAGCTGCTTGAAGCAGGAACATTTAGAGAATATGAACCCTTAAATGTAGTTTTACTTTCAAACGGAATGCGTCGTTATAATTCAGGTGTTTATCGTACTGCTCAAGAAGCAGAGGAGGCGAAAGCTAGGATAAATGAAGTGATAGCAGATGCATTTGTAACGGCTTACTACCAAGGTAAGCGGATTACACTAAATGAAGCAGCACGTTTGCAGAATCGTTAAAATTCACTTACTTTGTAGTATGGAAACGAAAGAGCAAGATCAAGTAAAACTCAAGGAAGTACTAACAAGCGAGCATGAATTAATTCTTCATAACGATGATGTAAATACTTTTGACCATGTAATTAATTGCTTGGTTAAGATTTGTTCTCATTCTACTCAACAAGCTGAGCAATGTGCTTACATTGTTCATTATAAAGGAAAGTGTACAGTTAAGCAAGGAAATTACAGAAAGTTAGTTCCTATGATGTTGGCTTTACAAGAGGAGCAGCTCTCAGCAGAAATTAAATAGATTTGAATAAGCACTATATTATTACTTTTGCTTTAAAATTATAATAGATGAAAAAAGGTTTCATAGTCCTTGCAGTAGCTGCATTTTTAGCTCAGTGTACAACTGTGCCAATTACCGGAAGAAAGCAATTAAAGTTAATGCCAACTTCTGAGCTTCAGAGTATGAGCTACTCTCAATATGAACAAGTAAAAAAAGAAACACCACCTTTACCGGATACGGATCCGAGGGTACAATTAGTAAGGAGTATAGGAGAGAAGCTTTCAGCGGCCGCTAATCAGTTTATGATGGAAAATGGCATGAAAGATCGCCTAAAAGAGTTTGATTGGGAGTTTCACGTAGCCGATCAGCAAACGGTTAATGCTTGGTGTATGCCGGGAGGAAAAGTAATGTTTTACACTGGAATTTTGCCAATTTGTGATGGGGAAGATGGGATAGCCACCGTAATGGGACATGAAATTGCTCATGCAATTGCACGCCATGGAAATGAGCGTATGAGTCAGCAATTATCCGTTCAAGCAGGTGGAATGGCGCTATCTGTTTTATTGCAAGAAAAACCTGAAACAGCTCAAAACTTATTTTTAGCCTCTTATGGGATCGGTTCGCAATTGGGTGTTTTAAAATACTCAAGAATGCATGAAACAGAAGCCGATAAAATGGGTTTAGTGTTTATGGCTATGGCAGGCTATGATCCTGCTGTTGCAGCAGATTTTTGGAAGAGAATGTCAGCTAACAAAAACGGACAAGCACCACCGGAATTTATGAGTACGCATCCAAGCGATGAACGTAGAATTCAAGATATATTAGATTATTTGCCCGAAGCGAGGAAGTATGCGAAGAAGTGATTGATAAGTAGATATTTATAAATCTAAAAAGCCACTCATTTGAGTGGCTTTTATTATTGTGACTTTTAGTGTTTAATGACTTTTTTAAAGAATACCCTACTGTTTGATTTTATTTTTATATAGTAAACTCCTTTATTTCCATTTAAGTCAAATATAGGCATCTCTCCTGCAAGAAAATGATGTTGATTAATTAAACGACCCTCTGTATCATAAATATAAACATCAGCCTTTTCATTGCTATTAAGTTTAACTTTTAGTTGTCCAGCAGTTGGATTAGGAAAAATCTTTATGGAGTTATTTGATTTTTTCTCATTTAATCCAACTGAAACATTAACTTCAGTTAATCTGCCAATAGGCTTAGCGCCGCTTTGATTGTTAAATTCGTGCTTAATTGAAAATTGATTAGTTGTTAAGTCAAGTTCGAATAATGTTCCTTGATTATGTGCACCTCCTTCCTTGCAGAGACCATAAATATTCCCATTTGTTGCTTGGATTAAATCACCTTCAGGGTAAGTGCCATAAGTGTCGGAGAAGTCAAGTAGTATTTCAAAAGTATTGGAAGAAATTACGTATTCAAACAATGTCCCTTTATCACCTACACCTCCATTTCTAGTAAGTCCATAAAGTTTCCCATTACTGGCTTCCAGTAAGCCACCTTTTGGGTTTTTACTCATTGTTAAACCTCCAAAATCAAATAGCTTTGTGAGTGTTTCATTTTGGTAATCGTATTCAAAAATTATTCCTACATTATGAACTCCACCTTCAGAAGTCATGCCGTATAACTTACCATTTGAAGCTTGGATCAAGCTACCAAAAGGATGAGCGCCTGAAATTGAGTCTAAAAAATCTACTTTTTTTATCAAGGTATCATTTTGAACGTCATACTCAAAAAGAATGCCTTGACTGTTTGCCCCTCCGTCAGAGGTTACCCCATATATCTTATTATTACTAGCTTTTAATAGTAATCCTCTTGGGTGTTTTCCAATACTTTCTTCATCGAAAATTACTTTTGTAGTAATTTGACCGGTAGAGGGAGTGAATCTATAAATTACTCCATCACCTCTAGAAGTAAAGCTAGCGTTTCCTCCATATGTATTTGTACCATATATTTGATCGTTTTCATATTCTAACAAATACCCACTTGGTATAAAACCGTTATTATTTGAATGAAGGTTAAAATTATAAACAGATTGAATGCTATCTAAGTAGTTAGAGTACTCAAAGATGGTTCCGTTATTTTTTACTCCTCCAAACTGAGTAGTACCAAATATTTTCCCCTTTGATGTTTGAGTAACCATTCCTACAGGGGTATTGCCATTTTCTGATTCTTGAAAACTAAACTTTAAGCTATAATCGTTATTTATCGGATTAAATTCATATAGACTTCCACTAGAATGTTGCCCATAATTACTTTCTAATCCATAAAAGTTTCCATTGTTAGCTAAAGTTAATTCCCCAATTAATGTTTTATAATCAGAAAATTGTGATTGGTGTGCAATTTTTAAAGTATCATTTGCTAGGTCATACTCAACAATAAGTCCACTCCCTTCATTGGGAATTGTACCATAAAGCCTACCATTTAATTCAGTAAATTGACTTGAAGGGTATTTGCCATAGTAAATTCCCAGTTGATTTTCTTTAATTATAACAGAATCATTCGTTGGATTAAATTCGAAGAATACACCTGTGTTACTCGATCCTCCTTCGTATGTATATGCATAAAGTTTCCCATTACTGGCTTCCATTAAACTACCCTTAGGATTGTTACCTCCCGTAGGTGGACCTTTAAAACTCCAAGATAGAGTAACGCTGTCATTTGTCGGATTTAGATTAAATATTGTTCCAGTGTTGTTTGTTCCACCTTTACTGCTAAATCCATAAATATATCCATTCGAAGATTGGGTAAGAGAACCCGTAGGTGTATGACCAATATTGTTGTTATTAAAGTCATAAACTTTAGTAAGTTGATTGTTGTTAGGGTTGAATTTAAACAATACTCCTAAATTATTTTGACCGCCTTCAGAACATAGCCCATATAAAAGACCATTACTTGCTTCATATAAAGTGCCAAATGGTTTGGCTCCATTTAAACTATCAAAATCAATTAATTTAGAATACTGATCATTGGAAATGTCATATGCAAAGAGAACACCTTTTCCATATGCGCCTCCTTCTAACGTCATTCCATATAACTTTTTATTTGAAGCTTGTATTAGTGCGCCAAATGGATGTTTACCTAAACTCCCCTTTAATGGTAACTCTTTTAATAGTTTATAGGTACCGTCATTTGGGTTATATTCAAAAATTACTCCTCCTTTTAGGTCTAAAAAATCACCACCGCCTCTAGTTAAACCATATAGTAAACCATTATCTGCCAAGCAAAGCTTTGTTTGGTAAGGATGTGCCCCTTCATACTTTAAAAACGATTGTTTTACCTCTAAGTTTTCACCATTATGGTCTGTAAGAAAAATAGTTCCAGACCCAAACTGACCACCTTCACTACATAAGCCCATTAAAGAGGTGTTTTGTGCTTGAATATTGAAAGAAAACAAAGTAGTGATTGTAATAATTATAGCTTTTATTTTCATTGAATCGATATGTTTCTTTTTAAAGAAAAAAAGGTCGTGCATACGACCTTAAGTTAAATGAAATAAGAAGGTTAAGGTTAATCCTCTTTCTTTTTAGTTGTCTTTTTTGCAGGACTCTTTTTTGTCGTTGTTTTCTTTGCAGTTGTTGATTTCTTGGTAGCAGTAGCTTTCTTAGCTGTGGTCGACTTTTTAGTTTCGTTGCTAGTACTTGCTTTTTTTGTAGTCGTTTTTTTAGCAGTAGTTGCTTTTTTCGCTGTGCTTTTGCTCTCTTTCTTTTCAGGAGTTTCAGCTTTTGCTTTGGGAGGTTTGGCTACATAATCGTTTTTCTTTTCCACTTTTCTCGGCCTTGTTACACCATAAGAACCTGCAGCTCGTTTTCCTTTTTTTGTTTTAATGTCTCCTTTTCCCATAATATTATTTATATAATTTTATTGAATAACAAATATATAAAATTTTACCGCTTGTCTAAGTAGAAAGTATTGATTGCGTTTTTAAAACAAAAAAAGCCGTGCAGACAAGAGTCTACACGGCATTTTTTTTAGCTTTTGATTAGCTTACTTTACTTTATCAGAAAGCTCGCTACCTGCTTTGAATTTTACAACATTTTTTGCAGGAATGTTGATTTCTTTACCGGTTTGTGGGTTTCTTCCTTTTCTAGCGTTTCTTTTTGATACAGAGAAAGTACCGAAACCTACTAGAGCAACTTTGTCACCTTTTTTTAAGGCAGATCCTGTTGAATCTAAAAATGCTTCTAATGCTCTTTTTGCATCCGCTTTTGATAAGTTTGCGCCATCCGCGATCGAATCGATTAATTCAGATTTGTTCATTTTGTAAAAATTTTTGGTTAAAAAATTAATTTAATTGCTTCAATGAAGCGACTACAAATATAGAGTAAAACTCAAGCGGTGCAAGGATTTCGGAAAAAAAGACTGCATTTTGTTGAAAAGTACGGTTGATTGTTAATAACTGCGGTTGTTTTCTACTGTAAAGAGGTTCAACTAGATGCGATTGAGGAAAAAATTCTACTTTTTTTACCCTTTAAAATAATTGAAACTGTAAAAATTGGAAGTGAAAAAATGCCTCTAAAGCCTGTTTTTAGTCAATTTCTTGATCGTCGAATGAAAAACCATTGAGTAAAGAGCTAGCTGTCATTCGTTTTTTGCCTTCTAACTGAAGTTCTTCAATTTCTAAAAAATAATCCTTCGTGCCAATGTGCAGTTTACGGTCAATTATTTTTATCTCTTTTGCTTTGGATTGAATTTTGCTTGGTTTTGCTTTGAATATTTTGAGGTTTAGCTTTTTGCCGTTAGACAAACTTTTGATCGACGTCCATGCTGCCGGGTAAGGACTCAACCCTCTGATTAAACGATCAACTTCCTTCGCACTTTTATGCCATTGAATCTCACAGTCCTCTCTAAAAATTTTTGGAGCTTCATTTATCGGGCTATTAGAGTCAATTAATTGGTCCTGTGATTTTAATTCGTAATCACCCGATTCAATCAAATCAAAAGTTTTGATGACTAGTTTGCCTCCTACATTCATTAGTTTATCGTGTAAACTTCCGGCGGTTTCCCTTGGCTCTAACTTTACTTTTTCTTGCAGAATAACATCGCCGGTATCAATTTGATGTTTTAAGAAAAAGGTAGTTACTCCGCTGTATTCTTCTCCATTAATTACAGCCCAATTAATGGGAGCTGCGCCTCTATAATTGGGCAACAGAGAAGCGTGTAAATTAAATGTACCCATAGCTGGCATATTCCAAACCACTTCGGGTAGCATTCTAAATGCAACAACTACTTGAATGTCGGCTTGAAAGGCTTTTAATTCAGCGATAAATTCTTCACTTTTTAAATTTGTGGGTTGCAAAACCGGTAGCTTATTCTCTTCAGCATATTTTTTTACAGCCGATTGCTGAACTTTCTGACCTCTTCCTGCTTTTTTATCGGGAGCAGTAACCACAGCTACTACTTTTCTGCCTGATTTGTGAATTTGGCGTAAACTCTCCACCGCAAAGTCCGGTGTTCCCATAAATATGATTCGTAAATCTTTCATTACAGCTGTTTTAGTTTATATTAATTGAGGTAGACTAGAGTACAGAGATTTGAGTATTGAGATTCACTCTATTCATTACTCATAGCTATTTTGTTCATTCTTTTTAAAATTTATCCAACTTTAAACTAATTAATCCCAAAGCGCTATGGATTATTTTAAATATTTGCATTCCTCCAATTTCCAAACTTCAAATATAAGACGGCTAAACTTCCCATCACAGTAAAGTAGATAAACTCTGAGCACCAAACCAACCAAAGGTCTTGTTTAAAATATACTCCTATAAAATAAGCTCCAATGAGGTAAATGAAAATGCTGACAAACTCTATCGCTAGAGAATAAAGTGTTTTTCCGGTTCCTGTTACGGCAGAAAAAGTAATGTAAGCTGCACTAAAAAACAACATGGAAGCAGAAACGACATATAGAACACTCTTTGAAGCATCGAGTAAATTGAGGTTGTCAGTATAAATTAGGGTAACTTCCCTTGGAAAGAAGATAATTAGTGGCAAGAATAGAGCAGTGCAGGCTAAACTGAGGTAGACCACTTTTTTGACTAAACTGAGTACTTCTTCTTTTTTACCCTTGCCAATTAAATTAGAAACCAAGGTACTTGTCGCTGAGCTAAAGCCAAAAAGTGGAATCATTAAAACCATGTAAATGCTTCGCACAATGTGAGAAACGGCTAATTCTTCCTCGCCGATTTGCTCAATAATCATAAAGAAAGCCAGCCATGAAGTAAGTGCCATAAAGTTTTGCAACATTACGGGAAAGGCAACTTTTAGCATTTTCAATAGCTTTTTACCTTCAAAGCGCAAGCGGTAAAAGAGCAAATACTTTTTGAAATACAATCGTTTTTTTGAATAGGCAAAAAAGTAAGTTAATGCCGCCAATTCTGATATTACTGAAGCTAAAGCCGCTCCTTTTACGCCCATTTCCGGCAATCCAAAGTTTCCAAAAATTAAGGCATAGTCGAAAATAACATTTACCGTAGCTTGAATAAAAGTAGAGTAGGTGAGTACTTTAGTTTGTGTGATACCGGTATAAAAAGCAATAAACAAGAAGTTTAAAAAGGCAAAGCCAATTCCAAAGCTGCGCATCTTTAAAAATTCTAAGCTAGCGGAAAGTATATCAGTAGAATTGGTTAGTTGCGCTAAAATAGCCGGAGCCAATGTTTGAATAAATAAAAAAAGCAAAAGCGCTAGTGGAAGCAGAAAAAACAGTCCATTGTTGAACAGTCCGCCAATGGCTTTTATGTTGCCTTCTCCATTTCTTCTGCCTATAATTATTTGCGTACCAATGGTAAATCCCATTCCGAAAACCATGAGTACATAGTAAAATATGCCTGCATTGCCGGCTGCACCCAATTCAATAATTCCCAAGCGACCGAGAAATGCGGTGTCAGTTACATTTACAATGTTTTGAGCAACACCACTTAAGATGATTGGAAAAGATATTTTCCAAATACTTTTATAGCTGTTTTTAGCCTGCATTTATTCTACAAATAAGACCAAACCTTTTAAGTATTCACCTTCAGGGTGAAAAATGGAAACCGGATGATCAGCCGGCTGAGAGAGATGGTGTAAAACCTTTACATTTCTTCCGGCGTCAATAGCAGCTGCGCGAATGGTATCTTCAAAAAGTTTGCGATCTACTACCTGACTACATGAAAAAGTAAAAAGTATTCCATTCGGCTCAATCATTCGCAAAGCTTTTTCATTTAACCTTCTGTAGGCCTGAACAGCCTTGTGTTTACTTCTAATGTTTTTTGCGTAAGCCGGAGGATCCAAAATGATTAAGTTGTAACTACTTTCGCTTTCCTTTAAAAAGTTAAAGGTATCTTGAACAAAGCTTTTGTGCTTTTCCGTTTGCTCTTTTAATAATGCTACATTCTGCTCGCATAGTTCAATCGCTTTTGCTGAACTGTCTACCGAATGAACCAATTGAGCACCGGCTGTAAGAGCGTAAATTGAAAAGCCTCCCGAGTAACAAAATGTATTTAAAACTTTACGCTTAACCGCATACTTTCCTAACAGTTTTCGGTTCTCTCTTTGATCTAAAAAGAATCCGGTTTTTTGCCCTTCGATCCAGTTTACATTAAATTCTTTATCGTATTCTTTTACAACAAGCGGGCAATCACTCTCTCCAAAAAGATAGCCATCTTTAATGTCGTTTTCTTCTGCCAGGCTTTTTTCACTCTTGTTGTAAACCGCTTTTAGTTCATTGCCAAAGCATTGTCTTAAAGATTCAGTAATTGCAGTTAAGCTGTTTATCATTCCTTTGCTGTGTGCTTGAACAACAGCTACATTTCCGTAAACATCAATAATTAGTCCCGGCAAACCGTCGCCCTCTGCGTGAACTAATCGATAAGCAGTAGTGGAAGCGTTGCTTGTTAAGTCCAATTTTTGACGAAGTTGGTAGGCTTTTAGGATTTTATCATTCCAAAAGTTTTGATTGAGTTCTTTGGCCTCAAAACTCAAAATACGTACCGCAATGCTGCCATCGGCAAAATGTCCACTGGCTAAAGGCTCTTCATTATGATTGCAAAGCAATACACAATCACCTTCGTTCAGTTCCTTGTCGGATTCAAGAATAACTTTAGCAATGGCACCTGAAAAAACCCAAGGATGCTTTCTTGAAATGGAGGCGCTTCTCTTGGGCTTTAAAATTATTTTCGGATAGTTCATTTTCAAGATAATGGTAAAAGCCTTGCAATTTCACTGCAGCTGCTTTTTTTTTGTGTAAGTGTTTGTTATGGGTCGTGGTAGATATGAGTACAGAGAATTGAGCGTCGAGAATTTCATTGCTTTTTCTCTTTAATCATTATGAATATACATTTATTTAGCTAAATTGAATAGTAAATAACTAAACTATTTTGTTTTCATCTCTCTGTCTTTACTTTTTCCCATTGATGAAAAAAGTAAACAAAAAAATCTAGGCCTGTTTCATAATTTAAGTCTTCCGCTCCTAAATGGCGATGATTTCAGTGATCTCCAAAGATTTCCTTTGGAGCTTCTTCAATCATTAGCCCCATTTAGTTCGTTCCAAACTTAAATTATGAAAATGGCCCTCCTTTTAGACAAAATACAGATAATATTCTAATAGTTTGAGGTATCATTCCAGACATTCAGTTAATCATTACTTAATACTCATTCTCTACTTTGTTCATTGTTTTTTTGAATTTCAACTTATATTCTTTAGTGCATTGTGGTTTATTTAAATTCGATGTGCAAATTATTTGGGCGCAAACCCCTTTCGTGATCTTTTATTCGCTGTCGGTCAGCTTCAATTCTCAATTGCATGCGCGCATCTTTTTGCGCTTTTTTATTCATTTCACCTTGCTGAAGCAGGGGAGAAGTGACAGTCGACGACTCCTTTTTCATGACCACACTTCTAGAGTAATCATCAGTCGCTTTGTCTTTACTTCTATAGTATTCGTTAACTTTTTCAATGATTTGTTGTGCTTCTACAATTTCGCTGTGTTCTAAGTTAAAAGTAGCGGTTGAATCACCTTCATAAACTGCTTTCAATTTCAGCTGATTTGAATCCGGATAAATCAAACAATAGTTTAAAGCTTTGTTGCTGACTTTCGGAAAAAGTGAATAGTCTCTTTTCTCAATAACTTCAAGCGTATCGCCAATCACCGGATGCAGCGGATATAAACTTTGTGCTATTGCCGTTAAGGGGCAAAGCAAGAAGATCAAAATTATCCGGCGAAAAAACATTTTATGGATATTATGTATTTCTTATACCGATTATGATTTTAAATCCCGATGTGTCGGGACAGGTTGTCGCAAAAAATTGCTCCTTAAAATCTATATCGGCATAATACCTTAAAAACTATATGCGGCATATAACTACTAAATTGGTATTAGATGAAATTAATCATCATCCTCTTCATCATCCTCCCCTTCAAAGTCGCTATCGTATTTATCTTCATAAGATTCACGAGCATCATCGGTTAAGTTGCCATCCTCATCATAGTCGTCATCGTCTTCAATAAGCTGCTGAGCAACAATTTTCGACATTTTTACCAAGTAGATTTTTTCATCTGTTTCAAAGCGCAAAGCGGAAATTTTATCACCGTCTTTATTATTGAAAGTGATTAAGTTTTCACTAAAACCTTCGGGATTTTCTAATTTAATTTGTTCCTGAAGATCTTTGCTCAGTTTTTCAAATGCAGTAATTACTCTGGGTTTACTTGATGGAGTATTCATTCTAATTTATCTTTTCTTTATTACCAATTCAACAAATATGCGAAAATTAATGGAGCTACAATGGTAGCATCCGACTCAATTATAAATTTTGGAGACTCAGTATCCAGTTTTCCCCAAGTAATTTTTTCATTGGGTACAGCACCTGAATAAGAACCGTAGCTGGTGGTAGAGTCTGAAATTTGGCAGAAATAACTCCAAAAAGGCGTATCAGTTCGCTCCATATCTTGATATAACATTGGAACTACGCAAATTGGAAAGTCTCCGGCAATTCCACCTCCGATTTGAAAAAAGCCGATGCCTTCAGTACCTGCATTCTCGGTATACCAATCTGCCAAAAAAGTCATGTACTCTATACCGGATTTCATGGTAGAAGGTTTTAACTCCCCTTTTAAACAATAGGAAGCAAAAATATTCCCCAAGGTAGAATCTTCCCAACCGGGAACTACAATAGGTAAGTTTTTTTCGGCGGCAGCCAACATCCAAGAGTTTTTAGGGTCAATTTCATAATACTGCTCCAGAACACCTGAAAGCAATAACTTATATAAAAACTCATGAGGGAAGTAGCGCTCACCTTTATCTTCAGCGTCTTTCCAAATCTTAAAAACGTGCTTTTGCAGTCTTCTAAAAGCTTCCTCTTCGGGAATACAAGTGTCGGTTACACGATTTAGTCCTTTTTCCAATAAATTCCACTCATCTTGAGGAGTTAAATCGCGGTAGTTTGGAACTCTCTTGTAGTGAGAGTGCGCCACCAAATTCATTAAATCTTCCTCTAAATTGGCGCCGGTACAAGAAATAATTTGCACATTGTCTTTTCGAATCATTTCGGCAAGCGACTTGCCCAACTCGGCAGTACTCATAGCTCCTGCCAATGAAATGAGCATTTTCTTTCCTTCAGCTAAATGTTTTTCGTATCCTTTTGCGGCATCTACCAAAGCAGCAGCATTAAAATGCTTGTAATGCTCTAGCATGAATTCGCTAATTTTTCCTTTGTTATTCATCATAGTTCAAATTTATAACTCAATAGCTTATAATACAATTTTGCAGCTAAAAAATCCGGTGCTTTAAAATTTTCGATGGGTGCTAGTTCCACCAAGTCAAAGCCGACTACATTTTTTTGTTCAATTACTTTTCTCAAATACTGCAAAGTTGGATTCCAAAGTAAACCTCCCGGTTCCGGCGTTCCGGTAGAAGGCATGATGGAAGGGTCAAAAGCATCAAAGTCGATGGTAATGTAAACATCATCCGTCATTTGATCGATTGACTTTTGCATCCAGTCGGTTTTGCCGTAAATGTTTTCTGCAAAATAGCATTTTTCTGCATTTAAATGTTCCTTTTCAGAAATATCCATGCTGCGAATTCCAACTTGAATAAGGTTGGCATTTTTTGAAGCATCGTAAACCGCACAGGCATGATTGTAGGGAGAACCATGATATTCAGGACGCAAATCAGTGTGTGCATCTAACTGCAAAACGGTAAGGTTTTTATACTTTTCGTAAAAAGCTTTGATAATGCCAATGCTAATGGAGTGCTCACCGCCAAAAAAGGTCAAGAATTTGTCTTTCTCTAAGAGCTTTTTAGTACTTTGATAAACCGCTTCAAAAACCTTTTCAGGACTTTCTTTCTCAGTAATGCTATCCAAAATGTGAACGCCTCTATGGTAAACTTCAGAATCCGTTTCTATGTCATAGACTTCCATGTTTTCCAGCGCATCGAGAAATACCTCAAAACCTTTATCGGCTCCCTTTCCCCAAGTACTTGTGCCATCGTAAGGAATGGACTGCAAATAAACGGCAGCGTCTTTTTCGTTGGCTTTTTCCGTTTCTATTCCGGCAAAAACTTTTGTCATTTTTTATATCCTAATAAATTAAACATATCGTTAACCGATTGTTCGTTACGATAAACGTAATCCACAATATTTCCCTGCTCATCTCTATCTAAAATAATGTGCTTTGGCGAAGGAATTAAACAGTGCTTAATGCCGCCGTATCCACTAATGGCATCTTGATATGCTCCGGTGTGGAAAAATCCTAAGTAAAGCGGCTCTTCGTCGGTATCTTCGTATTTTGGCAGCAATACTTCTTGGTTGAAATCCTCTGAATTGTAATAATCAGAATGATCGCAACTAATTCCACCAATGTTTGCTCTTTGGTATTCGTTTTTCCATTTGTTAATGGGCAGCAAAATAAACTTTTCGTGAATGCTCCAGGCATCGGGAATCGTATTCATTAAACTGTTGTCGATGATGTACCAACTTTCGGTATCGTTTTGCTTTTTTTGTTCCAACACCTTAAAAATAATGGCGCCGCTTTCTCCTACAGTGTACTTTCCGAATTCAGTGTAAATATCCGGCTCGGGAATACCATCTTGTTCACATCCTTCTTTTATATTTTTCACGATTTCGTTAATCATGTAGTCGTAATCGTATTCAAAACCTAAATTGTTTCTTATCGGCAATCCTCCACCTAAATTGAAGGCAGTAAGACTTTTACTTTCCTTTTTTAATTCGGTGTAAAGTTTTAATGCACGTTTAAACTCTCCCCAATAATACAAGCTGTCTTTAATGCCCGAATCCACAAAAAAGTGCAACATCTTTAGTTCTACAATTTTGCTGTCTTTAATCTCCTTGCGGAAGAATTCCATGATTTCATTTTGGCGAATGCCCAGGCGAGAAGTGTAATAAGATGATTGAGGCTCTTCGTTAATCGCCATGCGCATGCCGATTTTTATTTTCTTAGAGCATTTGAGCTTTTTAACGCGATCTAATTCAGAAATGCTGTCGAGCACTAAAATCACATTGTTAAAGCCCATTTCAATCAAATCGACAATCTTTTGAAGGTACTCATCCGTTTTGTAGCCGTTGTTTACAATAGTTCTTTTCTTGTCGATCTTACCTTCTTCGTATAAACTTAAAATCAAATCAATGTCGAAAGAAGAGGAAGTTTCCAAATGAACATCGTGCTTAAGTGCCTCGGAAATAACGTGCGAAAAGTGGTTGCATTTAGTGCAATAGCAATAGTTATAAGCACCTTTATAGCCGTTCTTTTTAATGGCACGATTAAATAAGTTTTTCGCTTTTTTGATTTGATCACCAATTTTAGGCAAGTAAATAAATCGGAAAGGAGTGCCGTATTTATCGATTAAGTGCTTGAGCGATATGCCGTGAAAAGTTAAGCTATCGTTCTTTATATCAAACCCTTCTTGAGGGAAATAATAAGTTTGGTCAATGAGGTCGAAATAGGTATTCTTCATGCGCCTTTGATGTAAAATGTGGATACCAAAATTAGCAATCTGAATAAAGCGAGAAGGTACTTTTAGAAATTTATGTGAAAAATTAATGGAGATTGATTTAATAAGAACTTTTGTTGTAAGTGTTATACACTTTAAAATTAAAAAGAGCTAAGTTTGAATTAGAAAAGCATAAAGATGATTAAGTCAATATTATTATTATTTGTAATACTTGTAAATGGGGGTGCTTATTGTCAAACTATTGAAGATAAATTTAGTCAGGCAGAGAAACGTTATGAGAATAAAGAATACCAAAAAGCTCTTGAAATGTTTCTTAGCATTGCCCAAGATAAAAGACATGAGCTTTATCCAAGAGTTTTATATAATATTGGACATATATATTCAATAATTGAAGATACTACTAGTGCCCGAAAGTATTTTGAACTAATCTTGAATGGCAAGTTTGAAGAGAATGAAATGGGAGGGCCAGGTGAAGGAATAATGGCTGAACCTTATGCACTATATAAGCATAGAGCTTGTAAATATTTAGCAGAAATAAATCTTGATAACAAAAATTATAGAAAAGCGCTTAAATATGTCTCGTTAGCAGATTCTGTTTATTCATACAACCATTTTTGTGGGAATGCTATTGCAGCCAATAACATTTTTATAACTTCACTTTATGCAGATTGTTATGTTGGCTTAGGTAAATTAGACTCGGCAATTAATTGTTTGCTTCCTGAAATGTTTAATAATGGATTGTCTGACAATAGTTTTATTGTGAGTCAGTTAGTAGAGTTGCTGTGTCAAAAATTTAATCAAGATGAATTAAATAGAATATTTAAAGAAGCTGTAAATACAATAGTTATTGAAAAAGAAAAAAGTGAGGAATATATCTATACTTATGGATACATTATTTTATTTGATAAAAAAATAAAAATTCCACATTTTGATGTTATTTCATTTTTTGAAACTGAAGAGAATCAAAAAACTGACGAAGAGTGGGAGAATATTTTTAAAGAAACATATTGTTCCTCTGATGTTTACAAAAGAATAGTCACAAATAATTAACTGAGTTTTATTTTTTAATCTCTTAGTTAGAGATTTTACTCCTTGTATAGATCATATTAAATTTTGAGTTTAAATGTCTTTTTAGAAAGGCAGATTGCCAACTATTTGTATTTTACCTCCCTGAAAATCAATCTGCTTTATTTTTTTGTATGTTTGTGGGTGATTGTTGGTATTCGATAGATATTTAGGAGGTTTATTGGGTATTTATAGTTGGCAAAAATGAACTTGAAATTTCAAATATATATCCCAGAGAAGCGCAAACCTTTCCCATTTACAAATATCTTATTGGTTGCTCTCATAAGTTTGTCAATACTAATTTATATTCTTGACTATTTTTCTGTTGACTTTATTTCTAATAAGATTATTGCAACAGTTATGTTTGTCGGCTTTCTTTCATTCTTTCTTAGAGCTGCCATAGTCAGAGGGAAAGTAAGACCTTATCATGGGAGACTCGAAGGTTGGATATATTTTAGTACAAATGGACTAAAAATTAATGATGAAGAAATTGATATTAATAATTTGACAAAACTTGATTTTGAATTTGGGTCATACTATTCTGAATTTATATATCACGTTACTCCAATAATTAATCCTTGGAGAGAAAATGGAACAAATAATTTCTTAAAATTAAATTACATAGACGGTACCAAAAGAAGGATTCAGTTTCAAAGGATGTATGAAGATCAACAGAAATATCTGAAGCCATTTTTAGAGTATTTATATGCTATGAATTTAATGTCATTTTTACGGTTGACCGATATTCTTGACATCACAGAATATGAAGAAATACAGGACTATAAAAAGGAAATAAAAACTCTTCACAATAACCAATCATTTCCCGATCAAAGGTGAAGGGTCGTAAGTGAAGTATTTATTTATCGATTATTAAATTTTTCGTTTATAAGTATTTAATAAATGTTTGTAAACATTTAATGTTAATGGTTCCATTAAAGCTGTTCAAATTTTTGGTATGTTTGAAGCTGAAAATTAGCTACTGAATTTCAGAGTAGTAAAAAATTATTTTTAAACAGACATAAGGTAGATAAAGCACACTAGTGTGTTTTAGCCAATTGTTGTATTCCATTGCTCATTTTCAGGCGATTAAATCTGCTACTTTTTGACTTAAGGAAGAGTGATTTTCTGGCTTTAGAATAGCTCAAGTGATGAAGATCACTTGAGCCG
>Ga0207716_100134_pt1 | contig 65454 bp, 65 predicted proteins | sample TtaePargueraPR_FD_187739 | JGI IMG/M metagenome (GOLD analysis project Ga0207716, IMG submission 187739) | Aerobic enrichment media microbial communities from Bioluminiscent Bay, La Parguera, Puerto Rico - Tt and P2 (5) (SPAdes) | ecosystem: Environmental > Aquatic > Marine > Unclassified ... | reverse complement strand
GCCTGCGGCCGCGACCCCTTCGACCCGATGCTGCGCATCGGCCCACTTCCCCGCTGACGCGGGGAAGAAAGCGCGCTACCACCCTGCCATGACCGCCTCCGGATCCATCGCCATTATCGGGGCCGGCCCGGCCGGGCTGATCGCTGCGGAGCACTTGTCCGCGGCGGGCCATCGCGTGGATATCTTCGAGAAGATGCCCACGCCGGGGCGCAAATTCCTGATGGCCGGGCGCGGCGGGCTGAACCTCACCCATTCCGAACCCCTGCCGGCTTTCCTGGGCCGTTATCGCGAGGCGGCGGACTGGCTGGGGCCGGTCATTCTCAAACACGACCCGCAAGCGCTCAGAGCCTGGTGCGAGGGGCTGGGGCAGGCGACGTTTACCGGCTCGTCGGGCCGGGTGTTTCCCGAGGCGATGAAGGCCTCGCCGCTGCTGCGCGCCTGGCGCAAACGCCTGGACGATCAGGGTGTTGTCTTCCATCTGCGCCATGCCTGGACGGGCTGGGACGATGATGGCGCGCTGGTGTTCGACACGCCGGACGGGCCAACCGCCCACCGCGCCGACGCCACGCTTCTGGCCCTGGGCGGGGCGAGCTGGCCGCGGCTGGGATCGGATGGCGGATGGGTTGAAAACCTGCAGCGCAAGGGTGTCGAAACCGTGCCCTTCATGGCGTCCAACTGTGGCGTTGAGGTGTCGCTGAGTGACGTTACGAGGGACCGTTTTTCCGGCGCGCCGCTCAAGACGATCGCGCTCTCCCTCGCAGACGAGCGCGTCGCCGGCGAGGCGATGATCGCGCGCTACGGGCTGGAAGGCGGGGCGGTCTATGCGCTCGCCGCGCCGGTCCGCGAGGCGCTGAAGGCCGGCCCGGTCACCCTCCATCTCGACCTTCGTCCCAACCAGTCCGCCGAGGCCCTCGCCGCCGTTTTGGCCCGGGCGAAGAAGGGCCAGTCGCTGTCCAACCGGCTGCGCAAGGCCGGGCTCACCCCGGCCGCCATCTCCCTCCTGCGCGATGCGGCGGCCGACCTGCCGCGCGAGCCGGACGCGCTCGCCGCCCTCATCAAGGCCGTGCCGCTCACCGTCACCGCCCAGCGCGGCCTGGAGCGCGCCATCTCCTCGGCGGGCGGTATAGCACGCAGCGCCGTGGGGGAGGATTTCATGCTGAAAGCCCTGCCGGGCGTTTTCGCCGCCGGCGAGATGCTCGACTGGGACGCGCCCACCGGCGGCTATCTCCTGCAGGCCAGCTTCGCGACGGGCGTGGCGGCCGCGAAAGGCATGGAGGCCTGGCTGGCGGGGTAGGGGAATGAGGGACATGTACCTTCGGTACGTGTCCCGGCGAACGGCGCCAGCCCCCGGGGCCGGTTCAATCTCCCCTGCGGGACACGTACCGAAGGTACATGTCCCTCTGCATCTCTACCGCAGCAGCTCGTTGATCGCGGTCTTCGCCCGCGTTTGCGCATCCACGCGTTTCACGATCACGGCGCAGGCGAGCGAGGGACCGCCCTTGGGATCGGGCAGGGTGCCGGGCACGACGACGGCGTATTCGGGGACTTCCCCGCGGGTGATCTCGCCGGTCTCGCGGTCGACGATCTTGGTCGACTGGCCCAGGAAGACGCCCATGGAGATCACCGCGCCGGTGCGCACGATCACGCCCTCGGCCACTTCCGAGCGCGCCCCGATGAACACATCGTCCTCGATGATCACCGGGCCCGCCTGCAGCGGTTCCAGCACGCCGCCAATGCCGACGCCGCCGGAAATGTGGACGTTCTTGCCGATCTGGGCGCAGGAGCCGACCGTCGACCAGGTGTCGACCATCGTGCCTTCGTCCACATACGCGCCGATATTCACATAGGACGGCATCAGAACCGTGCCCGGCGCGATGTAGGCGCCCCGGCGCACGGCGCAGGGCGGCACGGCGCGGAAGCCGGCGGCCTTGAAATCCGCCTCGTCCCAGCCCTCGAACTTGGAGGGCACCTTGTCCCACCATTTCGAGCCGGCGACACCGCCCTCCACCGTGCCCATCGGATTGAGCCGGAAGCCCAGCAGCACGGCCTTCTTGAGCCACTGATTGACGACCCAGCCATGCTTGCGTTTCTCCGCCACCCGCGCCTCGCCGGCGTCCAGCATGCCGATCGCCGTCTCCACCGCCTCGCGCACCTCGCCGGTGGTCTCCGCGGTCACGCTGTCGCGATTGTCCCAGGCGGTCTCGATGGCGGATTGCAGGGCGTCGGTCATGGCTCGCTCGTCGGGCTCGTGTGGAAAGGTGAGCGCGGCTTAGCACCGGTATGGGGGAGGGGGAAGTGGGGGCGTGCTTTCCATTCCCCCTGTCATCCCGGCCGGATGCCCCGCGAAGGCGGGGCGCAGAGCCGGGACCCATACGCGCCGATATTGGCCGCAAGCAGATCCGATAGTGGAGACAACTGGATGAGCACCGGGATTGTGGGTCCCGGATCTCCGCCCGGCTCAGGGCCGGGCATGCGTCCGGGATGACAAGGTGATCTTGTTTGAGACCGGCACAGAGCTGTGCGTCGTTCTGAATATCCAGATATGATAGCCGCGTGCGGAGTGTGCGGAGGAAATGGAATGAAGGCGTCGCGGACCAAATTCGTTGCCGTCTTCATCGCTGTCGCGGTGATCGCATTGGTGCTGAGCATGCTTTCCGGTGGGGACGGATTTCATCGGGCTGATGCGCAAACAACCGACTTCGCCAGGGTCGATGCGATAGCCCTGAGGGCTTGTGTTTCCTCCGGCAGCCTCGCGGATTGCGACGGCCTTGTTATTTCCGTTCGCGGCGAACTGAAGCAGGCGGGTGACACGTTCGTTGTTCACAACAACGGCATGGCTATCCAGCTGCTGGACGAAAGCTACGTGATCGACCCGCGGTGCCTCGGTCTGCCTGTTCAGGTCGTGGGCCGATACTCTGCCGATGCTGGCGGGATTGATCTGGTTCGGTCGACATTGGTGACGGACAATGAGGTCCGCGATTTCTTCAGGTGTAGCGCTTGATGAAACAGGGACACGTACCTCCGGTACATGTCCCGTCACTCCCGCCCCTTCACCCGCACATCCCCCAAAAACGTACTCAGACAATCCACCGCATAGTGCACATGTTCGGGATGCTCTCCCGGGGCCGCGCTTTCCTCGTCGCGCGGGCCTTCCTTGGCCCTGACCAGAACGGTGGTGAAGCCCATCTCGTGGGCGGTCTTCAGATTCCGCACGCTGTCCTCGAAGAAGACGGATTGCTGCGCGGGCACGTCGAAGCGGGCGGTGAAGCGGTCGAAGCCTTCGCGGTGGGGTTTGGGGGTGAAGCCGGCGGCCTCGACGTCGAAAATGTCGTCGAAGAGGCCGGCGAGGCCGAGCCGGTCGAGGGTTTTTTCCGCGTGGCGGCGCGAGCCGTTGGTGTAGACGAGCCGGGTGCCGGGCAGGGCCCGGATGCGCTCGGCCAGGGTGTGGTCGGGATCCAGCACGGCGTGGTCGATATCGTGGACGAAATCGAGGAAGGCCTTCTGGTCCACGTCATGGTTGGCCATGAGGCCGTTGAGCGTGGTGCCGTAGGTGCGCCAGTAGTGCTTTTGCACCTGGTAGGCCTCGTCCTCGGGCAGGGCGAGGAGCCGGGCCACGAACTGCGTCATGCGCCGGTCGACCTGGCTCATCACCGGGGTGTTGGACGGGTAGAGCGTATTGTCCAGGTCGAACACCCAGTGGGAGGCGTGGCTGAGATCGGCGCCGCCGGCGGCCGTCCTGTCCGGTGCGCCGCTCATTCGCGCAGCCCCTGGAAGTCTTCCTCGGTGAAGGTGACGCGCACGCCGCCATCTTCCGGCTGGGGCACGCGGCGGAAATTCGCCTCGCCATAGCCGCGCTCGGCGCACTCGCCGCGCTCTTCCGCCACGAAGCGGGCCGGGGCGAGGCAGAAGCGCTGGTCGCCGCCGGTCATCGGGCGCCGGCCCTGGGCGGAGACGCGTTCGGCATAGACGAAGGCATTGTCGGTCTCCAGCCGGGCGGCGAGCAGGCGCGCGCATTCGCCGGCATGGATGCGCCACCAGCCGCGCGACTGCCAGATCTCGCCGATGCGGTGGCCGATCGCCGTGGCGATGTCGCCGTCGGCCTCGTTGCACACGATCATGCCGCTCGAGGCGTTGCGCTCCAGGGCGTGGGCTTCCAGCGCGTCGATCAGGGCGGCGTCGTCCGGCCGGTCGTCGCGTCCGGCATCGGAAAGGAAGCGCGAGACGGCACGGCGGGTGGAGCGGCCGTCATAGCCGTCCACCCCGGTGACCGGATAGCCGGCCGATTGCAGCAGGCGCTGGATGCCGGCCACCTGGGCGCGGCGGCCGTAATCGGCGGGCTCGACCAGCACGGTCTGCGCGCGCTCGTCGCCCTCGCGGGTGAAGAAGTCGCGCGCGGCCAGGCCCAGCGCGGCGCAGCGGGTATTGGCCACGACGTCGAAATCCGTCTCGTCGACGCACAGCGGCACCGTGCCGCGCCATTCGCGCACCCCGCCCAGATAGGCCATGGTCGACTTGGCATAGTAGAAGAGGGGCTGGTCGTTCGCCTCGAGGTCGAAGTCCCGCGCGATGTCCTCGCATTCGCCGGGGCGCACGCGGGTCCAGCCCTGGATGGCGACGCCGCCCTCCACGGCCCAGGCCGCGGCGACATCGGCCACGAAGCTGGTCTCGTTGCAGATCTCCGCCGCATCCGCATCCGGCGCGGCGAGGCCGGCCAGGCCCAGCCCGGCCAGACATGCCGCGATCGAGATCCGCACACGCATTACATCACCTAGGCAGCCGGAAGCAGGGCGGCGATCTCCGCCCGCAGGAGGTCGATACCATCGCCCTTGGCGCTCGAGGTGGCAACCAGGCGCGGGAAGGCGGCGGGGCGTTTGGCGATCGCCGCCAGGGTTTCCTCGCTGACGCGTTTCACCGCCGGCGGTTTGATCTTGTCCGCCTTGGTCAGGACGATCTGGTAGCTCACCGCGGCCTCGTCGAACACGTCCATGATCTTCTCGTCGACGGGCTTGAGCCCGTGGCGGCTGTCGATCAGCAGGTAGACGCGCTTCAGGTTCACCCGGCCGCGCAGGAAGTTGCGGGTCAGCCGCGTCCACTTCTCCACCACGTCCTTGGGCGCCTTGGCATAGCCATAGCCCGGCAGGTCGACGACGCGCAGCTCGGATCCTTCGATATTGAAGAAGTTCAGCTCGCGCGTGCGGCCCGGCTCGCCGGAGGCGCGGGCGATATTGTTCTGCCGGGTGAGGGCATTGATCAGCGAGGACTTGCCCACATTGGAGCGTCCGGCGAAGGCGATCTCGATCCGGTCCGGCTCGGGCAGCTGTTCCAGGCTGACCGCGCCCATGATGAAGCTGCAGGGCCGCTCGAAGAGCCGCCGCCCTGCCGCGATGTCGAGATCGTCGTGACCGGTCAGCTGTCGTCTCCCGACGCCTGGTCGCCGCCGCCGCCGCGCAGGCGCTTGATGAGCTTGTCCAGCTGGGTCTCGTTCCCGTGGCGGCGCATGATGATGTATTGCTGGGCCACCGAGAGGAAGTTGTTCCAGGCCCAGTAGATCACCAGGCCGGCCGCGAAGGGCGCCAGCACGAAGGTGAAGACGATGGGCAGCATGGCGAAGATGCGCGCCTGCATCGGGTCCGGCGGAGGCGGGTTGAGCGCCTGCTGGGCGGCCATGGTCAGGCCCATGATGATCGGCCAGGCACCGATGCCCAGAACGCCGCCGATCAGCCACATGTTGGAGGGATCGTAGGGGATGAGACCGAACAGGTTCCACACATTCGTCGGGTCCGGCGCGGAAAGGTCGCGGATCCAGCCGAAGAAGGGCGCGTGGCGCATCTCGATCGCGTTGAACAGGGTCTGGTAGAGCGCGAAGAAGATCGGGATCTGCGGCAGGATCGGCAGGCAGCCGGCCAGCGGATTGATCTTCTCGGTCTTGTAGAGCTCCATCAGCGCCTGTTGCTGCTTCTGGGTGTCCGCGGCGTAGCGCTCCTTGAGCTCCTGCATTTTCGGCTGCACCGCCTTCATCTTCGCCATGGAGGCGTAGGCGCGGTTGGCCAGCGGGAACATCAGGAGCTTGATCAGCAGCGTCAGCGCCAGGATGGCCAGGCCGAAATGCCCGGTCACGCCTTCCAGCATGTGCAGCAGCCAGACGAAGGGCCGGGTGAGGAACCACAGCCAGCCCCAGTTGATGGCCATGTCGAAGCGCTCGATGCCGTAATCGTCCTCGACCGCGTCGAGCACGTCGAGTTCCTTGGCGCCGGCGAAGATATGGGCGGTCGAGGCCATCGTCTCGCCGGGGGCGAGTTCGCGGGTGGCTTCGATATAGGTCGCCTCGTAGGCGTCCACGGCGCCGCGTTCGCGGATCCGGAAATTGGCGGTGAAGGCCACGTCCTGGTCCGGGATGGCGGCGGCCATCCAGTAGCGCTGGGTGATGCCGACCCAGCCGCCCGTGCCGGAAATTTCCTCTTCGCCCTCGCCGTTTTCCAGGCGCTGGAACTTGGTCCGGGTGACGGCGCCGTCGACCACGGCGAGCGTGCCCTCGAAGACGGCGATATTCTTCACCAGGTCCTCGGGGATGCCTTCATGGCGCACCAGGCCGTAGCGGGCCAGATCGACCGGCTGGCCGGAATTGTTGGTCACCGTGTCGTCGATGGTGAACATGTAGTTGTCGTCGAGCGAGATGGTGCGCTCGAAACGCAGGCCCGACGCGGTCTCGTGGGCCAGCACGACCGGCGTGTCCGGCGTCAGCCGGTCGCCGGAAACGACGGTCCATTGCGCCGAATTGCCCGGCAGGTCGGAAAAGCCCGGCGTGGCCGACTGCCAGCCGTCGCGGGCGTAGAAGACGTGTTCCGTGCCGATCGGGTTGAGAAGCGCGATCGGCGTGTCGTTGTCGACGGAGACGGTGTGGCGGCGCAGGCGGATATCGTCCAGGCGCGCGCCGGTCAGCGAGATGGAGCCGAGCACGGCCGGGCCGTCGATCTCCACGCGCCGGGTCTCGGCCAGGGCGTCGTCGCGATTCTCGAAGCTCGGCTGGGGCGGGGCGTCGTTGTCGTTCTGGATCGGCAGGTCGGGATCGGGATCCGCCTCGGCCAGTTCGCCGGCGGCCTCGAGGGCTTCCTGGCGTTCCGCCTCGCGCGCTTCCTGGGCCGGGCGCAGGAAGAAGAATTCATAGCCCAGCATGATCGCCAGGATCAGACCCAGCGCGATAAACAGATTGCGTTGCTCGTCGCCCATGAAAACTCGGCCTTTCAGGCTGTTTGTCCCTTGCCGCCGGGCGCCCCGTCCTTTGCGAGACTCTCCAGCGCGCTTTCGACATCCCCCATCAGGCGCGACCAGTCCTTCCCGGCCGTGGACGCGCGCGCGATGAATACATAGTCAAAACCGGACTGTCCGTGGAGGGGGAGTAGCAGCCTTGCGGCCTCGCGCAAACGGCGTTTGCAGCGATTTCGGACGACAGCGCCGCCGACCTTGCGGGTCGCGGTGAAGCCGGCCCCGATGGCATCGCCGGAATGAGAAGAGCCGTCCCGTCTTCGCGCCTGAATGACGACGCTCGACCGGACGGCTTTCTTGCCCTTGGCGACGAACAGAAATTCGCGCCGCTTTTTCAGCCGATTAACGGCTAGCGGCTGCGTGTCCATCGGATTTAGGCGGACAGGCGCTTGCGGCCCTTGGCCCGGCGGCGGGCCAGAACCTGGCGGCCGTTTTTCGTCGCCATGCGCGCACGGAAACCGTGCCGACGCTTGCGGACGAGCTTGGACGGTTGAAATGTGCGTTTCACGGTCGCGCTCCATCGGCGTTCAATTCGAGAGCGGCGGCTAATACGCGGCCAGCCCGGCGGCGTCAAGGGCGCTAGCCGCGAATTGCACAGGCGATAACCGTTATACGGGCAGTCCGGTCCGGGGCAAACCGCTGCTTGCCGGGCCCTCGCGCGTGGGCTATTCGGCCAGCCAGCCCATGGTCACCGATCCCGACACCGATTCCCGCCGCCGCGACGGCGAGGATGCCAGGCCGCCCCGGCGCGGCGTGGGACCGCTGATCGACAGCTTGCCCGGCCAGCTCCTGATGGTCACGCTGGGCCTGATCGCGGTGGGGGTGGCGCTGGTCTATTTCCCGGCCGCGGCCGGTTTCCGCCACCAGTGGATGAGCGACCGGGCCGAGGCGGCGCACCTGGCCGCCCTGGCGGCCGATGTCGCCCCCGGCGGCGCGCTGGGCGAGGACGAGGTGCGCGCCCTGCTGATGGGCGCCGACGCCGTGGCGGTGTCGCGGGTGCGCGACGGGATGAACGAGCTGGTGCTCTATTCCGGCCCGATCGGCGAGGCGCTGGTGGAGAGCGATCTGCGCACGGCCGGCTGGCCGACCCATATCCGCGACACGGTGGAGGTGCTCTTCGCGCCGCCGGGCCGCCTGCTGCGCATCCGGGCCGAGCCGATGGGCGCGCCGGGCGAGACGATCGACGTCATCGTGCGCGAGACCCCGCTGCGCGCCGAACTGCACGCCTTCTCGCGCCGTCTGCTGCTGTATGCCGGTATCGGGTCCGTGCTGATCGGCGCGGCGATCTATGGCGCGCTCTTCTATCTCTTCGTGCGGCCGATGCGGCGCCTGGCGAGCGCGATGACCCGGTTCCGGGAAGATCCGGCCGATCCGGCCCGCGTGATCCGCCCCTCCGGCAGCCGCACCGAGATCGGCCGCGCGGAGGCCGAGCTGGCGCGCATGCAGGCCGATATCCGCCAGGCCCTGCAGCAGCGCGAACGCCTGGCCGCGCTGGGCGGAGCCGTCGCCAAGATCAATCACGACCTGCGCAATGTGCTGGCCAGCGCCCAGCTCGTCTCCGACCGTCTGGCGACCGAGGACGATGCCCGTGTGCGCACGATGGGCGAGCGCCTGGTGCGCGCCGTCGATCGCGGCATCCGCCTGTGCGAGGCGACGCTGCAATACGGCCGCGCCGAGGAAACGCCGCCCGTGCGCGCCGCCGTGCCGGCGCGGGCGCTGCTGGACGAGGTCGTCGCCGACGCCGGCCTGTCCGCCACGAATGTGAGCTGGGACAACCGGCTCGGCGAGGATTTGATCCTCGATGCCGATCCCGATCAGGCCCATCGCATCTTCCTCAACCTGTGCCGCAATGCGATCCAGGCCATGCAGGAGCACGACGGCCCGGGCGCCCTGAGTGCCGATGCGCGGTGCGAGGACGGCCAGGCCATCATCGAGATCCGCGATACCGGCCCCGGCCTGCCGCCGAAGGCGCGTGAGCGCCTGTTCGAGGCCTTTTCCGGCTCGGCCCGCAAGGGCGGCACCGGCCTGGGCCTCTCCATCGCCCGCGAGCTTGCCCGCGCCCATGGCGGCGATGTGGAGCTGGTGGAAAGCGGGGAGGCGGGGACGGCGTTCGCGGTGCGGCTGCCGGTGGCTTAGGGGCGTTGGCCCCACTCCAGTACCGTCATCCCCCGGCTTGTCCGGGGGACCTCGTCCATCACGTCAGCCATGACCCAACCGGCCGGTGTCACATTCAGGACGCCGGTTGGTTGAGGTCCCCCGGACAAGCCGGGGGATGACGATTGTGTTGGGGTGGTAGAGGTCTTAGACCCGCTCGCTCACCTTGATGGCGATCTTGCAGCCGGCCTTGATGGCGCGGGAGAGGAGGGCGTAGCCGGGGGTTTCCTTGGCGCCTTCCTCGACGGCGAGGTCGCGGTGCTCGATTTCCTCGAGGCGGAATTCCTCGAACAGGTCGGCGAGCTCCTGTTCGCCCATGGCCTCCAGCTCGGCGACCTGGCCGGCATAGTGGCGCTCGATCACCGTCTCCACGGCCTCGGTGCAGGCATGGGCGGCCTTTTCGCCCAGCAGGGCCGTGCCGGCGCCCAGGGCATGGCCGGCGAAATCCCAGAAGGGAGCCAGCGCGGTGGGGCGGGCATGGTGCTTGAAGAGGAGCGTGTCGAACGTGTCGAGATGGTGCTGTTCGTCGGCTTCCATCTCTTCCAGCTGGGCGGCGATGCGGGCCTTGTGCGGCAGTTTCGCGAACACGGCGCGCTGGCCCTGATAGATCGCCACGGCGCCGTACTCGCCGGCATGGTCCACGCGGACCATCTGTTCGATCCGTTGCTCGCTGCGCCGCCTGCCGGGAAGGGGCGGCCGGTTTCCGCGCCGTGCCGTCATGATTTCAGACCTCTGATTCCCACGACAATCGAGATGGCGGCCATCGCCGCCGAGATCAAGGCATTGTATCCGGCCATGGAAACGCCCAGCAGCGTCCAGGACGCCTCGTCGCACATCACGACGGGGCGCTGCCCGTCCAGCGCCGCCAGGACATCGCTCACGGACACGCTGCCGCCCGTCGTCGTGGTGCAGGTTTCCGGGCCGTCCCACCAGCCGTATTCGATGCCGGCATGCCAGCCGGCGAAGCCGGCCGAATAGACCAGCACCGCGGCGACGGCGAAGATCATCAGCGGCGCGAAGCGTGCCAGGCCGGGGCGTGCGATGAGCAGCCCGCCGAAGGCCAGGCCCAGCGCGATGACGGCCATGTGGATATAGCGCTGGTCGTAGCACAGCGCGCAGGGGTCGTAGTGGCCGATATACTGGAAGCCCCAGGCCCCGAAGAGAAGAAGCAGCGAACCGCCCGCCATGAGGAGCGGCCACCGGGTGAGGGGAAACTGGGTGAGAACAGGTGTCATGGCGTCCGTTTGTGCAAGATCGGTGCAATACTAGGCAGGCGTCGGGCCCGTGTAACGCGACCAAAGCGCACACAAGGCATCACGGATGCGTCACATCAGGCTGGCGAGAAAGTCCTTCGCCGCCTCGATCATCGCATAGCCAAAGAACAGTAACAGCGTGATCCACACAAGCCCGATCACGATGCCGGCAATGATCAGCAGCCCGTCGCGGGTCAGAAGGCCCAGCGCCGCGATCGCCAGCGCGATGCCCGGCGTGGTGTTGGTGGCGGGCAGCGGCACCAGGATGGAGGCGCAGAAAACCATGAAGACCGCACCGACGATGCGTTCCGCCGACGGGCCGGAGAGAAAGCGCAGGCGCGGCCGGGCGAGGGCTTCCAGCCAGCCGAACCATTTGCGGCCGCTGCGCGCCATGCGGTCGAGCCCGGCCTTGGAGATGCGCCGCGCCTTGAAACCGGCCGGCAGCCAGGGCTCGTCGCGCCCCATGGCCATCTGGGCGGCCAGCGCCATCATCGGCAGGGACATCACCTGCGGCACGCCGTAGAGGAAGGGGATGGAGACCGGCAGGGCCATGGCGAAGAGGATGATGCCGAAGGCGCGTTCGCCCAGCGCATCGACGAACTCGCCCAGCGAACAGCCTTCCTCGCCCGTCTCGGCGGCGATCGCCTCCAGCGCGGAGAGCAGACCCCGGGATGCGGCAGCTTCGGACATGGTTTTAACGATCCTGTGGAACCGGCACGGCGTGGGCGGACACTAGCCATGACAGGCCCCGGCGTCGAGCGGAATGGATTGTTGACTTGCCCGGGCTTCGCGGTCAGCTTGCGCCACCGCCCGGCGACGGCTCCAGCCGCGCCCCACGGGCCCCTGTGGCGGAATTGGTAGACGCGACGGATTCAAAATCCGTTTCCGCAAGGAGTGTCAGTTCGAGTCTGACCAGGGGCACCAGCCTACGCTTGCTTGCGCAAGCTTCGGCTGGGCAAGCCCGGTTTCAATGGCAAGCGTAGGCTGTCCCGCCGAAGCCTTGGCGAAGGCGGACGGTCTGCGACGGACGCCGTCCTCCCGTCGTCCCGCTGCATACGTCCCTGAACCCTTCCGTCCGGACGGCGTTCCAGCGCCATCGTTACGGCAGGTTTTTGCATCCGGTTTCGTCACGGCCTCGTCAGGCCGGGCCCGGAGTGCTAGCCTCCCCGACGGCAGGCTGGAGTGGGGTAAGCTGGAGGAGGCCGGTCTTGCTGTCACCGGGTAGTGCGTTGATTTTCGGCCGGTTTGCGCTGGCCCTGACCTTCCTGTGGTTCGGCGCGATGAATTTCACCGCCGTCGGCACGGGGATCGTGTCGGGCTGGCTGGAGGGGCATGTCCTGCTGTCGGGCCTGTCCGACCAGGCCTCTTCGGCCGCGCGGGCCATGGGCGTCTACCAGATCGTCATGGCGGCGCTGATCGGCGCCCCCATTCCCTCGGGCAGTTTCCGGCGCATCGGCTTTGCCATGCTCGGCCTCTATGCCGCCGGTGCGCTGACCCTGATCTTCACCAATCCGGTCTGGGCCGAGGCCGAGGGCGGTTTCCCGGCCATCGGGGCCGGCCAGGGCATCATCAAGTATCTGGCCATTCTCGGCCTGGCGCTGTGGGCGAGCTCATTCGACAATTCGCGCATGTTCTCCAACCGCTATTCCCAGATGCGGATCTGGGCGCAGCTGGTGATGTGGGCGGGGCTGGTCCTGGTGTTCGGCTGGATCGGGGCGATGAAGTTCACCGCGACCGAGGCGGCGGGCATCGCGCCGCTGGCTGCATCCCACCTGGCTTTCTACCGCCTGCCCGACCTGGTCGGCCAACAGGGCACGTCCTATCTCATCGGCGCGATCGAACTGTTCACCGTGGCCGCGCTGGCCGGCTACTGGTTCTCCACGCGCGCCTACCGGCTGGGGCTGGTCATGGCGGCGGTCACCTGCCTGTTCACCCTGTCCTTCCTGATCACCTATCAGGGGGCCTGGCAGGACGATCTGGGCGGGTTCCCCGCATTGTCGCAGGCCGGGCACTTCCTGTTGAAGGATCTGCCGCTGCTTGCGGCCTGCCTCGCCCTGCTCGCGGAAACCGGGCGCGAGGGCTCGCGCTACCGGCGCTGATGCGATCACGGCGTTGACGCGAATTTTGACGGTCATGAACTGAAACACGCTTCACACTTGCCGTCCGCGTCTTCCGGTCGTGCTTGACCGGGCCCGGCCCCTTCCTACTCTTCCGGGCCAAACGGGAGGAAATCGATGGGTCTATTCAGCGCGCTCAAGCGCGAGTTCGGCTTTGTGTCGGGCCTGCTTCGCGTATTCCGCGAAGTGAACAAGGTCGGCGCCGGGTCCGGCGTGCGCGTGCCGGACAAGCTGGAGGCCGTCGTCGACCGTCATCCCGACCGCCCCATGGCGCTGCTGGACGATGGCGAAATCAGCTATCGCGAGTACGAGGCCTATGCGAACCGGGTCGCCCACTGGGCGCTGGAACAGGGTCTGAAGCCGGGCGACACGGTCGCGCTCTTCATGACCAATCGCTGGGAATACATCGCCACCTGGTTCGGCCTGTCCAAGGTCGGCATCGTGATCTCCCTGATCAACAACCAGCTCTCCGGACATTCCCTGGCCCACTGCCTGACCATCGGCGAGACCCGGCACGCCATCGTCGAGGGCGAGCTGGCCGAAGCCTATGACAGCGCCCGTGCCTGCGGGCTCGGCGATATCGAGGCCTGGGTGCTGGACGGTTCGCTGGATGGCGCGAAATCCTTCGGCGACGCCCTGGCGGAGATGTCCGACGCGCGGCCCGATCCCATCCTGCGCGACAGCGTGAAGCCGGAAGACCCGGTGCTGAAAATGTTCACCAGCGGCACGACGGGCCTGCCCAAGGCCGCGCTGATGACGCATATCCGCGCGCTGTATTATCTCCACGTCTTCGCCGTGGTCGCCAAGTCGGGCGAGAACGACCGGATGATGATGGTGCTGCCGCTCTACCACGCCACAGGCGGGCTGTGCGGCGTGGGCTGCGCGATCTGTTTCGGCGGGGCGCTGATCATCCGCAACCGCTTCTCGGCGACGAATTTCTGGCCCGATGCCGCGCGCTTCAAGGCGACCATGTTCATGTATGTCGGCGAGCTGTGCCGCTTCCTGATCAACTCGCCGGAGACCGAGGCGGAAAAGCGCCACACCCTGCGCGTGGCCATCGGCAACGGCATGCGGCGCGATGTGTGGGAGGAATTCCAGGCGCGCTTCGACCTGCCCCAGATCGTCGAGTTCTACGGCTCCACCGAGGGCAATGTCGGCCTGGTGAATACCGACAACAAGCCCGGCGCGGTCGGCCGCGTGCCCGGCTATCTGAAACACCGCTTCAACATCGACCTCGTGCGCTTCGACATGAACGAGGAAAAGCCGGTGCGCGGCGAGGACGGGTTCTGCATCCAGTGCGCCCCGGACGAGGTCGGCGAGGCGATCGGCAAGATCGATCCCTCCGATGCGCGCTTCCGCTTCGACGGCTACGGCTCGAAGGAAGACACCGAGAAGAAGATCCTGCGCAATGTCTATGAAGAGGGCGATGCCTGGTTCCGCACCGGCGACCTTATGACGCGCGACAAGCACGGCTACTACTATTTCGTCGACCGCGTGGGCGACACCTATCGCTGGAAGTCGGAGAATGTCGCCACGGGCGAGGTGGCCGAGGCCTTCTCCGTCGACGGTATCGAGCAGGCGAACGTCTATGGCGTCGAGGTGAACGGCCATTCCGGGCGCGCCGGCATGGCGGCGCTGGTCCTGGCCGGGGGCGAGCTCGATTTCGACGCCCTGCACGCGCACGTCCATGGCGAGCTGCCGCACTTCGCCCGTCCGCTCTTCCTGCGCCTGCAGCGGCAGACCGACACGACGGGCACGTTCAAGTTCCGCAAGGTGGATCTGGTGAAGGAAGGCTTCGACCCCGCCGCCATCGAGGACACCATCCTGTTCGACCATCCCGGCGAGGGCCGCTATGTCGAGCTCACGCCGGAGCTCTACGAGCAGATCCAGTCCGGAGCGCTACGGGTATGAGCGTTTCCCGGCCCACCGCCCAGGATGTTCTCGATTTCTGGTTCGACGAGGCCGGGCCGGCGAAATGGTATGCGGTCTCCCCGGCCTTCGACGCGACCGTTCGGCGGCGTTTCGGCAAGGCGATCGAGCGCGAGGCCGTGCGCTACCGCGAGGCCGTGCGCTATCGCGAGGGCCGCCACCCCTGGCTGGAGACGGCTGAGGGCGCGCTGGCGCTGATCCTGCTGTTCGACCAGTTCCCGCGCAATGTCTGGCGCGGTTCGGGCAAGGCTTTCGAGTTCGATCCGCTGGCGCTGGAAATCGCGGAGCGCATGATCGAACGCGGTTTCGACTGGGCCGTGCCGGAGGCGCGCCGCGCCTTCGTCTACATGCCCTTCATGCATTCCGAAAATCTCGCCGATCAGGACCGCTGTATCGAACTGGCGGCCGAGCGGCTCGACGGCGACTCCACCCTGCATCATGCCCGCAAGCATCGCGAGGTGATCGAACGCTTCGGATGCTTTCCCTATCGCAATGACGCGCTGGGACGGGCATCGACGCCGGAGGAAACCGCCTATCTGGAGAGCGGCGGCTATGCACCCGGTCGGAACGACTCGGCAAAATCGTCCGGAGGGCAGGGCTGACCGCGGGCGCTGCCGCGTCGCCTTGGGTCAAACAATTGAAATAATTGAAATAACTCCGCCGCCCATTCTGGCCCCGGCCTTGCTCCTGCCGATCGTGAATCGTCACCACAGGAGCCCCGCATGACCCCTCGCGTTCACATCACCGTCGAAGACATCCGCCAGATCGCCTGGACGATGGTCGATCTGCACGGCGCGCAGGCCATCGGCTATGCCGACGAGGCGGTGACGGACATGGACGCGCAGGGTCAGCCGGAAGGCGCCGACGCCTGGCGCGCCCTGCGTTCGGTGATGGAAGACGCGCTGGCCGGCCGGCTGGAGCGCGAGGGCAGCATCGTCGTCCATTAGTGGCTCTCTAGTCCTCGCCCTTGATGGGCGAGGGGGACCGCTGCGTGAGCAGCGGTGGAGTGGGTGGGGGCGAGGTCTTCGCGAATTCGCAAGCACCGGGATTCACCCCATCCGACCCGAGGCTCCGCCTCGGGCCACCTTCCCCATCAAGGGGAAGGATGATCGTCGCTCATCCCCACAAACTCACCCGCTTTCCCCGGCACATGCATTTATCCCGGACGCGCGTCGGCGCGATCCGGGACCCACGGGAAACTCAACGCTGGGAACGGTCTTCGGTCGGTCCCGGCTCTGCAGCCTGCCTTCGCAGGCTTCCGGCCGGGAAAGCCGGGGTGGGAGAAAGCGCGTTAAAAATCGGGACACGCACCATGTCCCGATGTCTCCCCACGCCGCTTCGTAAGCTGCCCGTCCGGACTCCCATCAAGGGGAAGGATGATCGTTGCGCGTCATTATGGCCGTTGCACCGTCACGGGCGTGTGCTAACTGCAGGACATGGACACGTCCCGCTGGCCCGAGGCCCTCGTCAAATTCGGTATCGACGATCCGTTCGAACCGGCCCGTTCCGCGCCGCACATGCGGCGTGCGCTGCGCAATGCCACGCCGCACATGGACGTGAAGCCGCCGGCGCTGGAAGCGGTCGAGGAGCTCGTCATTCCCGGTCCGGCCGGCGAGATCCCCGCGCGTCTCTACATCCCCTTCGGTTCGACGGGACCCGCGCCGATGACGCTCTACATGCATGGCGGCGGCTATGTGATCGGCGATCTGGAGACCCATGACCGCGAATGCCGGCGCCTGGCCGCGCACAGCGGGGCGCGCCTGATCGCGATCGACTACCGGCTGGCGCCGGAACATCCCTTTCCCGCGGCGGTCGACGACACGCTGGCCGCCTTCGACTGGCTGGTGTCCGAGGCGGGCCAGGCCCGCGCCGGCACCGATCCGTCGCGCGTCGCCGTGTCCGGCGACAGTGCGGGCGGCGGTCTGGCCGCCTTCCTGGCCCAGGTCCGGCGCGATGAGATCCGCTTCCAGCTGCTGATCTATCCGCTGCTCCAGCTCGTGGAGCGCCGCAAGCCGCGCCTCAAGGCGCTGGAGGGCCATCTGCTGGCCTCCTTCACCCTGGAGCGGATCGCCGAGGCCTATCTGATCGATACGGAACTGGCGAAGGACCCGCGCGTCTCGCCCCTGTTCGAGACCGATCTGACCGGCCTGCCGAAAACCCATATCTTCGCCGCCGAGCTCGACCCGCTGCTCGACGAGGGCCAGGCCTATCGCGACCGCCTGCTCGCCCTGGGCCTGCCGGTCGACTACACACTGGGCAAGGGACTGCCGCACGGCTATTTCAACCTCACGGCCGTGTTGCCGGGCGCCAAGGCGCTGGTCGATGCCGCCGCCGTGGCGCTGGGCGACGGGCTGCGCGGCTGACGCGTTTGCATTGAGCCGCATGAAGGCCTAGCTCGGGGGCATGACATTGTCCGCCCGATACCGTCCCGATCCGCGCTTTGCCGGTCTGGGCGACGACTTCTCCGACCCTGTCCAGCCTGCCGGTTTTCCCGAGGCGCATCTGCGCTTCTGGAACGGGCGATGGGCGCAGGCCGTCGGCCTGGACGCGCTGGACGAGGCCGGGCGCGTGGCCCATTTCCACCGTTTCGAGCCCCTGCCGGACAATCAGGCGACCCCGCGCGCCATGCGCTATCACGGCCACCAGTTCCGCACCTACAATCCCGATCTGGGCGACGGGCGCGGCTTTCTCTTTGCGCAGCTCCGCGACGATCAGGACCGCCTGCTCGACCTGGCCACCAAGGGGTCGGGCACCACGCCCTGGTCGCGCAGCGGCGACGGGCGGCTGACCCTGAAGGGTGCCGTGCGCGAAGTGCTGGCGGCGGAGATGCTGGAAGCGCTGGGCGTCTACACCTCCAAGGCCTTTGCCGTCTACGAGACCGGCGAGGCGCTGCAGCGCGGCGACGAACCCTCGCCGACGCGCTCGGCCGTGCTGACCCGGCTGGGCCATTCCCATCTCCGCCTCGGCACCTTCCAGCGCCACGCCTTCGAGCGCGCGCCGGAGCGTATCGAGGCGCTGATCGATCACGCGATCGCGCTTTATTATCCGCATCTGGAAGAGGCCGAGGACCGCCCCGCCGCCCTGCTGGAAGCGGTGATCGCGGCGAATGCGCAGACGGCCGCCCGCTGGATGGCCGCCGGCTTCGTGCACGGCGTGCTCAATACCGACAATATCAACGTCACCGGCGAGAGTTTCGACTACGGGCCCTGGCGTTTCCTGCCGCACTACGAGCCCGGCTTCACCGCCGCCTATTTCGACCATGCCGGCCTCTACTGCTTCGCCCGCCAGCCGGAGGCCGTGTACTGGGCCCTGCAGCAATTCGCCGGCGCCCTGGCCCAGACCGGCGAGCGGCTGAGCCTGGAAAGCGCGCTGGCGACCTTCCCGGCGGTCTATCGCACGGCGCTGCTGGAGGCCTTCACGGCCCGCTTCGGCATCGCCCCGGCCGGCGCGGACAAGGACGAGGCTTTCGTGCGCGCCTTCCTGGCCTTCATGGAAGGTTCGGAACGGCCCTGGGAAGCCACGATTTTCGACTGGTTCGGCGGTGAAGCGTCTGCGGGCCGCGCCATGGCCGGGCCGCGGGCCGGGGCGTACAGCGGCGAAAAATTCGACGCCTGGCGCGCGGCGATGGCCGGACACGATCCGGTGCGCCCGGAGCGGCTGGAGCATGACTATTTCCGCCGCGCCGATCCGGTGGCGCTGACGATCGATGTGGTCGAGGATACCTGGTCCCGCATCGACGAGGCCGACGACTGGTCGGCCTTCGAGGATCTGATCGCCGATATCCGACAGGCGGGATCGGCTTATGATCTGGGCCGGGGGCGGCTAGGCTTCAATCCATGACGCTCGATCTGATTCGCATGCCCGGCCTCGACCGGCCCGGCCTGGTCCACGCCTTCACCACCCGCGCCGGCGGGGTGAGCGAAGGGCCCTATGCCTCGCTCAACCTGACCCGGTCGCGCGGCGACGATCCGGGCCATATCGCGGAAAACCGCGACCGGGTGCGCCGGGCGCTGGGGCTGGATCATCTCGTCTTCGCCACCCAGGTGCATGGCCGCGATGTCGTGCGTGTGGACGGTCCGCCGCGCGGCGAGAGCCCGGCGGGCGAGGGCGATGCCCTGATCACCGACCGGCCGGGCATCGGCCTGGTCTGCCAGACCGCCGACTGTACGCCGGTCCTGCTGTTCGATCCGGAGCATCGCGCCGTGGCCGCCATTCATTCCGGCTGGCGCGGCACGGTGGTGAATGTGATCGGCGCGACGGTCGAGGCGATGGCGCGCGAATACGGCACGGCGCCGGCCCATCTGGTGGCCGCCATCGGGCCCTCCATCTCGCCGGCGAATTATCGCGTCGGTCCGGAAGTGGTCGCGGCTTTCGAAGAGGCCTTCGGCAATACTGGCGGCATCGTCTCGCCGCGCGATCCGGAAGGCGGTGCCCAGCTGGACGTCGCCGAGGCCTGCCGCCGCCAGCTCGTCATGGAAGGCGTGCCGGAAAGCGCGATCGAACGCTCGCCCTCATGCACCTATGCCGAGGAGGCCCGTCTCTTCTCCGCCCGCCGCGCCCACCATCGCGGCGAGAGCGGCGTGTTCGGAGGCCAGGCGGGCGTGGTCGGTCTGGCGGCCGGCTAGCGCATCAGGCGCCCTGGGGCGTGCGGGCGGGCAGGGCCCGGCAGGCGATGCCGCCGGAGATATTCGTCCATTTGCGCAGCAGCCATTCCAGCGGCCCCTGGCGGAAGACGGACAGCCAGACCTGGGCGAAGGCGATCAGGCCGAGCGATCCGAGAACCGCCATGGCCGTGATGCCGTAACGGTCGAACGGGCCCAGCGCCAGGCCGGCGCCGGTGAAGCCGAACAGGGCCAGCGCCGTGCCGCCGAGATAGAGCGTCAGGGCCAGCCGCCCGACCGGGGCGAGCGTCGCCATCAGAACGCTGCGGGCACTGGCGGCGCGCATGGCCAGCATGATCATCGCCGCATGGCCCAGCACGATGAAGGGCTTGCCCAGCGTCGTGACCGGATGGGATTTCACCACGCTCTCGAACCCGCCGGATGCCGCCACGAACGCGACACCGCCGCACAGGGCCAGGCCGACGCCATAGCCGACGGCCAGCATCGCCGTCAGCCGGCCGGCCGACCAGGTCGTGAAGGCGCCCATGCGGAACAGGCCGAGGCCCAGCAGCATGTAGCTGCCCGCTTCCAGGCATTTCCAGACAATGCCCGTGGACAGGCTCCAGGACTGGAACTGCACGATGGCGAGGCCGACATGATCGAGATAGCCGCCGGCATGATAGGCGGCGGCGTCGGCGAGCGCCGCCTGGGTGACCGGGGCGGTCGACATGTCGCCCATGGCTTCGTGCGCGCCGAGCAGGCCGAAGCCCGCCACGCCGCCCAGCACCAGAAGGCGCGGGTCCAGCCGCGACAGGGCGAGGGCGACCAGGCTGGCCAGGGCGTAGACATGGAGAATGTCCGAGGCTTCCGCCAGCAGCACGACATGGAAGACCAGGCCGAAGGCGAAAAGGCCCGCCGTGCGCGCCAGATAGGTCGTATAGGTCGGCAGGAGACCGCGATCCTCGCGCGGCCGCGTCATCATCCACAGCGAGACGCCGAACAGCAGGGCGAAGAGCCCGCGCATGGCGTCGTCGACGAAGACCGAGTTGAGGAACCAGATCGCCTGTTCCCCGATGGACCAGCCCAGAATGTCCGGGTGTTCGATCGCGAGAACAGAACCGCCCTTGGCGGGGAAGCGGGCAAACAGCAGCCCGATGACGGCCATGCCGCGCAAAACGTCGAGATGATCGAGGCGCTGGCGCCTGGAAGCGTGTTCGGCAGCGATGGATTGGGTCATGGCGCGCTGTCTCCTCCTGGGATTCCCCTGAAAGGAGAGCAAGATGAGTGCCAGAGGGGGAAGTGAATTTGTTCCCTTTATGTTCCAAGTTTGGATCGCGTATACTGCCCGCAGTGGAAAGAAGGTCACTGATGGGCGGTAATGATCGATACGTGGTGAAGCACGCCGATGGCTGGGCTGTCACCGGCGGCGGGGCCGAGCGTCCCAGTGGGGTTTTCCGGACCCAGAAGGAAGCTGAAGGTCGAGCCAAGGAAATCGTGAAGAATCTCGGTGGTGGGGAGGTGCGTATTCAAGGCCGTGACGGCCGTTGGCGTGACTCTGATACGGTCCCGCCAGGGAACGACCCGAACCCGCCGAAGGATCGAAAGCACTAGTCGCGCCATCTCGAAAGGCTGGTGTCCCCGGCAGGATTCGAACCTGCGGCCCCGAGATTAGGAATCTCGTGCTCTATCCACCTGAGCTACGGGGACTCAAGCGATCAGGTAGCACGCTGCATGAGAAGTATGAACCTCGACTTTCCGCCGGAGTTCTTCAAGCCGCCGGCTAAGCGTCCAGAGAATTGGCCGGATCACCCGCATGTCCGTGCATGTGTCGATTGGCTCAAGAGCTTTTTGGTCCCAAGTGATTGGAATCGACGGCGAGAGAACGCTGCACACCGACTTTACGCAGCTGCGATGGGTAATCCATCTGATCCCAATGGTCGCTTCTTTGACGAGACCGATATGGCGGCTTGGTATCTCTTTCAAGCAGAGGCCTATGTCGATCATATCTGGAACTACGAACCAATGTTTGGTTCTCGAGTTGTGCCTGTATTTGCGGCTATAGGAAAAGAAATTGAGGCCATTTCAAATGTTCCGGGTGTAGATCAGCGCGTAAAGCGGCTTTTGACTTCGGAACGTGCACAGCCAAACGCCGGTCTTTTTGAACTGCTAGTGGCAAAGGCCTATATTGCAGAAGGTGCCGAGGTCAAGTTCGTGCCGGAAGCGCCCGGTCGAAAAAAGACACACGATCTCGACGCTCTTATTGATGGGCAAAACTATGCCGTTGAATGCAAACGTATGGAGACAAGCGAACAGGGTGAGCGCGAGCGGCAATGGTCAACCAGGCTATGGCTACCTGCTGCGGACGAACTGATACGCGCCGACGCATCCGCACTTTGCGACATCACGTTCATTGTGTCGCTAGACAAGGTGCCTACCACCTACCTTAGAGATAAGGTGGCGCTCTGGGCAAATGGTAGGTACCAAGCAATTGAATGGGAAGATGAATTTGCGGTGGGGGCCGTTAAGCCCATAGACCTGACGCCTCTTCGAGAAGTTCTTGAAAATGATACTGTGCTCGCATCAAGCACGCGTCTACATGAGCTGCTGACGGGAACTTACAAACGCCACGACAATATCAAGCAATTTATCCGATACAAAGCATCCGAGTGGAATCCGAGGTGGCTATCTGAATGTGATTTTGCTGCGATTTTTCGCTATCAATGCATCGCGCAGGAATCCATTGACGCAAAGGCTCGAGATGTACTTAAGAAGCTTGCAGACGGTAACGAACAGCTTCCGGATGATAGACCCGGCCTGATTCACGTAGGCTTCGAGTCGGTCGATGGAGATGAAGTCGAGCGACGACGCCACGAGCGCATCGTCCAGAGCGCATCCGATTTTGACCCCAAGGGTAAAGATCTAAGATGGGCGTTCTGTCACTATTTTGTTCCAGAATGTCCCCCAGACAATAGCTGGGCTTTTGACGAGACCGTCCAGTGGTGCGGTATCCGAAACCACAACAATCGTCTTCCATTGGAAAATCTGTTTCTGATTGTCCCTCCAGAGGTAGATACCGACTTTCGGTTTGGTGGGCATTGGGATCGAGAAACCTGATTTTCCGGTGCCTATCCGGTACTCATTGACTCCGTCCCGGACCCAAGGCGCTGAACCAAAACGCCTTTCCGGACGCCAACCCGCCCCTTCGGAATCCGGCGCTCTATCCTGCTGAGCTACGGGGCCGCTGGGGGATGCGTCTTAGCCGGTTTTGGGGCGGGGCTGAAGCCCGTCCTGCTCCAGGCGCCAGACGAGGAGGTCGATGCGGTCCTGGCCGAAGAAGGGCTCGCCCTTGTAGACCATGGTCGGCACGCCCCAGTGACCGGCGGCTTCCAGCGCGGCCTCGTTTTCCGCGATGGTGGCGTCGAGGCGATCCGCCTCGGCTTCCGCGACGGCGAGCACGGCGCGCGGGTTGAGGCCCGCCTCGGTCAGGGCCTGCGCGATGGTGTCGTCGGCCGCCCAGGGCTCGCCGGACCAGATCCGCCTGGACAGGGCGTAGAGGGCCGCCAGGCCGTGGCCGGTTTCGCTCGCCGCGACGCCGATCCGGGTGAGGCGGGCGATATGGGGCTGGTCGGGCAGGGCGCGCTTTCGCGTGGCGTCCATCGCCACCGGGTCCGGGTCGGGCAGGCCGATGCGCATGCCCAGATGCTCGGCCAGGCGCAGCACGTCGGTGAGCAGGTAGTGCATCCAGCCGGGATGCTCGCGCTCGAAGAAGTCCGGCTGGCGCAGGGCGAGCGGGCGGACCGGGCGGACATTGAAGCGCAGGTCCTTGCTCTCCTCCAGCGCGATGAGGCGCGGCAGGGCGAGATAGCTGTAGGGGCTGCGGAAGGACCAGAAGAGGTCGACGTTGAGGCTCATCCCGTCACTCTAGGCTTGAGCCGGGACAAAACAAAACGGGCGGCGGACATCGTGTCCGCCGCCCGCCCGAAATTGTGTGTGGCCGGAGCCTAGCGGCCGATGGTCTCGCGCAGCGTGTTGAGCTGTTGCGCGATGTCCTGGGTGGCCAGGGTCATCTGGTCGACGGCTTCCTTGCCGCGGGCGACGGATTCGCCGGAGCCGCGCACGCCGTCGAGGATTTCCTTCACTTCGGTATCCAGCGCCGCGATGCGCGAGGCGATGTCCTCGGTGGCCTTGGCGGTCTGGCCGGCCAGGGCCTTCACCTCGCCGGCGACGACGGCGAAGCCGCGGCCGGCTTCACCGGCGCGGGCCGCCTCGATCGTGGCGTTGAGGGCCAGCAGATTGGTCTGGCTGGCGATCGCCTCGATGGTGGAGAGGATCGCATTGATGCGCTGGGACGCGTCGGTGAGCGCTTCCACCCGGCGCTCGAGCACCTGGCTGGATTCCTCCACCTGGTTCATCGCGTCCAGGGCGACCTGGGCGGCTTCGGCGCCCTGGGATGCGCGGGCCGCCGTTTCGCCGACGGCATCGGCAACCGCGTGGGAATTGGCGCTGGACGCCTCGACCGGTTGGGCGATTGCGTCGTCGGAATAGGCGTAAGCGTTCATCGTGGGTGCGTCCCTGCTAGGTGGTTGCCAGAAGGGATAGCGGGAGATGGTAAACGGATCGGTAAATTCGGCGGGTTTCTCTTGTGCTGTAATGCAATCATAGATAGCATAATAGAGAAATAAACGGAGTTCGGTTCCGATGCGCCTGAAATGTCTTGCCGCGACGCTGGTTTTCCTGCTGGCAGCCTGTTCCCTGGAGGCCGACCCCTACCGCCCGGGCGAGCGGGGCGAGGTCACGGAGATCTCCGGCCCGCTGACGGTGATCCTGACGATTGAGGGAGAGGCGGGCGCTGGAGAAGCGGGCGCGGATGCCGCCGGCCAGCCGGACGGGGACGGCGGCACGCTCGAAGTGCGCCTTGCCGAACTGGATGCACCGGATCCTGCGCGCAGCCGCGACGCCCTGGCGGCGCTGACGGAGGGCCGCACGGCGCGCCTGTCCTATGCCGGGCAGGCCCGCGACCGGTACCGGCGCGCCCTGGCCCAGGTCCATGTGAACGGGGAGGACGGCCGGGAGATCTGGCTGCAGGCCCGGCTTGTGGAGACCGGCGCGGCGCGCGTGCTCTCGCATGCGGACAATCGCACTGCGGCGCGCGATCTTCTCGTTCTGGAAGGACATGCGCGCGCGGCGGGCCGGGGGCTGTGGAGCGATCCCGCGCATGCCGTGCGCGACACGCATCCCGACGCGCTGGCCCAGGATGTCGGTTCGGTCCAGATCGTGGAGGGACGTGTGCTGGAGGCGACGCAATTGCGCTCGGGCCGCATCTATCTCAATTTCGGCGCCGATTACCGCACCGACTTCACCGTGATGATCGAGGCGGAGGATGCGCCGGCCTTCGACGCGGCCGGGCTGACGCCGGAGGCGCTGGAGACGCGCCGCATACGCGTGCGCGGCTGGGTCGAGGACGAGAACGGCCCGATGATCCGGATCGACCATCCCGAACGGATCGAAATGCTCGAGGATTGAGGCGAAGGCATTGCGGTCCCGATGCTCCGGACTTGGTGTTCCCGACCCGATACCCAGGAACCGGTGGTCCGGTTCTGGCGAACCCCGGCGCGGGGCGCCGGGGCGTGCCGGGACGCTAGCCGCCGGGCACGAGCCCGGCCTCGACCGGATCGCCGACGCGGTCGGTCAGTGCCTGCCGGATCTTGTCCAGCGCGACGGTCTCGATCTGGCGGACGCGTTCCTTGGAAATGCCCAGCTTGTCGCCGAGCACTTCCAGCGTCGAGCCGTCCTCGCGCAGCCGGCGCTCGCGGATGATCAGGCGTTCGCGCTCGTTGAGCGTATCGATCGCCTGGCCGAGCCAGGCCTGACGCTTCTCGCTGTCGGAGCGGTCCATCACCTCCTCCTCGGGGGCGCAGCGCTCGTCGACGAGAAGGTCCTGCCACTGCATCTGCTCCTCCTCGCCCACCGGGGCGTTGAGCGAGCGGTCGGCGGCGCTGAGCCGGGCCGACATCATCTCCACATCCTGTTCGCGCACCTTGAGCTCCGTGGCGATACGCTTGCGGTTTTCCGGCGTCAGGCCGGACCCGTCGATATCGCCGATCCGGGCGCGCAGGCGGCGCAGGTTGAAGAAGAGGGATTTCTGGGCCGAGGTCGTGCCGGTGCGCACGATCGACCAGTTGCGCAGCACATAGTCCTGGATGCAGGAGCGGATCCACCAGGTCACATAGGTGGAAAAGCGCACATCGCGTTCCGGGTCGAAACGCTCGGCCGCCTTCATCAGGCCGATATTGCCTTCCTGGATGAGGTCGGAGAAGGGCAGGCCGTAGCGGCGGAATTTCGCGGCGACGGAGACGACGAGGCGGAGGTGGGCCTCGGTGAGCTTGTGCAGCGCTTTCTCGTCGCGGTCTTCCGACCAGCGCCGGGCCAGCGCATTCTCTTCCTCGCGGGAGAGCAGGGGCTGGGCCATGGCGGTCTTCACATAGCGCTGTTCGCCGGCATCGCGTTCGCGGGGGGTGGCTTTTGTCTCGTGTCCTCGATTGGCAGCAGGCATCCGTTAAATCCTCCTCGCTGTCGTCTACGACGCGCGACAGGGGATGGATCACCGCTTGGCCCCGCCCCCGGGGCCGGACCGGGCCGGAACGAAAAACGCCCGGCGGCGGCCGGGCGTTTCTCATCGTCTTTCAGGCCGGAAGAACCCGGATCAGGCGGCCTTCTTGGCCAGCGAGACGGACAGCATTTCACGGGCCTTGTCGTGCTCGATGTTTTCCACCGCGGCGAGTTCGCGAACCATGCGGTCCAGAGCGGATTCATAGAGCTGGCGTTCCGAATAGGACTGCTCGGGCTGGTCCTCGGCGCGGTGCAGGTCGCGAACGACTTCGGCGATCATGATCAGGTCGCCCGAATTGATCTTCGCTTCGTATTCCTGCGCGCGGCGGCTCCACATGGTCCGCTTGACCTTGGCCTTGCCCTTGAGCGTCTTCATCGCGTCCTTGACGATGCGGTCGCTGGAGAGCGGGCGCATGCCGGACACCTCGGCCTTCGCCGTGGGGACGCGCAATGTCATTTTATCCTGTTCGAACGTGACGACGTAGACTTCGATGTCGAAACCCGCGACCGTATCCTTCTCAACGCCCGTGACCTGACCGACGCCATGGGCCGGGTACACAATAAAGTCGCCTTGCTTGAAAGACTTGTTGTCGTTGGCGGTTTTTTTCGTCATGGATGCTCTCTTGCTGGGCCTTTCATGGCACGGGGCGCAATAGCTCGCAGACCGCTCTCAAAGTTGTTCCGGCACCCAACCCGGCTCCGAGATCGATTAAAAAACCTGCGTGCAAGCCACCGTGCAGAAAAGCGGGCAGCGCCAAGCGCACTGCCCATCAATCAGCGGAACATATCACAAACTACGGATTTTTCCAAACGGTAGCGTTTGGTTAACCGGTCGCGGCTAGTCGCCCTCGCCGGGTTTTTCGGAGAAATACTTCTCGTACTTGCCCTCTTGCTCGGCCATCGCATCGGCGTCGGCGGGCGGGTCCTTGCGCACCGTGATATTGGGCCAGACCTCGGCGAATTTCGAGTTGACCGCGAGCCACTTCCCGTCCGGATCGTCTTCCGTGTCCGGCTTGATCGCCTCGACGGGACATTCCGGCTCGCACACGCCGCAATCGATGCATTCGTCCGGATGGATGACGAGGAAGTTCTCGCCTTCGTAGAAGCAGTCGACGGGGCAGACTTCGACACAGTCGGTGTATTTGCAACGCACGCACGCGTCAGTGACGATATAGGTCATGGGAGCCGGATTTCTCGGGACGGGCAGTTATGCCGGCGGGACATGGGCCGCAGGCACGGATTTGTCAACGGGGGCGCATCCGGGCTTCTGCACGTGAGCGCGCGAAAACGCGGTCGCGGTCCTCCACCGCCAGCAGGGGTGAAATGCGCCGGATGAAGGCATCCTCGAAGGGCGATTTCTCGCCATCGGCCAGCGCCACGCACCACAGCTGTTCCAGCAATGCGATACGTTCCTGCTTGTCCAGGCAGGCCTTGACCACCTTGGTGAAGCGGTGATGGTCGACCGCGCTTTCCGCCAGGCTCTCGGCCTGGTCGAGCACGCGGGCGGCCTTGTCCTCCTCCATGGAGAAGGCGGCGCGGAGAATGCCCAGGATCTGGTCCTGCTCGCAATCGGCATAGATGCCGTCGGCCAGGGCGGCTTCGACGAGCAGCGCCGTCGCGGCGACGTGCGGGTCGATTTCCGGATGGGTCTCATCCGTCTCGGTGGCGAAAAGGCGCTTGATGGAATCGAACATGGCCGGGTCCTCTACGATCCGGAGTGAACAGCGGGCTCGGTCTCGGTGTCCGCCTCGTCGAGCAGGCGGTAGAGCAGGCGGGCTTCTGCGGCCGGTCCGCGGCGCGTGCCCACCCCCAGGATTTCGAGACGGACAATCCGCCTATTCAGGGGGAGCGTCAATGTGTCGCCCTGCCGGACAAGCGCCGACGCCTTGGTCAGGCGCCGCACCGTGCCGGCGGATTCGACCCGGACCTGCCCCTTCGAGACGACCCGCGTGGCCAGGGTGCGCGTCTTGAAAAGACGGGCATGCCAGAGCCAGACATCCACCCGCCGGGCCTCCGCGCTCGTCTCGCTCATGAGCCTCCGGCCTTCTTGCCCTTCTTTTTCGGCGCCCGGCCGGATCCGGTCCCGCCCGATCCCGGCTGGCTGCCCGCCAGGCTCAGCTCGGCCAGGGCCGCGAAGGGGCTGTCCGCCGGCGGCGGCGTCGCTGCAGCCGGTTTTTTCGGCCTGGGCCGTCCCTGGCCTTGGGGCCGGCGCTTGCGGCGGTCCCAGCGTTCGCCCTCGGCCTTTTCCGGGTCCGGGCCCTTCTGGATGCGCTTGTAGCCCAGCACGGTCAGCGTGCCGCGCAGGTCTTCCACCGAACAGCCCAGCAGCGCCGTCATGTCGGCCGTCAGCGGGAAGCCCGGCTCCTTGTCGGCCGCGCGCGCCTCGCGCAGCGTGTCGGCGAGGCGTTCGAGCATGTCGAAACGCACGGCCCGCGGCCCGCACGGATAGAAGCCCACCGTGGCGTAGTCGCCGCGCGAACGGGTCTTGTCGTTGGCGATGGAGGTCAGGCCCGGCGCCGGCAGCCAGCTGATATCGGTATGGCCCGAGGCGATGGCCTGGAGCAGGGCGTTGAGCCGTGCCGGCGCCGGTTTCACCAGTTCGGGCACATAGATCATGTGCTCGCCGATCCGCACGCCGGCGGTACGCAGCGAACGCCGCTCGTCCTGGGAGAGATTGCGCACTTCCTCGGCAATATTGAGGCGCGCCAGGGCACCGCCGGCCTCGTGCAGCCGCCAGGCGACGCCGCGCGCCTGCCCGGTGAGGTCGTCCGACTGGCCGGCCTCGCGCAACTTGAACAGAGGCGCCAGCACGGTCTCGATATGCTCGCGTACGCGGGTTTCCAGGGTCGACTGGGCCGAGGCCTGGGCTTCGGTGGCGCCCAGATCGCCGCCGATCAGCTTGACGGCGGGTTTCAGCGGGGCGGGGCCGGGGATGAGCTGGGCGACGGTCTCGCCGTTCCAGACGATCTGGCCTTCATCGGTAAAGGTGAGGTCTGTCATGTCCGTTCTTGCCAGGGCGCCGAGGCGCCGGTTGATCTCGGGTCGCAACGCCTTCAGCGCGGCGGATTTCAAAGTGCGGGCGGCCAGCTCGCGGCCCTCTGCATCGGGCTTGAAGGTCAGCCCGTCAAGCCGTCCGACGAAATGACCTTCCACGGTGACCTCGCCATTGCGGTCCACGCCGGCCAGAAGATCGCGCTCGTCGCGCAGGCCTTTCACCAGCGCGCTGGTGCGTCGGTCGACGAAACGCTGCATCAGGCGTTCGTGCAGCGCATCGGACAGCGCGTCCTCGATCTGGCGGGTGCGGCCGCGCCAGTGATCGGGATCGCGGGTCCAGTCGGCGCGGTGGGCGGCATAGGCCCAGGTGCGCACATAGGCCAGGCGCGAGGCCAGCACATCGACATCGCCGGAGGTCTTGTTCAGCCGGTCCAGATGGCCGGCCAGCCAGTCGTCCGGCAGGCGGCTGCCCGGGCCGGTGAGGTGCATGTAGAGCGACTTCACCAGACGCGCATGGGCGTCCAGCGTGGCCTTGCGGAAGTCGGGCAGGCGGCAGGCATCCCACAGCCGGCTCACCCCGTCGCGGCTCGTGGCGCGGTCGCGGATCTCCCGGTCGGCGGCGAGCACGCCGAGCGCCCGCTCGTCCATCGCCTCGCCGACGCGCTCCAGGGCCGGATGGCGCGAGGGCTTGCCGAGCGAGAATTGCAGCGCGTCCAGAGAGCTTTCGTCCAGATCGGGATTGCGCCAGCGCAGGCGTTCCACCGGCGCGAAGCTGTGCGCCTCCACCGCTTCGACCACATCGGCCTCGAAGGGACGGCAATCGGCGGTCTCGCCGAATGTGCCGTCGGAACGGAAACGTCCGGCCCGGCCGGCGATCTGGGCCAGTTCGGCCGGGGTGAGGCGGCGCCGGCGGCGGCCGTCGAACTTGCGGCTTTCGGCGAAGGCGACATGGTCGATATCCATGTTCAGCCCCATGCCGATCGCATCCGTGGCGACCAGGAAATCCACCTCGCCGGACTGGTAGAGCTCGACCTGGGCGTTGCGGGTGCGCGGCGACAGCCCGCCCATCACCACGGCGGCCCCGCCGCGCCGGCGGCGCAGCAGTTCGGCGATGGCGTAGACGGCCTCCGCGGAGAAGGCGACCACGGCCGAGCGGCGCGGCAGGCGGGTCAGCTTGGCCGGGCCCGCATAGGCCAGCTGGGAGAAGCGTTCGCGGTGCTCGGTATCGGCGCCGGGCACGAGTTCGCGGATCAGCCGGGTCATCGTGCCCGCACCGAGGATCATTGTCTCCTCGGTGCCCCGGGCGCGCAGCAGCCGGTCGGTGAAGACATGACCCCGTTCCGGATCGGCCGCGAGCTGGACCTCGTCGATGGCGACGAAGGCGACGCGCTTTTCCACCGGCATGGCTTCCGCCGTGCAGATGAAATAGCGCGCCGAGGGCGGCACGATCTTTTCCTCGCCGGTGATCAGCGCGGCGGCGGCCGGGCCCTTCACCTTGACGACACGGTCATAGACCTCGCGCGCGAGCAGACGCAGGGGCAGGCCGATCATCCCGGAGGAGCGGCCCAGCATGCGTTCGACGGCGAGATGGGTCTTGCCGGTATTGGTCGGTCCGAGCGCGGCCGTGATCTGGCCGGGCTCGTCATTGCGCGCCAACATGACGCCCCTCCTTAAGCCCGGCGGGCGGGCCGGCGCAAGGCCGCCCCGTCCGAGCGGCCCTCGCGGGGTCAGCTTTCCTGGATCGAGCGGGCGGACACCGTCACGCCGCCGAAACCGGCATTCGTGCGGATCCGGACGGGAACATAGATGTCGCCGTCGTGAATGGGGGCCAGCCAGAAGGTGATCGGGTGGGAAATGGTCTCCTCGTCGGGAAACTCGTCTTCCTCATAGCCGGAGATCGGTTCGTAATAGGCATGGCAGACCTGCGCCTCGCCCGACCAGGCCCGGGTGCGCACGCGGTCGGTGCCGCCATCCTCGAAACGCAGATTGTAGCGCGCGCGCCCGTCGAAGACCGGCAGGCGTCCGTCGCACAGCGAATCGGCGCTGGACGCCGCGCCCAGCCCGATCGAGAGCAGGGTGGAGAGCGGGTCGGCGGCGCCGGCGCGTTCTTCTTCATTGGCCGGCGGTTCGCCCATATTGCCGAAGGGCGGGTTGATGTCCGGCGTGGCCACGCCTTCGGGGAAGTCGATACCGACGATACGGCCCTTGGAACTGGCATGGTTGAGATGGCTGTAGCGCCAGGGCTGCAGGCGTTCGCCCTGACGGTAGCCGGACACGCCCGCCTCGATGTCGGCATCGGAGAAGAGGGCGGCCAGACCCGCCGTCGTCAGCCGGGCGGAGGCGGAATAGTCGTCCTGGGCGAACTGGCCGTTCACCACGATGCTGGCGACCTGGAAGATCATCACCGAGCCGGAATACCGGACGGTGATGCCGATCGGGCTGGCGCTGTGCGCGGCCGTGTCATTGGCATCGTCGGCCATGACCGGCGACATGCTGCCGGCCAGGCCCAGAGCCACGGCTCCGATAACCCACGCGTTTTTCACTCGAAACTCTCCTCGGTTACGCACCGCCCGCAAGCCTTGCCCCTACATACCAACTGCAATAACCGAACAAAACCGGCTGCAAGATGAACGGAGCAAGCTTGACGCCGTGGTCCCGCTCCGTTATTTCGCCCGCTCTCGCACCGGTCGCAAGACCTGTGCGCACGGATTATTTTATGTGAAAGGTGCGACTATGGCGCGTCGCTGCGAACTGACCGGCACGGGCGTGATGACGGGGAACAATGTGTCCCACGCTCAGAACAAGACCCGCCGCCGTTTTCTTCCGAACCTGTGCGATGTGACCCTGGCCTCTGAAAAGCTGGGTCGCAGCTTCAAACTGCGCATTGCCGCCAAGGCCCTGCGCTCCGTCGACCATGTCGGCGGTCTGGACGCCTACCTCCTCAAGGCCCGCGACGAAGGTCTTTCCGACCGCGCCCTGAAGATCAAGCGCGACCTGAAAAAGGCGATGACGGCGTAAGTCATCCCGCACGACCGGTTTACTTCGACGCCCGCTGCCCTCTGCAGCGGGCGTTGTCGTATGCGCGGCCTGCAGATAGCCTCCTGACGATTTTCGGACATCCGGATTCCCGGGGAGGCGGGCATGAACAGGTTTTACGCAGTGGCGGCGTCGTTGGGCGCCATGGCCCTGGCCGCATGCGGCGGCAACGAGCCGGCCTCGCAGGCACCGGCCGGACCGCAGTCCGGCGGGCAGCAGAGCGATGCCGACGGCATTCCCGCCGCCGATCTCGTGTTTTTCGGCGGCCCCATCCACACGGCCAATGATGCCCGTCCCGCCGTCGAGGCGGTGGCGGTGCAGGATGGCCGCATCGTGTTCGCCGGCCCGCGGCCGGGGCTGGACATGTGGGTCGGGCAGGATACGCGGATCGTCGACCTCCAGGGCGCGGCGATGTATCCCGGCTTCACCGACAGCCATATCCACGTGCTCGGCGTGGGCCAGCGCGAGCGCCTGCTCAATCTGGACGATGTCACCTCGGTCGAGGCGCTGGTCGACCGCGTCGAGACCGCCGTTTCCGAGGCCGAGCCGGGCGCGATCGTGTTCGGCCGCGGCTGGATCGAGACGCACTGGCCGGAGGGCCGCTTCCCCGGGCGTGAGGATCTCGACCCGGTTTCGCCGGACAACCCGGTCGTGCTGGTCCGCGCGGACGGGCATGCGCTGGTGGCCAATTCCGCGGCGCTGGAGGCCGCCGGCATCGATCGCGACAGCACGGCGCCGGAAGGCGGGGAGATCCTGTTCGGCGACGATGGCGAACCCACGGGCATGCTGATCGATACGGCGATGGGGCCGGCCCAGGCGCTGGTCGCCCAGCCGGAGGGTGCCGAGCGTGCCGACATCTACGCCCAGGGCACCCGCAGGCTGGCCAGCCTGGGCTGGAGCGGCGCGCACGACATGTCCGTGCCCTATGCGGACGTGGCGATGATCGAGGATCTGGCGGCGCAGGACCGCCTGTCCGTGCGCATCTATGTCTCGGTCGATCCGGACGGCTATGCCGAACTGGCGCGGGAGACGCCCCGGATCGCCGAGGACGGCCGCGTGATCACCCGGGCGGTGAAGCTCTACATGGACGGTGCGCTGGGCTCGCGCGGGGCGGCGCTGCTTGAACCCTATTCGGACCGGCCGGACACGTCGGGCCTGACCATCGCGGAGGCCGACGAGACGATCTCCATTATGACCCAGGCCCTGCGCGACGGTGTGCAGATGAATGTCCATGCCATCGGCGACCGGGGCAATCGCGCCCTGCTCGACTGGGTCGAGGAGGCGCTTGCCCAGGTGCCGCCGGAAGACCGCGCCCTGCCCGAGCATCGCTGGCGCGACGAGCACAGCCAGATCGTCCATCCCGACGACATTCCGCGCTTTGCCGAGCTGGGCGTGATCGCCTCCATGCAGCCCTCTCACGCCATCGGCGACCTGCACTTCGCGCCGGACCGGCTGGGCGACGACCGGCTGGAAGGCGCCTATGCCTGGCAGAGCCTGCTGGATGCCGGCGCGCATATCACCGGCGGATCGGATGCGCCGGTCGAGCAGGGCGATCCGCGCATCGAATACTATGCCGCCACGGCGCGGTCCGATCTGGAAGGCTTCCAGGGCGAGAACTGGCATCCCGAAGAGGCGCTGTCGCGCGAGGATGCGCTGAAACTCTTCACCCTGTGGCCGGCCTACGCCTCCTTCCGCGAGGACGAGCTGGGCTCGATCGAGACCGGCAAGCGCGCCGACTTCACCATCTTCTCCGCCGATATCATGGCGATCCCGGAAGCGGAGATTCTCGAAGTCGACCCGCTGATGACCGTGGTCGAGGGCGAGGTCGTCTGGGAAGAGGCCGGCCGGTTCGGGGGGTAGTCGGTCTGCACCGCCTACCTGCCTGTCATCCCGGACGCATGCCCGGCCTCGGGCCGGGCGGAGATCCGGGACCCATAACCCCGGTGCTCGCCGGGCTGTCTTCGCTGTCGAACCTGCTCCCGGCCAATATCGGCGCGTATGGGTCCCGGCTCTGCGCCCCGCTTGCGCGGGGCATCCGGCCGGGATGACAGTGGTTGTTATTCCACCACCGCAAACGCCATCAAGAGCGTGCGCTGGCGGCGCGAGAAATTGTCGTCGGACAGGATGAGGACCAGCGTCTCGCCGCCGCGCTCGATCACGGCGATGCCCTCGAAATTGTCGAGCGTCATGGGCGGATCGATGCGGCCGATCGTGACCGGTGTGACGGCGGTGTCGTCCGGGCCGGGCACGGGGAAGGCGATGATGCCGGCACGATTGCCGACGGCACGGGAATAGAAGCGTTCCAGGGCGTAGACCGTGCCGTCATGTTCGGCCATGCCGGTGATCCCGAAGGACGGGCGCGCATTCAGGGCGAGGCGCCGCCAGCCCGAACCGTCCTCCATCCAGAGATGGTGCGCCAGGGTGATGTCGATGGGGTATTCGATGCCCATGAGCAGCGTGCCGTCGGCATCCCTTGCCAGGGATTCAAGGCCGCGATTGTCGGGCAGGCCGTCCAGCCCCTCCGGTATTTGCAGGGGTTCGGGGCGGGCCTCGCTCACGCGTGACCAGTCCTCCCCGAGATCGTAGGCGAGCATGCGGTGGCGGCGCTCGAAGCTGACGGCATAGCGCCCGTCGCCCAGCGGGGTCAGGCCCTCGCTGTCCCCGGCGCGGCCCTGGAAATGCGCACCCTCGGCGTCGCGGACCGGGGCGATCCGGAGGCCGGAGAACCCGGTGAGCCGGTTGCTGTCCTCCGCCCAGTCCAGCGTGCCGGTGATCCACCAGGCGCTGTCGGAGAGGGCCAGCATGCGCGTGCCGTCGCCGGACAGCTCCAGCGCCGAAAGGCCGCCGAAACGCGCATCGTTCGAGGCGATGGCGATACCGCCGCGATAGTCCAGCCGGCCGGCGCGGGTGTCGCCGGGCGCGTCGGGATTGAGCGGGACGGGGGTCACCTCGACCGGCTGGCCGAAGGCAGCCGCCTGCACGCCCAGCGCCAGACCCAGCGCAAGCAAAGCGGAACGCATCATGGGGAACTCCGTTACCGTCCGCCGGCCAGCGCGGCCCAGTCGCCGCGCTTCAGTCCGGATGTCGCCGTCTCCTTGCGGCTGGAGAAGCGTGCACCGCCCCCGCCGCCTTCCTCTTCGAACAGGGAGGCCAGCTGGTCCGTCATGGCGCCGCCGAGCTGTTCGACGTCGTTGATGGTAACGGCGCGGCGATACCAGCGTGTGACATCGTGGCCGATGCCGATGGCCAGGAGTTCGACTTCCGAACGGTTCTCGATCAGGGCGATGGTCTCGCGCAGATGGCGTTCCAGATAGCCCGGCGAATTGGCCGACTGGGTGCCGTCATCGACCGGGGCGCCGTCGGAGATCACCATCATGATGCGGCGCTGTTCCGGCCGCGCGCCGAGGCGTTTCCAGGCCCACATCAGGGCCTCGCCGTCGATGTTTTCCTTCAACAGGCCCTCGCGCATCATCAGGCCGAGATTGGTCCGCGCGCGGCGCCAGGGCGTGTCGGCGGACTTGTAGATGATGTGCCTGAGATCGTTGAGGCGGCCCGGATTGGGAATCTTGCCCTCGGCGAGCCATTTCTCCTTCGAACGCCCGCCCTTCCAGGCCTTGGTGGTGAAGCCGAGAATCTCGGTCTTCACGCCGACGCGTTCCAGCGTGCGGGCGAGAATGTCGGCGCAGGCGGCGGCGACCATGATCGGCCGGCCGCGCATGGAGCCGGAATTGTCCAGCAGCAGGGTGACGATGGTGTCGCGGAACTCCGTGTCGCTCTCCTGCTTGTAGGACAGCGGCAGGCTCGGGTCGGCGATCACGCGGGCGAGGCGCGAACCGTCCAGCACGCCTTCTTCCAGGTCGAACTGCCAGGCCCGTTCCTGCTGGGCCATCAGCCGCCGCTGCAGGCGGTTGGCGAGGCGGCCGACGACCTGGTCGAGGCCCTTCAGCGCATTGTCGAGATACTTGCGCAGGCGCTCCAGCTCTTCGCTGTCGCACAGGTCCTGGGCGGCGATGATCTCGTCGAACTCGCGGGTGAAGACCTTGTAGGCCTTGGCATTGCCCTCGCCGGAGGGCTGCCAGTTGGGCCGCATGGCGGTCTGCGCCGCGCCCTCGTCGTCCATGGCTTCGACGCGGGTTTCGGAGTCCTCGCCCTCGGCGTTGATCTCTTCCTCGTCGCCCGCCGTGCCGGCCGCGTCCGGCGTGTCGGGATCGTCGCCCTCCTTGCCGTCATCGTCCTGCTCGTCCTCGCCGGTGCGCTGTTCGCGGTCGACGCCCTCGTCGTCATCGTCCTCGTTTTCCGACTGTTCCGGATCCCCGCCCAGCTCGTCGGCCAGGTCGAGATCCTCGATCACCGTGCGCAGGAGGTCGGCGAAGGCCTTCTGGTCGGCGGCGTTTTCCGCCAGCGCGTCCAGGGACTTGCCGGCGACGGTTTCCAGCTGGTCGCGCCACAGCTCCATCAGCCCGGCCGCCTCGGCCGGGGCCGGGCGCCCGGTGATGCGCTCGCGCACCATCATGGCGACGGCTTCTTCCATGGGCGCGGCCTGGCGGTCCTCGACGCGCTGCCAGCCCTTCTGGCGGCAGCGAGCGACAAGCGCCGCATCCAGATTGTCCGCCATGCCGCGCATGTCGCGCGCGCCCAGGCTTTCCACGCGGGCCTGTTCGGCAGCGTGGAAGATGGCACGCGCCGTGGCGCCGGGCGGCAGGCTGCCGACATGGGCGGCCTCGTCGTGATGGGCCAGGCGCAGGGCGAGCGCGTCGGCGCGGCCGCGCACGGCTGCCGCTGCGGCCGCGGAGGGCTCCGGTCCGGGATTGGGCAGCACGATGCGCCCGCCGGACAGGCCCGCGATCTCGCCGCCATAGCGCACGTCGAGATCCTTGTCCCCGGCCAGGGCGCGGGTGGTGATGGCAAGAGCGCGCTTGAACGCGTCGGGATCGGAAGGCGGTTGGCTCATGCGGGCAACCTAATCCATTCACGCGAAATTGCGAGAGCGGCAAAGCGTCCCCGGGGCACAGTTTCAGTGGAACCGGACGGGCGCTCGGCGCGTTTTTACACCTACCGGAGCTTTGCAACCGGAAGGAGGCCCGAAATGGACCGTGAAGCCTATGAAAAAGCCTTGCTCAATCCGGCGGATACGTTCGACGATCCCCAGGACGTGGTTGCGCACAAGGATCTGAGCCGCGAGCAGAAGATCGAGATTCTCGAGCGCTGGCAGCATGATGCCGAGGAGCTGGCGGTCGCATCCGGCGAGGGCATGGCCGGCGGCGATGACCGGCCCAATCTGCGGCGCGTCGCCAAGGCGCTCGAACAGGTCTGAGCGGACTGCCTGCGTGGCGCGTTCAACCCGCCACGCGCCGGCCTGTCCCGTCGATGACAGGCGTACCGTCCTCCAGCGCGAACGGCCCTGCGGGCCATGTGTCGAGCAGGTCCAGAACGCTCGGGCTGGGCCGGCACAGGCGCACGCCGCGCGGCGTGCACACGATGGGCCGGTTCACCAGGACGGGGTGCTCCAGCATCGCCGCCAGCAGCGCGGCATCGGATGCGCCATCCTCCAGCAGGCCCAGCTCTGCGGCCGGCGACTTGGTCTCGCGCAGCGCCTGCCGCGGCGTCAGCCCGGCGGCGGCGAACAGGCCGAGCAATTGCGGCTTCGTCCATCCGGTCTGCAGATACTCGATCACCTCCGGCGCATAGCCCGCGGCCTTCACCAGGGCGACGACATTGCGCGAGGTCCCGCAGTCGGGATTGTGATGGATGACGATCATGGCGCGGTGACGTCCTCTTCGCCGCCGGGGAAATGCCGGCGCGTGCGGTTGGCGAAGGCGACGAGGGAGAGCATGACGGGCACTTCCACCAGCACGCCGACCACGGTGGCCAGGGCGGCGCCGGAATTCAGCCCGAACAGGCTGATCGCCACGGCCACGGCCAGTTCGAAGAAGTTCGATGTGCCGATCATCGCGCAGGGCGCGGCGACCGGGTGCGGTACGCGCCAGGCCCAGGCTGCGCCATAGGCCAGGGCGAAGATGCCGTAGGACTGGATCAGGATCGGCACCGCGATCAGGGCGATCAGCAGGGGCCGGTCCAGGATGACATGCCCCTGGAAGCCGAACAGAAGGATCACCGTGCCCAGAAGGCCCAGGATGGAGGCCGGCTTGATGCGGGCAGTGAAGCGGTCGACGGCCTCCGCGCCGCCGCGCGCCGTCAGGATCTGGCGGGCGATCACGCCGGCGACAAGCGGGATGACCACGTAGAGGGCCACCGAGAGGAGCAGCGTCTCCCAGGGCACGGCGATATCGGTCACGCCCAGCAGCAGGGCCACGATCGGGGCGAAGGCGAACACCATGATGGCGTCGTTCACGCTGACCTGGGCGAGGGTGTAGGTGGCGTCGCCCTTCGTCAGTTGCGACCACACGAAGACCATCGCCGTGCAGGGCGCGGCGCCGAGCAGGATCAGTCCGGCGATATAGCCGTCGGCCTCGGCCGGCGGGATCAGGCCCGCGAAGACGTGTTTGAAGAAGGCCACGCCGAGAAAGGCCATGGTGAAGGGTTTGACCAGCCAGTTCACCACCAGGGTGATGGCCAGCCCCTTGGGCCGTTCGCCGACGCGCTTCAGGCTGGCGAAATCGACCGAGATCATCATCGGCCAGACCATGGCCCAGATCAGCACCGCCACGGCGAAATTCACATTGGCGTATTCCAGCCCGGCGAGGGCGGCGAACAGGCCGGGCAGGATTTGCGCGAGCGTTATGCCCGCCAGGATGCACGCGGCCACCCAGACGGACAGGTAGCGTTCGAATGTACTCATGAAGCGGTTTCCTGGCTGCAGCAGGGCGTTCCGGCGGGATGCGGCGGCGCCTTGGGCGTGCAGCAGGTGCCGCCGCTGGCTGGCGTGTTTACGGCGGCCGCCGGCGTTTCGGCGAAGTCGTGGCCGTAGTCGGTGCTTTCGCCCATTGTGAGGAAGACTTCCCAGTTCGTGCCGACCGTGTCGGCGACCCAGCTCTTTTCAGAGCGGGCATAGCAGCAGGTCGTCTCGCCTTCCTCCAGCGTTTCCGCACCGGCACGGGAGAGGCGTTCATAGACCTCGTCCAGCTCGGCCTTGTCCTCGGCCTGGATGCCCAGATGCTGGATGCCGGTGGCCGTGCTGCGGGCACTGATCGCGAAATTCACCCGCGGATCGTCGAGCATCCATTTCGCGTAGTCCGGCTTGGTCGTGGTCGGGGATGCGGCAAACAGCGTGGAGTAGAAGGCAATGGCCTTTTGCAGGTCGTCGACGGCGAGGTGGACGTGCAGGCGTTTCATGACAAGGACTCCTGTTGCGGGGGGCAGCATGCGCCGCGCGCGGCGGATTCGATGACGGGCGTGCAGATTTCAGCATGGCCCTGGCAGCACTCTTCCATGAGGTAGAGCAGCAGGTCCGACATGGTTTCGAAGGCGACGCTGTAGATCAGCGAACGGCCCTCGCGGCGCTGCCGGACGAGGCCGGCCTGGGACAACAGGCTTAGCTGGGCAGACAGTGTATTGGGGGCAGTGCCCAGCGCGCGGGCGATTTCGCCGGCGGCGAGCCCGTCGGGGCCGGCTTTCACCAGCAGACGGAACACGGCCAGGCGGTTGGTCTGGGCCAGGGCGGAAAGGCGTTGGACAGCGGTTTCGGATTCCATAATTCAACGATAATTGAAATATGGAATCCTGCAAGCGGATTTTCGCCGAGGTCTTGATCGGACCGGACGTCAGCCCGTCGGCGCGGTTCCCGGCCGTAGATAGCCGAACATGTGCGCGACATAGTCGGCCTTGCCCAGCTCCACGCCTTCGCGGCGCAGGATCGCGTAGGCTGTCATGATGTGGAAGTAGAATTGCGGCAGGGCCCAGTCGCGCGCATATCCATCGCCGTCAGGCATGTCGAAGGCGATGCCCATCGGCAGTTCCAGCGCGAGAGGCTGGCCGGCACCGCTGTCGAGCGCGTCCGCGGGCAGGTCGTCCAGATAGGCGAGGGCTTCGTCGATCCGGGCAAGGGCCTCGGCCATGGTGCCGGGATTTTCGCCGCCCTGCCGTCCTTCGTTCAGCAGGGTGTCGAGTGCCTCGGGGAAAGCCTCGTGGCGCAGCCGGCGCCCGGCTTCATGAGCCTGCAGGCAGGCAAAACGGATTTGGGTCGACAGGGGAAACATGTCGGGGGCAAGCCGCGCCGCCAGCAGCGTGCCGGCATCGCCCGTCTGTTCCTCGGCCTTCCGCAGCCAGGCCGCCAGCGCGGTGAGCATCTGCCGATAGGTCGGCAGCAAGAGTTCGCTTAACGTCATGCCGCGGAGCTTTCCGCCTTGATGGGCGCTTCCGGCAGGTCCTCGCCGAAGACGCGCTGGTAGAATTCCGCGATGGTCGGGCGTTCCAGCTCGTCGCACTTGTTGAGGAAGGTCAGGCGGAAGGCGCCGCCCAGATCGCCGAAGATCTCGTAGTTTTCCGCCCAGGTGAGCACGGTGCGCGGGCTCATCACGGTGGAGATGTCGCCATTGATGAAGGCTTCGCGGGTGAGGTCGGCCACCTTGACCATGTCCTCGACCATCTTCTTGCCCTCGTCCGTGTCGGCCAGCTTCTTCATCTTGGCCAGCACGATGGCGTTCTCGGTCTCGCGCGGCAGATAGTTCAGCGTGGAGACGATCGACCAGCGGTCCATCTGGCCCTGGTTGATCTGCTGGGTGCCGTGATAGAGGCCCGTCGTGTCGCCCAGCCCGATCGTGTTCGTCGTGGCGAACAGGCGGAAGAAGGGATGCGGACGGATCACCTTGGTCTGGTCGAGCAGGGTCAGCGAACCCGCCGCTTCCAGCACGCGCTGGATCACGAACATCACATCCGGACGGCCGGCATCGTATTCGTCGAACAGGAGCGCGACCGGGCGCTGCAGGGCCCAGGGCAGGATGCCTTCCTGGAATTCGGTGACCTGCTTGCCGTCGCGCAGCACGATGGCGTCCTTGCCGACCATGTCGATCCGGCTGACATGGCTGTCCAGGTTCACCCGCACCATCGGCCAGTTGAGCCGTGCGGCGACCTGCTCGATATGGGTCGACTTGCCGGTGCCGTGATAGCCTTGCACCATCACCCGGCGGTTATAGGCGAAACCCGCCAGGATCGCCCGCGTGGTCGCGGGATCGAAGACGTAGTCGGGATCCACTTTCGGCGTATGTTCGTCCGGCTGGGAGAACATCGGCACGTCGAACCCGGCATCGAAGCCGAACAGCTTTTTCGTGTCCGCGGTCGTGTCGGGGGCGGAAAGGGGGAAGTCTTCGCTCATCGAACCGGTCTTTGCCTTGCCTGACGGCCGTTCTTGCTGCGGCCGCGTAAAACATGTCCTTCGGACGTAACGCACGTCCGCCGGTCCGGCAAGTCGGGGCGCTGAGGCGAATGGCCGCCCCGCGGGGGCAGGGCGGCCGGTTGGGGATCAGGCGAGCTGCTGGGCGATGCCCTGCACATTGCGGGTCGAGCTTTCCACATCGCGGGTGGCCGCGTCGATGCGCTGGATCGCCTCGCTGATATCGGTCACGCCCTCGGCGACATCCTGCATGTTCGCCGACATGTCGGCCGTCACGGAGGTCTGTTCCTCCACGGCGGCGGCCACGGCGGAGGATACGCTCTCCACCTCGGAAATCGTGCCGCGGATCGAGGCGATGGCCTCGGCGGCGCGCTGGGTGGCCCCCTGGACCTCGGCGACCTGGGCGGAGATTTCCTCGGTGGCCGAGGAGGCCTGGTTGGCGAGGCCCTTCACTTCCGATGCGACCACCGCGAAACCCTTGCCGGCCTCGCCGGCACGGGCCGCCTCGATCGTGGCGTTCAGGGCCAGCAGGTTGGTCTGCTCGGCAATCGCCGTGATCAGGTTGACGATCTCGCCGATGCGCTGGGCGGAATCGGCCAGGGTTTTCACCGTGGCGTCGGTGGAATCCGCTTCGACCACTGCCTCCCGGCTGATCTGCGAGGCCCGGGAGACCTGCTGGCTGATCTCGGCCGCCGACGCGGAAAGCTGTTCGGCGCCCGAGGCAATCGACTGCACGCCCGTGGAGGCCTGGGTCGCCGCGGCCGCCACGCTGGCGGTCTGGGACGAGGTGTTGGACGCCGACTCGGAGATCTTTGTGAGGTCCTCGGCGATCGTCTTCTGCGCCTCGGCGCGGCGATGGCGCTCGGCCACCTGTTCGGTGATGTTCGTGGCGAATTTCACGACCTTGAACGGGTTGCCGTCCATGTCGAGGATCGGATTGTAGCTCGCCTGGATCCAGACGTCGCTGCCATCCTTGGCGATGCGGCGGTATTCGGCCGACTGGAACTCGCCCCGGGCTAGCGTCGCCCAGAATTCCTTGTATTGCGGCGTGTCGCGCTCGTCGGCGGCGACGAAGATGCGGTGATGCCCGCCGCGGACCTCCTCGAGGGTATAGCCCAGCGTGTCGAGGAAGTTCTGGTTCGCCGTCTGGATCGTGCCGTCCAGGTCGAACTCGATGATCGCCTGGGACTTGTCGAGCGCATCCAGCTTGCCCCGCACCTCGGCGTCGGCAAGTTTGCGGTCCGTCACGTCGGTGGCGAACTTGACGATGGCATAGGTCCGGCCCGATGCGTCCTGGACCGGATTGTAGCTGGCCTGGATCCAGACCGGGCGGCCGCCCTTGCCGAAGCGCTTGAATTCGGCCACCTGGGGCTCGCCCCGGCGCAGGCTGTCCCAGAACGCCCGGTAGGCCGGGGAGCCCGCATAGGCTTCGTCGACGAACATGGAATGGCATTCGCCGCGGATCTCGCCCAGCGTATATCCCATCGCATCGAGGAAGTTCTGGTTCGCCGTGACGACCTTGCCGTCCGGCGTGAACTCGATCACGGCCTGAGAGCGCGCGACGGCTTCGTATTTCTCGGCAATACGACTATTGCCCGATCTGTTCATCTTAAACATTTGAGACCCCTGCCCTGGTCAACGTCTTATTTCCCAACCGATCTAGAAACCTTTTTGGTTTCAATTTGATTCGATTTCGCGTGGGTCCCGTGAACAAGGTGTTAACGCGCGCAGGTTGCTCCGATCACGATTTGAAGCCACCTTTTGTTAAACATAGAAATAGCTTAGTATTTTCATGCATTTGATTGCAGAAAAATCAATCCTGTTTCGTTTTGAAACAATTGCAACATTATAGTATAAGCCGTGAGCAGTTCGAATTTTACTGGAGCGGGAACTTCAGTATTGTGCACCTGAAGGTTATGCTTGAGACAATCTTTCCGGTTCACGCCATGCCGGCGTTCTTGAGGATCTGGTAGGCCGCGATCACGCGGCCCAGCTGTTCCTCGCTCGAACGGTCGCCGCCATTGGAATCCGGGTGGAAGCGCTTGACCAGCTCGGCATAGCGGCGGCGGACCTTGGACGCGTCCACATCCGCCTCCAGCCCCATCGTCTCGAGCGCCTTGGACTGGAGCCGGCCCATCGACTTCTCGCGCGGCGCTTCCCTGTGCGGTGCGCTGCGATCGCCGAACATGCCGAACGGGTCGGCAAAACCGTCGGCGAAATCGCGGCTGGCGCGCTGGGACTTGGCGCTGGCGGAATGCGTATTGCGCCAGCCCCAGGTCGGCCGGTGACCGTAGGCCGCGCTCTCGCGGAAGGCCGAGGCCGCGTGCTCGTTCATGCCCTCGAAGAAGTTCCAGGACTTGTTGTATTCCGCCGCATGGTTCTGACAGAACCAGTAGAAATCGTTCAGCCGGTCGTTCGACTTGGGCGCGCGGCTGTCGCCATGCCTGCGGCAGCCCGGCCACTCGCACACACGCTCCTCCGGCGCCGGCTCGTCCTTGGGCGGCTTGATGCGGATATCCTTGAACCGCGGCTTGTATTCGAAGGCGCCTGACATGTCCCGATTATGGGCATGCGTCCGTAAAGCGGCAATGAAATGCCTGTTGAAATTTAATTCACCCGCAGGGCCCTCCACCCGCCGGGCGGGCCATGCTACAATCAACGCTTCCCGCTACACGCGATTGACAGGATTGCCGGGCTCCTCTCCCGTAAAAGGCAGGAGGAGGGCGGGCCGTCATGTCCCTGGACAACTGGTTCATCGAAACGATCCTGCCGCTGGAAGGCGCGCTGGACCGTTTCCTGCGGCGCAACTGGCGCAACGCGTCCGACGTGCCGGATCTGCGCCAGGAGACCTATGCGCGCGTCTTCCGCGCCGCCCAGTCCGGCGGTCTGCCCGAGCATCCCAAGGCGCTGCTTTTCACCACGGCGCGCAATCTCATCATCGACCGGATCCGCCGCCAGCAGGTCGTGCACATCGAAAGCGTGATGGATATCGAGGCGCTGAACGTCGCACTGGATGAGGCCGGTCCGCTGGAGCAGCTGACCGGCCGTGCGGAGCTGCGGCGTCTGCAGGCCGAACTGGACCGCATGCCGGAGCGCACGCGGGACATTGTCGTGCTGCGCAAGATCCACGGCCTGTCGCAGAAGGAGACGGCGGCCCGGCTGGGCGTCTCCGAACCGACGGTCGAGCGTCACGTCGCGGCGGGCATGCGCCGTCTCGCCGACGCGCTGCAGCGCGAGAACAGGTCTGGGCGAAGCCGGAAACAACCGGACGCCAGGGAGAGGACACCGGGTCGTGAGCACTGAACCGGACATGACCGGCGTCGGCGACGCCGAACGGATCGAGCGCGAGGCCGCCGGCTGGCTGGCCCGGCTGGACCGTGACGGCCGGATGGACGGCGGGGCGGAGCTGGACGCCCTGATAGAGGCCGATGCGGATTTCGCCGCCTGGGTCGGCTCTTCGTTCAATCATCGCGTGGCCGTGCTGCGCCTGCTGGCCGCCTGGCAGCAGGCCGACCGGCTCGGCGCGCTGGGCGGCGGTGCGCCCGCCGCCCTGCCGCGCCGGCGCCTGCCGCGTGCGGCGGGGCTTGCCCTGGCCGCCTGCCTGGCCCTCGTCGTGGCACTGACGGCGCTCGCCGGCGGCGCGGCGCTTCTGCGCGGCGGTTCGTCCGGTGCGCCGGCCATCGAGGCGCGCTACCAGACCGGTGTGGGCATGCGCGATGTCGCGGTCTTCGCCGACGGCTCGCGCGTCGAGCTGAACACCGCCACCCTGTTGAGGACGACATCGTCCGACCGGATCCGCCATGTCGAGCTGGTCGACGGCGAGGCCTATTTCGACATTGCCCGCAACGAGGCGCTGCCCTTCGTCGTGGATGCCGGGACCGCCCGCATCACCGTTCTGGGCACCGAATTCTCCGTGCATCGCACGCCCTCCGGTATCGAGCTGATGGTGCTGGAAGGCTCGGTGCGGCTGGAAAGCGGCGATGGCGGGGCGAGCGAGCGCGTCTCCCTCGTGCTGGAGGCCGGTGCCGTCGCCCGCACGGGCGCCGACCGGTCGGTCCTGGTGGAGCGGCGCGGCCTGGACCGGCTGACGCGGGAGACGGCGTGGCGCGAGGGCCAGCTCTATTTCGACGAGACGCGGCTGGCCGACGTGGCAGCGGAATTCAACCGCTACAATCACACCCGCCTCGTCATCGCCGACCCCGGCCTGGCGGACATTCCGGTCGGCGGGACCTTCCGCGCCGGCAATGTGGAAGGCTTTGCCCGCCTGCTCGAGGAGGGCATGGGGCTGAGCGTGGAGCGCCGCGGCGGCGACCTCGTGATATCCTCCTGATCGTCCCGGTCCGGAAAATTTTTTTGATGGAAATCCAGATCCGCTTCGTCTGAGCCGGGTGGAGGGGTGAGGTCCGGAGACAACGCCGGCCCGCCTGAGGACAGAGGGGATCTACCAATGCGCACACTCATGCTTTCTTCCACGGCCGCCATCGCCATGGCCATGGCGGCCCCGTCCGGCGCCGCCGGCGCCCAGGACCGGGACACGACCTATTTCGACATTCCGGGCGGCACGCTCGAAGCGGCGCTGGACAGCTATATCGACCAGTCCGGCCGCGACCTGGTCTACCGCACCGACCAGGTGGCCGATGTCCGCGTGCCCGGCGTGGCCGGCGAATACGCCAGCGTGGACGCGCTGAACCATCTCCTGTCCGGCTCCGATCTGGTGGCCGTGTCCGACACCTCCGGCGCTCTCATGGTGGTTGCTCGCGCTCAGACCGCGGCCCAGGCCCAGCCGGCCGCCCAGCCCCGCCGCCAGCCGGCCGAGGCGGCACCGGCCGACGAACCCGAAGAGCCGGAGGTCATCACCGTGGTCGGATCCCAGATCCCCGGCGTCCGCGTCGACGGCGCTCTGCCGGTCACGGTGCTCGACAGCGACGCGATCGAGGCGCTGGGCGGGCTCGATGCCGATGACATCTTCCGCTCCATCCCGCAGATGGGCGATGTCGGTTTCAACTCGACGGAGAACGTCTCCGGCGGCATCAATTCGGCCCGCGGTGACGTGGCCTCGATCAATCTGCGCGCCCTGGGCACGGGCAATACGCTGATGCTGCTCAATGGCCGCCGCATGGTGAACCATCCGGGCACCCAGTCGGAAAACCTGGTTCCCGTCGTCACGGTCAATGCCAATGCGATCCCGATCACCGGTATCCGGCGCGTCGAGGTCCTGCTCGACGGCGCCTCCGCGCTCTACGGTTCCGATGCCGTGGCCGGCGTGGTGAACACGGTGCTCAAGGACGATTTCGACGGGCTGGTTCTGGACCTGCGCTATGGCGGGGAGCCGGACGTGGACAGCCGGGAAGTGCGGATGACGCTGCAGGCCGGCCGCAATTTCAACCAGGGCCGCTCCAACATCTCCCTGTTCGCGGCCTATACCGACCGCGATCCCGTCTACGCCTCCGAGCGCGACTGGGCGGCCGATGCCGACCTGCGCAGCCGGCTGCCGGAGGACTGGGCCGACGACACCCAGTTCCGCAACAATTCGAACAACTCGCCCTGGGGCGCCTTCACCCTGTTCGACCTGGGGACCGGCGACTACGCCTCGCTTCCAGGCGTGACCAATTCTTCCGGCGGCTTCCACATCCAGCCGGACACGATGTCGGGCTGCCTGGTGAGCCTCGGCGACGGCCTGTGCATCGACGACAGCAATTCCTCCGGCAGTGTGGCGGCCCGGTTCAACACCAATGCCGACCGCTCCATCAATAACGGCGTGGAACGGCTCAACCTGTTCTCCACCTTCAACCATGATTTCGACAACGGGCTGAGCCTGTTCGCCGAGGCCGGCCTCTACCAGGCCGACAGCGAGGCGATCCGCGCCGGCTCCGCCCAGCTGACCGCCGGCCGCGTCGTTATTCCGGCGAGCAATTACTACAACCCGTTCGGCCCGGTCGGTTCGCCCAACCGGATCGACGGGATCGGCACGCCGGCCGACGGCTACGACGTGGTGCTGCGGCGCTACCGGGTCGTCGATGCCGGACCGCGCGACATCCATGTGGAGAATACCAGCTGGCGGGCCTTGGCCGGGCTGGAGGGCGAGTTCGCCGGTTTCGACTGGGAAAGCGCGCTGCTCTATTCCGAAGCCGAGACCGACGACACCACGACGCGTATCTCCAACACGCTGTTCATGGAGGCGCTCGCCCTGGACACGCCGGCGGCCTACAACCCGTTCAATGGCGGCGGCCTGCCGATCATGGAAAGCGGCGATACCACGCCTTCCGATCCGGCCACGATCGACAGCTTCCTGGTCCCGGTTTCCCGGGTCAACGAGACGAGCCTGGCGCTGTGGGACCTGCGGCTGTCGCGGCCCGACCTGTTCTCCCTGCCGGCAGGCGATGTCGGCGTGGCGGTCGGCGTGGAACACCGCCGCGAGACCTATTCCGACGACCGCGATCCGCGGCTGGACGGCACGATCCAGTTCCTCGGCCCTGAATCGGGGGAGCTGACCAGCGATGTGATGGGCTCCAGCCCGACGCTGGACAGTTCCGGCGACCGCAATGTCACCTCGGCCTTCGCCGAGTTTGCCGTGCCGGTGATCTCGCCGGACATGAATATCCCGCTCGTCCAGGCCGTCGATCTCCAGCTGGCCGTGCGCTACGAGGACTACGACCTGTTCGGCAGCGTCACCAAGCCGCGTGTCGCCGCCTCCTGGCAGGTGTCCGACGCGCTGCTCTTCCGCGCCGCCTGGTCGGAAGGCTTCAAGGCGCCGAACCTGCAGCAGCAGTTCGAGCGCAATCTGGAGCGGGTGAACAACCGCACCGACTTCGTCGCCTGCGAGGCCGATCTGCGCGCCGGCCGCATCGCCACCTTCTCCGACTGCACCCAGACCGACGCCGTGGTCAGCCAGCGTTCCGGCTCCCAGCAGCTTGGCCCGGAAGAATCGGAAAACCTCTCGGTGGGCGCGGTGATCAACGCGACTTTCCTGCCGGCAGAGATGGGGGATCTGCGCTTCACGGTCGACTACTGGTCGATCGAGCAGGAGGACGTGGTCGGCATTTTCGGCGACGAGAACCACCTCATCCTCGACTATCTGCTGCGCACGCGCGGCTCCTCCAATGCCGCCGTGGTGCGCGCCGCGCCGACGGCCGAGGAGATCGCGGCCTATGCGGGCACGGGGCTCGATCCGGCCGGCCAGGTTCTCTATGTCGAGGACAACTACACCAACCTCCTGCCGCGCGAGGCCGAAGGCATCGATTTCGGCATCTATTACGGCATCGACGACACCCGCTGGGGCGACTTCAACGTCCAGGTGAACATCGCCCAGCTGATCACGTTCGAGCAGGACATCGCCCCGGTCGAGGCGGAGATCCTGGCCGCCCAGGATGCCGGCGAGATCAGCGAAGTGGCGACGCTTTCGGGCGTCGGCGATCTGATCCGCCAGGACGGCCGTCCGGAATGGCGTTGGAGCTCCTCGGTGACCTGGCGCAACGGCGCCTGGGGTGCCGGCTGGTCCACCCGCTTCGTCGACGAGGTCTTCGATACCAGCGCCACCAACGACGATACCGGCGAGTACTGGACGGTGGACTCGCAGGCCCGTCACAACATCTACGGCCAGTACACCTTCGGCTGGGAGGGCGAGCGCCCGCTGCGCCTGCGTGTCGGGGCCCGCAACGTGTTCGACGTGGATCCGCCGCTGGCCGACGAGAGCTTCGGCTATCTCGGCTCGCTGCATTCCTCCCGTGGCCGCTTCGTCTATGTGAGTGCGAGACAGACCTTCTGATGGACTTTCCTCCGCGTGACGGGAGGCCGGTGGCGTTCGCTGCCGGCCTCCTTCTTTCCGGCCTGGCCCTGTCCGGCCTGGTCGGCTGTGCCACCACGACGCCGGCGTCGGCGGGGGAGGCGGGGCTTTGCGGAACGCAGACCGTGCGGATCAGCACGGATTTCCTCGCGGCCGGCCAGCATCGCTGTCTCGCCCGGGAGGGCGACCGTTTCATCCTCCGCGTCGATCCGGAAATCGCCGTCGATCCGCCCGTCAATCCCAGCCCCTGGTACGCCTTCGACATCGACAGCGCACGAGGCGGTCCGGTCGAGGTGGTGCTGGACTATGGCGGTTACTGGCACCGCTATGCGCCGCGGATCCGCAGGCCCGGCGAGGACTGGCGCCTGCTGGACGACGCCGCGATCGAAGTGTTCGAGGAGGATCATCGCGCCCGGCTCGTGCTGGACCTGCCGCCGGGGCAGACCCGGATCGCCGCCCAGCCGCCGCTGGCGCCGGCGGACATTGCGCGCTGGAGCGACCGGTTCGCCGGGGAGCATGGTTTCCAGCGTGTCGAATACGGCCGGTCCCGCGAGGGACGGGCGCTGAGCGCCATTGTCGCGGGACCGGCCGATGCGGACCGCCTCGTCGTTGCCCTGACCCGCCAGCATCCGCCCGAGCTTTCCGGCGGCCGGGCCTTCGAGGCTCTCGCCGACACGCTCGCCGCCGCCCTGGCGCAGGACGCGATGCCCGGATACCGCGTGCTCTTCCTGCCGCTGGTCAATCCGGACGGTGTCGCGAACGGCCACTGGCGCCTCAATGCCGGCGGCGTCGATCTGAACCGCGACTGGTTCGAGGCCGGCGAACCGGAGATCGCCGCCGCGCAGGCGCTGATCGAACGGGAGGCCGGGGGCCGGACGGTCGTCGCCTTTCTCGATTTCCACTCCACGCGCCGCACCCTGGTCTACAATCCGCCGGCCGGTCTGGCGGAACGGGGCGATGCCCTGATGGCGGACATGGCCGCGCGCTTTGCCGCCGCCATGGAGACCCCGCCCGACTGGGTGGAGGGGCACAATGCCGAGGCCGGCACGTCCAAGGCCTGGGCGCTGCGCACTTTCGGCGTGGCGGGCCTGACCGTCGAGCTGGCCGACGAGGCCACACCGGCGGAGAGCGCGACGGTCGGCCGGGTGGCGGCAGAGGCGGTGATCGCGGGCGCCGCGCCGCCATCGTGACGGCGGTCTGCACGCGTGCTGTGGCGTGGGTGCGCGGTGCGCGCTAAATCTCGCTCCCGTCAGCCAGTTGCGGAGCCCGCGCCATGCCGATGAAAGAGACGATCGAAACGCGCCTCACCGAGGCATTGTCGCCGACGCATCTCGAGGTGCGCGACGACAGCCACCTGCACGCCGGTCATGCCGGTGCGCGGCCGGGCGGCGAAAGCCATTTCACGGTCGAGATCGTGTCGGACCGCTTTGCCGGCCGCTCGCGCATCGACCGCCACAGGATGGTCAATGATGCGCTGTCCGCCGAACTCGCCAGCCAGATCCACGCCCTGGTGATCCGCGCGCGGGCGCCGGGCGAGTAGCGCCGGCCCGCTGACGTTGAGAAGCCCGGCCGTTGAAACGGGGCCGGCCCGGACTAGTTCGCTTCGCCAGTGATCCCTGATGCGAGGCGCGCTCGATGCTGAACCGGTCCCTGTTTGCGACGATGACGATGGCGGTGTCCGCCCTGTGCCTGGGGGCGTGCAGCACGGCGTTCGAGACGCCGACCAGCCTGTCGCGCGACGACCGGCTGAGCGCGGGCGAGCGGCGTCTGGTGCCGGTGATGGAATATGCCGACGGTGAAGCGCTGGCCGCGTTCGGCGAGCTGCACCTGCCCCTGGCCGGGGTGGCGCCGCAGGCCGATATCGATGCCGGGCTCGACCGGGACCGGCTGGACCGGCTGCGGGCGATGCTGTCCCAGGAACTCTGCCAGCGCTTTGCCCGCGGCGGTTTCTCCGTTCTGCCGGACGCGGAGGCGGCGTCGCCGCAGACGCCGCGGCTGAGTGCGACGGTGACCGGGCTGCGGCGCAACAATATCGCCACGACAGGCCTGTCCCGCGCCATCGGCGTGGCGGTGCCCGGACCGCTCAATCCGCGCGTGCCGCTGGGGATCGGGTCGCTGGGGGCGGAGGGCGAGATTCTCGACGCCGAGGGGCGCCAGCTGGCCGCGATCCGCTGGGCCTCCCGCAACCATCTCGTCTCCGGCGGCGGGGTCACCACGATACTGGACGGGCCGGACGCCTTCGGAAATCTGGCCGACGCCACGGAGCTGACGAGCGTCTTTGCCGATGCGTTCGGCGATCTCGTCGTGGAAGCCCGCCAGGACCGCGAGGCCAGCGCGGGCGAAACGCCCCGCGGCACGTGCGACGCCTATTTCGACATGATCGGCGAGGACCCGGCTACACCACCGGATCCAGTTCGTCGGGGCTGACCGAGACGCGCAGCCGCGTGATCTGGTTGCGGCGGCGTTCGACGACCTCGAAACGGGCGCCGTGGAACTGGAAGACCTGGCCGCGTTCCGGGATGGTCTGGGCCTCGTGGATCACCAGGCCGGCAATGGTGACGGCCTCCTCGTCGGGCAGTTCCCAGTCGAGCGCCCGGTTGAGATCGCGGATCGGCACGGAACCGTCGACCAGCCAGCTGTCCTCGGTGTCCGGGCGGATGCCCTCCACGGCGATGTCGTGCTCGTCCTCGATGGCGCCGACGATCTCCTCGAGAATGTCCTCCAGCGTCACCAGCCCCATCAGCGCACCATACTCGTCGACCACCAGGGCGAAGTGCTCGCGCTTCTCGCGGAAGGCGTTGAGCTGGTCGAGGACTTCCGTGGTCTCCGGCACGAACCAGGGTTCGCGGCGCAGCGCATCGATATCGATCGCCGAGGCGTCGCCATCGGCCTCGTGCAGCGCCCGCGCCATGTCGCGCACATGCAGGATGCCGACGATGTTCTCCGCATCGCCCTTGTAGAGCGGCAGGCGGGTGTGCGGGCTGTGCAGGGCCTCGGTGACGATCTCGGCCGGCTTCTTGTCCGCGTCGATCATCACGATCGACTTGCGGTGCACCATGATGTCGTCGACCGTCAGCTCGCGCAGGTCCAGCACGCCGCCGAGCATGTCGCGGTCGTCCTTCACCACGCCGCCTTCCTCGTGGTGCAGGGCGATGGCGCCGCGCAGCTCGTCATGGGCCGAAAGTACCGGGCCCTCCACATTCGCGCCGAACAGGCGCAGCGCGCCGCGCACCACGATCTGCACCGCCCCGACGACCGGCGCGAACACCTTCACCACGAGCAGGATCGGCCGCGCCACGGTCAGGGCGAAACGGTCCGGATTGGACAGGGCGTAGGTCTTGGGCATGACCTCGGCGAAGACCAGAACGAGGATGGTCATCACCAGCGTCGCCCAGAGCACCGAATTGCCGCCCAGCAGGTCCTCGAACAATTGCCCCGCGATCATCGACGCGGCGATGTTGACGAGATTGTTGCCCAGCAGGATCGAGCCGAGCAGGCTTTCCCCGTCGCTGATCAGCTTGTTCACGACGACGGCGCCGGGATGCTTGTCGCGCTCCATCTGCAGCATGCGCGCCCGCGACGTGGCGGTCAGCGAGGTCTCGGAGCCGGAAAAGAAGGCAGACAGGCAGAGAAGGCCGACGATCATCAGCGCCGGGCCGATCAGGGTCCAGTCGAGGCTCATTTAAGCTGGGTCTCCAGGAAACGGGTCAGGTCGGTGTCGTCGGTATCGCGATCGATGAAGGCGTCGCCGATACCGCGCGCCAGGACCAGCGCGATCCGCCCGTCCCGGTTCTTCTTGTCATCGCGCATGCGGTCGATCAAGCGCTCGGCATCCCAGTCGGAATGCGCCAGCGCCATGGGTCCGTCCGGCAGGCCCGCGGCGCGCAGGTGCGCCCGGACCCGTTCGACATCCTGCGCCGGGCACAGGCCGCGATGGGCGGAGAAGGCGAAGGCGAGGGCCAGGCCCGCCGCGACGGCCTCGCCGTGGCGGATCTTGTCCTTGGGCGCTTCCGCCTCGAAGGCATGGCCGAATGTATGGCCCAGATTGAGCAGGGCGCGGGCGCCGGCCTCGCGCTCGTCCTCGGCCACGATGCCGGCCTTGAAGGCGATGGCGGCGGCCACGGCCTCGCTGAGCGCTGGCCCGTCGAGCACATCCGCGCCGGCCGCTTCCAGGCGGTCGAAGAGGGGCCGGTCGCCGATCAGCGCCGCCTTGACGATTTCCGCATACCCGGCGCGGCGTTCGCGCGGCGGCAGGGTGGCGAGCAGGTCGGCATCGGCGATCACCAGGCGGGGCTGGTGGAAAGTGCCGACGAAATTCTTGCCGTGGGCGGTGTTGATCCCGGTCTTGCCGCCGACCGAACTGTCGACCTGGGCGAGCAGGGTGGTGGGGATCTGGACGAAGTCGACGCCGCGCTTGGTGATCGAGGCGGCAAAGCCGGTCAGGTCGCCGATCACGCCGCCGCCCAGGGCAATCACCGCTTCGGAGCGTTCGATGTTCCGGTCGAGCAGCGTGTCGACAAGATGCTGCAGCCCGTCCCAGCTCTTGGTCGTCTCGCCCGGCTCCAGCACGACGGGGTCGGCGCGCAGGCCGGCGCCCTCCAGCCAGTTGGACACGGTTTCCAGGTGCAGGCCGGCCACGGTGCGGTCGGTGACCAGGATGGCCCGGCCGCGCGGGAAGAGGGCGGAGAGCTGCGGCTGGGCCGCGCGCAGGGCGCCGGCGCCGACGAGCACGTCATAGCTGCGCGCGCCCAGCCCCACGGATACGGAGAGAATATCGCTCAAGCCTCGGCCTCCCGGGCACCCAGCGCCCGCATGATTTCATCCAGTGTGGTCTGATGCGATCCGGCGGACGCGTCGACATGGATATCCGCCTCTGCATACGCGGGCGTGCGGGTCTCGAGCAAGCGTTCCAGGACGGCCCGCGGATCGCTGTCGCGCAGGAGGGGGCGCGTGTCGCGGCGGGAGACCCGCTTCATCAGCGTGTCGACATCCGCCTGCAGCCAGACCGACACGCCCTTTTCCTTCACCCGGGCCCGCGTGTCGTCGTCCACGAAGGCGCCGCCGCCCAGCGCGATCACCATGGGCGGTTCGTCCAGAAGGCGGGCGATCACCTTGCGTTCGCCGTCGCGGAAGGCGGCTTCGCCGAAATCGTCGAAAATCTCCGAAACCGTCCGCCCGGCCGCGCGTTCGACTTCCTCGTCGGCATCGCGGAACTCCAGGCCGAGCGACTTCGCCAGCCGTCGGCCGACGGTCGTCTTGCCGACGCCCATGAGGCCGATCAGCACGATGGGCCGGTCCGTTTCGAGTGCACGCGTCATGTCTAGCGGTATAAACGGTCTGGAAATCGCCGCAATCACGGTTAGGCTCCGCAACGAGTTCCGGTGCAGCGATCTGACGCCGGACGGTCTGATCATGGAGTAGGGCGAATGCGGGGTTTTCTGATTGGTGTGCTGGTCGTTGGCGTGCTGGCGCTGGTCGGTTTCGGGACCCTCGCCGTGATCGCGAACGGGATGGAACCCACCCGGGAGAGTGTAAGTGTCGAGCTGGAAGACGATTTCCCGCGCTAGCCTGCTGGCAGCGCTGCTGGGCGGAACCGCCCTGGCGCAGGATCCGATCGAGGTGGAGCGCCTGGATGCGCTGGACCCGCTGGAAGTGGGCCTGCCGGGTGCATCCATGGGCCCGCGGATGTGGGAAGGCACGGGGCGCGACATGGCGCAGGCCGTGCTGACCCGGTTGCCCGCGGCCGATGGCGAGGGCTATGCCAGCGAGACGCTGGCGGATGTGGCGCGCTCCGTGCTCGCCTCGGGCGGACGCCCGCCGGCCGGAGGGCGCGGCGAGGCGGCCCTGGCGGCCCTGCGGGTCGATCGCCTTCTGGCTGCGTCCGGCGCCGGCGAGACCTTCGACCTGCTGGAGCGCACGCCGGGCGTCAACCGGGTGCCGGCGCTGGCGCGCTGGCATGCCGAGCTGGGCTTTGCCACGGGCAATGCGGAACGCGCCTGCCGCACCGCCAACGCCCTGACCGACAATCGCGACGCACCTTACTGGCTGCGCGCCCGCGCCTACTGCCTGGCGCTTGAAGATCGCGACGCCGCCGCCGAGCTTACCGCCGAACTCGCCCGCAGCGCCGAGCCGGACGACGGGTTCGACGCCCGCCTCTTCGCGCTCACGCTCGACACGCCCCTGGACGCGGATGTCCCCGGTGCGGACAGCGGCCTGGAATGGTCCATGAGCCGGCGCCTGCCCGGAACCGAAGAGCGGCCGGCGCTCGCGGAGGACGCGCCTCGCTGGCTGCGTGAAGCGGCGCATCACGGCGCGGAACGCCGCCGGCCGGCTGCGGTCGACGATCCGATGGCGCTGTTCGTCACCGCCGAGGAAACGCTCGAGGGCATGGAGCGCCATCACGCGCTGGAAGCGGTGCTCGCCCAGGGCCGGGACCGGGAACTGGCCGGCCAGGCGCTCGGCGTGCTGCTGGCGGATACCGGCGGCGGCGACCGCTTCATCCATGTCGCGCGCCATCACGGCCGCGAGATCGAGACACTGCCCATCACCCGCGCGACGCTGGAACATGGCTATGAGATCGCGCTCGCCGCCTTGCTGGTCGGCGATGTCCGGCTGGCCGCGGAATGGCGCGATGCGCTGGTCAACGGCCCGCCCCGCCGGACCCCGCCGCCGGGACTGACTGTCACCGGCCCGGACGGCGCCGCCAAACCCGTGCCGATGGACGAAGCCGCGGCTCTTGCCCTGCCGCCGGAGCCGGAATGGGTTCCGCCCAGCCCGCGCCGCATGGTGGCGCTCGACCTGGCCATCGCGATCGCGGCCGACGAGATGCGCGGCGGTCCCTACGAGGCGGTGCAGGCCGCCTGGCTGGAAGGCCAGGGCGATGCCGTCCTGCCGGAGATGCTGGCCATGACGCGGCTTGGCGCCCCGATCCCCGCCGGGTTCAGGGCGCGGCTGCTGGCGGACGAGACGCCCGCGGCGCCCGGCGGGCTGGCCGCCCTGGACGCTGCCGTTCGCGCCGATGCGCGCGGTGAAGCCGCGCTGCTGGCCATCGCCGTTCTGGCCGACCCGGCCACGTCCGGCCATCCGGATGCCTCCTCGCGCGCCATCGCGGCGCTCGATGCGGTCGGTTTGCGCGAGGCGGCCCTGTCCATCCTGCTCGAACGGGCGGTGAAGAGGGCGTTGTGAGCGCGTCCCGGGAGATTGCGCTCTTCCTCGACATGATGGCCGCCGAGCGCGGCGCGGCGGTCAACACGCTGGAGGCCTATCGCCGCGATCTCGACGATGTCGCGGCCCGGTTGAAGGCTGGCGGGTCCGAACTGGGCACCGCCAAGACCGCGGATCTGGAAGGCGTGCTGGCGGGTTTCGCGGCCGACGGGCTGGCGCCCTCGACGGCGGCGCGGCGGCTTTCGGCGATCAAGCGCTTCTACCGGTTTCTCCTGTCCGACGGGCGGCGGGGCGACGATCCGGCCTCGGCCCTCAAGGCGCCCAAGCGCGGGCGCAGCCTGCCCAAAGTGCTCTCCGAGGCCGATGTGGATGCGCTGTTCGACGCGGCGGCGCGGATCGAGGGTGCCAATGGCGTGCGCACGCGGACGCTGATGGAAATCCTCTACGCCGGAGGGCTGCGGGTCAGCGAGCTCGTCTCCCTGCCGCTCAACGCCTTCGTGCGGGCGGAGCGCTGTATCCATGTCACCGGCAAGGGCGGGCGCGAGCGCCTGGTGCCGCTCACGCCGAACGCGCTGGAAGCCGTGACGGCCTATCGGGCGGTGCGCGAGACGCATCTGCCGCAAGACCCCGTGCGGGCCAAGCGGGCCGGGCGCTTTCTTTTCCCCTCGCGCACGGCGAAGGCCGGCCACATGACGCGCGAGCGCTTCGCCCAGATCCTGGGCGATCTGGCCGTGGCGGCGGGCCTGGATCCCGCGAAAGTCTCGCCGCACGTGCTGCGCCATGCCTTCGCCACGCATCTGCTGGCGCGCGGTGCGGATCTGCGCAGCGTGCAGATGCTGCTGGGCCATGCCGACGTGTCGACCACGCAGATCTACACCCATGTGCTGGACGAGCGGCTGAAAACCCTTGTGGAAACGGCGCATCCGCTGGCGCGCAAGCCCGATAGCGGCTGACAAGGTTGACGTATGCGTAAGCACGGTCACCAAGGCTTGTGACCGGGTGGCTAGCTGGCTAGGTTGCCCCAACCTTTTGCGTTCACAGGTGTTGGCAGGGCATGTCCGACCCCACACGTACCTATCTCGATTTCGAGCGGCCGCTGGCCGAACTGGAAGCCAAGATCGAGGAACTCGAGTCCCTGGCCGGCGGGTCCAGCGAGGATTCGCCCGATACGGCGGAAGAGACGGCGCGCCTGCGCCACAAGGCGAACGAGCAGCTCGCCAGCCTCTATTCCAAGCTCGATCCCTGGCGCAAGACGCAGGTCGCGCGCCATCCCGAGCGGCCGCATTTCCGCGACTACCGCAAGGCGCTGATCGAGGATTTCGAGGAGCTGAGCGGCGACCGGCGCTTTTCCGAGGATGCCGCCATCATCGGCGGGCTGGGCCGTTTCCGCGGCCGGTCGGTCGTGGTGATCGGTCACGAGAAGGGCCACGACACCGAAACCCGCATCAAGCACAATTTCGGCATGGCGCGCCCGGAAGGCTATCGCAAGGCGATCCGCCTGATGGATATTGCGGAAAAGTTCGACCTGCCGGTGCTGACCTTCGTCGACACCGCCGGCGCCTATCCGGGCCTGGGCGCGGAAGAGCGCGGCCAGTCCGAGGCGATCGCGCGCTCGACCGAGCGCTGCATCAATCTGGGCACGCCGCTGATCTCCACCATCACCGGCGAGGGCGGGTCCGGAGGCGCTGTGGCGCTGGCCTCGGGCAATGTCGTGATGATGCTGGAGCACTCGATCTATTCGGTGATCTCGCCGGAAGGCTGTGCCTCCATCCTGTGGAAGGATTCGGCGCGGGCCCGCGATGCGGCCGTGGCCATGAAGGTGACGGCGCCGGATCTCCTGGAGCTGAAGATCGTCGACGAGGTGGTGCCCGAGCCGATCGGCGGGGCGCACCGTCACCCCGACGACGTCATGCGCGCGGTCGGCAATGCCATCGAGAAGCATCTCATCGAGCTCGACAGCCTGTCGCCGGAAGCCCTGCGCAAGCAGCGCCGCGAACGCTTCCTGGCCATCGGCCGGATGGAAAACGGCGGCTAGTTCTGGGCGATTGCCCCCTTTATTGTCATCCCGGATGGATGCCCGGCCTTGAGCCGGGCGCAAGTCCGGGACCCATACTCCCGGTGCTTGTCCAGCTGTCGCTGATATTGAGCCTGCTTCCGGTCCACATCGGCGCGTATGGGTCCCGGCTCTACGCCCCGCCTACGCGGGGCATTCGGCCGGGATGACACCCAAAAGCCTTAAGAGACCCGCTCGCCCCCGACACGACGCGACACCCGCATCGGCACCTCATTGTCCGGCTGCAGGGTGATGCGCATGACCGGCCGCGGGTCGCGCGGCCCGTCGAAGTCGAAGCGCACCCGGCGCAAAAGGCAGGCGAGCACGATCACCATTTCCATCATGGCGAACCGCGCCCCGATGCACACGCGCGGGCCCAGCCCGAAGGGCAGGTAGGCGTCGCGCGGGATGGATTTCGCGGCCTCGCCGAGGAAGCGTTCCGGGCGGAAACTGTCGGGCTCGGCCCAGATGTCGCGCTGGCGATGCAGCAGCCAGGTCGAGACCAGCACATCGGTCTTGGCGGGCACCGGCAGGCCGTTGACGATGTCCCATTCCCGCGAGGTGCGTGCCAGCATGGGCGCGGACGGGTAAAGGCGCAGGCTCTCCTTGATCACCGCCTCGGTCCAGGGCAGCAGGGCGGCCCATTTCGCCGGGTCCGTCCCGTCCAGCGGCGCCGCGTCGATCTCGGCTTCCAGCCGGTCGCGGACCTCCGGCGAGCGCGACAGCAGGTAAAGCGTCCAGGCCAGGGACCGGGCCGTGGTCTCGTGCCCGGCGGCGAGGAAGGTGAGCAGGTTGTCGGTGACGGCCGTGTCGTCCAGTCCGGCGCCCAGAAGAAGGTCGAGAAAGTCCGGTGCACGGCCGGCCTCTTCCGGCGACGGTGCCGTGCGGCGGTGCGCGGCGAGTTCAGAGACCTGGCGGCGCAGATCGGCGATCACGCGGCGCGAGCGGCCCTGACCGATGCGTGGCAGCCAGCCGGGCAGGTGCAGCAGGTCGAAAGGATGCGGGATGCCGCTGATCTCCAGCAGTTTGTGGATGCCGTCCGTGAAGCGCGCCTTGTCCAGGGCCTCATCGCCGGAAAACAGGGTCTCGATCAGCACGTCCAGCGTGAGATCGACCATGGCGTCCGACACGGAGACGGTGCGGCCGTCCACGGTCTCGAAAGCGGTCGCGGCGCCCTCGCAGACCTGGCGGATCTGCGGCGCGAAGGCATTGACCTTCCGCGGTGTGAAGACCGGCGAGACCGCCTTGCGCGCCTTGCTCCAGGTCTCGCCTTCCGCCGTCAGCAGCCCGTCGCGCAGAAAGGGTTTCAGCACCGCCTGGCGCAGCGGGTTCATGGTGAAATTGTCCGACCGCGTGACGAAGCAGTGATGGATGGCGTCCGGATCGTTGACGATCAGGCTGGAGCGGCCGAGGAAGCGGAAGGGCGCCATGCGGATCGAGAAATGGTGCTCGCCCCAGATCTCCAGCGGATTGCGCCGCATGGCCCGAAAATAGGTCCAGTAGTCCGACGGCCGCAGCTTGCCGACGCCGCTATAGACGGCGTAGGGCGGTTTGGGCGGCTGAAAGACCTGGTTCATGATGCCTCTTCGATCTCCTCCTTCGATACAATCTAGGGCGGAAATCGTTCCGCTCCCATGGGCGAAAGGTCGCGGGGCGCTACTGGCTGGCCCAGACGATGCGCGCCATCCAGTCGATCTCGGCAAGGGCGATGCTGCGGTCGGGTTTCGCGGGATTGAGCGCATGAAGCGTGACCGCCTGGACGCTGCGCTCGCCCAGTGTCCAGGCGCAGACCTCTCCGGCGCGCTCGCGCACCAGCACGCGATCGCCGGTGCGCGGCGGGTCCTCCGGCGTGACGACCAGGCGGTCCCCGGCCCGGTAGATCGGTTCCATCTCGTCGCCCTCCACGGTCACGGCGTAGGCATTCTCGAAGGCGATGCCGGGAAAGGGCTGGCGCGTCCATTCATCCCCGCTGGGCAGGCCGCTGGCATCGAAGGCGCCGGCGGTGCGGCTGTCGGCGAGGCTTCGGGTGCGCAGAGCGGCTGTTTGCGAAACTCCGGCCACGAGATCGGCGAAGCCGGCAAAATCCATATGCGCGGCGGCCAGGGCCTTGGCGAGGCTCTCGGTCGACGGCCAGCGCGGCTTGCTGCCGTCCCGCGAGAAACGCTTGGACGGGTTGAAAGTGGTGGAGTCGAGCCCGGCCCGGCGCGCCAGGCCCGAAGGGCTGGTCTGGGCGTGCGCTGCCAGGCGGTCGATCCCGCGCCAGATCTGTTCGTGCGTGAACATGGCGGGAGTTTAGAGCGGGGAAGGCGATGGGCAAATCCGGATGCGGTCCTCCGTGCACGGCGTGCGGGACGCAATACGGCCGTGCGCTTGTTTCTCTCGCTATACATGTTTAAGTTGTAATTATGAGTTGCGCAACACAATTGCGCGTACCAGACGCGCGGGCTTGTCGAGCGTGCACGGTTTGAAGGCGGAAGCAGCAGCGCCGGGCCAGCGGCGCATCAGGGAGGATGGGCCACCCTGACCGTAGCGCCACCTATTCTTGAAAGGGGCCTCGCCTTCAGATTGGAGTGATGTCATGTGGATCTTTCCACTCAGCATCACCTTGGACATGAAAAAGACCCGGACGAGCTGGCAGGTTCGACTCCGGGTCTTCATCATGCTCTGAGGAAAGGGGGCGGGCCGGAAGGCTCGTCCTCACTCCAATCACCAATATAGCACGTGCGGCCCGGATCGCAATTGCCGCCCGGCCTTGCCACGCCTGCCGGGCGGGGCTAACCCCTCCCGCATGACGCCTCGTATCGCATACCGACTCGCCACGCCGGAGCGCTGGGCGGCCGTGATGGCCGACGGCGTCTTCACCGGCGATCCGCACGATGTCGCGGACGGTTTCATCCACCTGTCCGCTGCCGATCAGGTCGAGGGTACGCTGGTCAAGCACTATGACGAGCACGCGCGTCTGTTGCTGGTGGCGATCGATCTGGAGGCGCTCGGCGACACCGTGAAGTGGGAGAAATCCCGCGGCGGCGCGCTTTTCCCCCACGTCTATGGCGACATTCCGGCCAGCGCCGTGCGCGGCCTGCGCCATGTCGGGCGCAATGACGACGGCGACTGGGTGCTGCCGGCGGATCTGGAGCGGGACTGATGCTGCACGACAAGGCCACGCACTGGCTCCGGGGCACGGATCCGGAACGCGCCCACAGGCTGGGCATTGTGGGCCTGAAACTGGGTCTGGGACCGCGCCAGCGCGGCGCCGACGATCCGCGCCTGGCCACGCGCCTGGCCGGTATCGACCTGCCCAATCCGGTCGGCCTGGCGGCGGGTTTCGACAAGAATGCCGAGGCGCCTGATGCGCTTCTGGCGATGGGCTTCGGTTTCGTGGAATGCGGTGCCGTGACGCCGCGTGCCCAGGACGGCAAACCGCGCCCGCGCATCTTCCGGCTGGAAGACGACGAAGCGGTGATCAATCGCATGGGCTTTCCCAATCAGGGGCTGACGGCCTTCCGCGCCCGCCTGGCGCGGCGCGCGGGGCGTAGCGGCGTGGTCGGCGTCAATATCGGCGCCAATCTGGACAGCGACGACCGGATCGCCGACTACGTGACCTGCCTGGAAGCGCTGCAGGGGCTGGCGCAATTCTTCACGGTCAATGTGTCCTCGCCCAACACGCCGGGCCTGCGCACGCTGCAATCCTCCGGCGCGCTGGACGATCTGCTGCATGCGGTTGCGAGCATCCGCAGTTCTGCGCCGGTGTTTCTCAAGGTCGCGCCGGATATCGAGGACAGCGAGGCCGGCGTGATGGTCGAGGCGATCACGCGCCACGGCCTGGACGGTATCATCGTGTCCAACACGTCGATCACCCGGCCGGAAAGCCTGAAGAGCCCGCTCATGGGCGAGGCGGGCGGCCTGTCCGGTCCGCCGATCTTCGAACGGTCCACCGAACTGGTGCGCCAGTTCCGCAAGGCGGCGGGCCCGGAACTGGCCATTATCGGCGTCGGCGGTGTGGACAGTGCGGATGCGGCCTATGCCAAGATCCGCGCCGGGGCGAATGCCGTCCAGCTTTACACCGGTCTGGTCTATCACGGTCCCGGGCTGGTGGGGCGGATCAAGGCCGGCCTTGTCGAGCGGCTTCAGGCCGACGGGTTCGCGTCGGTCTCCGAGGCGGTCGGCGCCGGATAGAGCCGGCGCTCGAGACCCGGATAGGCGACACCCAGGGCCACGCCGCGGGCGACGTAGAAGACCAGGAAGGCCGCCCAGACGCCGTGATTGCCGAACAGCGGCGCCAGCACCGCGTCGGCGGCGAGATAGACCGCGACGGCGGCGATGCCCGCATTGCGCAGGACCTTGCCGCTGGTCGTGCCGATGAAGATCCCGTCCATCAGCCAGGCGCCGGCGCCGAGGAAGGGCACGACCGCGCACCAGGGCAGATAGGTCGTCGCGGCCGCCAGGGTCGCCTCGTCCTCGATCACCAGGGCCAGCGCGTCGGCGCCGAAGAAGAAGGTCGCCACGGCGAAGACGGCGCCGGCGGCGAACATCGGCTCACCGGTCAGGCGCAGCGCCTTGCGCAGGGCCGGCAGGGAGCGGCGGCCAAAGGCGCGGCCGGCCTCGGCCTCGGCGACGAAGGCGAAGGCGTCCAGCACGAAGGCCCACAGCGAGATGATCTGCAAGAGGACGTGATTGCCGGCCAGCGGGGCCGTGCCCTGGCGCGCGCCGGCATTGGCGAACCAGGTGAAGCCGATCACCAGCGTCCAGGTGCGGATCATCAGGTTGAAATTGACGTGGAACATCTCGCCGATGGCTTTCGGCTCGGCCAGCCGGGCGCGTTCCAGCGCGCCCGATGCCCATCCGCCCTGCTGTCTCAGCGCATGGGCGATGAAGACCAGGCCGACCGCCAGGCCCACCCATTCCGCGATCGCCGTGGCGGCCCCGACGCCGCCGGGGCCGTGGCCCAGACCCAGAACGAACCACAGGTCCAGCACGATATTGGTCGCGGAGAAGACGACGTAGAGGGCCAGCGTCGCCGCATTGCGCCCCTGGCCGATCAGCCAGCCCGACAGGGTAAAGGCGCCGAGCGCCGCCGGGGCGCCCCAGGCGCGGGCAAGCAGGTAGTCGGCGCCTCTCTCTTCCACGTCGGCCGCGCCCTGGAGGATGGCGAAACCGCCCCAGGCGATGATGTCGCGCAGCAGGAAGACGGTCAGGCCCAGCGCGATCGCGACGGCGAAGGCGCGCAGCAGGATGCGCTGGGCTTCCGCCGTGTCGCCCGCGCCGTCGGCCTGTGCGGTGAGCCCCGTCGTTCCCATGCGCAGGAAGTAGAAGCTCCAGTAGAAGATGGAGAAGATCGCGCCGCCCAGGGCAACGCCGCCCAGATCGGCGGTCTCGCCGGACAGGCCGAGCACGAATGTGTCGGTGACGCCGGCCAGCGGCACGGCCGCATTGGCGAAGACCAGCGGCCAGGCGCGCTTGATGACATCGGTGCGGGTGAGGGGGGCGGTCGACATGGTGCGCCGTCTAGCGCGTTTCGACCGAATGGGGAATCCGGTTTCCCGGTTCCCTTGCGTCGGATGAGCCCCGGCCCGAAGGCCGGGGCCTATCCTGACGGGTCGCCTTAGCGTTCGGAGCTGGCGACCTGATTTTCCGCCGCGCTGAGCGGGGAGACGCCGCGGTGCTCGTCGAGCTGGGCCATGGCGTGGGCCGTGGTGGCCTGGATGCATTCGCGAAGCGTGTAGGCGCGCAGCAGGTCGCTGACGACGCGGTCGCGGCAGACCTGTTCGGCAGCGTCGGCGATACGGGCTTCGATGGCGGCGAGCTGAGCGTTGTCGTTCAGGTCGACCTCGGCCACCGGGATGGCGATTTCGTTCTGCGGCTGGGCCATGGCGGCCGGGGTGGCGATGGCGAGCGCGAATGCGGCAAGGGCGATGCGGGTCATGTCTTCACTCCGATGATCGGGACGCAATGCGTCTGTGCATGGGGCTGTGAGGCCATAGTCGGCCGATATCCCGGCGGAATCTACTGCGATGCAGCATAAAATGACGCAGCGCAGCAATACGCAAATGCATGATCGGGAAAACCCGTTTGGGATCGGCGGGTTGCGATAGCGTGCCGGGCGGGTGTCATGGTTCGCGGCGGGTGCCGCCAGGTCTCGCCGGAATGGCGGCCTGCTGCTCCAGGAGGCTGTCGAGCTGGCTTAGTGCCCGCTCGCGGGTGTCCCTGATGCAGTCCGGCAGGGTGTGGCTTCTCAGCAGGTCGCCGGTCACGTGTTCGCGGCACACATCGCGTGCGGCTTCCGCGATGCGGGCCCGGAGGGCTTCGATCGCGGCAGGGTCGGCGAGGTCGCTTTCGCGGATCGCAATATCGACCGAAGGCGGTGGCGGGAGCGGGAGGGCGGCCGGGGTGCCGGCGATTATCAGGCCAAGGCCGGCGAGGGCGGGTTTCAGCATGGTTTCGTCTCCAGATGGTGCTGCATGCAAATTCGCATGAGCTAAAAATCTATCTGGTGAACTGAAATCCGGATTCCATGGTGGTTTCATGCAGGCTTTTGAAGATATGATATACAAAAACGTATGGCAATATATCGGGTTTCATGACGACGGGAACGGACCGCACAAGCCCCGATGCGGTCCGCCCGGTGGTCTGGCTGAAAGACGTCAGTTCCCGGAGATGTTCAGGGCGAGCTGACGGTCGGGATTGTCGAGCTCGGCGAGCCGGTAGCCGAGCTGTTCCTCCACGCCTTCCATGGCGTCGTCCTGGCACTGCCGGCGTTCGCGGAAGCTGGCGGCATCGCGCCGGCCCGGTGTCGCGCAAACGCTTTCCACGGCCCGTTCAAGCCGCATGCGAAGCGAACGCCGGGCGTCGGGTTCGGTGAGTTCGAAGGCGCGGACGGTGACGACGGCGGTCCGGACTTCCTCCTGGGCGGAAGCGGCGGAGCCGGCGGCGAGCAGCGCCGAGACGGATACGAGTGTGCGAATGACCATGGTTGGGGCCTCCTGTGTGGCGGCCGGTGCGCCCCTCGCGCGCCGCTACCGCAGGAGTGACATTCGCAGTCGCGGCCTGTCGGCAGGGTGACATGCGCCCTAAACCTGCGACAGCTGGCGTTCACAAACTCTCGTAGTGGTAATTTTCCGGACAGGCGGCGGTCCGGGCGGCTCAGCCGGCCGGCGTGTCCGAGGTTTCCGGCGTGATCAGGAAGTGACCGTGCAGGGTCGCCACCGGCGC
>Ga0207716_100131_pt1 | contig 67228 bp, 57 predicted proteins | sample TtaePargueraPR_FD_187739 | JGI IMG/M metagenome (GOLD analysis project Ga0207716, IMG submission 187739) | Aerobic enrichment media microbial communities from Bioluminiscent Bay, La Parguera, Puerto Rico - Tt and P2 (5) (SPAdes) | ecosystem: Environmental > Aquatic > Marine > Unclassified ... | reverse complement strand
TCAAACATTGAGCTTTACAGTTAGTGACAATACCTTAAACGGTGGGTTGCCATTAGATAGAGGAGAGTCTATTGAGGTTCCTTTAGGTTCATTTGATATGTCAACTATTGGTACTTATTATTTTGATGCTATTGTAGACATTACTGCAGATGGAGTTCAATCAAATGATGCTTATAGTGATTCAATCACAACTCAAGCATACGATGGAGGTATGGTTAGTGATAATGACTCAATTTGTGCAGGTGATACTATTGAGTTAACAGTAAGTGGATCCTATGGCGGTGTTCAATGGCAAGAGTTTGACGGTACTAACTTCGTTGATATAAACGGAGCTACCGAGGCTTCTATTGAAGTTGACCCAACGAATACAACAGAGTATAGAGTACAAGTGTGTGGAGCTGCTGTTTCTGATACAGTTGAAGTTTATGTAACAAATGTTCCAACGCCTGTAGTTAGTGGAGATACAGCTGTTGTGCCATGTGGTGCTGAAGGTACAGCTATAGTAGACTTAACCTCATCACAACAAGGCTCATACTTTGTTTGGTACGATTCTTCTCAGGCAGGTAATGAAATTACAACTGGAGGAAAGTACTATGTTAGTAATAATGGAGATACATTAACATATACTGATAGTGCAACTACAGTTAATACCTCAGCTTATGATACAGTTTGGGTAGAGGAAGTGGTTGGAACCGGTAGTAGTGAATCTTTATTGATTACAGAGTTTGATCCAGGATCGCCTGATATGTTAGAGATACAAAATGTTTCAAACTCTAGTGTTGATGTTACAGGATGGACAGTTGCGATTAGTGATGACTATAATGACATTAATGAAGTAAACACCATTGTTCAAACTCTTAATGGTACATGGTCTCCAGGGCAAATTGAATACTGGGATGATCAAGCAGGTCCTAATGATTGGGGAAATAATATTTTCTGGAGTCAGAGTAATAATGCCGGTTGGATATTATTAATTGATGATGTTGGGAATATTGTAGACTTTGTAGCCTGGGAATGGACTGCCGCCGATATTCAATCTATGAGTGTAACTGTTAATAGCTTTACAATTACACCAGGTACATCCGGAGCTTGGATAGGTGATGGAGTTGATGTAAATCCTCATGTTACAGGAAGTGGATTTAGTCGTATTGGTAGTTCTGATAATGATGATTTAAACGACTTTGTTCTTCAAACATTATCAACAGGTACAAATAATCCAAATTTACAATTGCCATTCAGGTCATCTTGCTCTAGCAACAGAGCAATGGTTGTTGTGGGAGTTGACTGTTTAGTTGGACTTGAGGGTGACAACTCTGCTGTTGCAGGTAATATCGAAGTTTATCCAAATCCATCAAATGGATTGTTCACGCTCAACATTACAACTGAGCAGGAGGAGAACTTTGTTCTTTCTGTAAGAGATGTTCAAGGGAAATTGATTTACGAAGAGAGTTTAACCGTAAATGGCGCTCATCGTGATGATCTTGACTTTGTGGGTCTTGCAAAAGGAGTATACTACTTGCAAATTCAGAATGATCAAGCTACCAAGGTAGAAAAACTGATTATTCAGTAATCACATAATTAAACCAACTAAAAACCCCGGGCAGAAATGCTCGGGGTTTTTTTATTGAATGACTATCTATTGTTAAACATAATTGAGCAGCTACAAATACTCCGCAGTCACTGACTTTTTACATTTCTTTAAATCTGCTACAGTACCTTGAAAGATGAGCTCACCACCTTCATCTCCTCCCTTAGGACCTAAGTCAATCACCCAATCTGCACTTTTAATTACCTCAGTGTTGTGCTCAATCACCACAATGGAATGTCCTTTGGCAATTAAAGCTTCAAAAGAGGTGAGTAGTTTGCTAATGTCGTGAAAGTGCAAGCCGGTAGTGGGTTCATCGAAAATAAATAATGTGTGCTTATTGTTCCCCCCCTTGCCTAAATAAGAGGCAAGTTTGATACGTTGAGCTTCTCCGCCGCTCAAGGTGCCTGAAGCTTGACCTAAGGCTACGTAACTAAGTCCAACCGCCAATAGTGGTACTAGTTTTTCTGCCACTTTTATAGATTTTTTACCTTGTTTAAACGAACTGAAGAAATCCATTGCTTCATTTACCTTCATGTCTAATACATCTGCAATGTTTTTTCCGTGAAATTTTACCTCTAGTATTTCGTCTTTAAATCGCTTGCCATCACATTCCTCACAAGTTAAGTGAATGTCTGCCATAAACTGCATTTCTTCGGTTATTTCACCTTCACCTTGACAGACCTCACATCTTCCACCGGCTACATTAAAAGAAAAGTGAGCAGCCTTATATCCCCTTGATTTTGATAAACCCAAGTCAGCAAAGAGGTTTCTGATTTCATCATAAGCCTTAATATAGGTCACCGGATTTGAGCGAGAAGACTTACCAATTGGATTTTGATCGATAAACTGCACATCTTTAAGTTGCTTTAAGTCGCCTTCCAGGCTACTGAAACGACCGCTTTTTTCACCATATCCGCCTAGCTTCTTTTGCACGGCAGGATATAAAATTGACTTAATCAAAGAGCTTTTACCGGAGCCGCTCACTCCTGACACTACTGTTAAGCCATATAGCGGGATAGATACATCTATATTTTTTAAATTATTTTCCTTAGCTCCTTTAATGTGTATGAAGTCTTTAAAAGTGGGTTTTGATGATCGTTTAGACTCAAATGAAAGTTCATTTCTAAGGTACTTTGCCGTTAATGTATCAGCTTTGAGCAATCTCTTTAAGTTGCCATTAAAAACAACTTCCCCTCCAAAAATCCCGGCTTCCGGACCAAGGTCAATAACAACATCTGCTGCTCTAATGATTTCTTCATCATGTTCCACTACAATTACGGTATTCCCGAGCTCTTTCAAGGACTTTAAAATGCCAATTAAACGTTCGGTGTCTTTAGGATGTAATCCAATACTGGGTTCATCTAAAATATACATGGAACCAACCAAGCTACTCCCTAAGGAAGTGGCTAAGTTGATGCGTTGAGATTCTCCGCCGGATAAAGTAGAGGCTGATCGGTTTAAGGTTAAGTAGCCTACACCAACATCTAGTAAATATTGAATTCTATTTTTTATTTCAGTTAATAATCGCTGAGCTACTTTTGATTGATATTCATTGAGCCGGATATTTTCAAAGAAAGTTTTTAGTTCTTTTATGGGCATTAAAACCAATTCGCTAATCGATTTTTTACCTACTTTTACATAATTCGCTTCCTTTCTTAGTCGAGTGCCTTTACAATCCGGGCACTTTGTTCTACCACGATAGCGAGCCAGCATTACTCGGTAGTGAATTTTATAGGTCTTGCTACTCAAGTAATCAAAAAATGTATTTAAGCCTTTAAAATACTTGTTTCCTGTCCACAATAGTTCATATTCATCCTTTGTAAGATCATCAATGGCTCGATGGATGGGAAAGTTAAACTTGTCTGCATGTCGAATTAAAGCGTCTCTCCATTTGCTCATTTTTTCTCCCTTCCAAGGAGCAATAGCGTCTTGATAAACAGAAAGCGCTTTATTTGGAATAACGACATCTTCATCAATTCCAATTACCCTACCAAAACCTTCGCAACTAGGGCATGCACCCAGCGGATTATTAAAGCTGAATAAATGTGTGGTGGGTTCTATAAAACTTTTTCCATCTGTTTCAAAAGCGGAAGAAAAGACTTTTTCTTGAATGTCATTATTGCCTTTTTCTTGTGTGATTACCTTGCACTCTTGTTTTCCTTCGTAAAAAGCCGTTTCAACAGAATCGGTAATTCGACTGACTTCTTCTTTTAAGTCTGTAGAGCTTATAAAACGATCGATAATTAAATCAATGCTTTTAAACTTTTCTTGATCAGCGATTAAATCTTCAAGCCATACAGACTGTCCATTTTTTAATGCACGACTAAAACCTTGCTGTATTAGAAGCTCCAACTGTTTTTCTTTACCCACTTTTGCATCGTATTGAACGCTTGCTATTAAAAAAACTTTGCTTCCTTCCTCTTGTGTGAGCATATAATTAACTACATCTTCAACACTGTCGCGTTGTATTTTTTCACCACTTTCAGGAGAGTAAGTTTCTCCAATTCGGGCGTAAAGTAATTTCAAATAGTCGTAAATTTCTGTTGTTGTTCCTACAGTAGAGCGAGAGTTGCTACTGTTCACTTTTTGTTCTATGGCTATGGCAGGAGCTACTCCTTTTATATAATCAACATCAGGTTTTTCTACTTTTCCGAGAAACTGTCTGGCATAAGCAGAAAGACTTTCAACATACCTACGTTGACCTTCGGCGTAAAGTGTACTAAATGCCAAAGAAGATTTTCCAGATCCGGAAAGTCCTGTAATCACAACAAATTTATTTCGCGGTATGGCAACATCCACATTCTTTAAATTGTGAACACGAGCACCTTTTATGATGATATTCTTTCGTGGATCGAGCTGATCGAAGGGAGTTTTTGGCATTTAATTTATTTTTTTTAAGGAAACACAAATTTAATTGAGATTATGGGTATTTTAGCCGAAATAAAATTCTCTTGCAATAAAAGCAACCATTTTGCGTTTTTTAACGTATTACTGTCAACAAAACTTTAAAATTAGACTGCCTATAGCGTAAACATTTACTTTTTTAACTGCTTTTTTAGATTTTAACAAAGCGAAAATGTTTATGTTTATGGAGTCTCAATTTCTTTCAGATCAAGAACTCATTCAGCAATATTTAGACGGCAAAGAGTCTGCTTTTGAGCGACTATTGAACCGCTACAAAGACCGCGTTTATTCGTATATTTTATTTACGATTAAAGACGATGTTTTGGCGAATGATATTTTTCAAGAAACTTTTATGAAAGTGATTCGCACTTTAAAAAGAGGGAAATACAACGATCAGGGGAAATTCTTGCCGTGGGTAAATCGAATTGCTCATAATTTAATCATCGATCATTTTCGAAGAAACAAGAAAATGCCGACGACTAATGGAGGTGAAGGTTTTGATATTTTTGATATTATTTCCGACAATCGAAAAAATGTAGAAGAGCAACATATAAAAGATCAAGTTTTGGCTGATGTAAGAAAACTCGTACACGAATTGCCGGACGATCAAAAAGAAGTGTTGATGATGCGCATGTATTTCGACATGAGCTTTAAAGAAATTGCCGATCGCACTAATGTGAGTATTAATACCGCTTTGGGAAGAATGCGTTATGCCTTAATTAACCTTAGAAAAATGGTTGATCGAGAAAAATATACTTTTTCAAACTAATCTTGCAATAAATTCATAAAGCCTGCGTTTTGAAATTAAACAAAACAAAAATGGCGTATGAACAATTTTACTTTTTCAGATTTCGAGAAACTTTCAAAAGAGGAGGAGCGACTACAGCGGCTTCTTAAAAAACAAAAGGAGGGAGAAATGCAAAGTCCCACTGCAAGTGCAATTTCAACTATTTTGAACTACTCAAAAGCTTTGAGTATCAAAAAATCAAAAGAGGTAGATTACATTGAGCAAATTCTTAATTGAGGATATTGCAAAATATGAATAGGAAAGATGAAAGTTGAAAGGAATCAGTGTTCCTAGACTATTTTGAGAATCAAAAGATGAAACTATTATCACTATAAGTGAGGATTGCTTTTTACTTCGCTTGATTGTGTTAAAATACAACTTTAAGTTTTAAGTGCTTTAAAATTAAGAGACTTAAAAGGAAACTTTCTCCTTAGGCGAGATTTGGTTTTTGCTTCGCAAGTTGTCGCGGAAAACGGAACATTACAAACCGAAGACGGTTATTCTGAGCTCCGACTCAGGGTCTGTAACTAATCAGACCTAATTTCATTAGAAATAATCTTCCAAGCTATAGTCAGATGCTGAAACGAGTCCAGCATGACACGTTGCTGTTAGGTACTTTCGTGTGGTACAACCCGTCTACCTTAGGACATATCATTGAAGCATAACGACTCGGTGTAAAGTATTTGCCAATTGTCAATTGCTCATCATCTTGACTCTTGCAGCGCAGCGATCTTGATTCTTGTCTCTTGCTTCTATAAAACTAAGTCATTAGCTCTTTAAAACAAAGTTGCCCTTCCAACTTTAGAGCAAATCGGGCAAGCGTTAGCGTCATGTGGTCTTGCCTTGCAATACTCTCTACCAAAGAAAATTATTTGTAAATGAAGCTTGTTCCACAATTCTTTTGGAAATAGCCTTTTGCAGTCTTTTTCCGTTTGCTCTACATTTTTTCCATTCGTTAGCCCCCATCTGTATGCCAATCGGTGAATGTGCGTGTCAACCGGAAAAGCGGGATGGTTAAATGCTTGCGACATGACTACCGAAGCTGTTTTGTGTCCAACTCCCGGCAAAGCTTCTAAGTCTTTAAAATTATCAGGAACGATACCATTGTGTTTGTTAACTAAAATTTGCGATAATTCGTGAATGGCTTTAGACTTTCTGGGGGATAGACCACAAGGTTTAATAATGCTTTTTATTTCCTCAACTTCCTTTTCTTGCATGTTATAAGGGTTATCAGCCAAAGCAAACAAGTCGGGCGTAACTTTGTTAACCCTTTCGTCAGTGCACTGTGCGGAAAGCAAAACAGCCACTAATAAGGTGTAAGGGTCTTTGTGATTCAGAGGAATAGGAACTGTGGGATAAAGCTCTTCTAATTTGTTGATAATAAATTCTACCTTTTCCGATTTCTTCATAGTGCAGGCAAAAATAAAGGAATAATATTGCAAAACTTTAGAGAAATATTGCAATAGATAAGATAATTACTTACTTTGTAAAAATTCAAAATGACAAAAAAATCGTCAAAATTATGAGTGAATTAAAAATTGGAGATAAAGCACCTGATATTCAGAGTAAAGATCAGGTTGGGAACGACTTTTCATTAAGCGATTTAAAAGGTAAAAAGGTGGTATTGTATTTTTATCCGAAAGATAATACTCCAGGCTGCACAAAGGAGGCTTGTAATTTAAGGGATAATTACAAGGAGCTTCAAAAGCAAGGTTATGAAGTAATTGGTGTTAGTGCTGACAGTCAGAAGAAACATCAAAACTTTATTGAAAAGTACGAATTGCCATTTACGCTTTTAGCCGATGAGAATAAAGAAGTTATTCAAGCTTATGGAGCTTGGGGACAGAAAAAATTTATGGGAAAAGAATATGAGGGAATTATTCGTAAAACGTTTGTAATTGACGAAGAAGGAAAAATAGAAGACATTATTGAGAAAGTAAAAACAAAAGATCACGCAGCACAAATTTTAAAAGACTAATACAACTAAATAAAAATACAAAATGGCAGAAGAAAAAAAAGAGGTAAACAAGGAGAAGCAAAAGGCGCTTCAACTTACCATGGATAAATTGGAAAAAACCTATGGAAAAGGCTCAATTATGCGCTTGGGAGATCAAGCAATTGAAAATGTTGAAGCAATTCCATCCGGCTCAGTAGCATTGGATTTAGCTTTAGGTGTTGGAGGTTTTCCAAGAGGTAGAGTAATTGAAATCTACGGACCTGAATCTTCCGGTAAAACAACTTTAGCGATTCACGCAATTGCCGAAGTACAGAAACAAGGAGGTATCGCAGCATTTATTGATGCCGAGCATGCCTTCGATCAGTTTTATGCTAAAAACTTAGGCGTAGATACTGAAAACCTCTTGATTTCACAGCCGGATCATGGAGAACAAGCATTGGAGATTACTGAAAACTTAATCCGCTCGGGAGCCATTGATTTAATTATTATCGACTCAGTAGCAGCACTTACTCCAAAGGCTGAAATTGAAGGTGAAATGGGAGATTCTAAAATGGGATTACAAGCGCGTTTGATGTCTCAAGCTTTAAGAAAGTTAACTTCTACTATTAGCCGTACAGGAGCTACCTGTATTTTTATCAACCAATTGCGTGAAAAGATTGGTGTGATGTTTGGTAATCCGGAGACAACAACCGGTGGTAATGCGTTAAAATTCTATTCATCCGTACGTTTAGATATTCGAAGAAGCTCACAAATTAAACAAGGGGAAGAAGTAATTGGAAACCGCGTAAAAGTAAAAGTGGTGAAAAATAAAGTGGCTCCTCCTTTCCGTAAAGCTGAGTTTGACATTATGTATGGAAATGGAATTTCTCGTTCCGGAGAAGTAATTGATATGGGCGTTGAGCTAAATGTTATTAAAAAGAGCGGTAGCTGGTTTAGCTACGGAGAAACTAAGTTAGGTCAAGGTAGAGACGCTGTAAAGCAACTTATTGAAGACAATCCTGAATTAATGGAAGAGTTAGAAGGCAAAATCAGAGAAGCACTTCAAGCTTAATCCATCCAAAATCAATAATTTTATCCTGCATTTTTGATGAAAGAATGCAGGATTTTTTATTTTAAAGCAGATGAAGAAAATAAGTATAATTGGAGTTTTAATTACTGTAATATGGGGGTGTAATTCAGCTCCACAAAAAGAAGAAAAGCTTCAAACTGAAAGTCAAACAGAGTCGGAGTCTCTTGTAGAAAAGCAAGAATTAAGTCCTGAGACCGATTCAGTTTTTGATGAAATCAATCAGAGAATTAGAAAAGATATTAATAATCCTGATTTATACTTGGAACGTTCACGTTTGTACGAATTAGTGGGTGATGAGAAAGCAGCTGTAGAAGATATTAATCGCGCTCTAAAAATTGACTCTACTTACTTAAATACAATGGTTGCTCAAGCAGATTTTCTAATCAAGCGAGGGGAGTTGAGAACAAGTTTAGCAATTTTAGAGAATGCAAAAAGCATTCATCCGGAGCAATCAATTATTTACACCAAGATTGCAGAATTGTATTTAGTTGCTCGCAATTTTGAAGAGTCGCTAAAAAATGCAGATTTAGCTGTAAAGTATGATCAATTTAATGCAAAAGCTTATTATTTAAAAGGCTTTAATTTTGCTGAGCTGGGCGATACCGCAAAAGCAATTAGCAGTTTTCAAACAGCAGTGGAGCAAAATCCTGAAGATTTTGAATCCTATATGCAACTGGGTTTGATTCATACAGCCAAAGATGACCCACTAGCATTAGATTATTTAAAAAATGCATTGGAAGTTCGCCCGGAGAGTCAGGAGGCAAAATACGCTATAGGTATGTATCAGCAAGAGCATGAGATGTATAACGAAGCGATGAAAACTTATACGGATGCCATTAAAATGCATCCAAACTTTAGAGAGGCTCATTACAATTTGGGGTATGTGTTAATGTATTACTTGCAGCTATACCGTGATGCAACTCATCATTTTACAGATGCTATTGAAGTAGACCCCAGATATTACGAAGCTTATTACAATCGCGGGTATTGTTTTGAGTTGATGGGGGATGTAAACAATGCAGCAAAAGATTATCGTAAAGCGCTGGAGATTCAGCCTGATTACGATTTAGCGGCCAAAGGTTTGAGCCGCGTTACAGAATAATATATGAACTATTTATCGGTTGAGAATTTGGGGAAAAGGTACGGTGAGCGTGTCCTTTTCAGTGAAGTTAGTTTTGGCTTAGAGCAAGGTCAGAAAATGGCATTGGTAGCCAAGAATGGTGAGGGGAAAACAACCTTATTAGAACTGCTCAATGGTGATATAAAAGCTGATGAAGGTGATGTTACCTGGCGTAATGGCATTTCTATTGCTTACTTAAGACAAGATCAGAAATTTGATGAAAGTCTGACTTTAAAGCAGCTCTTGTATCAAAACAGCAATGAAATGACAGCGGCTATTCAGGCTTATCAAGATGCCTTAAAAAATACCGATGATCAGGATGCTATGCAATCTGCTTTAAATAGAATGGACGCAACCAAAGCTTGGGATTTTGAAGCTAAAGTAGAAAAGCTGTTGAGCATATTTGAAATGAATCAGATTGATTTTGATCAAAATGTTGGGACATTATCAGGTGGGCAGAAAAAGCGAATTGCTTTGGTTAAGCTTATCATCGATGAGCCGGATGTTTTGATTTTAGATGAGCCTACAAACCATTTAGATATTCCCATGATTGAGTGGTTAGAAGACTATTTGTCGCAGGAAAATATGACGCTCTTTATGGTGACGCACGATAGGTATTTTTTAAATAATACTTGCAATCAAATTCTGGAGTTGGATGCCGGAAATGCATTTAAATACAGCGGTACATATGAATATTATTTAGAAAAAAAGGCAGAACGAGAAGATGCGAAACTTTCAGAAGTTGAAAAGGCGAAAAATCTTTATCGAAAAGAAGTAGAGTGGATGCGACGTATGCCTAAGGCTAGGGGTACTAAGGCGAAATCAAGAATAGATCAATTTTACGATACAGAGAAAAAGGCAAAGCAAAAAACCAAAAAAGAGGAGGTTCAACTTTCAGTAAAATCAGAACGCTTAGGTGGAAAGATTTTAGAATTGCACCACTTGCGCAAGAGTTATGGTGATTTAAAAATAGTAGATGATTTTTCGTATACTTTTAAGAAAAACGAAAAGATTGGTATTGCCGGAAAGAATGGTGTAGGTAAAACTACTTTTCTCAACTTACTTCTTGGCAAAGAACAGCCTGATGGGGGTAAAGTTGTTCATGGCGAAACGGTTAAGTTTGGTTATTATACCCAAAAGGGAATTCAACTAAAAGACGATAAGCGGATTATTGAGGTAGTAAAGGAAATAGCCGAAGTAATCCCCTTGGAAAAAGGGCGTAAATTGACGGCTTCACAAATGCTTGAACGCTTTTTGTTTCCTCCAAAACAGCAGTATAATTACGTTTCTAAATTAAGTGGAGGTGAACGTAAGCGCTTGTATCTATTAACTGTTTTAATGAGCAATCCAAACTTTCTAATTTTAGATGAGCCGACCAATGATTTAGACATAAAAACCATCAGTATTTTAGAGCAATTTTTGCTCGATTTTCAAGGTTGTTTGTTGATTGTATCGCACGATCGCGCTTTTATGGATCATTTGGCGGATCACATTTTTCACTTTGAAGGTGAAGGGAAGATAAAAGACTTTCCCGGAACCTATAGTCAGCTGATCGAAAAGAATAAAAAAGATCAATTACAGCAAACAAAAGCTCCTAAAGCTGAAGTGAAAAATTTGCCGGAAAGAAAAGAGGAAAAACCTAAGAAACTTGGATATTCTGAACGCAGAGAATTTAATAAACTGGAAAAGGAAATTGAAAAACTGGAGGCTGAAAAAGAAACTTTAACAGCCCAACTTTCCTCCTCAGAGTTGAGTTCAGAGGAGTTGATGGAGAAATCAAATGAATTGGGAAAGCTTATTGAGGTAATTGATGAAAAAACAAGTCGTTGGATGGAGTTAGCGGAACTTGCGTGATATAGTTTTAATTACTAATTGATAATAACCAATGAGTAATTTGAAAATTTCAAATGTCAAATGAGAAATGTCAAATGAGGTATGTAGCATTGAAATTTTGCTTTTTTAATAAACCTTCAAACACTTTGTGTCCTATGTGCCTCTGTGGTTAGAGAGTATACTGCAATAGGAAATAGGAAAGTGGAAACTTTTTCGTCCTTCATCTTTCATCCGTTCTTGCTTCTTGTCTCTTTTTTCTTGCTTCTAAAAAAACTTAAGGCACTTTTTAACTTTAGGAACTTTAGGCAATACCTAAAGATAATTAGCTTAACTAAACTTCAAATCATATTTACCAAAAAGCGCTTTAGTTGTTTCTAGTTCATCTTCTTTGCAAACAATTCGAATTCTTGCGGTTTTACTATTGTGTTCCTGTTCAGCTTTTAAATTATTTCTATCAATCACTGAAAGTATTTCACCAAGCATTTCATAGCCAACTTCAAAACTAAAGCTAAAAGTAGGCTCTACTGTAATGATATTGTTGTTTTCAAAAGCATCTGCAGTAGCTGTTTTGTAGGCGTGAATAAGTCCGCCGATGCCCAATTTGGTGCCTCCAAAATAGCGAACTACTGCCACAAAAACATTCGTTAAGCCGTAAGAGCGAATTTGCCCCAAAATTGGAGCGCCGGCAGAGTTAGCTGGCTCACCATCATCATTAGCTAAAAAGTATTCCTCGTCGCCTTGGCCAATTAATAAAGCAGTACATATATGTCGGGCTTTTGGGTGCAATTCAGCAACTTCAGCTAGCTTTTTTCTGCTTTCTTCTACACTATTGATTGGAAAAGCATAGGCAATAAACTTGCTGCCTTTTTCTTTATACAATCCCTCCGATTGTCCTGCTATGGTTTGAAATGTGTTCATCAAGCAAGAGAAATGAATAAGATTGCGATTAAGGAAACGAAAACGCCAATTTTATTGACTCTGTTGAGCTTTTCACGAAAAAGTAGTATAGAGCTTAAAGTGGTAAGTAAAACAATTCCCATATTGTTAATGGGGAATACTACTGAACTTTCCCAGTTTTCTAGACTCAAAGCTTGAATTAGGAAGTAAATAGATCCATAGTTAATTACGCCTAAAATGAACCCTCCGATGAGATTTTTTGTTTGTAAAAAAGTACTTCTTTTTTTAATTAAAACATAGATGAAGCCTACACTAAAAGCGGTGAGGAAAATAGTTGAGGTGAAAACCTTATCATCGGCACCGTTGGCTCGTAAATGGTAGTTTTGTGTATACTTGATAAAGGTATCTAAAAAACCGGAGCCTAGAAAAAGCGCTAGTGGTAATAAATAAAGACTCTTATCTTTTGCTTGCTTTACTTTTTTAGGCTTTACAGTAGAAAGGTAAATTCCCGCTAAGGCAAAAATGACTCCACCAATTTTTAAAAAATTTAGCGCATCACCATAATGAATTACAGCAAAAATAACGGGAATCACCAAAGCCATTTTTGAAGCAATGGAAGAAACCGAGGCGCCCAACTTTTGGGTTGTAAGCGCCATTACATTAAATATGAGAATAAATAAGGTTCCTAAAATTAAACCGTTTATTAACCAAGGAGCTTCAATAATTTCAGTGGTAGAAATGGATTTTCCATTGATGATAAAACCCAAAACTCCTGCGGTAAGATAATTGACGACAATAGCTGAGTGGTTGTCGATTTTGTAGCGACTATACGTACGGAAAACGATAAAAATAAGGGTGGAACACAATATGCTTAACAGTAAGTAAATCATCCTTGTGTGTAAGTTTTTAAATCGTCGCCGCTAATGTTTTCACTGTAGATTAGTTTCGCTTCAAAGTCGGGACTTGGAATCCCTTTTTTGAAACACTTTTCACCTTTAAATTGTCGTATCTCATCCCATAGCCCTTGATCTATAAAAGCCTGCAATGTTTGTCTTCCACCTTCGACAATTAAAGATTGGATTTGATGTTGGTGCAAGTGATTTAACAGTTCAGGAAGTAGTTTTTCAGATGAGCTAAAGTCCAATTTTATGAAGCGAAGGTGTTCACTTTGTTCATCTTTTATTGAATTAAAGACAATAGTGGGAGCTTTTTTATTAAAAATAGCAAAGCTATGGGGGACGTCTAAGTTTTCATCGATGAGAATGCGAAGGGGGTTTTTACCGAATACTTCTCTGCAATCTAATTGCGGATGATCAGCCAATGCTGTATTACTGCCCACTAAGATCCCATCTTCTTCGGCTCTCCATAAATGTACTAACTGCTTAGATTCAGTAGAGGTAATCCAGCTCTCCTCCTTCTTGGGGTCACTTTGCAATCTTCCTATAAAACCGTCGGCAGTTTCAGCCCATTTTAAGATAATATATGGCCGTTTTTTTTGATGGAAAGTAAAAAATCGCTTATTGAGTTCAAGAGCTTCTTTTTCTAAAAGACCAATTTTTACATTTACTCCTGCTTCTCTTAGTTTTTCAATTCCACTTCCGTTCACTTTTTCAAAAGGGTCTTTAGAAGCAATGTATACTTCCGGAATTTTGTGTTTTAAAATCAAATCCACGCAAGGTGGCGTTTTCCCATGGTGAGAACAAGGCTCAAGTGTAACGTAAAGAGTAGATTCCGCTAGTAAACTTTTGTTTTTTACTGAAGCAACGGCATTGGGTTCAGCATGTGCATCTCCAAATTGTCGATGATATCCTTCTCCAATAATTTTATTTTTGTGAACAATTACAGCACCTACTCTAGGATTTGGAGAGGTCGTAAAACGTCCTTTTTGAGCTAAAAACAATGCTCGCTGCATGTATTTTTCATGGGAAAAACTCATGCTGTCAAAAGTAGAATAAAATCCTAAATTGGCAGACTGAAATGACTTTAAGAATTCAATGAAACTAAAACAATACGTTCAAAATTTGAAAAATGAACTGCTTCAAGTTTTTGACGAGAGAGAAGCCGAGAACCATTTGAGTATTTTACTTCAGCACTTTTTTAAATTAAGCCGTGTCGATCGTGTGCTTAAAGCAGAAAATGAAGTTGATGCTTTAAAAGTAAGTGAAGTAGAAAAGGCGGTGGAGCAGCTGCGGGAGCAAAAACCGATAGACTATGTATTAAAAGAAACTATTTTTTGGGGTTTCCCTTTTTATGTAGATGAAAATGTTTTGATTCCCAGAGCAGAGACTGAAGAGTTAGTGATGTTGGTTTTAGAAAATGAGAAAGAAGACAACATTTCAATTTTAGATATAGGAACCGGCAGTGGCTGCATTCCTGTAGCATTGGGCATGGAGCGCAATTTTAAGAAAATTGATGCTTGCGATGTGTCCTCCGAAGCTTTAGTAGTAGCGAAAAAAAATGCTAAGAAACATAAGGTAAAAGTCAATTTTTATGAGTTGGATATTTTAAAGTCGCTTCCTCAAGAACCTTTTGATGTGGTGGTTAGTAATCCGCCTTATGTATTGGAAGAAGAAATTGAATCTTTGCAAAAGAGGGTGAAAGAATACGAGCCAATAATAGCACTAACTCCATTTGGCGACCCGCTAACCTTTTATAAGCGTATGTTGGATGAGGTTGAACATTTACTTAAAAAAGGAGGTCGCTTTTATTGGGAAATCCACGAAGACCTTGGTCAGGAGGTGATAGATTTATTTAATAATAAACCTTTCGACCAAGTTGAATTAATTGAAGATATTTACGGCAGAAATCGAATGGTAAAAGCAAGGTGGCTGGGGTGAGCTAAATAGTTTGTTTTGCTTTTTTAGTATGTTTGAGTTGGGTAAGTACATTTTATATATTTACAACCCAATGTCTGAAAAATATAAAGGAAAATATCGCAATGATTCTACCCGATTAAAAAATTGGGATTATGGATGGAATGCCCCATATTTTGTAACCATTTGTACACAAGACCGCGAACATTTTTTTGGAAAAATTGTGGATGGGAAAATGGTGTTATCAAAAATTGGTCATTCAGCCAATTCATGTTGGAATGAAATTCCCAATCATTTTCCATTTGTTGAATTGGGTGCGCATATTATAATGCCGAATCACGTTCATGGAATTATCATTATAAATAAATTGGATGATGGACGTGATGTAGGGACGCAAAATCTTGCGTCCCTACATTCAACGGACCATTTATTTATAGATAAACCCAAGAATCAATTCGGACCACAATCCAAAAATTTGGCATCCATAATCCGTGGATTTAAAATTGGTGTTACCAAAAATGCCCGTTTGGTTAATCCCAGTTTTAGCTGGCAATCTCGATATTATGATCATATTATTAGAAATGACAGATCATTTTACCGCATCACAGAATACATTAAAAATAATCCTGCCAATTGGAGGGAAGATAAATTTTATTGATTAGAAAAGGAATTTGGATTTTACCCAAATGAAAAGCTAACAGAAACTTAATAGAGCAATATTTTTTGGCAGGTGGTTTACTTATCTTTGTCGAAAAATAAATCGCTGATTTTTTTAGGGCGATGTATTCAGAATGTAGATGAAAGTAAACTTACTCTTCCTTTTTCTAACCTTTTTTGCCATATCACCTGCTTTTGCTCAAGAAGCTGAAGAAGATAATGACTCACTCGTTGTTAAAACTGCAAAAAACACTTATCGATTAAATTTTCAGTCTGCTGACCTAAATCAAGTTGAAGGCTTTCAGCAATATCGAATTTGGGGTGCGCACCATTTACCTTTTGCTCGTTCCGGAAACTTGGGCTTGGCGGCACATCGCTTAAGTGTAGTAGCACAAGACTGGAATATCAATCACAATCTGGGTGCTTATCAAACTTATGTACTCAATGAAGATTCAATGAAATTTTATCAAGTATCTCAACCGGTTACTCAGTTGATTTATGTGAATGGAGCAGAAGAAGAGCAGCGTTTTTCTGCTTTTCATACTCAAAACCTTGGCGAAGGTTTGAATATTAGTTTTCAATACGACCGAATGACTTCAACGGGTTTCTTTTTGCGACAACTAACCAATCATACACGTTTTTATGTGAATTATAATTTACATAGCAGCAACAAGCGATTTCACTCCAAAGGCTATTATGCAATTAGTAACTTAAAGTCTCAGGAAAATGGAGGTGTGTTCTTGAGCGATGAAGAAAGCGAGGAAGATAATACGGTGTTGTTAGACATTAATTTGTTTGATGCGCAAAACCGAAGTAGAAGCCAAGTGCTGGGTTTAAACAATCAATACGATTTAATTCGGATTGATAGCAATAATACTTTGTTCAGTATCTATCACAAATTCAATTATGTTCGCTCGTATAGAAACTACGATCACGATTTAACAAATTCAAATCAAGATTTTTACCGGAAGAGCTTTTTTGACCCAACTTTAGCAGCAGATTCTGCATTTGTCGATGAACTGAGTAATGAGGTCGGCGTTCAATTGTTTAACCATCGTTTACTGGGTGGTTTAAGACAAAGCAGTTTTAACTATTTTCAAAACTACCTAATCGATCAAAATTTAAATAGTAGCTTTTTTCTAGCACAATATAATGATACGCTTCTAGGTCAGCATATTTACGGATACTTCGAAAAAGGACTAAGCGGTTTCCACAGAGATGAGTTTGAACTTCAAGCAAAAGTGGACTTTCAGCAAATAAAAACGTTTAAGTTTTCTGCTGAAGCATCAATTACTCAAAAGCAGCCTGATTACTTTTTGGAGCAATACAGAAGCAATCAAAACTATTTTAACCAGTCTTTAAAAACAGCAAATGCTCAGGTTTTGAGATTTCGAATGCAAGAAGAGTTTAGCGGTATTGATTTATCGGTCTCAGTTAAAAACTTGAGCAACTTTGTTTATTTTGATAGTCTAAGTCAAGTGCAGCAAAGTGAGTCAGCAATTTCCTTGGTTGAAATTCAATTGAAGAAGCATTTTGTGTTTTTTAGAAACATGAACCTTTTGAATAAAATTGTTTACCAGCAGTTTTCAGATGCAGAAATTATTCCTTTGCCTGAGCTGTATTCATACCACTCTCTGTATTATGGAAATGAGTTATTTAATAAAAAGTTAAACCTTCAGTTTGGTTTTGATTTGTATTATATAGGAGAATATAAAGATTATGCTTTTTCACCTTCATTAGCTCAAATGCACTTAAGAGGAGAAGAGAATGAAGTGTTGGGAAACATTACTCAACTAGACTTTTTTTTAAGTATGGGAATCAATCAAAACGCTAGAGCTTTTGTGAAGTTTGAAAACTTGTTATATGATAATTTTGATGCTCAAACTTATCGAATTCAAGATTACCCAATTCCCGGAAGGGTACTTAAGTTTGGGTTGAGCTGGACAATGTTAAATTAAGTTTTCTGCTTCTTTTTCTTTGCTGCAGGAAAAAGAACATTGTTTAAAATAAGTCGATACCCCGGACTATTGGGATGCAAGTTTAAATCAGTTGGTGGATCTCCTACAAAGTGCTGATAGTCTTCCGGATCATGTCCACCATAAAAAGTCCAAGTGCCTTTGCCAAACTGTCCATGAATGTATCTTGCGGAGTTCAACGATTTATTCTCTCCCATAATTAAAACATCCTTTTTTATAAATCGCTTGTCATAAGCTGTGGTTTGCCCCATAAAACCATCTACAATTTGGGTGTGGTTTTGACAAAGCATTGTAGGTACGGGATCCCATTTAGCTGAAAATTCAAAAAGGGTAAACTTATCTCTGTTTTCGGGAGTTTTAACGTGATAAGGTGTTGCGTCAATATTTGAAAATTCGTACTCCAGAGGATTTGTTTTTAGCGTAAAGTCTTTAAAAGCGAAGGTGTTGTCGTAGTTTAGCTTATTATTATAATCGGGCGTTGTGCCGTCACCATCAAACATTTGCTCACAAATATCAATGTCAGCAGCTGCTAGAGAAATGTCGTATGAGTCTGTTCCCGAACACATGGCAAATAGAAATCCTCCACCAATAGTGAACTCCTTTATTCGTTGAGCAACAGCTAACTTTAGCTCAGAAACTTTCGCAAAGCCCAATTCGGCAGCCATAGCCTCATTACTTCTTACTTCTTCTTTGTACCAAGCATGATTTCTGTAGCTTCCATAAAATCTTCCATACTGACCGGTAAAATCTTCGTGGTGTAAATGCAGCCAGTCGTACTGTGGGAGTTCGCCTTGAATCACTTCCTTATCGTAAACTACAGTATATGGAATTTCTGCATAAGTGAGTACTAGGGTTACCGCATCATCCCATGGCAGTTTCCCCTTTGGAGAGTAAACTGCCATTTTGGGAGGCTTTTGTAGTTTAACCACGTCTTTATTTGCTTCCGGATTGGCAATTTCTGTAAGAATTGCTGTGCTTTTTGCATCAGGTATTACTTCATAAGAAACCCCGCGAATATTTAACTCATCAACGATGGCTTGAGCGTGTTTCATCATAAAACTTCCGCCTCTGTAATTGAGTAACCAGTCTACCTCCACATCTCTTTCTAGTACCCAGTAAGCCACCCCATAAGCTTTTAAATGATTCTTTTGCGACTCATCCATAGGAATAAGTACATAAGAAGCCCAAAGAGGGATAGTTAGCACAAAAATGCTTAGTAAGGAAATGACTTTTTTGAAGTTCATCTTTCAAAGAATTTGATGAAGCATAAAGTTAATCAATTGTTATGAAATTTAAAAAGGAACGTCATCCTCATCTTCGGCATCATCCATTCTAGAAGAGCGGGTAATTGTGTTTCCGGTGTCAAATTCGTCAGAAACCGGTAGCTCGCCAAAACTATCTTCGCCAAAATTATGGCGTTCCATATCGCTAAACTTAGCCAGCTCTGCAGTAAATTTGAGTGGAACATCACCTACAGCACCGTTTCTGTGCTTAGCAATAATAATGTTGGCTAAGCCCAAAGTGGAATTTCCTTCTTCATCTTCAGTAATTCCGTAGTATTCAGGTCGGTTGATAAACATTACCATGTCGGCATCCTGCTCAATCGAACCTGATTCCCTTAAATCTGATAATTGAGGACGACGGTCACCACCTCTTGATTCTACCGCACGACTCAACTGAGATAGAGCAATTACCGGTATGTTTAATTCTTTGGCAATACTTTTTAATGAACGAGAAATAGTAGAAATTTCCTGCTCTCTGTTGCCACCTTTGCTGCCATCACTTCCGGCGGTCATTAATTGCAGATAATCGACTACTAAAAGCTGAATATCGTGTTGTGATTTTAACCTTCTCGCTTTAGCGCGCAGTTCAAAAACTGAAATACCTGGGGTGTCATCAATAAATATTGGGGCTTCAGATAAGCCTCCAATTTTAGCGTGAATCTGTTCAATTTCATAATCTTTTAAGTTGCCGTTTTTAAGTTTTCCGGCAGAAAGTTCAGATTCTGATGAAATCAAACGAGTGACCAATTGTAGTGAGGACATCTCCAAAGAGAAGACCGCCACACCTTTTTGAAACTCTACCGCTGCATTTCGTGCTAAGGTTAATGCAAAAGCTGTTTTACCCATAGCAGGACGAGCAGCTAAAATAACTAAGTCTGAAGGTTGCCAGCCACTGGTCATTCGATCTAGATCAGTGAATCCTGAGGGTACCCCAATTACGTTGCTGTCTTGATCTCTAGCAGTTTCTATTTGCTTAATTGCTCCACGAATCAACTCCGACATTGAGTCGAAGGTTTTTCGAATATTTCCTTCGGTTACACTAAATAGGCTGCTTTCAGCGCGGTCCAATAATGTAAATACATCTGTAGTATCGTCGTATGCGTCAGTGATTATCTCTGTAGAAATTCGAATTAATTCTCTTTGAATGTATTTTTGTGCAATAATTCTCGCATGAAATTCAATGTTCGCAGCAGAGGCAACACGGTTGGTTAATTGAGTAATGTAATAAGGTCCACCTACAATTTCCAGTTCACCTTTTTTCTTTAAAGCATTGGTGATTGTTAATATGTCTATCGGTTCTGAATCGTTGAAAAGCTCTTTGATGACTTCAAAGATTTTTTGATGACTTTCTTTGTAAAAACTTCTGGGTTGTAAAATGTCGATTGCCGTGTTGACAGCTTCCTTCTCCAACATCATTGCACCGAGTACTGCTTCCTCTAAATCCAATGCTTGAGGTTGAAGTTTACCGTGCTCTAAACTAGCGATTTGTACTGCGTTGTTTGTTTTCCTTTTTCTAAGTCGATCGGTTTTTTCTGGACTGCTATTCATAGCCCCAAATGTAGCATTTTTGATTTCGAAGAAGATGTTTATAAGACAACTTATTTTTGAAAATTTTTAAGCTACATCTAATAAAGAGAATACTTCATTAGCCGGGTTTATGAACAATTGACTAACATTTAATCAACAATTAATAAACAAGTTGTAAACGAGATATGAGCAGTTATTTTTAACATTAATTTTTAATTCTGCTTACTTTTATAAAATGAAATATTTCTACTACTTCTTTATTCTAGTTTTTACTTTATCAGCTTGCAGAGGAGATCAAGACGAAGATCCGCCACAAATAATTTTCATTTCTCCTACGGAAAACACCCTTGCAGAAGTAGGAGAAAGCTTTATTGTAAAAGCTCAAATCCAAGATAATGAAAAAGTTGAGGCAGTTCGATTGTCACTCATCAATCCTTCTACAAAAGTGACGGCGCTAAATACTAAAACTTTTCACCCTAATACAGCTAGTTTTTCCTTGAATCATGAATTTGAACTAGACAATCCTGAATTAGAGAAAGGGAGTTATTATTTTGAGCTTTATGCCGATGATGGAGAGAATGAAATGACAGCTTTTCGTACGGTTAAAGTAAATCAAGCTCCAAGAGTTTTAAAAGGACTTTTATTGCTTACTAAAAGTAATAGTTTAGGGACTAATCTTAGTGTTTTAGAGCTAAACCAATCCAGCCCTACAGCTATAACAAATCTGAATATTGAACTTAAAAAAGCGGTATTAAATAATTTGTATCAGCAACTTTGGTTAGTTCCAAAAGGAAAAAACGATGTCCAATTATTTGACTTAAATAAAGAGCTGACTACTTCAACAATTCCATCACCTAACTCTCCTAAAAATGATGCTTTTTCTTATGCTCAGCTTAATGAGAACTTGCTTTACCTTTCTGATTACAATGGACTAATGAACGCCTACAGTACGAATGTGTCAGATCGATTTACCTATAGTTCTCCAAATCAAACTTATGTTGAAACCTTTGATGTTTTTAACGATCGAATTGTTATAGCTGAGCAAGGAAATGGAATAGGTGGTACTTTATTAAGAATGATTTGGAAGTTTAGTGGTGGGGTAATTTCTTCTGCCAACATTAATAAAGATGTTAAAGCAATTTGTGCAAGAACAGAGAATGTCGCTTTTCTTTTTTCTAATCAATCAGGAAGTACAAAAATTGAAGAGTTTTATTTTTCAAACGGTAGCGCTGTTCAGTTAGCTACAATTACTAACGATTTGATTAAAGAGGTTATTCGAATTTCTTCAAACTTTTATTTACTTGTCGGAAATAGTGGAGTTTATTACTTTGATTACCGATGGAAAAGAGTTACGACAATAAAAAATGCAAAGATCAACTCTGTGACTCTAGACAAAAGTAGAGGAGAATTTCTTGTTGCTTACAACAATAAGGTGGACATATATTCAGCCAAAACGTTTCAGCAAATTAACAGTTACACCATTGGTAATGAAGAAGTCCTTTTCGCTGCCTTTTGGTTTAATCGCTAAGAATTACTTTGACTTTTTATCATCAACTACTCCCATGTTAGAGAACTTTCTAATTCTAGCTTGAACTCTCTTGTCTGCTTCAGTACTAATTAGCTTAGATAAATTCTTGGCAATTTCCTTTTTAACATTGTCGAAAGCTTCTTGAGGATTTGCATGAGCACCACCAATTGGTTCTTTGATGATACCGTCAATTAGCTTGTTTTCAAGCATGTCTTCAGCAGTAAGCTTTAAAGCACTTGCAGCTTGTTCTTTGTATTCCCAACTTCTCCATAATATTGAAGAACAGCTTTCCGGAGAAATAACAGAGTACCAAGTATTTTCCAACATAAGTACTTTGTCGCCAATTCCAATTCCTAAAGCTCCACCGGAAGCACCCTCACCGATAATAATACAGATAATCGGCACTTTAAGGGTTGTCATCTCCATTAGGTTTTTAGCAATTGCTTCACCTTGACCTCTTTCCTCGGCTTCTAGACCGGGAAAAGCGCCTGGTGTGTCAATAAAAGTAACAACCGGAATGTTGAATTTTTCTGCTAACTTCATTAATCGAAGTGCCTTGCGATAGCCTTCAGGGTTTGCCATTCCAAAGTTGCGGTATTGACGCATTTTGGTGTTCACTCCCTTTTGTTGTCCAATAAACATTACTGTTTGTCCGTCAACTGTACCAAGACCACCTACCATAGCTTTGTCGTCTTTTACATTACGATCGCCATGTAATTCAATAAAATCGCCATTTGTAATGGCATTTATATAGCTTAATGTATAGGGTCTGTCAGGGTGACGACTAACTTGCACGCGTTGCCATGGAGTCAGTTTAGAATAAATGGCTTTTTGCGTGTCCTTTAACTTTTTTTCGAGTGCTTTTGTCGTTTTAGAAACGTCCACTTGACTCTTTTCTTCAAGCGACTTAGCTTGTTCAATTTGTTCTATAATTTCTTTAATCGGTTCTTCGAAATCTAGATAATTCGCCATAAGGTTGAATTTATTGGAGGGTCAAAAGTACAAAAATCAAAGCGACGAGCAATTTAAAATTTTTTCAATTAGAATTGAATTATCTTTGCTGCATGCAAGTAAAGGTAAATGCTAAAATTAATCTAGGACTCAATATTTTAAAGAAAAGAGCCGATGGTTTTCACGAAATAGAGAGCATATTTCTTCCCATAAGTTGGTACGATTATATTGAAGTTACTGCCGCAGAAAAAGTAAATTTTAGCAGCGAGGGAATTAAAATCCCCTCTTCAGCAGATGGAAATCTTTGCTTGCAAGCCTACCAATTGCTAAAAAATGATTTTAATCTTCCACCTTTACACATTCATTTAAATAAGCAAATACCGATTGGAGCCGGTTTAGGTGGCGGATCCGCCGATGCTGCTTTCGTTTTAAAAGCCATTAATGAAAAGTTTAATTTGCAATTAAGCACTCCTCAATTGGAGCGTTATGCTGCTGAATTGGGCAGCGACTGTGTATTTTTTATTCAGAACAAAAGTGCACTTGTAAAAGGTAGAGGAGAAGCTATTGAACCAAATGAAAAGTATAATCCGCTGAAAGCTTATCATGTTTTAATGGTGAAACCGGATTTATTTGTAAGTACTAAAGTGGCTTATCAGAATGTTCATCCGCAATTGCCAAAGAGGCCGATCGCTGAAATTATTCAGCAACCGATTAATAGTTGGAAAAATGAACTTGTAAACAACTTTGAATCTGCATTGTTTCCAATCTTTCCTGAATTAGCAGAAGTTAAAAAAAGGCTCTATGATGCGGGAGCCATTTACGCTTCAATGAGTGGCAGCGGTTCTTGTTTTTTTGGAGTTTTTGAAAGTAAGGAAATTGAAATGGAGTTGTTTAAGAAGTATTTGTGGAAATGGGTGGAGGTTGAGTAAGAATAACTGTTATTGTAAAAGGCTTACAAACTGAATAATATTTTAACCAATCCATTTAATAGAAAACAAATAATAAGTATCTTGTCTTTTTCTAAAAATAAACGATGAGTACACTTCCTAAAATAGACGAAGAAAATTTACGAACGGTTTTTCTATCTCCTTTTATTGCCAAATTGGCATCAGAAGTTATTCAGCAACAGGAGCTTTTAAAGACAACACACGAAATTTATAAAGCATATCATCAACGAATACATCGAGTAGATAGCAACAATGTTGTCTCTAAATACATTAATGAAACAGAGTGGTTAAAGTCTACACTCTACGATTTACTCGATGAAGAGTTTCCTGAAAAGAAAGCCATTACATTTGAAGAAGAGTTCGATGCCTTCTGCGAAAGTGCAGACGACTTTATTGCTAAGCTGCCTAAGGATATTGTACTCATCCAAAAGGAAGAACGATTTGTACCACAAGCTGGAGATCGATTTGGCTTGCGGTTAAACAAACGTTTAAAAAATGCAGCTTTTCATACACTTAAAACTCATCAAAAAATTGCCAATTGGTTCCGAAAGGAAAAAAAGCCCATTCAAAGGTGGACACACAGAGTTCCATTACGATTGATGATGCGCCATTTTTTTGTCAACCGCTTTGTGCAAGCCGGACTGCCATATTTTAGAGAGTTGCAAGCACTAAAATGCTCTGCATTAAATTTAAAGTGGAGTATTGTTCGTGAAATTAATGTGGAAGTTAGTCAAATGCTCGACAAAAACGGCGAGGGAGTTGATGAGCTCTTGAAACATATTGATACCATAGCTGAGCGTAAAAATATAGCAGAAAAAATTGAAACACTCGACGAAAAGCTCACTCAATGGCAACAATCGTTGCAAGCAGAATTGAAGAAGATTCATGCCGATTTTATCAGTGCCATTGAAATTGTAGATACCGTTGAACTAACGATCAATGAATTTGAAGAAAGTAGGATAGAAGATGGCAAGAAAAACTATCAAGCAGAGTTTTTGCGCTTGTTTAACGGCTGGAGAAATACTCTTTTTGCTCAACTTGATGATTTTCAGGTTGATTTAGAGCTCTATCACATTAAATATAGTAGCTTACTTCAATTTTCCTTGCTTAATCAAAGCTGTCGCTTGAGGATTAAGAAAACCATCGATGAAAATATTGAAGTAATTTGTAATACTTTCGATGAATTAGCTGAAAAGGTAAATGAACAAGCTAAAAGCGATGAAGACATCGGAACACTCCTAAAAAACAGAAGAGTTGCTATAAAGAGTAAGCTTGAAAGCAGAATAATTCCCGAAGCTATTGAAGCCATTTACGGACAAAATATACCCTATTTACTCGATCGATTAGAATACAAGATTAAAGAGCAAATTGATCGAATGAAAGATGTACGCATTATTTACTCAAATAGCGATTACAATGCACCCATCAACAAAAGTGAATTGAGCCACTTTAACCCGAAAGAACTGGTAATGATTGACATATTTGCCAAGTTCTCAGAAAAAAATAAAAAGTTGAAAGGGGCGGTAGTACGTCAGTTAGAGCATTTACAGCTTAACCTAAAGGAATTGAGTGGCATTGTTGACTACAATTTGGAATCTGCCATAAGCTCTTTGGGCGATGAGGAGAAACAGGAAAGCATTAGAGAGATTGCTCTAGAGGGAATTGATCGTACTAAAAACAAAGTAAGGGAAATTGAAACAGAGTTGGACAAACTCCGCGAGTTGATTAATACGCAGCTAAAAACTTCTATTCAAGAAATGAGTAAGCGCTTAATTGATCTTACGGTAAATGAAAATATCTTGAACTTGCGCATGCAATTGGCAAAAGCCAGAGCCATTGAAAGAACTAAGTTTTATCGTAAGAATATCATCAAAACCATTCGTCGTTTTGGCCCGCTTAGTTGGCGATTTCTTAGAGCCAAGTACTTTAAAGTTGCTGAGCTGGTCAATCGTTTTTTAGAATACATTGGTTTAAAAGAAAGAGAAAATACGCTATCGGCTGAACTTTCCGACTTTTTAAATCAAGCGGAAGAAGCTATTGAAAAACTACCTTATGTATACCGCCGTTTGTATCGTATTCAACCACTGGAAGAAGAAGTCTTTTTTGAAGGTAGAACCAATGAATTAAAACAGTTAAATATTGCTTATGAAAATTGGAAAGAGGGTAACTTTTCCTCATCTAGTTTAATTGGTGAAAAGGGAAGTGGAGCAAGTAGTTTGGTTAATTTTTTTGTTAAAGACTTGAATCCCGATAAAATATTAAGATACAAGCTCAATAAGTCATACAGCTCAAAGGAAGATTTTATTTTGTTTTTTCAGGACTTGCTTAAGACAGAACACATTCACACCTTTGAAGATATTGTGGATTATCTTAATAATGGAAAAGAAGAGATTATTGTTTTGGAAGATGTCCAGCATTTTTACCTAAAGAAAATCCATGGTTTTGATGCGCTAAACTTGCTTTTTGAATTGATTTCTTTAACGGCAAGGAAAATCTTTTGGGTGATAGAAGTCACTACTTACACATGGTCTTACTTACAAAAGACGATTAATATTGAAGGTTATTTTAAGTATAACATTCATTTGAGTAAGCTCGATGAAGAAAAAATAATTCAGCTTATAATGAAGCGCCATAGAGTTAGTGGTTATAATTTGCGATTTGAATCGGCCAACTTAAGTAAATCGGAAAGTAGAAAGCTTAACCGGATGAGTGAGGAGGAGAAACAAGAGTATTTGCAAAAAGATTTTTTCAGCAACCTCAATAAGTTTGCTCAAAGCAACATAAGCTTGGCACTTTTGTATTGGATGCGCTCTACGCATGAAGTAACCAATAACACTATTGTAATTGCTAAGATTGAGCAAATGCGTTATAACTTTTTGTCTTCCTTAGGTGAAACCGACATTTTTACATTACATGCGCTACTTATTCACGATAGTTTAAGCACCCAAGAGCATGCCGCTCTTTTCCATCAATCTGACAAGCAAAGTAAAATGACGTTAATGGTATTGGAAGACAATGGTATATTAAAAAATGTAGACGGTCGTTTTAAAATTAACAGATTGCTGTATAGACAAGTAGTGAACGTTTTGAGAAATAAAAATATTATCCATTAAGATGAAGAAAGTAATTAGTTTATTCGTTTTCTCACTCTTGCTGCTTACTTTTTCTGTTGCACAGCAAGATAGCATTAATCAGTTGCAAGATTCCTCTATAGTTGACTCCATTAATGATAGTTTTGTTGAGATAATTCAAGCTCCGCTTAAGTCCGTAAAGGACGACACAACTAAAAAAGATAGTCTTCAAGAGACTAAGCAGGCTGAAGTGGTGCAACCCAAGGTGATTATTGAGAATAAAATAGATCCACCAAAACCGAAGCAAGAAGAAGAAGTTCTACCCGATTTAAAAGAGATTATTTCTGTCAATAAAATAATTTGGTCGATTATTCTCTTAGTTATTACCTACTTTATTATTAAACTTTTGGTCTTGATTGTTTATCGCTTGGCCGAAAAAAGTACTAATCACAGGATTACACTGAAGAGTATTGCTCCATTTATTCGAATAATCGGATGGACATTTGTAATTTTTGTTATTATCCACGGTGTTTTTCGACCGCCAATGCAAACGCTAATTGCTGTTGTAGCTTCTGCAGGTATTGCCGTGGGATTTGCCGCTCAAGATATTTTGAAGAATATTTTTGGTGGAATTATGATTCTTTTTGATCGCCCATTTCAGGTAGGAGATAAAATAGCTGTAGGAGATCATTACGGTGAGGTTAAGGAAATTGGTTTGCGTTCCACAAGAATACAAACTAAAGATGATTCTCTTGTTTCAGTTCCTAATGCAGAGGTGATGAATACAGCAGTTTCCAATTCTAACTCAGGAGAAGCCAATTGTCAGGTAGTAGCAGAAATTTACTTGCCAATTGATGTAGATACGAATACTGCCCGACAAATTGCTATTGAGGCCGCTCAAGTTTCCAGATATATTTATTTGAATAAACCCATAAGTGTTTTGTTTTTTAACGAGGTAAAAGAACGTAGGTCTTATTTAAAAATGAGACTAAAAGCTTATGTTTCTGATATTCGGTATGAATTTACTTTTCAGAGTGATATGACTGAAATTGTAATGAAAGAATTTTTAAATCAAGGAATTGTCAATAAAGAGGACTTAATGTGATATGAAACTACTATTTTTTATTTTACTGTCAAACACAGTTGAGTTACCTGAATGGTTAGACAAAACTATAGCGATTTTGTTGCCTTTTAAGCACTATTTAATTGCTGTAATGATTGCTATTATTACATTTATCGCAGCCCAAATTACTAGAAAGGCGATTAAACGTCAATTTGAAAAATCTAATCACTTAGGAACAAAAGATCCTACGAACTATATTTTTTTAAGAAACGGAATTAGCTTTGTTTTTTCTCTCATAGGAATAATACTAATTTTTTACTCAATTCCTGCTCTTCGCAGTTTAGGGACAACGCTTTTTGCCGGTGCCGGAATATTGGCAGCAATTATTGGCTTTGCTTCTCAGGCGGCTTTTTCAAATATCATTGGCGGACTTTTTATTGTCATTTTTAAGCCTTTTAGAGTAGGAGATATTTTACAAGTAGGAACTTGGGAGCAAGGTTTTGTAGAGAACATTACTTTACGTCACACTGTAATTCGAAGCTACAAAAATGAGCGCTATATTATTCCCAACTCTACCATTAATTCAGAAGTGCTGCTCAACTCTAGCATTGAAGATGAAAAAACATGTGTTTATTTAGAAATGGGCATTAGTTACGACAGTGATGTAGACTTGGCAATGAAAATCATGTCAGAAGAGGCTGAGAAACATCCAAGTATTTTGGACAACCGAACGATTGAGGAAAAAAAGAATGGCGATCCAATTGTAAGAGTACGCTTAATTAATTTCGGAGACTCTTCTGTTAACTTAAGGGCTTACCTCTGGGCAAAAGATTTTGTCATTGGTTTTGTAATGAGAACTGATTTGTATAAGAGCATAAAAAAGCGATTTGATGCTGAAGGCATTGAAATTCCGTTTCCGTATAGAACAATAGTATTTAAAGATGAAGAAAAAGCTAAACGTATCCGTACCAACGATTCCAAAACTTAGTTTTCGACGTTTTTCAGAGTCAAATAAAGCTAGAGAAACCATTGGTCAAGCACCTGGTACATTAATTTATACCGGTAAGAAGAGAGAGGAAAAAGTAGAGATTGAAATGTTCTCCTATAATGCAGAGGTACTCGATGAAATAAAAAGTACTGAAGTAGAAGAGTGCCTTAATTTATATGATGAAAAGAAAGTCAATTGGATTAATGTAACTGGCTTGCACAATGTTGATTTAATTCATAAAGTGGGCGAACGTTTTCAGCTACATCCACTTTTATTGGAGGATGTTTTACATGTTGATCAACGACCTAAGGCAGAAGATTTTGGCGATTACATTTTTTTTACCATAAAAATGTTTCATCAAAATGTAAAAGAAGATGAATTAAACTACGAGCATATTAGTTTTGTGTTGGGCAAAAACACGGTTTTTTGTTTTCAAGAAAAATCGGGCGACTTGTTTGATTTAATACGCGAACGATTGAGAAATGCCTACGGTAGAATTCGTCATAGAAAGGCAGACTATATCTTTTATCGTTTTATTGATACAGTTGTAGATCAATATTATTTAGTAATTGATAAGCTGGCTGAAAAAATTGAGCAGCTTGAGGATGAAGTAATGGATAATCCAACTACTAAAACGTTGAATCAATTACAAGCAATGCGGAAGGAGTTGATTTTTCTTCGTCGCTCAATTCACCCATTGCGAGAGTCGATAAGCACAATTCTAAAAAGTGAATCTAAATTGCTGCAAAAAGATACGGAGCGTTTTTTTTCAGACGTTTACGATCATACTATTCAAATTGTAGAGTCTTTAGAAACATACAGAGATTTGTTGAGTGGTATAATGGACTTATATATGAATACGGCAAGCAACCGAATGAATGAGATTATGAAAGTCCTCACCATCATGTCAACCATTTTTATTCCGCTAACTTTTATCGCCGGCATTTATGGTATGAATTTTCAACACATGCCCGAACTTCAATATAAATGGGCTTATCCTGTAGCAATGGGATTTATGGTTTTAGTAGCTATTTTTATGCTCATTTTCTTTAAACGAAAAAAATGGCTTTAAGAGTTCATTTTCTATCTTTTGTTATTCAGTTTTTTTTTCAATATTTCGGTTTTTGATTGCGAAATAAATAAGGACAAAATTTTAAATGTTTTTTTATGAAGTGTTTGATGACTAGTGGCTAGTCCTTTTATGTCACATTTGTAATGGAATATTAACAATATAGTTTTCAACAAAAATAGAAAATTGTTAATTACTTTGTTGATAAGCTTTGCTGAACTATTGAAACCTTGCATAAATCCTAAGCTAACTTTGTTTTAACATTAATCAATCAATTGTTAGTAATATGTTTACAAAAATCTTCGGTAAAAAAAAGCTAAAAGAAGATACTCTGGCAAACATATTTGTCAATTCTACTTTAAAGACAGTAGATGAGGGTTTTGCTGATATAGTTGGTTTGATTGAAGACTCCCCTGAATTTGTTACTAAGCCGAAATTAGATGTTAAAAGTGACAGTAAATTTTTGCTTATTGTTTTAGCGGCTAACTTAAAGGAAATTCCAAAGTATTTGCCTGCACATCAAGATAATCGATTAATTAATCACATTATCACAAAATTAACAGAGGTGTTTAATGTGGATTTTAATCAGTTGGAAAGTGTTTTGCGTGATTATCAGAGCTACTTAGGTAGAGTCAATCATCCCAGTCAGAACAATCTCTATGCTATGTCAAAAGCCTTATTTTTTAAATATGAGTTGGGGCAATATCAAGAAGAGTATTTTAAGAAGATGAACTCTCCAAATCCAATGTTTTTGAAACGAATGGATGAAGCTATGAAGTTGTTTTTGTTTAATTGGGAGAAGATGGTTGGTGACTACCAAATTACCGATTAATCTTTTTTTAACTACATTCCAATTATTTCAAACTCTGTTCTTCTGTTTTTTGCTCTACCTTCGCTACTATTATTATCTGCTATTGGTTGTGTAGAACCATAACCCTTTGAACTAATTCTACTGCTGTTAATGCCTTTTTCAACTAAATAGTCGACTACTGATTTTGCCCGATTCTTTGAGAGGGTTAAATTCGATGCATCACTACCCACATTGTCGGTGTGTCCACTCACTTCAATTTTTAAGCTTGGATTAGTAGCTAAAAACTGCACCAATTTGTCTAACTCAACTTTAGATTCATTTTTTAGTTTATACTTAGCTGTTTTAAAGAAAATGTTATTAAGCACAATTTTTTCTCCTACTTTAATCGGACTAAGCGGTACATTCTTGCGGAATGCTTGATTATCATTAGTCTTTTTCATAGAAAAGTTGTCGGAGTAAAACAAGTATCCCGATTTAGAAACATTTAAGGCGTAGTCTTTACCAAATGGAAGAGCCATTAAAAATTCTCCATTTAAGTTGGAGTAGGATTCAATTACAAGTTCTCCTGAAGATAAATCGATTAACTCAAATCTTGCTGCTAAAGGTTGCTGATTGCTTTTATCGTATATTTTTCCGGCAAAATAACTCACCGGATTTGGCTTAAATTCTTGTGGTAATTCGAAACTGTATAAGTCTAAATCACCATAACCTTCTTCACGATCAGAAGCAAAATAGGCCAGTTCTCCATTTGGTGAAACAAGTAGGCTATTTTCATTTTTATGCGTGTTAATTGGATAACCTAGATTTTTAGGCTCTGACCATTTTCCGCTGCTGTCTTTCTGACTCATAAAAATATCCAGCCCTCCCAAGCCTAAATGTCCGTCGGAGGAAAAATATAAAGTTTTACCGTCGGGATGAATGAAAACAGACTCTTCGTTTCCTTGAGTATTTATTGTGTTGCTCAGTGCTTCAGGAGTAGACCATCGTCCTTCTTCATTTAACTTACTCACGTAAATATTTCCATTTTGTTGCCCACTGCGATCTCTTTTACCCCTCACAAAATAGAGGGTCTTTCCATCAGCAGAAAAGGAAGGTTGTGTTTCCCAGTGATTGCTGTTAATTGTATTGCCTAAATTTTGTGGTCGTGCCCAATTGTTGGTCTCTTTTTTAAAGGTGATAAATAAGTCGCAGCTTCCATAGCCTTTACGGTTTCCGCCATAATCTCCGTAGAGTTCACATGCAGTAAAAATGAGCATATTCCCATCAGCTGAAAAGCTTGGAGCTCCTTCGTTATTTACTGTATTAATCGGCTGACCAATATTTTGTGCTTTTTGCCATTCTCCACTTTCATCTTTTTGAGCCACGAAAAAATCTTCATTATACCCAATTGGTGAGCTTTCTAAAGGTAATCTTCGAGTGAATAGTAAAGTATTACCATCAACTGTAAGCGATGGGAAGTATTCTGCTTTATCGCTGTTAATTGCTGACCCTAAGTTTTTAGGATTAAATGGGACAGGGTTTTCTATAGCATTTAAAGCCAACTTTACAATCTCTAGGCCTTTATTACTTCGGTTAATTTGCTCGCTGTTTTTGGGATTGCTTTCTAAGAATAAATTAAAGTGTTCAGCTGCTTTTTCGTACTCCCCATCTTGTAATTCAAGTTCTGCCAAGAAAAATAAGTTGTTGGGAATCGCATTAGCATTAATTGCAATAGCCTCTGAAAATTGTTCTTTAGCATTTTGCAGTTGCATCAAATCTAAATATACATAAGCCAAAAGCGTTCTTGCTTCTACAAAATTGTCTTTTTCCAATGCTTTGTTTAAAGCTTCTTTTGCTTCATTTAGTTGGCGCTTTTGGTAGAGAGCTTGACCTTCTTCAAAGAGTTTTCCGGCTTTTCGATTGTCGGTACTCAATTCTTGGCTAATGCTAGCACAGGAAAAGATAAAAGTAAAAGCTAAAAGCAAACTGCCTTTTAGGGTATGTTTAAATATTTGTGCGATTGTATGCTTATGCTCCATTGAGGGTTGTTTTTAACGTATTCTATTAGTCGAGGGGTGATTTTTTCACGCACGCTCCATTCTGCTTGCAAATAAAGTTTGCAGTCTTTGTTCACCTTGGCAGCATGTTCTTCAGCCCAATTAAAGTCGTCGTTATTGTAAATAATAACTTTTAATTCATGGGCTTTTTCGAAGTACTCTGTTTGAGGTGGTTTTCTTTTTTTCGGAGATAGGCAAATCCAATGCCAATCGCCGCTGAGTGGATAAGCTCCTGAAGTTTCAATTGCTAAATAAAAGCCTGATTTTTTTAAAGCTTTGCAAAGTGGATTGAGTTGATACATCACCGGTTCACCACCTGTGATCACAGCAAAGCGAGAGGGGTAATGCTCTGCTTGAGCCACAATTTTTTCTACGGTTAAAAGCGGGTGATTTGCAGCTTCCCAGCTTTCTTTTACATCGCACCAATGACAACCGACGTCACAACCCCCTAATCGGATAAAATAGGCTGCTTTTCCCTGATGAAAACCTTCTCCTTGCAAGGTGTAAAAACTCTCCATTATAGGTAAGCTTAAACCTTGTTCTACTGCTGTTTTATCTGTTGTGCTCATTATAAAGCTACAAAAGTAAGCAAAGAGGAGGGAGGGAACTTACTTTAAAAGTGAATTGTTTTATATAAGAGTTTGTAGTTGTGGATAGCGAAATTATTTCTTCAATACCAACTTTTTCACCAATAGGTAAATCAAATACAACCAAGGAGCACCGTGCATTAGTAAGTCGAACCAATCCATGGCTTGCATGCCATTTGCTCCGCCCATTACCCATTTAATCTTTCCCCAAAGATGTGGTTCCGGATAAAAGGGAGCCAAGCCCAATGTTAAACAAAGTAATATTGCAAAAGCAAAAGACGATTCTTTTTTAGAGTTTTTATTCATCTTTAGGGATTTGTACGAGACCAAGCATTGTAACCTCCTTTTAAATCAATAATTTTTTTAAACCCTTTGTTTTCTAATGTTTTAGCTGCTTGTCCGCTTCTGCCACCAACTGCACAAAAAACATAAATTGCTTTTTCTTTATCAAGTTGATCCAGCTGATCACTAAAATTACTGTCGTAAATATTTAAGTTTTTCGCTCCATCTATCGTTCCTGCTTTGTATTCCTGAGGTGTTCTTACGTCGATTAAATAATAATCATCCTCCTTTTGCATTTCTGCTTTAAACTCTTTTGGTCCTATTACTTTCTTTTCGCTGTTGCCGTTTTGCGCCTGACCGTTGCAAGAAATTAAGGTAAAGGCTAATATAAGTATGCTAATGATTCTCATCTTCATTAATTTATTTGTGACTTAATAAGTTCCATGCCTGAATTCCTCCGGAGAGGTTAAAGGCTTTTAAACCAAACTGCTCCATGTATTGACCGGCAGTGGAACTTCTTGCGCCGCTTCTACAATAGAGGTAATAATTCTTCTCTTGATCTAATTCCTGAACTTTTGCAGGAAATGATGAGTCCATGATATTTAAATTGATGGAACCTTCAATCTTTCCCTCTACTTCTTCTTCCGGAGCGCGAACATCAATTACAACCGCTGCTTCATCTAATTCTATTCTTTCTTTGAATTCTTCTACACTTAAATTTTTCATTTGTTATAAAAATAGTTAAGGTTGAGTACTATTTGCTGTTTTTTCATTTTTTATACCTTTATATCCAATAAACATATTTGCCCAAATAATTTTTGAAAGCGCGTAATACAAAGGAGTTAATACTGCTAATGTAGCACCTACAAAAATGATAAAGTTCCAAAACTCAAACTCTATTCCTAAAACAGTGGTAGCAACCCAAAGTGTAACCACATGTGCTACTCCTAATGCATAAGAAACATACATGGCACCATAGTAAAAGCCAGGTTCTAAATAAAGCTTTCTATCGCATTTAGGGCAACGGTCGTGAGTTGAAGACATGTTTTTGAAATCGTAAGGGTTGCGAGATTTAAAAAACTCTCCTTCGTGACAGTGGGGACACTTAAAGTGCGCAATACTGTACATTTTATCTCCTTTTTTGAAAAGTCCCATTATAATGAATTTGAGAGCAAAGTTAACCAAGCTTTTCGGCTAAAGAGGTAACATTGGTTACATAAAAAAACCTAAGCTGAAATTGCTTAGGTTGTGATGATAAGTTTTTGGAACTTAATTAATAGGCCGAAGACTTTGATTTTTCATCTAAGTTTCCATTCTTATCAAAGTAGATAGTCCCTAGCTCATTATCTTCATTTTTTAATTGTAGCGTGTAAGAAACGTCTCCTTTTGAGCTTTCTTTTCTGTAAAATTCAATGACCTCCCAGTGTTTGTAAAAAGATCTTTTTTTACTGTTTTTAATTTTTTCATCCGCTTCCTTTTCCCAGTTCAACTGAGTTAAATCGTTTAAATGTAAACCTTCAGAATTAAAGCGACTGAAAACAGTGTGATTATTTAGTTTGTGCTTCGCTTGAAATTCATCACTAAAAGTTGCCCACTCTACTTCATCTGCTTTTGGGAACATTTGCATAAAGCTTTGTTTAACCGATTTAGGTACTTCCTTTATTTTTGTTTTGGTATACGCATCAGGTGTTTGAGCAATCAATACTGATGAAAGGAATAGGGCTAATATAAAATGGATTGATTTCATGATAAAAAATTTTAATTCATTTAAAGTTGTGAAAAAACTATTCCAAATCCCAATTTCAACTGATTGAGTGAAGAGCTATGGTATTGTTGTTTCAACTTTTCCACTATTATAGGAAAGGGTTCTACAATAAATCGTTTGCCAAGTTTGCCAAATCGGAGCGCTCACCTTTTTCAAGTGTCATGTGTGCATAAATTTTATTTCCCTTTACTCGGTCGATGAGGTAAGATAAGCCGTTACTGTGTTCATCTAAATAAGGAGTGTCGATTTGATGAATATCACCCGTAAAAATCATTTTAGTATTTTCTCCTGCACGACTGATAATTGTTTTTACCTCATGAGGAGTGAGGTTCTGCGCTTCATCAACAATAAAAATGACATCAGACAAACTTCTACCGCGAATGTAAGCTAGGGGAGTAATTATAATTTTTTCATTTTTCTGCATGTCGGCAATTTGCTTGTGCTTTTTGTCCATTTCACTAAACTGATTTTTGATGAACTTTAAGTTATCCCAAAGCGGTTCCATGTATGGGTTTATTTTGTCGTTGATGTCTCCTGGCAAATATCCGATGTCTTTGTTGCTCAAAGGAACAATTGGTCGCGCTAAAATAATTTGCTTAAAGTTTCTTCTTTGTTCAATGGCTCCAGCTAAAGCCAAAAGCGTTTTGCCGGTTCCTGCTACACCTTGAATCGTCAATAGTTTTATATCGGGATTAAGAATGGCGTGAAGCGCAAAAGCTTGTTCAGCATTTCGAGGAATAATGCCATAAGCATTCAACTTTTCCACTCGATCCAATCGGTCCTCAACCGGATTATAAAAAGCCAAACTAGAGGCTTTTCCATTTTTTAAAATGTAATAATGATTGTTCTGAATGCTGCCTTTTAAAAATGAGTAATCTTCAATAAAGCCTTTCTCGTAAATCTCTTTGATAACACTTGACTCTAAATTTTCAGCTAAAAACTTACCCATGTGTAAATCACTTACATCTTTTACCTTTCCGGTATTGTAATCTTCTGCCGGAAGATTTAATGCTTTTGCTTTTATTCTTAGGTTAATGTCTTTTGTAACCAAGATTACTTTTTTGTCTTTTTCCTCTTCTTGCAGTCGTATTGCGGCATTTAAAATGCGATGATCTCCTTTTCTTTCATCAAAAATTTGTTCGGCATTGGTATTCTTATTTGGGCCGTTCAAAATAATTTTAAACCTCGACTTCTTTTTGTTTTGCAGGGGAATCCAATCTTGCAAGGTATGGTCGGCTGATAATTTATCAACGATTCTAGTAAACTCTCTAGCTTCAAAATTCTTGGTGTCATTTCCACGCTTAAAATTATCTAGCTCCTCCAGAACGGTAATGGGAATCGCTACATCGTTTTCTTCAAAACTTAAGAATGAATTGTGATCGTGAATAATTACAGAGGTATCTAACACGTAGATCTTCTTGAGCGTTTTTGCTTTTTTCGCCATGTTATTGTTTTTTGGTGAGTGATGATTGTATAAATGTAAAACAAAGAATAGCGAAAAAGCAGTGAAGCAGAAAAAGTAATTAACTAACTGCTATTGATAAGTTGCTAAACAACTTAAACTTGAGTTAACAAAGGACGTTTACTACTTTAAGTTGACTTAAAGTAGTTTTGGTAAAGGAGGGCAGTAGTTATGGTTTTTTATCTAAGAAAATTGATTTACATCACCGGAAACTGAATCTCAAAGCCCGACATGTCGTTTTTCGAAATTTGTTTTACTTTACCACCTAGCTGTGCACTAAACATTTGTATTAGCTGAACTCCTGTAGAGTTAGCGTGCTTTTCAAAAATATTTTCAGGCAAACCTGGTCCATTGTCGAGGTATACCAGTTCATAGTACTTCTCTTTGCTTTTTATACAAATGCGAACTTTTCTGTCATTCTTGTTTTTGAAAGCGTGCTTTAGGCTATTTGTAATTAGTTCATTAATTACTACGCCAATGTAAACAGTTCGTTTTATGTAAAGCTCGACGTCATCAATTTCCATCTCAACATCGATTTTAGGTTTAACGCCAATTAAAAGATTGTTTACCAGTTCGGAGATATACACCCTTAGGTTATTTTTCCCATCTTCTTTATCGGAAATTTGATCATAAGCTTGAGCTAAGGAATTGAGTCGTTGGTTTACTTCTACTACCACTTTTTTTACTTCCTCATTTCCTTCATGAGAGTAAAGCACATTGTTTAAGCTACTAATTAATTGAAAATGATTTTTAATTCTATGGTGAATCTCTTTGATTAAAACAGCTTTTTCTTCTAGTTGAGTGCTAATTTTCTTATTCTTACCCTTTAATATGCGATTAAGTTCAATAACCTTAAGAAATGATTGATGCAATTGTAAAATTACTAGACCAAAAAATAGCGAGATAATAATTATTATGATGTGTACAATTTGCTTCATTTTATCAATTTCGGCCACATCTTGATCATAGCTCAAGTAAAACTTCCAAGTGTCTGTGGGAAGGTTGATGGTTTCAACTATAGAATTTTCGTTGATTGAGTTGCTGTCGCCATAGAAATAGCCTTTGTGTGTCATACTTTGGTTCTGACTCCAAAGTGCAAATTCTTGAATGCTGTCTAAAATCGTTCGGTCAACAATTTGTTCCAAGTCCATTACAATGGAAGAGAAACCCCAAAAGTTTTCTTCTTGACTGTTGGAGTCCGGTAAAAAAATCGGCACTCGGTAAACCATTCCTTGAACTTGCTGAATCAAAACTCTAGGGCCAATAACCATTGGCTCTCTGTTTAGAATCGCTTTTTCAACCAGCTCGCGATCCTCCTCTAACTCCATAATGTTTACTCCTTCGGTTTCCTTATTAGGGGATTCCGGAAAGTTGTATGTTATAAAACTGTCTTTTACCAATTGTACTGAAAGTACTTCTCTTTCAGCCATAGCATAAACTTCTTTGGCAAAATCTCTAAAGGCGTCTTGATTAATTTGAGGGTTGAATCGAACATAACTGGCAAGCGACTTTGCTAAATATGATTTCTCTGCAATCGATTGCTCAATGTGATTGGCAATTCTGGAAGCTACTTGACTTTTTTCTTCAATAATCGATTCTCTTATCGTAGACCAACTGCTTAAAGAAAAGTAACTAAGAGCAAAAAAAGCAACTAATCCGGCAATTAGTCCACTTAACCATGGCAAGTATTCTGATAGTTGCTTGTTCATAGGCAAGAAAATTACGATTTATAACAACACAAAATACACTTTAGTTTTGCCTAGTAAGTGATATTTAGTTCTTTGCGGTAAGTTGAATCGCTTAGCTTATTTTGACTCCAATACGGACTTTTTAAGCTTACTTTGAGCCTTGCTTTTGTTTGCAACTGCTTGCCACCACTCATTTTGTTTTCAGTCCATGCTAAAATACGGTGAGGGAATGCTTTTTCGAAAGTAATACTTAAACTTCTATTTAATTCAGGGTAATTAATCTTTAATGTTTGCTTTTGCAGTGAATCACTTTCTTCTTTGATGTTGATTTCTGCTAAATAAGCTTTGCTGTCTTTATGCGAGAGTCTTAAATACTGAGTAGATGGAATTATTTGAACTTCTCCTTGAGGAATCAACTTAGGATTTAAACGTATTTGGTTCCACAAACCGTCTTCTGTCAATGTTTTGCTTACAAGTCGATTGACATCACTTTCTTTTTCAAAATAAGAGTAAGCTTGTAAATGGTAATGTTGAGCGGTTTCATTTAGCTGCATCCAGCTATGACCACACCATTCTTGAGATGAGGTGCTCACTTTAATGGGAAAAGTAAGTTGATCTTGTTTAACAGGACTAAAAATTGAACTCATTAATGAATAATCATAAATCCCGGTAGTAAATTTTTTAACGTAGTTTAGTTTTAGCACTGAAGTATGATGAGCTTCAGTTTTACTTTCTTTTTTTACTTGTTTTTCAGTCAAAAAATCTTCTGTAACAAAAATTAATACAGCTTCTCCATTTCTAATTTCACCGTACCGAGCTTCTTCTAACTCATAAGAATTTAATTCTGCATTGCCTGAGTACCAATATTCATTAAACTCCTTAGTAGAGTTGTTGCTATAATATTTTTCTTGATTAGCTTGATCATTTCTGCCCAAACAAGCCGATAGAAAAAGTACTGTAAAAATTATGGATAAACGCCTTGGCATGATTTTAATTCTTTATTGAACAGGATAATAAACATAGATTATTTGCTCACTACTTTCGTCGTCAAATAATCCACTTTGATAAATTTCCCAAGGAGATCCTGAAACTTGAAGTTTTTTAGCTGCAGCATAATCTAGAATAGCAAAATGTAGCGCTTCGCTAGTTTCATCTCCATAGTGCTTTCCTTTTATGGTCTTTTTTGCAGCAATTGTTTTAAGTTGAACTCGATCAGACGGGGAAGAGTTGCCTCTGTAAGGTATTGCCGCCTCTAAAATAACTTTTTTCTCACTATAATCATGGTAAAGAGCCATTGGACGTCCATCAATTTTAATACTGTCGTCCAATTCCATGAAGATGGTAATCTCAGTGTAGAGCTCTGTTAGTTTTTTACCAATTTGATCTGCAGCACAAGAGTCAAGTATAGTGGCCACTTTGGTACTGTCGAAAGTTGTAATCTCAAGCCTTCTTGGGTTTGGGATGGGCTTCACAGCTGCTTTAGGAAGATTTTCAATGTGCTTTTTTAGTTTTCGAACACCTTTTTTATAATTCTTACGAAGTAAGGGTTCCATAATGAGATTCATGAAATTCATGTAAAAAGGTGTCTTAGTTCCTTGATAAGCCCATGTAAAGTGCGTTTTGTTTTCTAGTGTATCTCTTAAAATAAACCATTGATAACTGGTGTCATCCCAATTGTGATAGACAATGGCGTTTTTTACTAGTGAGTCCTCTTTATAATCAATGATTTTTTGTATTCCATTGTCGATAATGGCTGTTTTACTAATCCACTCATTTGTTGCGCCTAGCTGTTGTTGTTTTTCAGAGTAAATGTTTTTTAAGTTGCTATCCGCTTCAAACCAGGGGTGCCAATGCTTCCATTCTCTATAGTCGCTTACTTTTTTAAAGATGATTTCTCTAGGAGCGTCTATAATGATTGATTCTTGAAGTTGGAGGTGGTTTGGTTGAGTTGAAGAGAAGATAATTAAGGCTGTTATGAGTCCTAAAAAGATAAAAATAATCCACTTGATTGGTTTCATAATTTTTGGAAGAATAAGTTAATTGTGGTAAGATGTATTATATTGACGAATATAAAACAAAAATTCGTTTTTTTACACTTATAAACCAAATAGCGTTACAATGAATGCACATGAAATTGACTATAAAATAATTGGAGATGATTTGCAATGCGTAGAAATTGAATTAGACCCCAATGAAACGGTCATTGCTGAGGCAGGAGGAATGATGATGATGGACAATTCCATTGAAATGAATACCATTTTTGGCGATGGCTCGAAAAATGACAGTGGAATAATGAACAAACTTTTTTCTGCAGGAAAAAGAGTTTTAACCGGGGAGAGTTTATTTATGACAACTTATACTCAAACCGGAATTGGTAAAGCCAAAGTTGTATTTGCTTCTCCTTATCCCGGAAAAGTTATTCCAATGGACTTAAGCGAAATGAACGGGAAAGTAATTTGTCAGAAAGATGCTTTTTTATGTGCTGCTAAAGGAGTACAAGTGGGCATAGAATTTCAAAAAAGATTGGGCGTTGGTTTTTTTGGTGGAGAAGGTTTTATCATGCAAAAATTGGAAGGTGACGGTATGAGTTTTTTGCACGCCGGCGGTACAATTATTAAGAAAACTTTAAAAGTTGGAGAGACTTTAGTCGTAGATACCGGCTGCTTAGTAGCTTTTACACAAACGGTAGATTACAATATTCGATTACAAAGGGGCGTTAAAAACACACTTTTTGGTGGGGAGGGATTATTTTTAGCAACTTTGCAGGGTCCCGGTGATGTTTGGATTCAATCATTGCCATTTAGTCGTTTAGCTGATCGAATTTATGCTCACTCACCAAAAATGGGTGGCTCGCGTAAAGGAGAAGGAAGTATTTTAGGCGGCTTGGGCGATTTGCTCGATGGAAGATAGAAATGAATTACTATGTATGAAGTGGATAATGATTTTAACTTTTTTGCTGTTTAGCGTTGTTCAACTATCAGCAAAAAATGGAGGTGGGGAAGAAAGGTCAAATAAAGATACGGTTCAGGCATTAGTGGTAAGTAACCATAATGTTGCTGCTGACTTGGACATTAGTTCCATGAGCGGAAGCGAGATTATCGGTCTGATTGATTCTTTACTCGATTTAGATGCAGTACCTGTTTCTTTAGTGAAAGAGATCAACAGCTATGCAGAAAGCAGGCTGTTAAAGCATGATTATTATGTTTCATTAACCGGCTTTTACGATAGTTCCATTTATCCCTCAAATTCCATGTATAAAAAATGGGATACCTATAATTTATATCCTTATACGGAGAACTTAAGAAAAGACGATGAGCGCATAAGTTTGGTAATTAGAGACTCTGCAAGCTACTGTGAATTTATTCCACCAATTAAAGGCTTAATTACTTCAAATTTCGGATGGCGAGATGGTAGAAACCACAATGGTATGGATATCGACTTGCAAGTATGGGATCCTGTGCATGCTGCTTTCGATGGAATGGTGAGAATTGCACGTCATCATCCTGGATATGGTAGAGTAGTGATTATTCGTCATTACAATGGATTAGAAACACTTTACGCTCATTTGCATCGACTAAAGGTGAAGCCCGGTGATGTAGTTGAAGCAGGTCAAGTGGTTGGACTTGGTGGTAGCTCAGGCCGGTCTACCGGTAGTCATTTGCATTTTGAAGTGCGTTTTAAAGGTAAGCCACTTAACCCAAGAACTATTATTGATTTTAATAATAACTGTTTGGTCAGTGATTCAATTCAGTTAGTGAAAAATCGTTGGTCGTATTCAGTAGTTCCTTTAGGAGTAAAATATCATGTGGTTAAGCCGGGAGAACATCTTTACGGAATTGCAAAAAAGTACGGTACAAGTATTTCAAACTTGTGTTTAATGAACGGAATTTCTCGCAACAGACCTTTACAAGTCGGACAAAAAATTAGAATTGGCAGCTAATGGATGGTTTTACTTTTGTTAATATTAATGATCATCCAACAAACCCTAAAAAAAAGGTTTTCTTTTTTAGAGAAGTATCTCATGCCAATTATTTTGAAGTCATGTTGATTGAGAGTAAAATTCAATATGAAAAGCAGATCGACGAAGAGGGGGATGGTCGGATATACTTTGGGGTAAAAAAAGCAGATTTTAAAAAAGTTCAAAAGCTAAATTACTTAACGATAGGTCATTTTCGTAAGCCTTTTATTCCCGATCGATTTTTTAAGTGGTTGCTAATTGCCGTGTCTTTATTGGTACTTTCATTGGCATTTATTGGCGCTTGGTTGAGTAACTAAAAACAGCCGATAAAAACTTACTTTTGCAGTATGAGCTTAATAAGGTATTCGCTTTTTGTTTTATCTGTGTGCCTGTCATTTGGGCTGTTTGCACAAAAACAAATTACCACTTTTGGTTTGCAGTTTAAGCCAATTTTAAGTTCCGAATTAATTAATACCGGTCCTCAGTCTGAGAAAGTGGGTGACATAGGTTTCGAAATCTCACCACGTGGAGGATATAGCTTTGGAATGGTAGTTCGCAAAGGCTTTAATGAGCAGTTTTCGCTAGAAACAGGAATAAACTATACAAGAAGGAATTTTGGATTAAACATTACTGAGGACTCAACCGGTTTTAGCGGAAGTTCGGACTTTAGGTACATCATTTATGAAGTTCCCATACTTGGTTTGATTTACATTCAACTTGGACAAAATACTTATATGAATACAGCTTTCGGGGCTTCATTAAACTTCTTGCCCTCAGACTGGGAGTCCTTTGATGACTATTTTATCCATTACTCTCAAAGAGAATCTTGGGTAATACCTAGTCTTTTGGCAAATGTAGGTTTTGAATACAGAACTAGAGAAAGTGGATACTGGTATTTGGGTTTTTCACTTCATCGACCATTTATGAACCTAACCGAAGCAGGAGTCGGTTACACAGAGAGAGATTATACAAGGGAGATTAAGGAAAGCGCCTTTTTTGATATTTCAGGAAATTATTTAACCATAGATTTAAGGTATTTTTTTCACGAACCACCTGAGTGGAAACAACAACGAAGACAATGATAGAAAAAATTGAAAGTTGGCTGATTGAGCAGTTTTTAAAATTACAATTCAGTGAGTTTTACGCTGAGTTCACGGCAGTAATTATTTTAATTATTGGCTTATTAATTCTTGGTCTAATTGTCGACCGTATTTCTAGAGAAATATTGTTAAGTGGTTTTGCTAAAATTGCAGCAAAAAGTAAAACCCATTGGGATGATTTGCTAATCAAACATAGAGTAGTAACAGCAATTGCACATTTAGCTCCGGTGCTTTTTATCTTTTACTTCTTACCTCATGTATTTCAAGAATATGAAACAGTAGTTGACTACGTTAATCGGCTGAGTGAGATAGTGGTTATAATTACAGCGCTTATTGTCATTTTCCGCTTTTTAAATGTAGTTCGAGAAATTCTAGAAGGCATTGCTTTGTTTAAAGATAAGCCACTACAAAGTTACTTTCAGCTGATTAAAATCGTGATTGGAATCATAATGGGAGTGTTGATTCTTTCAATTATTGCGGATAAATCAATCATGTACTTTTTTGGAGCATTTGGCGCAATATCAGCTGTATTGCTTTTAGTGTTTAAAGATACAATATTGGGCTTTATTGCCAGTATTCAGTTAGCAGCTAACGATATGATTCGCGTTGGCGATTGGGTGCAAATGGACAAATACGGAGCAGATGGAGATGTAATAGAAATTAACTTGGCTACTGTAAAGGTTAAAAACTGGGACAAGACGATTACAACAGTTCCAACTTATTCTTTTATCTCGGATTCATTTAAGAATTGGAGAGGAATGCAGGAGACCGGCTCCAGAAGAATAGCACGTTCCATATTTATCAATCAACACTCAGTAAAGTTTTGCGACAGTGATTTGTTGGAGCGATTCAAGAAAATCCATATTCTTAAAGGTTATGTAGAAGGAAAAGAAAAAGAAATTGAAGAATATAATAAAGAACGAAAAGTGGATATTACTCAGGTTTCTAATGGAAGAAGAATGACAAATTTGGGAACTTTTAGAGCTTATCTTTTACGATACCTTGAAAATCATCCCAAAATTAGTCAAGACTTAACGCTTTTGGTTCGCCAATTAGAGCCAACTGCCAATGGAATTCCAATTCAGGTGTACGCTTTCTGCAATGATATTGCATGGGCAAATTACGAAGCAGTACAGTCTGATATTTTTGATCATATTTTAGCTGTAGTATCTCAATTTGAACTAGAAGTTTTCCAAAACCCTTCCGGTAGTGATTTTAAGCATTTAATGACTAAATAGTTATATTTGAAAACAGAAACTGTTATATTATGAGATTTCTACTACTACTGATTGTACTGTTGTTTTCGCAAATTTCTTTTTCACAAGATTGGTGTCAGAAGGCAGATTATCCTGACTTAGCTGTATATGCGCCAATGGCTTTTTCTCTAGGGGGAATGGGTTACTCTGTTGTAGGTGCTTTGAGTAACTCTAATAACTCCAATAAGCTTTGGGAATACGATCCAGTTGCAAATAGTTGGACTCAAAGGGCTAATTTCCCGGGAACCGCTAGGAGAAATGGTGTGGCATTTACAATTAACGGCGAAGCTTTTGTTGGCTGTGGTTGGACAGGTAGTACTAGATTAAGAAGTATGTATAAATACAATCCTGCAACCAACTCATGGAGTTCAATAACTAATTATCCGGGAAATGGAGGAAGAGGTAGTTTTGCAACAAGTTTGAATGGCAAAGGCTATGTTGGTGGTGGTGGGAGTGGATCAGGTATTAATTCCGTACGAAGAGATTTCTGGGAGTATGACCCTATTTCAAATAGCTGGAGCCAACTTGCAAATTTTGGATTTGGAAATAGAACAGGTGGTGTAATGCATGCTGTTAATAATCGAATTTATGCTGGTTTAGGTCATGATCAAGTGATAAGTTACGATGACTTTTGGGAATATAACCCACAAAACAACTCATGGAGTCAAGTTGCTTCATTTCCAGGGGCAGATAGATTAAACCCTGTTAGTTTTGTAGTTGATAATAAAATTATTGTAGGAGGAGGGTACACTCTAACAGCTCTTACTTGTTTATCTGATTACTATGAGTATGACCCTACTAGCAATACGTGGACAAGTATTAATGGTTTTATAGATGGAGCAAGATCAATTTCTGCTGCCTTTGCAATTAATAATAAAGGTTACCTCTCTACAGGTTGGGGCCTTAATAAAGATACTATCAGAAATACATGGGAATATGACCCCAATAAGATTACAGTTATAGACACTACTTTTTGCGTAGGCGACACTTTTGTTTATGATGCCTTCAGACCCAACGCCTCTTATATTTGGTATGATAATTCATCAGATACAGTTAAGACTTTTACAACTACAGGTATTTATTTTTTAGATTATACTATTCATGGTTGTAATTACTCTGATACACTAAAACTAACTTTTAATCCAAATCCGATTGTCGACTTAGGAGCCGACACCACACTATGCCAAGGAGAGAGTTTAACTTTAGACGCCACGAACAGCGGAGCAACCTACGCATGGCAGGACAACTCAACGAATGCAACTTTTACCGTCACTCAAGCAGGTCAGTATTGGGTCGATGTTACAACGAACGGTTGTAGTACAAGCGATACGATCAATGTGAGTTACAAACCGCTTCCAATCGTTAATTTGGGGAACGATACCACCTTATGCGATGGAGAGACTTTAACACTAGATGCGACCAACAGCGGCGCTATCTATTTGTGGCAAGATAATTCGACTAATGCAACTTTTACTGTTAGCCAAGCCGATACTTTTTATGTAGCGGTTGACTTAAATGGTTGTATCGCTACAGATACCATAATTGTGGATTATCAATCTTATCCGATTGTCGACTTAGGAGCTGATACCGCACTTTGTCAAGGCGAAAGCTTAACTCTTGACGCGACGAACAGCGGAGCAACCTACTCATGGCAGGACAACTCAACGAATGCAACTTTTACCGTCACTCAAGCAGGTCAGTATTGGGTCGATGTTACAACGAACGGTTGTAGTACAAGCGATACGATCAATGTGAGTTACAAACCGCTTCCAATCGTTAGTTTAGGGAACGATACCACCTTATGCGATGGAGAGACTTTAACACTAGATGCGACCAACAGCGGCGCCACCTATTTGTGGCAAGACAATTCGACTAATGCAACTTTTACCGTTAGCCAAGCGGATACTTTTTATGTAGCGGTTGACCTAAATGGCTGTATCGCCACAGATAGCATAATTGTGGATTATCAAGGGGGGCTTTCTCCGGTTTTTATTGGAGACACATCCATATGCTCTGATGAAGAGATTGAGTTAGATGCAACTTTAGCCTTAGCAACCCAATACCTATGGTCAGATAACTCAACTAGTAGTACAATTTTTGTAAATGACTCAGGTGAATATTGGGTGGAAATTTCTTCTTTATGTGACACAATAAGAGATACTATTCATGTCAATTTAAAGGATTGTGCTTGTGAATTTGAAGCACCCAATGTTTTTACTCCCAATGGAGATGGAGTAAATGATTACTTCTACCCAAGCTTAAAATGTCAGCTAGTCACTTATGAAATGAATATATTTAACCGCTGGGGAGATTTAGTATTTTATAGTAATCAGCCACTTTTACAATGGGATGGAAGAATAAATGATGGTAAAAAAGCAGCAGAAGGACATTACATGTATGTTATTGAATACAAAGATGTGCTAAGTGGTCAAAAAAATACCGAAAAGGGAACTTTTATATTGATGTATTAATAGCCTAAATAAAATAAAAAGAGGCTGTCCCAAATGACAGCCTCTTTTTTTGATCAGAATTAACCTTAGTAGCAATATTTGTTTTCACTGATCATTTTTTGAGCAATTGCTTGTCGAGCTTCTTTAGCATTAATTGGGTCGTGTTTACTAAAGCGTTTAATGCCCATGAGCATAGCTCTTTGTTCATCGCCTTCTGCAAAAGCATTAATGGCATCTTTTCCCCATTTATGAATACGATCGGCTGCATCGTAAATATATACTTGCATCATTTTTTCCTGCAAGTCTGCATCTTTACCTAAGCTCTTCATTTTCTGAACACGAAGCAACATTGACTCGCTGATGTATGTTTCCATGGCGATGTCGGCTATGTTCATTAAGATTTCTTGCTCTTTCGCCAAAGAAGTTGTTAGTGCCTTTGCTGCAGCTCCCGCAGTTAACAAAACGGCCTTTTTGAAGTTCTGAATATATCGCTTTTCAGCAGCATACTCCCCGGAATCATCAAAATCGAAATCGGGAATCTCCATCAATTCTTCAGCTACTTTTTGTGCAGGTTCAAGTAGGTTTAGTTCACCTTGCATGGCACGCTTAAGAATGATATCAACAGTTAACATTCGGTTGATTTCATTTGTACCTTCAAAAATTCGATTGATTCGGGCATCTCTGTAAGCTCTTTCCATATCTGCTTCAGCAGAGTAACCCATTCCGCCGTAAATCTGCACTCCTTCATCTACAACGTAATCTAATGTTTCAGAGCCATGAACTTTTAAGATGGCACATTCCGCTGCATATTCTCTTAAGCCCGCCATAGTTGCTTTTTGCTTGTCCATTCCGCCCTCAATATGCGCTTGTATGGTATCTTCAATATTCTGGCTTAATCGGTAGAGTGCAGATTCGGTTGCAAATGACTTGATGGCTTGTTCAGCTAATTTATGACGAATGGCGCCATATTTTGAAATTTGTCGACCAAACTGCTCTCTTTCGTTAGCGTAATTTACCGAACGGCTAATCGCTGCTTTTGCCGCTCCTAAAGCAGCTGCGGCTAATTTTGCTCTACCAATGTTCAAGATATTCAAGGCAATTTTAAATCCTTCTCCTCTTTCGCCTAAAAGATTTTCTTTAGGCACTTTCACATCATTAAAAAAGATTTGGCGAGTGGATGAGCCTTTAATGCCCATCTTTTTTTCTTCAGGGTTCATTGTGATCCCTTCATAGCCTTTTTCAATAATAAAAGCGCTTAGGTTTTCGTCATCTTCAATTTTTGCAAATACGGTAAATATGTCTGCAAAGCCTCCATTGGTAATCCACATTTTTTGACCATTTAGCACATAGTGGTTACCATCTTCAGAAGGAACTGCCTTACTTTTTCCTGAGTTTGCATCAGAGCCCGAGCCGGGCTCAGTAAGACAATAAGCACCTTTCCACTCTCCGCTGGCTAATTTGGGAACATACTTTTGCTTTTGCGCTTCAGTTCCATAATACAAAATCGGTAAAGTGCCAATTCCTGTATGGGCTGAAAGTGCTACAGCAAAAGAATATCCTGCTCCGGTTACTTCTGCGGTAAGCATTGAAGTAACAAAGTTTTTTCCAAAACCACCATACTCTTCCGGTACAGAAATTCCACACAGTCCTAATTCTCCGGCTTTAGTTAACAGCTCTGGCATTAAGCCTTCTTTCAGTGCATCAATTTCGTCCAGTTTCGGATACACTTCCTGATCCAAAAAATCTTGACTACTTTGAGCAATCATATTTTGCTCTTCGTCAAATTCCTCAGGTATAAATATGTCTGAAGCATCTGTCTCTTTTATGAGATACTCGCCTCCTTTGATTATTTTATTTTTCATATCATTTTAGTATTAAGTAGTAAGAATTGAGGTTATAGACCGAATCCTTATTACTATAGTTTATTTAAGTTTATTCATTAATACATAGTTCATTTTCTGTAGTTCTTCAATCTTTTGTAAGATTTGATTAATGTCGTTTATATCTGAAAAGCCAAGTTTATTCGATAGGATTAATTGAGTTTCTAATTCGTAGCAAGAACCATTTGAGATATTCAAAAAGTTACTGAATTCAGCATCGCTTTTTCTTCCTGCACCTTCGGCAATATTAGAGGGAATTGAAATAGCAGACCTTTTCATTTGTGATGTAAGACCAAACTTTTCTTCAGCAGGAAATTTTTTCACAAGAGCATATAAGTCTTCGACAATCTCCAAGCCTTTGTGCCATACTTTTAATTCCTTAACCTTGTGCATTATCTTTATTTATGATTCTCAATACTAAATACTCAACTCTCTATACTCATTTACAACATTTCAAAAATGCCGGCAGCACCTTGTCCGGTTCCTACGCACATAGTTACCATGCCGTATTTTTTGTTTCTTCTTTTAAGTTCGTTAAACAACTGAACAGATAACTTAGCTCCGGTGCAACCCAATGGATGACCCAATGCTATTGCACCGCCATTTACATTTACGATTTCAGGATTAATTCCCAGCTCACGAATTACTGCGATAGATTGTGAAGCAAAAGCTTCGTTGAGTTCAATTAAATCGATGTCTGCTAATTTCATTCCTGCTTGCTTAAGCGCTTTGGGAATGGCTTTAACAGGGCCTATGCCCATAATTTCAGGCTCAACACCAACCGTTGCGTAGGTAACCAAGCGAGCAATAGGTTTTAAATTATATTTTTTTACCATCTCCTCAGAAGCTACCATTACAAAAGCGGCTCCATCAGAAGTTTGAGATGAGTTTCCCGCTGTTACACTGCCACCTTGAGCAAAAACTGGGCGTAAACGAGCCAATGCTTCTTTGGAGGTGTCTTTTCTAGGTCCCTCATCTTGCTCAAAGGTGTAAGCTCTTTTTTTCTTTTTACCTTCTGAATCTACATAAGTTTCTTCAACTTCAATAGGAACGATGTCGTCTTTAAAAGTGCCATTCTCATTTGCCTTTAAGGCTTTTATGTGAGAGTTGTAGGCAAACTCATCTTGATCTTCTCGGCTAACTTTATACTTTTGAGCCACTGCTTCGGCGGTTAAGCCCATTCCCCAATAATAAGTTGGGTTTTCTTTTGCAACCTTGGGATTTGGAACAATTCTCCATCCTCCCATGGCAATGGGCGACATGCTTTCAACTCCTCCGGCAATGATTAAGTTATTCATGCCATTTTTAATTTTTGAATCTGCAATGGCAATGGTTTCTAATCCCGAAGAGCAATAACGATTAACCGTCATTCCCGGTACGTCGATATTGTTTAATCCCATTAGAGAGACTAAACGACCAATGTTTAATCCTTGTTCGGCTTCAGGTGTTGCATTTCCTACAATTACATCATCAATCTCAGCGCTACTAATTTCGGGAACGGTGTTCATTAAGTGCTTAATAACTGTTGCAGCTAAATCATCCGGTCTTGTAAAGCGCAAAGAGCCTTTGGGCGCTTTGCCTACCGCTGTTCTGTATCCTGCTACTATATATGTTTCCATTTTAATCTCTTTTTTAATTTCTTAAAACTTTTCCTTTTGTCACCATACTTTGAAGTCTTTCCAGGGTTTTCTTTTTGGTGCAGAGCTCCACAAAAGCTTTTCGCTCTAAATCGAGTAAATATCTTTCTGAAACTTCTGTAATTTCTGATAAGTCACCACCGGCTAATACATAGCCCAACTTTTCTGAAATTAATTGGTCGTGTTCTGAAATAAAGTTACCCGACTTCATAGAGTCTGCGCCGCTGTATACCAAGCCAAGTGCTTCATTGCCCAAAACCTTAATGTCTTTTCTCTCAGCAGGCATTGTATATCCAGCTTTGGCCATTTGTATTGCTGCTTCTTTGGCTCTTGTTAATTGCAATTCACGACTTAGAATTACTTCGTCTTTTTTCCAGTCTAGGTAGCCCAATTCAAATGCCTCATGTGCTGATTTTGCCACCTTCGCTTGACCAATTGTTAAAAATCGATCTCTAAACGCATTGGTTCTTATGTCGCCATCTTTTAAATCATCTGAAAGGCGTAGTGCAAACTCCTTTGAGCCACCGCCACCGGGAATTACACCTACGCCAAATTCAACCAAGCCCATGTATGTTTCTGCATGAGCTACCACTTTATCGGCATGCATAGAAAGCTCACAGCCTCCTCCGAGTGCCATTTGATGAGTAGCTACTACAACTGGAATCGATGAGTGACGAACACGCATCATGGTGTTTTGAAATTGCTTAATGGCAAAGGCTAGTTCGTCGTACTCTTGCTCTACTGCCATCATAAAAATCATTCCCACATTGGCTCCTGCTGAAAAATTTTGACCGTTGTTATATATCACCAAGCCTTCATATTCTTTTTCGGCTAAATCAATGGCTTTATTTATTCCTTGAATAACTTCGGCTCCTATGGTATTCATTTTAGTGTGGAACTCGAGATTTAATATTCCATCTCCAAGGTCTACAATTGTAGCTCCTTTATTGCTCCAAATGGTGTGGTCTTTTCTCAAGTTGTCTAGCACTACCAAGTTTTCTGTACCAGGAATTGCTTTATAAGATTTACTTTTAATATCATAGTACTTTTTCTGACCGTCTTCAATGTTGTAAAAGCTTTCAATGCCTTTTTCTAGCATTTCATTTACCCAATTAGCAACTTTCAAGCCTGCTTCTTCCATTTTTTTAATGGCATTTTTAACACCCACAGCATCCCAAGCTTCAAAAGGGCCTAATTGCCATCCGAAGCCTGCGCGCATACCATCGTCGATTCGATAGATGTCATCGGAAATCTCCGGAATGCGATTTGAAATATATTGAAAAAGAGGGTAGAATGTTTTTCTGTAAAAATCACCTGCTTCGCCATCCGATTCGATTAAAAACTTGGTGCGCTTTGCTAAGTCGTCCATTTCTCGAGCTTTTCCAATAGCGTCATAGCGAACTTTGTCTTTTTCGCTATAGTCCATGCTATCAAAGTCGAGTGATAGGATTTTGCTTTTTCCACTATCGTCTTTCACTTTTTTGTAAAAACCTTGACCACTTTTTGAACCCAACCAATTGTTGTCGAGCATTTTTTGAATAAAATCAGGAGTTTTGAAAGTTTCTTTGGCTTCATCATCAGGACAGTTTTCATACACTCCATTGGCTACACGCACTAAAGTATCTAAACCGACTACATCTGCAGTTCGGAAAGTAGCTGACTTTGGTCTTCCCAAAACCGGACCGGTTAAGCTGTCAACTGCTTCAATACTCAAGCCCATTTCTTTTACAGCATGAAAAAGAGACATGATTGAGTAAACGCCAATTCGGTTGGCAATAAATGCCGGTGTGTCTTTACATTTTACTGTTTTTTTACCCAGATATCTTCTACCATAATCTAGCAAGAAATTCACTAGTTCGGGGTCTGTTTTAGTACTTGGAATAATCTCGAGGAGCTCTAAGTAGCGTGGAGGGTTAAAAAAGTGTGTTCCTAAAAAGTGTTTTTTAAAATCTTCCGATCTGCCTTCTAACATAGATTCAATAGGAATTCCCGAAGTATTGGAGGAAATAATGGTTCCCTCTTTTCGGTGTTGCTCTACTTGCTCAAAAACTTGCTTTTTTATGTCCAATCGCTCAATAACTACTTCAATAATCCAGTCGACTTCTTTGATTTTATGTAGGTCATCTTCAAAATTCCCAGTGCTGATTCGATTGGCAAATTTATTGGAGTAGAGTGGAGCAGGGTTTGATTTTATAGCAGACTGCAAGGCTTCATTTACAATGCGGTTTCTGACTGATTTCTCCTCTAGTTTTAATCCTTTCGCTTTTTCCTTTTCGTTGAGTTCTTTCGGCACAATATCTAAGAGCAGAACTTCTGCGCCTATATTGGCAAAGTGACATGCAATTTGAGAACCCATAACTCCGGATCCTAAAACAGCCACTTTATTGATTCTTCTTTTACTCATTGTTAGATTTTTTTGATTTATATTCTTCTGTTAATTCTCCTATTTTTCCCATAACGTGAAAAAAACACTCTTTTTCTTCATCGTCAAAATGGTCTAAAATATATTGATTGTAATTTTTGACTACCTCTTTTGCTACCTGTTTCTTTTTCCCACCTTTTTTTGTCAGGTGTATAATTACTGACCGTCGGTCTTTTTTATCTGCTTTCCGCTTAATCAGGCCATCGTTTTCCATTTTTTTGAGTATACGACTTAAACTCGTGCTTTTCATTCCCATTAAAGGGGCAATTTTTGTCGCTGCTGTTCCTTCTTCACTAATATTTAACAAAACAAAACCGGTCGCTTGTGATAATTGATGTTTTGTAGCTAATTGGTTGTATAGGTTGGCAATGCCCAACCATGCGGATTTAATGTGAAAATCGATTGTTTCTGTAGGCTTCATTGAGAATGAAAATGATACCTAACAAATATAGTCAATTAGTTTGAATTTGTTATGCGTGCATAGTAAGTATTTTGGATTAATACCTAGTAGGCTGTAAATGAATGGAACGTGGGTTGGTTGAAAATTGATTTATTAAATTTTCTTAACCTCTTATGCGCGCATAATAATTTGTTCTTATATTTGCATCGACAAGAGGTAGTAGACTTGTTAATTGGTTAGTAATTGAAGCAAAGGGGTAGTCGCCAGACTGCCCCTTTGTGATTTACAAACTTTGCTAATTTTTCTAAGACGGAGGATTTATATAGATATAAAGTGCCAATTGTTTCGCTAATAACTGGCAATGGACGGTCATTAAATTTTAATCAAGTTACAGTTTCATAGTGTTGAAAATGCAAAGGGAAGGAAGAAAACAACTTTGCTAGAATGGATTAAAAACAAAGCAACAATTACTAGTTGTTATTGCTGATTTCAGAAAAGGCATTTACCGCCCTCTATTAAGGACGGTAAATAGCTTCTATATCATTTTTGTAGTTATCCATAATCACGCGACGTTTTACTTTCATCGTCGGAGTCATTTCTCCACTTTCAACTGCCCATTCGGTAGGAACAAGCAAAATCTTTTTAATTTTTTCATATTGAGCAAATCCCTCATTGTAAAAATCAACTTCCTTCATAATGCGATTAAAAACTCTTTCATTTTTAATCATATCTTCGTTAGTTGTATAAGGAATATCTTTCCTTCTACACCATTCTTTAAGAAATTCAAAAGCAGGTTGAATAATTGCTGCCGGATGTTTTTCGGCTTCACCAATTACCATTATTTGCTCAATAAATGAAGATTCCTTCATTTTATTTTCAATAAGTTGTGGAGCGATGTATTTGCCCCCTGAAGTTTTGAAGGTTTCCTTTTTTCTGCCTGTTATTTTCAAATATTGACCTTCTACCATTTCTCCCAAATCGCCGGTTTTAAACCAACCGTCGGCAGTAAAGACTTCTTTCGTAGCTTCTTCATTTTTATAATAGCCAATCATTACATTCGGTCCTTTTACTTCAATTTCGCCATCATCTGCAATTCTCACTTCTACGTCTTTTATCGGTCGACCTACAGTTCCAATGCGTGTTCCATCATTGTCTTGGTCATTCACAGCAATTACGGGAGAGGTTTCTGTTAAACCATAACCTTCCTGCACGGGAATTTGACCGGCTAAGAATATTCTAGCCAAACGTGGTTGCAAGGCAGCAGCACCTGATGCTATCGCTTTAGCATTTCCACCAAGGGCTTCTCTCCATTTACTAAAGATAAGTTTATTGGCCATTTTTAATTTAAAATTGTACCAAGCGCCTTTCTTATTGGGTATTTCAAATTCTTTTCCCACTTCAATTGCCCAGAAAAACAAAGCTCTTTTAATGCCGGTTAATTCTTGACCTTTAGCGATTATTTTATCGTATACTTTTTCTAGTAATCTCGGAACTGCAGTAAATACATCCGGTTTTACTTCTTTTAAATTGTCTCCAATAGTCTCTAATGATTCAGCATAGTAGATTGATGTGCCAGTATAAATATAGAGGTAACAAACCATTCTTTCATATACATGGGAGAGAGGCAAAAAGCTCAAAGACTTAGCTTCGCTGCCAACAGGAAGGCGCTCGCGACAAGCCACAGCATTAGAAACTAGATTTTTATGTGTTAACATTACCCCTTTTGGTCTGCCGGTAGTTCCTGAGGTGTAAATTAATGTCGCTAAATCATCCTCTTTGACTGTAGCTTGAATTTCTTTAAGTTTTGATTGATTTTTACTTTTACCTAAGTCTTTTACTACAGTCCACGATTCGCAGCCGTTTACTTTGTCGAAACTGTAACACTTTTGTAAGTGTTCAATCTTATCAAAAACTGCCGCCACTTTATCGTAAATTTCTACATCTGACAAAAAACAAAGTTTAACTTCAGCATTGTTCATAATGAAATCATAGTCTTCTGAAGTAATTGTAGGATAAATAGGCACGCTAATCATTCCTGCTAGAAGGATACCCAAATCAACAATGTGCCATTCCGGTCGATTGTTTGAAATTAAAGCAACTTTATCACCCGGTTTTAATCCTAACTCTAGCAAGCCTGAGGCAAATGCTTCTGCTTGTTCAATGAAAGACTGAGTGCTGATTGGTTCCCACTTTCCATTAATTTTAGCAGTAAGAGAGTCTTTTTTAGGGTAGTTGTTTAATTGGTGAAAATGTAAGTCAAAAATTCTTTTTATCATGGCAGTGAAGCTTATGTTTGTCACTATAAAACTAAAAAAGATATTGCATTGTTTTAACTTTAAATTAGAAATAAATGAAAAATAAAGAATATTGGATAACACAATTGGGTTTGGAAGCTCATCCTGAAGGTGGCTATTTTGCAGAAACTTACCGCTCAAAAAGGACGATTAATTTAGAAGAGTTTGAGGGTGAAAGAAATTTGTCAACCGGCATTTATTTTTTGATCGATAAAGGGGCATTTTCTGCATTTCACAAAATTAAATCAGATGAAATGTGGCATTTTTACGATGGAGATCCACTTATTGTACACATGATAGATGAAAAAGGGAATTATAGTCAACAAACAATTGGTCGCTCAATAGAGTCGGGTGAAGTGCTGCAGTTTGTAGTGCCTGCTAATGTTTGGTTTGCTTCAGAAGTAAAAGGAAGTGGCGATTATTCCTTAGTTGGTTGTACTGTTTCGCCCGGTTTTGATTTTGGAGATTTTGAGCTTGCTGCCCGCACTTTAATTGATAAATTTTCTCAGCATGCTGAACTTTTAAGTAGATTGATGCGTTGATTGTTTGGTTTTTATTATATTTATACGAATCAAATTTGATAATTACATACTTTTCCAATAAATGAACATTACTCAACTGAAGCAAAGTTTTGAATTGCCGATTAAGAAAGACGAAATGGAATATTTCGGTCCTATTGATCATCAATTGAGTAATGCATTTTTAACGATGGGACATGATTTTATGCAGACGTATTTTAAAAGTTTGCCTAGAATTATGAGGAAAAAAATTTTTACAGTTTTTATTGAATTAATTCAAAATATTGCTGACTACAATGAGAAATATAGTAACCCGAATCAACGTGCTTACGTAAAGTTAACCGTTGATAATGGTGAAATTATTATTAAAACAGTTAACTTTGTCATTCATAGCGATGTTGCTGAACTTAAATTGAAGTTTGATAAATTGTTTAAACTTTCTGCCACACAGCTAAAGGAAGCTTATAAGGAGGCTTTGGTAAATGGTAAAAGTTTAGGTATAATCATGATACGGAACGTAGAAAATTCTTTTTTTAACTTTCAGTTTGACAAAAATGAGATGGACGATTATTTAAGCTTTGAATTTAGAATGAATAAGGAGGTGGATTGATGCTTAAAGCAATTAATAACTAGGATACAAGATGAAAAAATTACATATAGAACCTTACTTACAAACACCTGAAGTGAACTTTGATGCTGAAACTGGGCAGTTGTTAATTTCAGGAAAAGTTTATCCCGCTGATGCGATTGAATTTTTCTCTTCATTAATTGAATGGAGTAAAGAATACATTACTAATCCGGCGGGTAAAACCGAACTGATTTGTGAAATAGAGTACTTAAATTCAGCATCTCAAAAACAATTAGTTGAGTTGTTGCTCGTTTTTAAAAGTCTTTACGACGAAAAGAAAAACTTTGTAGTTCGATGGAAGTACGAAGAAGGAGATGATGATATTCTTTCTGTTGGCGAACTAGTAGAACACGAGCTGGAAATACCATTTGAATATGAAGAAGTGACTTTTTAAGAACGACAATCAACTTCTCAATACACCTTCTCTCCATTCACATAAGTAGCCTGTACTTTCGCTTTTAAAATTTCCTCTGCAGTTGCTTTCATCAAGTCTTGATCTAAAATGATAAAATCTGCTGCTTTTCCAATTTCAAGGCTGCCCTTTTTGTCTTCCTCAAAGTTCGACATGGCTGCCCAGATGGTCATCCCTCTCAGTGCTTCTTGTCGGCTTAAGCTATTTTCCATTTGAAATCCACCTTCAGGATAATTCTCTTCATCTTTTCGAATAACAGCAGCGTAGAAAGTTTTTAGTGGATCAATGTCTTCAATGGGAAAATCTGTTCCCAGAGCAATTAAGCCGTTTTGATTAAGTAAATCTTTCCAACTGTAAGCTGTTTTCATGCGCTCTTTTCCCAATCTTTCTTCCAACCAGTACATATCGGAAGTAGCATGTGTGGGTTGAACGCTAGGAATAATATTGTACTGACCAAATTTTTCCAAATCGGCAGGATTTACAATTTGAGCATGTTCTATTCTCCATCGCTTGTCGTTTGTTCCCTTTAGAGTGTTGGCGTAAACGTTTAAAATCATTCGGTTGGCAGCATCTCCAATACAATGAGTGTTCATTTGAAAACCTTTTTCGTAAAGCTCTTTGGCTTCTTTTGCAAAGTAGCTGCTGTCGTTTAAAAACAAACCATCGTTGTGCGGATCGTCGTGGTAAGGCTCAATGAGTTTAGCACCTCTGGAGCCTAAAGCACCATCGGCAAAGTATTTGAATGAGCGAATAGTTAAGTTTTCAGTTTGATAAGGACCATTGGCTAGAAACTCTTTTTTGTTTGCAGCGGTAGGCATCAGCATACCGTAGACTTTCATTTTCAGCTGACCGCTTTTTTGAAGGCTGTCGATGGCGTGAACCATTTCATTTTCCAGCATGGCATCGTCAACTGTGGTTAACCCCTTGGCAAAACACATTTCTTGAGCCTTTAGCAAAGCGCGCTCCATTTGTTCAAAGTTTAGCTTTGGCGAAGCTTCAGAAACTAAGTCAACTGCATTGTCGATTAAGATACCATTTAGTTTTCCATTTTCTTTGTGAAAAACACCACCATCAATTGAAGAGCTTTCGTCAACTTTTGCTAAATCCAGTGCTTTTTGGTTGGCAATTGCGGCATGTCCGTCGATTCGCTTCAGCAAAACCGGACGATTGGGAAATAAACTGTCGAGTGTTTCTTTGTTTGGAAAGTCTTTGATCTCCCAGTCATTTTGGTCCCAACCTCTGCCCTTAATCCACAAATCGTTGTGTTTTTCAGCGAAAACTTTTGTGCGCTCAATTACTTCTTCCCAACTTTTGGTTCCTACTAAATCAACCTCAAAGAAAGTGTTTCCATACCACAAAAAATGACAGTGTGCGTCGATAAATCCGGGATAGATGTATTTTAACTTAGCGTCAATTTCCTCCTTGGCACGATAGCGGTTTTTCAATTCATTGTTCGGGCCAATCTCAATGATTTTTCCATCTTTTACAGCCATGGCTTGCTTTATACTGAAAGCATTGTCAACCGTATAAATTTTGGCATTGTGAATAAGCAAATCGGCTTCTTCTGTGTAGTAACAAGAGCTCATAAAAAGGCTGATTAAAAGTGTGGTTAAAAAGATTCGGTTCATTTTAATTTCTTCAAAAGTGGTGTTTTATTTAAGTCGACAAATGTAAGCAGGGCAATAAGATAAAAAGGGATTAGCGGCACTTTGTAACGTACAATTGCTCCTAAAACCGGAGTGCTTAAGCCAATTAAACAACTTAGAATAAGGGTAAAGCTTATGCAAAACCAAAAGAATGGGAGTTGGTTGGTTTGTTTTTTGAAAGCGATTATCGGCAAAACTAAAATGCCCACTAATAATAGATGCTCCATGGCGGCCGCTGTGCTCAGTATGTTCCACTTTGGTGGAAAGAGTGGATGTATAAGTACATTGTATATTGCGAGAGGGATGAGTTGTAAAAGCTCGCTGAGGTTTTCGTAGCTCGGCATGTAAATTTGAGAACCTGCATTTGCAGCTTCAGCAATTGCTTTAAAGTCGATGAGTTTTTCTCTTAAAATGATTAGTAGCTTGTTTTTTAGTGAAAAAAAGAAGGCGATTAGAGAAATTCCTACAATAGAATATGCAGCTTTTTGTTTTTTGATGCTTAGTTTTTGATTGATTATATAGATCATTAGTGGAATTGCTATTGCCAGAAATACATAAACCTTCACTGTAAAGGAAAGAAAAAAGAAGAGAAGAAAAAGTGGAAAAAATTTCAGCTGATTTTTAATAAATATTTTCTGTGCAAACAGTAGAGAAAATCCAAGTGTAAACAGCAATATGCTTTCTTTTAAAAGAGCAGAACTCCAAAAAAGGAGGGAGGGAACTCCAAAAACGACGATAAAAATTAGCTGAGAAGGCAGTGATGAATTGAATTGAAAAAAATGAATAAGTGCAATACTGCCTAAAAAAGATAAAGTGCAGAAAAAAAGTAAGTGAAAAAAGTAAAGTTCACCGGAAAGTGATAATAGTAGGTAGTTCAAACGAATTAGCGTGCGATTGTCGTTGATTAAATAAGTGGTCGACAAGTCCCAGTGCAAGGTTTGACTTAAACTGTTGCAGAAACTTTCTGATTGCATATTTTCAGGCAGAAAAGTCTCCCAAAATAAGTCGCTTTTGTCTTGATGAGCTTTTTTCAGAACGACTGCATCATCGTAGTATTTGTAAATATCTGTTTGAGAACGATCTTGATAATAATAGGTATAAATGCTTGTAAGTGTTAGGGCTGCGATGAGTTTTAAGCTAAACGCCATCCAAATCCAACTTTTTGGAATAGAACGAATTTTAAAGAATCGACTTTTTTGTATGCCAAAAGTCAGTGCTAATAAAAGTAGTAGGCAAAAAAAGATTCCGATAATCATAAACCAAAGGTAGTTTAATTCGATAAAAAGCAAATGGAATAAATTATAATCTTACGGTTCTGTATGGTAGTTAAAACTGTTTTTAATAAATGTTGATTTTTTATATTAAAGGATGGCCATTTTCATAATTTAAGGTTGGAACGAACTAAATGGGGCTAATGATTGAAGAAGCTCCAAAGGAAATCTTTGGAGATCACTGAAATCATCGCCATTTAGGAGAGGAAGACTTAAATTAGGAAACAGGCCTAGATTTTTTTGTTTACTTTTTTCATCAATGGGAAAAAGTAAAAGTTGAATATTGGAAGATAATGAATTGATTTTAAGTGTAATATTTTTGTTTTAGATGAGTGATTATAAACCATATTGTAATGTTTTGAAAAAAAGATGTACTGATTTAATGAATTTCCTCAAATAGTTTGCAATATTTAAATTCTATGTCAATGGCATTTGAAAAGTATATGGCTGCGAGAAGACATGAATTTAATGAAGTTTGCAAGGAATAAATCACTTTTTAGTCTTAATAAGCAAGGGAAAAGTTTTACTTTTGCCCTTTCAATTAAATGCCCAAAAATACCGCATGGAAACAGTCGGAAACCAAACGGAAGTAACCGTTGAAACTGCTAAAGAATTGGGGCTTTTGCCCGAAGAATTCGAACAAATTAAAACCATTTTAGGACGCACACCTAACTTTACTGAACTGAGTATCTTTTCTGTAATGTGGTCTGAGCATTGTTCTTACAAGAACTCCATAAAGTGGTTAAAAACATTGCCCAAAGAAGGCCCACACATGTTGGCAGAAGCCGGTGAAGAAAATGCCGGTTTAGTTGATATCGGTGATGGTTTGGCTTGTGCTTTCAAAATCGAATCACACAACCACCCTTCGGCATTGGAGCCCTATCAAGGAGCAGCTACCGGCGTAGGTGGAATCAACCGCGATATTTTTACCATGGGTGCTCGACCTGTGGCGCAACTTAACTCGCTTCGCTTTGGGGACATTAGCCTTGACCGTACCAAGTGGTTGGTAAAAGGCGTTGTAAAAGGAATTGGCGACTATGGAAATTCTTTTGGTATTCCCGTTGTTGGCGGTGAAGTTTTCTTTGATGAATGCTACAATACCAATCCTCTTGTAAATGCCATGTCTGCCGGAATTATGAAGGCAGATAAAATGATTTCAGCCACTTCTTATGGTGTTGGAAATCCGGTTTACATCGTTGGTTCAGCCACCGGGAAAGACGGAATTCACGGAGCGGCATTTGCTTCTAAAGACATTACTGAAGATTCTATGGATGACCTTCCGGCAGTTCAGGTGGGAGATCCTTTCCAAGAGAAATTATTGTTGGAAGCTTCGCTAGAGTTGGCGGAAACCGATGCGATTATTGGAATGCAAGACATGGGCGCAGCCGGAATTACTTGTTCAACTTCTGAAATGTCGGGTAAGGAAGGTTTTGGAATGACCATCGATTTAGATAAAGTACCTACTCGTCAGGCTGGAATGTTGCCATTTGAAATTTTACTTTCAGAGTCTCAAGAGCGCATGTTGGTAGTGGTGAAGAAGGGCAGAGAAGCTGAAGTGAAAGCCATTTTTGACAAATGGGATTTGAATTGTGAGCAGATTGGCGAAGTAACTGAAGGCGGACGATTGGAATACTATATGGGCGGCGAAAAAGTAGCCGATGTACCGGCTGAATCATTGATTTTAGGCGGCGGCGCTCCGGTTTACGAAAGAGAATACAGAGAACCTGCCTATTACAAAGAATATCAGAAATTCAATATTGATTCCATTGAGGAGCCTAAAGATTTGAAATCGGTGGCAAAATATTTATGGAATCATCCAAACATTGCCTCTAAAAAATGGGTAATGGAGCAATACGACAGCATGGTGGGTACGGTGAATATGAGCACCAACAAACCAACAGATGCAGGTATTGTAAACCTAAAAGGACTTCAAAAAGCCTTGGCATTTACAGTAGATTGTAATGCGCGTTATGTACATGCCGATCCGGAAAAAGGTTGTTCGATTGCCGTGGCAGAAGCAGCAAGAAATATAGTTTGTTCAGGTGGAGAGCCTTCGGCGATTACCAACTGCTTGAACTTTGGAAACCCATACAACCCTGAAGTGTATTGGCAGTTTGTGGGAGCAATAAACGGTATGCGCAAAGCTTGTGAGAAGTTTAAAACTCCGGTAACCGGTGGTAACGTAAGTTTCTACAACCAAAGCATGCAAAACGAAAAAGACGTGCCGGTTTTCCCAACACCAACCATAGGAATGATGGGAATTGTGCCTGATAAGACGAAGGTGAAAACCTTGGCTTTTCAAAATGAAGGCGACCGCATTTATTTGTTGGGAGAAGCGAAAAACGACATCAGCTCTTCAGAGTATTTATACGCTTACCACAAAGTGAAAGAATCACCTGCTCCGCATTTTGATTTAGATGAAGAATTTGCTTTACAGTCAATGTTAAAAGGTTTAATTGCCGAAAATTTGGTGGTTTCAGCACACGACTGTGCCGATGGTGGTTTGTTCATCACTTTATTAGAAGCTGCAATGCCGAATAATTTAGGATTTGAAGTAAATACCGATAGCGATTTCCGCAAGGACGCTTATTTGTTTGGAGAAGCACAAAGTAGAGTAGTTGTGAGCGTAAGCGCCAAGCAAGAAGAGCAATTTGTGGAAGCCATGGCAGCCTCAGATGTGGCCTTTACTCTTTTAGGTGAAGTGAAAGGCGACAGTATGTTGGTAGATGATGAAAACTATGGAAAAGTAAGTGATGCTAAGGCAGAATTTGAAAGTGCTTTAGAGAATTATTTAACCAAATAAAACGACTTCCTAAAAATAAATATAGAAGCCACTTCGAAAGGAGTGGCTTTTTTTGCTTGCTGATTGTCGGTTGTTCATTTAAATGGTTTATTAAAAAAGTGGTATGTTTATGGGGAGTTAATTAGCAACTATTTGTAAAATACATTTTGACAAAATTTGACCCACCGTTTAGCTCTAGAAAAACCATAGATTTAGTTTTGATAGTCAATGCCAGCGAAGATGAATGGCAAATAGACGCTATTAATACAGCTAAAGAGGAACTCAGAAAAAGAGGAGTTGATGGTCATGAACAAACGGTCATCTATAAGAGCTTTGTAAAAAAACGAAAAGAGGAACAGAGAATTGAATTAGAGAACAGAGCTGCAGAAGACTACTCTCTAGACGAAAAGGCTTTTATCGTTCTAAGATGGCCGATTTACATATTTCGAGATTGGGGATTAAAGAATGAAGGATATCTTCTAAAATCAAAGAACAGAGTTCGATTGATAATATTTGGAGCCATTATTACCACAGTAATATTTATATGGGCTTATAGTTCTCAAGCAGAGATAAATGAAGAGAAATTAAAAGAGATTGAAAATGTTGACATTTCCGAATGGGAAGAAAATAGAATAAAAAAATAACTGCTACAATAACTAAGCATTCCCCTACTAAAGGTATGGGGTAGTCGGAACAGCCAGTTCCGTTTCATCGGAAAAACCAACATAATTACTCCTCTGTATAATTGCTCAGAAGCGCAGTTTGGTTTTTAAATGATTTAAAAATTATCATTTATAAATATTTAATAAATGCTTACAAACATTTAATACTATTGAATTTATTGAAGCTGTTCAAATTTTTGGTATGTTTGATGTTTAAAATTAATTACTGAATTTCAGAGTGATAAAAATTAATTTTAAACAGACATAAGGTAGCTAAAGCACATTGGTGTGTTTTAGCCAATTGTTGTGCGGCAGCTAAAAAAACATCCGAGCATCATTTAACTATATAGGATAGTCTGACTTTTCAACAAAATTTAAAAGAGTTGTTTAAAAATATTTTCAATCCTTTTATTAACTATCAGGAATATTTCGCTATATTTGCAACGTATTAGTTCTTTGAAAAAATGTTTTGGTGTTTATGGACTTAATGGAGTTCACTTGACTGTCTGAAAAGACAACCCTTACGGGTAAATTAGCGACACTCAATCATTATCCCCGTCAGACTGTCCCTCATAAGACTAAATGATGTGAGATGATATTGGTTCAATCGTTATTATGCTATTATTTAATAAAGCAGGAAATTTAAGTGAGTGTATGAGAACATTGCTTACACATTAAGTGCATAGACTTTAGTTAGACATATTACTTCGACTTGTTGAAAAAGCAGGCAACAATGTCGTTGTCATTAAAAATAAGCAATATGTCCAGATTAAAACAAATCCAGAACATTGATAACTTGGTACAAGGTATCACAGTTATCGCAGAGAGCCAGTGTTCTCTTTCGGAACAAGACAGAGTTGTCTTGAATGAAGCATTAGACAGACTTCAAAGTCTGAAACGGAAAAAAGGTAAGACCAATGAGCAAATTCTTGACGAGTTTGCTAAAGTCATTGAGTTGTTAACCAAGTTTTTCGTTTGAAACCAGAGTAGATGTCTTAAGATGCCGATTAAAAAACCGAACACTCCTTAATTTTTTTCAAGCAAATCGAAAATGGACTTAGGTAACGTCATAAAAAATATTAGAAAGCAAAAAGGGCTAACTCAAAACGAGTTTGCCTCTTTATGCGGTATTACTCAAACTTATCTTTCACAAATTGAAGGAAACTTGAAAGAACCAAATCTTTCTACTTTAAAAGCAATTAGTGAAAAGCTAAATATTCCATTGCCAATCTTATTCTTTTTATCAATGACTGAAGATGATGTACAGCCGAATAAAAGGAAGGCGTTTGAAATAGTTAGTCCTTCTGTAAAATCATTAGTAAATGAATTCTTCGCAGTATAAAAAGAATGAGTTCAAAAAACTATGTGCAGCTATTGGCTTTAAACCAAAAGATGTTGAAACACTAATTTCCAATATTGATAGCTTTTATAAAGAATGGGTTGAAAAGAAAACAGATAAGAAAACAGGAAACCTAAAAAAATATAAGGACGGAACAGTAAAGCAAAGAATTATTCGACCATCATTAAAGGAACTAAAAGCTATTCAGGGAAATATAAAGAATAAGATTTTAGTGCCAATTCCACTTCCTGACTGTGTTCACGGTGGCGTAAAAGGACGAAGCAACATAACAAATGCAAAACCTCACCAGGGGAATAAATTTCAATTTACAACTGATTTACAAGAGTTTTATCCTAACATTAGCTCACAAAGAGTGTATGAAACTTTTGTAAAACTGAAATTTTCACCACACTTTTCTCATTGGCTGACCAAGTTGACAACTTGGAAGTTTGAATTACCTCAAGGAACACCTACAAGCACTCATATTGCGAACCTTGTTTTTCTTGAAACGGACTTTCAACTAATTGAACTTTGCAAAAAGCACGGTATTACCTACACAAGATATGTGGATGATTTGACTTTTTCATCTCAGAAGGATTTTCGCCCTTTTTTAAATGACATCTTAAAAATTGTGACATCAAACGGTTTCAAATTAAGTTATAGAAAGACAAAGTATAGCGGAAATCAAACCGTAACAGGAATTGACGTTTACTTAAATAAAATTGATGCTCCTGAAAAAATCCTTGAAAAGGCAAAAGTTGAATCAGATGCAAATTTGGATATAAAACCATATTCGAACTACTTGAATAATATTAGAAAGACAAACAGAAAAAAAGCCGACCGCACAACAATGGCTAAAAAATCATAGCCACCCTGCGGGATGGCAACGCTTTTTAGCCGAGACGTTAGCCACAAGCTGAATAAAACAATTATCCTATGGGAAGAATGAGTGATTTAATGATTGAAATTCAAGAAAAAGAAGCAGGTGAACGAATTGCTAAAATCTTGGATATATCCTTATTCGACCTAGTGAAATTAGATTATGAGATAGAAACAGACGAAAGTGATGATGGCTTAATTTACAATTATAGAATTGAATTTTCGGAAGATTCTCCAAAGGAGATTCTCGACAAAATTAGCAGATTAGAAGATGGACGTAGGGTTTATTTAGAACCTTGGGAATTAGACGAAGAATATGATTATGACGAACAGTTTGATGCTATAACCCAAAACAAGGAATTTGTTCAAAAGTATAAAGATGAGATTGCAAACCTAGAAGTACTCACACATTTAAAAATGCCAGATGAAGTACTCAAAGCTGTTCTTAATAGACAAATGTTTATTGGAATTATCGGGACAATGGAAACATTTCTTGCAGATGTGTTTATTAACTTGACTTTCGACAACGACAAATACTTTAGGAACTTCATCGAAACTCATCCCGAATTTCGAAAAAGAAAATTTGAACTGAAGGAAATCTATGAACAGTATGACAAGCTAAAGGAAACTGCAAAAATAGTAATGCTTGATACGATATATCACAATTTACCGACAGTTAGAGAAATGTATAGAGATACTTTTGAAATTGAGTTTCCAAAAATCAAAGACGCTTATGAATATGTTTTAAAAAGACACGATTTGGTTCATAGAAATGGAAAAACTAAAGATGGAAAAATTGTAGTGACAGATGAAAAGGCAATTGACGAACTAATTAAAACAGTTAATGAACTTGTATACGGAGTTGCGAAAGAACTTAAGTTATAAAAAAGCCAGTGGCTAACAATGTATCCTATGAAAAGCAATCGTCCTAATCTCAGTTCAAATTTATTATATTTTCATTTAAGTATTACCTCATTTACGATTTAATTTTATAGAGCGTTGAACTGATGTGTGAAGTTTACTTCACATATCATT